>MTLE01000064.1_pt2 | contig 190335 bp, 210 predicted proteins | sample 1982461 | NCBI WGS metagenome assembly MTLE01 (sample SAMN05712605, study PRJNA340218) | biofilm metagenome | isolation source: sample SPL anode biofilm adapted to -200 mV | place: USA | collected 2012-02-03 | reverse complement strand
TGTCTCAGTCCCAATGTGGCCGTTCATCCTCTCAGACCGGCTACTGATCATCGCCTTGGTAGGCCGTTACCCCACCAACTAGCTAATCAGACGCAGGCTCATCCTTCAGCGATAGCTTATAAATAGAGGCCATCTTTCATCGCAATCCCATGCGGGAAAACGATCGTATTCGGTATTAGCACCCCTTTCGGGATGTTGTCCCCATCTGAAGGGCAGATTGCCCACGCGTTACTCACCCGTTCGCCACTAAGAATTTACCGAAATAAATTCTCCGTTCGACTTGCATGTGTTAAGCACGCCGCCAGCGTTCGTCCTGAGCCAGGATCAAACTCTCCAAAATAATTTTATTTTGAAGAACCATGATTGGCTCTTTTAAAATACTGACTTGTTTTTTTCGATGTATATCTCGAAATTATTGACTCGGTCAAATCTTCCGATTCGACCCGCACATTCATTTTTGGTTTTGTTCAGTTTTCAAGGTTCTTGCTCGCCGTTATCAGCGACTTGACTATAATATCACTTTGCATTGACCATGTCAACACTTTTCTTGGAAAATTTTTTGAAGTTTTCTGTGTGATACTCGCTCCTCAAGTGGAGCTCTTATATAGTATCACTTGTAACCCCAGATTGCAAGCCCTCTTTTTGTAAGTTTTTTAATATTTCCAAGGAAACACTAGGGTGCGTTGCATTAACAAATGGCATAAATAGTAACTTTATAAGGCACAAATATTTTATTCAATTTCAAACTTTTTTAAAGCTTTTCCATTTAAATAATCGCACAAACGTCCTTGATAACTATCACGTTCATCAAGTATTTTCTCGATTTTATCCTTAATATTCCACCACTTTTCTCCCCAATTGCTGAATTCTGTATGAGAAGCTGGTGCTCTACCTATTAACCGCTGCACAACAATATCTTTATCCAGATATTCTAAAAACAAAATAACTCTCTCTATATACTCGTCCATACTAACAAGTTGCAGCTTGCCTGCAAGATATTCATCAGCCATTGTCGTTCCCTTTATTATATAAAGGGCATGTATTTTGGCTTCTGTCGTTTTCATTGCAGATAAAACTTTAGCAGTTTCTATAACGTCCAATCTGTCACTGCCTGGCAGGTTTAATATCACATGTGTGCAACTTTCAAGTCCATATTTGTTAATGCGTTGCATAGAATCAAGATATTCTGCCAATGAATGTCCACGGCGTATTTCTTCAAGAACATGATAATTAACCGTCTGCAGTCCAAGCTCAATGGTTATGTCAACTTTCCTTTTGTTTTTAATATCAGCTAATTTTTCCAAATAATTATCACTTACACAATCAGGACGCGTAGCTAAGGCAATTCTTACAACATCTTCATCGCAAGCCTCAAGCAGATAATTTTCCAAAACTGGCAACGGCAAGTATGTATTGGAATAGTTTTGAAAATAAGCAATAAACTTTTTAGCTTTATATTTTTCTATAATATGCCCTTTGTGCATGCCAATTTGTTCCTTAATACCTACTGTTTCAGGAATATGCTGGTAACCAGCCCCTATATCGCCGCAAAAGCTGCATCCTTCAAATCCGCATGTGCCATCTCGATTTGGGCAGGTTACAGGGATACTTATTGGAAGCTTGTATACTTTTACCCCATATTTATTTTTAAGAAAATCCGAATAATTATTATATCTGCTTGTCATAAAAATCTTTACCTTCTATCTCTAAATAATGAACTTCCGATCCAGTCAGATCCGCAAGCACGATAAAGTCAGAATTAAAACCCTTATCCGGATGCCATTCGAATCGTTCAATAGGCAGATACTTGCGCACCTTTCGCCATGTTGAAAAGTCATAAGATGGCAAGTATTTTTTTATAATGTTTTCATTACGCCAAAATTCTAATACCTTTTCTTTGATTTCTTCACCATGCCACTTGAAATTATCTGGCTGCCAGCCTGGTTGTTTCATAAACACGTCAAAACGTAAAATTTCATTTAAATTATTTGCCTGATCAGGAAATTTTTCGTCACAGAATAATTTCAACAATAAGGTCACATTTCTGATATTATGACCTTCCGGATATAATCCTTTACTATCCCACCAGATACTCAGGTCCTTATAAAACGCATATGCATCAGCTTTATAATATTCATTTATTATGTGTTCTAAAAAATAATCAAATTTTCCTGTATTATATGTATGTTCAAAAACATCTTCCAAAACTTTCAAAAACCGCATTTCTTTATATGAAACGTAATTCGTTTGCAAAACTTCGTAAGGAGTATCATCCATATAAATAATGCCGTGCTCTTCAGCCTGTTTCGACATCAACGATCCCTTTAACACTTTTAAAAAACCAAGTTGCAGCATATGAGGGCGCAAAGCATAAACATCATTAAAAGACTCCTTGAAGCTAAGAATATCTTCATAAGGGAGTCCTGCAATAAGATCAAGATGCAAATGTATGTTGCCGAAAGTCAAAATTTCTTTAACATTTTTCACTAAAGATTGCCAGTCATCTTTTCTACCTATCGCCTTCAAAGTGTCCTGATTGGTTGTTTGCACACCAATCTCAAACTGGAACCTTCCTTTAGGTACTGTTTTTAGAAAGTTAAGGACATTTTGTGAAAGTAAATCAGCCTTTATTTCAAAATGGAAAAGCGTTTTAGTCTCTTTATCAGCAAGATGCTGCATTATCGGTAAAAAGTATTCTTCTCCTAAATTGTATGTGCGATCCACAAACTTAACCAAAGGAACTTCCGCATCAATAAAATTATCTAATTCTTTCAAAACCTTGTCAAGAGGCTTTCTCCTTACATAATGTGAAATTCCCGACAAACAATAAGAACAACTGAAAGGACAACCACGTGTACACTCATAATAAGCAATCTTATGAAGTTCCTTAAAGGAATTCATGTCATCGTACGGGAATGGTAAAACAGCCAGGTCTTCTACAACGGCCAGGTTACCGGCGTTTTGAATACACCCATCGTCATCAAGCCAGGCAACATTTTTGGGTATAACCTTTCGTCCTTTTTCCAGATCACTCAGAAGTGAAGCAAAAATTACTTCACCCTCGCCTTGCACAATAAAATCAGCATCCGGGCATTCACAAAAAGCAGTGTCAGCAGTAAAAGAAACCTCTGGACCGCCAAGAATAATAACGCACTTAGGCATAACCTTGCGCACTAAATTTACTAATGAATATACATAGTTTTTGTTCCAAATATGGACGTCTAACCCGATAATATCAGGTTCATAAGAACTGATTTCAGCCAAAGAGGCAAGCAACGGTGTTTGTATGGTCTGTTCGCAAAAATCTATGTCGAATCCTTTTTGTTTACTGTAATAGCTTACCGATCTTATACCTAATGATGAATGTATATATTTGCTGTTAATGGCAACTAATAGTGTTCGCATTGTTCTGTCCTTCCAAAATAAAATATTCGTTCTCTGTGCTATAATAATAGTATTGTCCAGTAATTTTTGCAAGGAGTGATAAGAATATGACTATTTCTAACACAGTGCCAAAACACGGAAGCGACATATCAAGAGATTATATACCGCAAACACAAAAATGGCACATAGAAGATATTTTTGCAAGCCTTTCTGAATGGGAAGAAACCTGCAAAACATTAAAAAACAGATTAGATGATTTGTCAGCTTTTAAAGGTAAGCTTCACGAAACTGAAAAACTTTTTAATTGCCTTGCTTTGCGTGATGAATTATCACAAAGTATTGAAAAAATATATGCCTATACGCGACTGCAAAGAGATACCGACAACGCGGATCAAAACTTTCAGGAACTTGTAGGTATAGCTGAAAATATAACTGCTGAATACTATAATGCAACATCTTTTATCGAACCAGAAATTTTAGCGCAAAAAGAGCTGTCGTTTATCTGGCTTGAGAAAACTAATCCTAAGTTTTGCCAATACAAACACTATTTGGAAGATTTAATGCGCAAGGCACCACATGTCTTGCCTACACGAGAAGAAGAAATCCTTTCAAAAAGTAGATTATCGACAAGTGCAGCTGAAAACATATTTAGAATTCTGACTGGTGCCGATATCAGCTTTGCACCTGCAACCGACAGTGAAGGCGCGAGTCATGCCGTTAGCGAAGGCAGCTATCTTTTAAACATGACTTCCCGCGACAGAAAATTACGTGAAAATACTTTTAAATCGCTGATGGGCACTTATAGGCAATATCGCAATACGTTATCCGCTTCACTTGCCGGCAACTGTCGCAGTGCTAATTTTTATGCAACAATCCACAATTACCAGGATACCTTATCAGCCAGTCTGGCCGAAGACAATATTCCAGTAAGCTTATATGACAATTTAATAAATGCCATTCACGCCAACTTAGAGCCTTTGCACGACTATATTACATTAAAAAAAGAAAAACTTTCTCTCAGCGAATTCCACGCCTTCGATTTATATGTTTCCTTAGCTAAAGAAAATACCGATATTTTCTCTTATACCTATCCTGAAGCCTGTACAATCGTGCAAACTGCTCTTGCTCCTCTAGGCGACTCCTATTGCGAGAAATTGTCAGAAGGCTTTTCCTCAGGTTGGATTGACGTATATGAAAATAAGGGCAAACGCTCTGGAGCATATTCCTGGGGCATTTATGGCGTGCATCCCTTTGTGCTTTTAAATTATCAACCGCGCTACAACAGTATTTCTACTATAGCTCACGAAATGGGTCATGCTATGCATAGTTACCTGAGCAGTAAAAACCAGACATATATCAATTCTGATTATTCCATCTTCTGTGCAGAAGTTGCTTCAACAACCAATGAAATATTGCTCTTAGAGCATATGCTTAAAAATGCTAATAAAGAGCAGAAGATTTACCTTATCAACCAATTTTTGGAGGCAGTCCGCACAACCGTCTATCGCCAGGTACAATTTGCCGAGTTTGAAAAGTGTATTCATGAAGAAATTAGTTCTGGCAAAACCCTGGTTGCCAAGAATCTTGAAGATTTGTGGCTTGATTTGAATAAAAAATACTATGGTAAATCGCTTGCTTTAGATCAGGAACTCAGTGCCGAATGGTCGCGCATCCCGCACTTTTATACACCTTTCTACGTTTATAAATATGCAACAGGATATTCTGCTGCTACTACTTTTGCTGATTTAATTCTCCAAAATAGATTAGACGCCAAGGAAAAATATTTACAATTTTTAAGTTCAGGCGGCAGCGACTATTCACTTGCTTTACTGCAAAAAGCTGGTGTAGACTTAAATACGCCACTGCCAATCGAATACACATTAAGGAAATTTAAGGAAAAACTAACAGAACTTAAAACTCTGTTAGACTAATAAGGACAAAAATAGGAGTAAGTAACCTGAATCGGTTACTTACTCCTATTTAATTTATTTCTTAAGAACTTTTACAGCTTTAAAATTTTCAGGACAGTTTCTTTCATCTTATTTTTTTCAATTTGCTCATTATGCAAAATGGGCTTTTGCTCCAACTCCGCAAGCGGTTTTGGAACTACAGTGCCGCTGACATCGGATAAAAGATGCAAAGCTGCAAAAGGATCTAAAGTCTTAGCAGAAGTATCTGGTTTAATCGCTTCCAAAACAGAAACATTAAATTTATAAGGACTAGCTGTAGACAATACAATACAATACTTTTCATCCGAAGAAAGCATTCTGTACTTTTCACAGGCTCTCCACGCTACAGCAGTATGAGGGTCTAGCAAATAGTTCTTATCTCTGAAAACATTGCAAATCGTTTCTTTGGTTTCAATTTCGTCTACCCAGGTGCCAAAAAAGGTTTTCTGAATCTTTGCCAAAAACTTGCCGCCTACATCGTAAAAACCATCCTCTTTTAGTTCCTTCATCCAATTAGCAACTTTACTTGCGTCTTCTTCGGTAATCTGATAAAGAAGGCGTTCAAGATTACTGGATATTAGAATATCCATAGATGGCGATATCGTCTTATGGAATTCACGGCGTCTGTCATACTTACCAGAATTCAAAAACACAGATAAAACATTGTTAGTATTGGAAGCACAAATCAAGCGGTGAACCGGTAATCCCATGCATTTTGCATAATAGCCAGCCAGAATGTCGCCGAAATTTCCTGTAGGTACAGAGAAATTTATTTCCTCACCAGCAACAATGTGACCTGCCTTAACAGCATCCGCATAGGCACTGAAATAATACACTATCTGTGGTGCTAAACGTCCCCAGTTGATAGAATTAGCAGAAGAAAAAGCGTAACCTTTCTCTTTCAACTCTTCCATCAAATTTTCGTCGGAAAAAATTTCTTTTACACCAGACTGAGCATCATCAAAATTGCCATGGACAGCAATAACATTAACATTGCTTCCTTGCTGTGTAATCATCTGGCGCTTTTGAATATCGCTTACACCATCATCTGGATAAAAAACTATAATCTGTGTGCCTGTAATATCGGCAAAACCTTCCAACGCCGCTTTGCCGGTATCACCAGATGTAGCAACCAATATAACTATGTTGTTTTGCTCGCCCGTTTTTTCAATAGCTTTCATTAAAAGGTGTGGCAATAATTGAAGGGCCATATCTTTAAAAGCTGAAGTAGGTCCATGCCACAATTCAAGCACAGCAATTTTGTCTTTAACCTGTTTCAATGGAGCGGCAAAGCCGCCAAACCTCTCTTCCGAATATGCAGCAGTAGTGCATGCCAGAAGTTCCTCTTCAGTATAATCCGTCAAAAAGAAAGATAGAATTTTAGCTGCGCGCTCAGCATAAGGCAATTCGCTCATTGCAACGATTTCGTCCAGTGTCAGCGTTGCAAACTTTTGTGGAACAAACAAACCACCGTCATCAGCCAAGCCACGTGTGATAGCATGTGCAGAACAAACCATATCAGTTTGACCACGAGTACTTGTATATAACATTGCCTACATACCTACTTTCTAATCATGTTAATAGCATTTCTATAATAGCATATAGCTCCTAAGACTGCAATAAATTAGAAGCTCTGACAATTCTGCATAGTTAAAGGTGCAACCTTAGCTTTGGTTGCTGATTGGAGATCAGCGGGAGCAAGAATAATCTGTAATCCCCTCTGCCCTGCACTTATAGATATTTCTTCCCAATTGTTTGCTGTTGTATCCAAAAATACAGGATAAGCCTTTTTTGCACCCAAAGGAGAAACGCCGCCACGTATGTAGCCAGTAAGTGGCAAGACCTCTTTTAGTGAAACAAGTTCAGCACGCTTGTTGCCGCTGATTTTAGCCAAAGCCTTTAAGTCCAGCTCATGGTCCCCGGGTATACATGCAAAAATTACTCCGGTTTTGTCTCCATGAACACACAAGGTTTTAAAAACTTGCGAGCATGGCATTCCAACAGAATTTGCGACATGAACCGCATCAAGATTATTTTCATCAACTTCATATTCCAATAATCTATAGGCAATTTTCATATTATCTAAAATACGCGATGCGTTCGTTTTTTTAATTTTCATAGGCCACCTCTTGTTCAGGAACTAATCTGATAGAAATAAACAATGTATTTTGATATAATAGTTATCATATCATTTTAGCTCGTTCATTAAAAGCAAATGTTTATTCTATCCTTATTTTTTATTACATCAGTTAAAAGTGTAGCATTTGAATTGCCGTCACACAATTATTCCGAAAAATTAAAAGAGGTGTTAAGTAAACATGACCGTAAGGTTTGCATGTGCACAAATTGAAGTTGTACCGGGAAGACCAGATATTAACTTTGCTACAATAATTGATGCCATTGATAAAGCTAAAGCAGAAAATATTGACATTTTGCTTCTGCCTGAGCTAGCAGTACCAGGCTATTTTTTGGGAGACTTATGGGAACAGCCAGCTTTTCTCGATGACTGCATTGAGTATGGCAACCGGATTATTGCTGCTGCTGATAACATCTGTGTTATTTTCGGTAATATAGCACTGGATAGAACAAAACATAATGAAGATGGCCGTATACGTAAATATAATGCTGCCTTTATTGCTCAAAACGGCAAACTGCTTAAAGGCGCCTTACCATATCCTTATATTGTTAAAACCTCTTTACCAAATTACAGAGAATTTGATGACAGCAGATACTTCCATAGTTTACGTAAATTACGTGAAGAAATGGCTGTGCCCATTGAAGAATTAGTAAAACCAATTAGTATTACCATTCGTCAGCAAAGCTTCAACCTTGGCATAATGATTTGTGAGGATGGCTGGACAACCAACTATTCTATCAATATACCTAAACTATTAGCCAAAAATGGTGCAGATGTTCTCTGTAACATATCATGTTCACCATTTTCACTGCAAAAAAACCCCAAAAGGCATCAGATTTTTGGGGAGCAGGCCAAGGATTGTCATTTACCGTTACTTTATTGCAATAATGTCGGTGTCCAAAATAACGGTAAAAACATTTTTACTTTTGATGGTTGCAGCTGTGCATATCAAAATGATGGCACGTTATTAACTGATTCCCCTGCCTATGAAGAACATTTTCTTAAAACTAATTTTGACCCAAATACTAAACTTCTTACTAATGAAAACTACATTCACAATAATTACAGTGAAATCGCTGAAATATATAATGCTGTTAGTTATGGCACGCGAAAATTCTTAAAACAGATTGGCATTAGTAAGATGACAATAGGCGTTTCAGGAGGTATTGATTCAGCCTTGACCGCTGCCTTCTATGTCAATTTACTAGGTCCTGGCAATGTGCTGCTAGTTAATATGCCTTCAAAATTTAATTCACCGTTAACTAAAAATCTGGCCTTGATGATTGCTAAAGCACTAAAATGTAATTATTGTATTATGCCGATTCAGGAAAGCGTTGATCACACAAATACACAGATGACACAAACACAAATTCATGATTATGAGTCAAACTCTGCCTTTTCATTAGAACTATCTCCGCTTGCGCGAGAGAATATTCAAGCGCGTGATCGTACGCGAATACTGGCGGCATTAGCCTCGGCCTTTGGCGGTGGCTTTTCCTGTAATTCCAATAAAGCAGAAATTACCGTCGGCTATGCAACTTTTTATGGTGATTTGACTGGTGTCTTAGCTATGATTGGAGACTTATGGAAAAATCAAGTTTATGAACTGGCTCACTATCTTAATGACAAAATTTTTGAGCGAAAAGTAATACCAGATGAAATTTTTACTATTTCACCCAGCGCCGAATTATCGGCAGAGCAGACCGTCGGTGTAGGCGGAGATCCTATGATATATGAATATCACGATTATTTGTTCAGAGCATTTATTGAAAGATGGGATAAAGCTTCTCCTCTTGATATACTTTACTGGTATAAAGAAGGATCTTTGGAAGAAATAATCGGCTGCCAGAGTGGAATTATTTCGAAAATTTTTTCAACCAATAAGGCCTTTATTGATGATTTAGAGCGCTGGTGGAAACTTTTCAGTGGTTTTGCAGTGGCAAAAAGAATTCAGGCTCCTCCGATCATAAGCCTCAGCCGCCGCGCCTATGGTTATGACCATCGCGAAGCTCAGCTTTCACCTTATTTCTCGCTCAAATATCATAAGCTAAAAGAAGAATTGCTTAGAAATTAATGTTTAAAAATATCCTTGACCAGTTAACTGGCAAGGATATTTTTGTATTTTCACAACGTATACTTTATACTTAAGCACAATATATGTATATTTATAATTTTCATGCATAAAGCTATTGTTTTTTTATATTTAAAATGCTATTCTTTTATCTATGCAAATTGTCACTTTGTGAATTGCTAAGATAATTTTTCAATAAAAGCATTAAATATTTATACATTACAAGGAGTTAATGAGGGAATTATGAAAAAACGTGATCTAATGCTTGCTTTACTCGTCGTAATAGTTTGGGGTGCGAACTTTACAGTTATAAAATTAGGTCTTGCCGGACTACCCCCTATGTTATTGGTCGCATTACGATACACTTTTGCTGCTGTGCCTGCAATATTTTTTGTTAAACGTCCGGATATCAGTTGGAAATATATTCTTGCTTATGGCATGGCTGTAGGAGTTGGTCAATTTTCCTGTTTATTTTATGCGATGAATATTGGTATGCCAGCTGGCACATCTTCAGTTATTCTGCAATCACAAGTATTCTTTACGCTTATCTTTGCTGCTGTTTTGTTGAAGGAGCAACTAAGAATATTCCATGCCTTGGGTGTTATAATTGCTGCTATCGGTCTTTTGTTCATTAGTGGCAACATTGGTTCTGGTCAAATCTCATCGCTCCCGCTTGGGGCATTATTTTTGACACTTCTGGCTGCGGCTTTTTGGGGTATTTCCAACATTATAGTAAGGTTTGCCTCGAAACAAGCAGCTGCACAAGGTAAAACGATAGATATGTTCGGTGTAGTCGTCTGGTCCAGCCTTGTTCCACCATTACCGCTCTTCATTTTTGCACTAATTCTGGATACGCCGGAAACGATCTTAAACATCGTTCTTGGTTTAAGCGGTCAGTCTATTTTTGCCATCCTCTATCTATCTTTCCTGGCAACGTTATTCGGGTTCGGCCTTTGGAGTTTCTTGCTTGCAAAATATCCGGCTGGCAAAGTTGCCCCACTGTCACTTTTGGTGCCTATAACAGGTCTTATTACTGCGCGAGCCGTCTTAGGGGAGCAACTTATGCCAATACAATGGCTTGGCTGCGGTATAATAATCCTTGGGCTGATAATTTCCAACTTTGGTAGTACTATTCTACAGTTTTTCTTCGCAAGAAAGACTATATGAATTTCTCTGGTACGTTACATAGGCAAGTTTGATTCACTTAAAACAATAAACAATTAATTACAACTAATAATGCACAAAATAGACAGCTACACTAATTTAATAGTTTAGCTGTCTATTCTTATTTAATAAATATATTGTATATTATAGGATCATACTAAATGCCAACATTTATACTGCGCACAACATCATATCATAACTTTATTGCCACCATTTGCCTTAGCCAAGTAAAGCTTTTTGTCGGCAGCGTCTATCCATTCTTGCATATTCATCTCACCACTAGCTGTGCATACTCCCAGACTGCAGGTAATGTTAACAATTCCATTTGGAATCGTGAATTGATTATTCTCTATCATTATACGAATGTGTTCAGCTGCTTTCATTGCTTCAATCGTATCAGAATCATGAAGACAAAATAAAAACTCTTCACCGCCATAGCGAGCTACCCAATCATCGGTGCTAGGCAAATCTTTTAATAACAGCTTCGCAAACTCTTGCAAAATCATGTCGCCAGCAATATGACCATGTTGATCGTTAATTTTTTTAAATTCATCTATATCAACCATAAGCAATGTTGTTTTCTTTTTCATGGTCAAGCTTTGAAAAATCTCAACTGGCAATCGCTCATTTATATAGCGTCTATTAAAAAGTTGCGTTAGTTCATCGCGGACCAAAGCATCATTAAATTTAAGTACGTAGCTGGTAAAGTCTTTTTTATCTCTACCAATGATACTTTCAAGGATGCTTTTATCAGTAATATCATTTAACATTTCTATCGCATAGTGTCCATCTTTATGTTCTACAGGACTGGCAGTAATCATATAAATGCGTTCATTAATTACTTCAAATTTAACAAAGGTATCAAGTTCTGTTACTGACCTAAGTGAAATGCAATTTTCGCAAAAATGGTTTCTTGCCCAAAATCCATAACAAGATTCTTCGCTGTAAGTAAGCGGAATATTCTTGGTTTCCAAATAAATTACTCGATTTTGCACAGGATCGACTATTCTGACGACATCATAAATGTTTTCCAGTACATGAACAGCCTTTAAGACATCCTCTATGTTAGACTTTTTGGTTGTACAATTAAGCAATTTTCATCCACCTTTGCAAGTTATAACTCTATATCGTATTAAAGTTTATCTTGTTAAATTTGATTGGTCAAGATAGCTAAGAAATTTTATCGTTCAACCTTTAAAAATATTCTCTAAAGAGATCCTCAAGAATTTTAGATATAACCGCAACAAATTATTAATTGTTGTTTTATAAAATGGGTTGTATAATGTGAGCACAAACAATAAAAGCAAAAACACTAGATAGGGCAGTTTGCTAGTCCATTGATTAGTAAAAGGAGGTGCTATCGTGGCCGTATATCTAATAAGCTACGATTTAAAAACACCGGGTAAGGATTATCAGGCTCTCTACGATGCTATTAAATCTTGCGGTGCTTGGCGGCATTACCTGGATTCAACATGGTTTCTTACAACATATAAGCCTGCAAAGGACATATTTGAAATTCTACAACCACATCTAGATACTAGTGACCAAATTTTAATTGTTCGTCTTGCTGCGGAGTCCTGTGGTTGGTTGCCTAGAGAAGCATGGGATTGGCTCAGTGCTCAAGAATATTAGTCTTTAGTTTATTTTAGTCCTATCTAGTGATTGCTTTATTATCGATGATACTTAAAGTTAGTTTTACAAAACATTATCAACTTTATACTCTGATTAAGGCTAATGCCTTTATCGTATATAAGTGTTTTTAATTTTTCATTCTGACTGCAACTCTAAAATTTATCATTTGCATAAAATATCAATGTTTAATTCTTTCATCTTCTGCCAGTATGTTTGATGTTTATTAATATAAGGTAGTATAATAGCCTTAAGTAGACAAGTTTAATTAACAGACAAATTATTGTTTGTTACTAAAAATTTAAATGAAAAGGAAGTGTTTGACATGAAAGCTACCATTAGACTCAGAGCTGGCGGTGATCCTCTTATAGTAAATGATATTACTGTAATAAAAGAAGTAACCGCGGACGAGACCAGAGATATTGAGTATTTCACTCGTTTTGCTATTTTCGATTACATGTACATATTTATTGGTAGCGACATTGTCAGCGTTCGCGGAGAAGATATTTTGTCAGTGAGATTTTCCGATTAATTTATATTGTGTCAATTTATATTAATACATTTAGCCGTCTGATATTTAACTCAGGCGGCTTTTTTTATATCACATAAAATATTACTAAACCATTTCTTGCTAATATATAAAACAACTAAGTTTTTAGCCTCTATTGTTTCTAATTATAGAATTCTTTTATCCCTTTGAAATAGTGCGTAGTTCAATTGCTTCAGCAAGATGAACAGTATCTATTACTTCGCTGCCATCTAAATCTGCGATTGTTTGTGCAACCTTAATTATCCTGTCATGACTGCGAGCACTTAACCCGAGAGCAAGAAAGGCTTTTTGCAAGAGCTGCTCCGCCTGTAAAGTAATATGGCACTTTCTTTTGATTTCACGTCTGCTCATTTCTGCGTTGCAGTGCAGCCCCGTTCCCTGCAGCCTTTCCAATTGCAACTCTCTTGCAGAAATTACTCTTTTACGTATATCAGCTGAACACTCAGCACGATTATCTGCTTTCATTTCTTTATACTCAAGTCGTGGCACGTGTATTTGTATATCTATTCTGTCTAGCAATGGACCGGAAATCTTTTTATGATAGCGCTCTATATCGCCGATGCGGCAACTACATTCATGAACGCCATCTGTTTCTCCGAAAAAGCCACAAGGACATGGGTTCTCGGCAGAGACTAGTATGAACGTTGCCGGGAAAGTCAGTGTCGCTTGCACGCGGCTAATTGTTACAAAGCCATCTTCCAGTGGTTGTCTTAATACTTCCAGTGCCATACGTGAGAACTCGGGCAATTCATCCAGAAACAAAACGCCGTTATGACTCAAGGTAACTTCTCCTGGTTTAGGGATACTGCCCCCACCGATAAGTGCACTGTGAGAAATCGTATGATGCGGACTGCGAAATGGTCTTTCCAATATTAACCCTTGTTTTCTGTTCAAAAGACCAGCAATGCTATAGATTTTGGTAACTTCTAAAGCTTCTTCTTCTGTCATCGGCGGCAAAATCGTCGGCAGCCTTCTGGCAAGCATCGTTTTACCAGCGCCCGGCGCTCCTACCATCCGCACATTATGTCCACCTGCTGCAGCTATCTCAAGTGCTCTTTTCGCAACTAGCTGTCCCTGAACATCAGAAAAATCAACATTATAAACACAATTGCTTTCAATGCTCATCTTTCTTTTACTCAAAGCTGCAAGTGTTTCTGTTTTTTCTAAATGCATTGCGAGTTTTGTCAACGACTCCGGTGCAAAAACCTCTATGCCGTCAACTAATTCGCCTTCTGCCGCGTTGCCTGGTGGAATAAATATTTCCTTTCTGCCAGCTTCTTTAGCTTTAATTATCATCGGTAAAATACCACTTACTTCCCTGATTCCGCCATCAAGTGCAAGTTCACCGACAAAAACCTTGTCAGAAATGGCTTCTGCATTTATTTGCCCGCTGCCACACAAAATCCCTATGGCTATTGGCAAATCCAACCCCGAACCGTCTTTCTTAAAGTCAGCAGGTGCCAGATTTACTGTTATCCTTGTCATAGGAAACTTATAGCCTGAATTTTTGAGAGCGGCCCTTACCCGTTCTCGGGATTCCCTTACAGATGCATCCGGCAGGCCAACAAGTTCAAAAGCCGGTAACCCATTGGAAATATCTACCTCAACAATTATTTCTTCACCATTAATACCGCATGTAGTCTCCCCGAAGGTTTTTGCATACATGGAATTCGCCACCTAATTTATATTAAAAACAATTTGGGATATGGTTAAGTCTGAATTTGTCACCCTCAACCACTATCTCAATAACGTCAAAGCTAAATTTTTTGAAATATTGATGATTATCCTGTAAATAGTGTAACGCTGTTGCGTGAATTTTTGTTTGTTTGGCTTTTGTCACTGCTTCTGCCGGGATACCAAACTTCAATGTTTTGCGCGTTTTTACTTCAACAAAAACAATTTCCGCATTTTTACTGGCAATTATATCAATTTCACCCATTCTACAGCGATAGTTTCGGCATATTATTTTATAATCGTGAGACTCTAAATGCCTGCAAGCTTCATCTTCACCCCATTGCCCAAAAGTTGCTCTGGCATGCATCAAGGTCGCTTCCTTTCCTTATTGCTGCTTTAAAACTACCAACTTACTGTTAGCATCAACCTCTGAAGATAACAGGTCCTCTGCTAAACTCTTAATCGGTTCATAAGACCTGCGATGCCAAAGAGTTGCACCATATTTTTTGATAGCCTCCATATGTTTCTGACTGCCATATCCTTTATTGGAAGCAAAATCATATTCGGGATATTCTTTATCGATGTTAAACATTATTCTATCTCTAGTAACCTTAGCAATAATTGAAGCTGCTGCTATAGATGAGCTCAATGCATCACCATGAATCAAAGAAACCGTCTTCACGCCCTCAGACTCTACCGGCATAGCATCAATCAAAGCCACTGTAGGTTTTGGTTTTAAATGCATAATAACCCTCTCCATGCTTAGCTTTGTAGCCTGATAAATATTATATTTGTCTATTTCAGCAACAGAAACTATGTTTATTACTATTGAAATTGCCTTTTGGCATACTTCTTCATAGAGACGTTCTCTGACTTTTGCAGACAACTGTTTTGAGTCGTTTAATCCGCTGATAAAAACATTTTCAGGTAAAATAACCGATGCTACAACTAAAGGTCCAGCTAACGGACCTCGTCCAGCTTCATCAACACCAGCTACATTTCTTACTCCTTGCTGCCAATATTCTTTTTCAAAAGCAAGCATTTTGTCAAAGCGTTCTTTTTCCCTTATTGCTGCCTCTATTTTACGTTCATAGGCGGCATAAAGTTTCTGCACCCCTAGGCGCTCATCACTTGCTATTATGGTTAGTTCTTCCTGCGACGGTTCTTGCGTCAATATTCTTTTGATTTCTGCTATATTCATGTATAACACCTCATAAAAAAACAGGGCCAAAATGGTCCTGTTTATTTTCTATCCGGATTATCTAGTGTAAAGCGCCCCAAACGTCCGGTCCGGAAATCTCGCAACACCAACTGTATTACTTTTTCAATGTCAGGTATACCACCTGTTTTCAAACAACCACGTGCAGTGGCAATCTTTCGCAAAATATCTTCTGCAGAATCTGCTTCTAATATTTCGGCACCATATTTATCAGAAATTTCCTTAGAATAATTAATTTTTAGTTTTTCAACCAGTAACATAACAGCCTGTTCTCTATCAAAAACTTCTTCTTTAATAGCGCCCGTAACAGCAAGGCAAAAGCCAATTTCAGGGTCATCAAATTTCGGCCATAACACACCTGGTGTATCCAATAATTCCAAACCTTTGGCAATAGTAATCCATTGCTGTCCGCGTGTAACACCAGGCCTGTCGGCAGCAATAACCTTATTTTTACCAACCAAGCGGTTTATTAGTGTAGACTTGCCAACGTTAGGAACTCCGACAATCATAACACGAATGGGACGGTTTTTTACGCCTTTTTTAGCCCACTTTTCACTAACTGGTTTAGCAATTTCCTGCACCGCGCTAATTAACTGCTTGATGCCTTTACCGGTAGCACAATCAACTTTTACTACAGTTAGACCGTTATTTTTAAAAATCTGCAGCCAGGTATCAGTTTTTACTGGATCAGACATATCAATTTTGTTTAAGGCCACAAGTTTCGGTTTATTGCCAAGCATTTCAAGCAACATCGGGTTTGTACTGGAACGCGGTATTCTGGCATCCAGCATTTCAATAACTACGTCAACTAACTTCAACTGTGTTTCCATCATACGCTTTGCTTTTGTCATATGGCCAGGAAACCATTGAATCTTAAAGTCCATAGTTATTACCTCCCCTCACTGCTATCAAGGCAATGTCCTGCCTTTTTCAAAAGGCCAGAAAATTACACTTGCCTTACCTTTAACAAGCTTTAATGGCACGAAGCCAACATCGCTGTAACGGCTGTCTTCAGAATTATTGCGATTATCACCTAAAACAAAAATATGGTCTTTAGGCACTACTGATTTGCGATACGTACTATGATTAGGCTCTTTTGTATACGTCTCTTTCTTTAGTACACCATTTACATAAACCTGTCCATCACGAATTTCAATAGTATCGCCGCCTACAGCAATTACTCTTTTAATGAAATCTCTGCTTTCATCCATAGGATACTTGAAAATTACTATTTCATCTCTCTTAGGCTCGCTGACAAAGTAAACAAACTTATTGACTAACAGCCGTTCACCGTTTTCTAGTGTAGGGAGCATGGATGGGCCGGAAACCATATATGGTTCAACAATAAAGGTTCTGATACAGAAGGCTAGAACAACAGCTATGATAATCGAATATAGCCAATCACTGGCAATGTCCTGCCATGTATTATCAGATTTTTTCTTCATATTGCTTTGCTCCTCTCAACAGCGCTAAATATTTTTAACTCTTAAAATAGCAAAAGGGACTGATAAACAGTCCCTTTAGATTCCGATTAGCGTCTTTCTCTAATACGAGCTGCTTTACCGGTAAGATTACGCAAGTAATAAAGCTTTGCTCTACGTACAATTCCGCGACGAGCAACTTCGATTTTTTCCAATCTTGGTGAATGCAGTGGGAAAGTTCTTTCGACACCTACGCCGGAAGAAATGCGACGTACAGTAAACATTTCACGCACACCGCCACCGCTGCGAGCGATAACAACACCTTCAAACAACTGAACACGTTCCCTGGTTCCTTCAACAACCTTAACAAATACTTTTACAGTGTCTCCGGCACGAAAATCCGGAATGTCGGAACGAAGTTGTTCTTGTTCCAAAACTTCAATAATGTTCATAATTTCCTCCTCAATATCATAGACGTTCATGTATGAACAAAATCAACAGCGGACCGTCCGTCTTACATACGCAAATATTATATCACAAAGAATACCGCATAGCAACACTATTTTAACCACCATTGCTCACCTGCAATACGGTCTATAATAATTGCTGCCGCAGATCTTACACATAAATGATTATAGTCGCATGTTCCATATATTGGCTCTAAAATATAGTCAAAACTGCTCATTACACTCTTTTCTATACCAAAACCTGTGCCAAACAATAAAAGAATTGGCTGAGAACCTTCTTTGAGAAGATTCCTTACAAAACCATACGAAACGGTATTGTCATATTTTCTTGCATCCGTGGTAATAGTCAAAGGTTTAACGCCTTCAACCTCTTCTATCGCATCAATGGCATTTTCAATGCTGGGAATATAAGTAACTCTCTCCAAGGCATTGCTGCGATCAGGATTATATACCTGACCAAAGCCTTTTTGCCAATAGTCGGTAATTTTAGTTATAATTTTTTTCTGTTCGTCTAATGGATGAATCAAAAAGTATCGTTTAACATCGTACGTCCGAGCCGTACGAGAAATATCATGAATATCAAAATTGGTAACTGCGGTAGCAACAACCTTCATATTCTTGTTATAAATTGGATAGTGCACTAAGCCAAGATACAAATTAGCCATTATTTTCACCTTTGGTCTCTATAATTACATCTAATAGCAATCTGCCGTCTTCTTTATTCAAAGCAGCCTTGTTTAACAAATCAGGACGTTGCTTATAGGTAGCGCGCAAGGCTTCCTTTCTGCGCCACTCTTTAATCAGCGCATGATTGCCTCCTCGCAATACCTCCGGAACCTCCATTCCTTCAAAAACAACAGGTCTTGTATATTGTGGATACTCAAGCAATCCTTCACTGAATGATTCCTCAGAAGCACTTTCTTCTTTGCCCAATACTCCCGGTATATAACGTGCGACAGCATCCATTACAACTAAAGCAGGAAGTTCTCCTCCTGTCAGTACATAATCGCCAATTGATATTCTTTCATCTACCAAGGCAAAAATTCTTTCATCAAAACCTTCATAGTGGCCGCATAAAAAAATTAGGTCATGCCCGGATTCAGCAAGTTTCTCCACAATGCTTTGATTCAAGGTATTACCACCAGGGCAAAGTGCGACAACAGCAGCGTTTGGCAATAAACTTTTTGCCTCTCTAATTGCTGCGGCAAAAGGTTCAACTTTTAAAACCATGCCAACGCCACCACCGAAAGGTGTATCATCAACAGTCTTATGCTTATCATGAGTAAAGTCACGGGGATTTATACAAGAAACAGTCAGTAATCCCTGCTCCACAGCTCTCTTGATAATACTGAAAGAGGTTGCCTGTTCAATAAATTCCGGAAACAAAGTAATAAAAAGAAAATTCACTTCTACTCAGCCCATTCCGGCAGTTTAACCAAAATGCTTTTATCTGCCATGTTAATTTCTTTAATATTCACTTTCAAGGCAGGAACCAGTATCTCACCGCCGTCTGCTTTCGCTACAACGAAAACATCATTGCTGCCTGTAGCCAGAACATCTTTAAGTTTGCCAAGCAAGGAACTATCTTCGTCAAAAACAGAGAATCCGATTAAATCAGAAACATAAAACTGGTCTTTCTTAAGAGGCGGTAAATCAGCAGTATCAATGAGTACTTTCTTGCCACGAAGCAATTCTGCCTCATCCATGCTATTAATTTCATTTACTTTAACTAAAAAGACGTTCTTATGAAAACGTGCAGCTATAACGGTTAGCTTGCGTCCATCTTCCAAAAAGAAATACTTTAACGCTGGAAACATATCAGGGTTTTCGGTCAATGGCATTACACGAAATTCGCCCCGCACACCATGCGGGGCGACAATGGCGCCAATTACAATTCTCTTATCCAAGATATCAAGCTCTAAAGGCGACAATTTTGCCGTCTTCCGTTACAATTTCAGCACCCATTATTTTATCAAGATCGGTACCGATTTCAAGTTCAACAGTTCTTTCAAGTTGACCATGACCAATTTCAGCGCCATATTCCAATTTTTCAGCTCTTTTTAGTTTTGCTTCAGCTTCTTGCTTAGCCGCAATACGTTTTGAACGTTCAACTTCAATTTGCTGTTGCAAAGCTGGAACTAAGCTTTCATCCTGATTTTCCTGCTCACTTACAGCGCGTTTTGCAGTAAATTCAAATTGTTCAAGTTCCAAACTGACTTGTTGTATTCTTTTTTGGAGATCTCCAATAATTTTCGATTTTAAAGTCTCAGTAACCTTAGCTTTAATTGCAACCGGCATTCTTACGGTCATTTTATCCATATATGTTAAACCATCCTTTTTAAACAATCTCTACGACGACTTTTACATTTTCACGCGTCGCAACTGCTTTTAAGACAACACGGATTGCTTTAGCAATACGACCTTGTTTGCCAATAACTTTACCCATATCCTCAGGAGCAACATGGAGGCGAAGCACCGTTGTAGTACCGGTTGTTTCCTCCTCCACGACTACTGCGGACGGATTATTCACTAGAGACTTGGCCATGATTTCTACCAATTCTTTCATGTCAATCACGCCTCACTTTTTTTAGCTTTTGCTTCAGCGTATTTAGCAATAATACCATCTTTGCTGAATAAGGACTTAACAGTATCAGTAGGTTGTGCACCTTTAGACATCCAGGACAGAGCTTTTTCCTCATCGATTTGTACCACTGCAGGTTGTACAGTAGAATCATAATAACCGATGCTTTCGATAAAGCGGCCATCACGTGGAGCACGGGAGTCAGCTACAACAATACGGAAGAAAGGGTTTTTCTTAGCACCCATACGTTTTAAACGAATCTTAACTGCCATTTATATTTTCACCTCCTTAAATTAATTATAATTTTTTATTGCATAAAAGGTAGTTTAAAACCGCCTTTTGTGGCAAACTTATTCATTCCTTTGAGCTTTTTCATCATTTTCTTGCTTTGTTCAAAATTCTTCAGCAGTTTATTTACATCCTGCACTCGCGTACCTGAACCGGTGGCAATTCTTTTGCGTCTGCTGCCATTTAAGATATTTGGATTTCTACGTTCGGCTAAAGTCATGGATCTTATTATAGCCTCTACCCGATCCAACTCTTTTTCATCAACATTTGCATCCTTAAGCTTTTGACTTATGTTACCCATGCCGGGAAGCATACCGAGAATGGATTCCAAGGAGCCAAGTTTTTTGACTTGCTGCATCTGTTCTAAGAATTGTTCCAGCGTGAACTCCTCATTACGCATCTTTTTTTCAAGTTTGGCAGCATCCTCAGCATCAAAAACAGACTGAGCCTTTTCAATCAGAGACAAGACATCGCCCATGCCTAAGATACGTGAAGCCATGCGATCTGGATGGAAAGGTTCTAATGCATCGAGTTTTTCGCCCATACCAACGAATTTAACAGGCCTGCCTGTAACTGCTTTGACTGATAAAACAGCACCACCTCTGGCATCACCATCAAGCTTGGTAACAATCAAACCATCAATACCAAGATCGTTATTAAAGGACTCAGCAACTGTAACGGCATCTTGACCAGTCATTGCATCAACAACAAGAAGTATTTCATGCGGCTTTACAGTTTTCTTAATATCTTTGAGCTCGCCCATCAATTCTTCGTTGATATGAAGACGGCCAGCCGTATCTATAATTACAGTATCACATGCCAGAGAAAAAGCTTTACTTATAGACTGCTTGGCAATTTCCACAGGTGAAACCTGATCACCCAGGGAAAATACCGGGATATTCAACTGTTCGCCAAGAACCTGAAGCTGCTTAATTGCAGCTGGACGATAAACGTCTCCGGCCACTAACAATGGTTTTTTGCCATTTTTACGTAAATGATTGGCTAATTTCCCTGCAGTTGTAGTTTTACCGGCACCTTGGAGACCAACAAGCATTATTACAGTTGGTGGCTTGGACGCAACCATCAATTTACTTTGAGTACCGCCCAATAGATCAGTTAATTCTTCGTTGACTATTTTAATAATAAACTGGCCAGGAGTAAGACTTGCGTGTACTTCTTGTCCCACTGCCCGTTCTTTGATTCTGGCAATAAAATCTTTGACAACTTTGAAGTTTACGTCTGCCTCCAAGAGAGCCATCCTTACTTCTCGCAGTGTTTCCTTCAAATCGTCTTCTGTAACCTTTTGACTGCCACGTATTTTTTTAATTGCATTCTGCAATCTTTCTGCTAAGCCCTCAAATGCCATTTATTATGCCCTGCCTTTACCATTTAGCTCGCGTAAAATTGTTTGTATCAGCTCTAAATTAACCGTTTTATTATGGTCACTAATATAATCTGTCAGCAATTCCTCTGCGTGAAGAAGCATATCACTATTTTCCTTGTCGCGCTCCAACAGTTTTAGTCTATTTTCATAACGTTCCAGAATCTGGCCAGCTCTTTTAATAAGATCGTAAATAGCTTGTCTGGAAACACCATACTCATCAGCTATTTCTGAAAGCGACAGGTCATTATAAAAATGCATCTCCATACATTTCTGCTGTTTATCAGTCAGAAGACCGCCATAAATATCATATAAACGAACCAATCTCATTCTTTGTTCAAAACCTATATCTGCCAGCATCTTCTCACCAAAAATCTTAATATTACTAACATGCGTTATTATACAACAAAGGGAAAACACCGTCAAGTGTTTTCCCTTGTCACTATTAATTATTTATTAAATAATGCATCCACAAACTTATCAGGTTCAAATGGACGGAAATCCATGATACTTTCGCCTATTCCTATCCATTTTACAGATAGCCCAAGTTCTTCCTTGATAGCAATAATAACTCCACCTTTTGCTGTTCCGTCAAGCTTAGTTAAAACAACTCCAGATACATTCGCTGTTTCTGTAAATACCTTTGCCTGTGTGATAGCATTCTGGCCCGTTGTTGCATCTAGAACGAGTAAAGTTTCATGCGGTGCGTCAGGTATTTCTCTTTGAATGACGCGATGAATCTTGTCAAGCTCTTTCATCAGGTTTGACTTATTTTGAAGCCTGCCAGCAGTATCAATGAAAAGTATATCAGCTTTACGAGCTATAGCAGCCTTTACTGCATCATATACGACTGCTGCAGGATCGGCACCTTCAGCATGACTTATAACTTCTGCTTCGGCTCTTTCACCCCATATTTTTAATTGTTCAGCAGCAGCAGCACGAAAAGTATCCCCAGCCGCAATCATAACTTTATAACCCATCAAACGATAATAATTGCTAAGTTTTCCTATGGTTGTTGTCTTACCAACACCATTTACTCCAACAACGAGTATTACACTTGGAGAACCACTTAGACGCATGCGCTGTTTTTCGTCCTGTAAAAGACTGGCAACGTATGCTTTGAGAAATGGCATAACATCCTCTGGTGATTTAATCTCACGTTTTTTTGCTGCTTCACGAACAGCTTTCATGATTTTTTCTGTTGTTTTAACTCCAACATCTCCAGCAATGAGAACCATTTCAAGTTCTTCCAAAAAATCTTCATCAACCTCCGTTGACAAACCAACAAGATTCTCTATTCTTTCTGTAAAGTTCTTCCTGGTTTTGGATAATCCATCTTTTAATCTTTCAAAAAATCCCATGTTTTACCCCTTTTCTTCCAACCTTACTGATAGTAACCTTGAAATACCTGATTCTTCCATAGTGATACCATGAAGAACATCAGCTGCTTCCATTATTCCTTTTCGATGAGTAATAATAATAAATTGTGTTTTCTTTGCATAGTCGGCAAGAAAAGCAGAAAAACGATCGATGTTAGCCTCATCAAGTGCTGCGTCTATTTCATCCAAGATGCAAAACGGTGCCGGCTGATAAGATAATAGCGCAAAGAGCAAAGCAATTACAGTTAGTGCTCTTTCACCACCTGACAACAAAAACAGACTCTGCAATTTTTTCCCAGGTGGCTGCACAATTATTTCAATGCCAGAATCCAGAATATTATCAGGATTCTGCAGTTCAAGGCTTGCCATACCACCGCCAAATAAATTCTTATATGTCTCAGCAAAATGAGCATTTATTTTTGTTAAAGACTCTTTGAATCTTCTGGACATATTGGCATTAATATCATTTATTACTTCTTCAAGTCTTTCTTTAGCTTCATACAAGTCATTATATTGAGCATTCAGAAATTCATATCGCTCACTCACCGTTTTATATTCTTCAATGGCACCAGCATTAATTGGTCCTAGTTCTTCAATTGCACGCGTCAAACCTGACTCCATTTTCTTCAATGCAGAATCAGACAAATCCAACAGCAAAGTACTATCTTTTGCTTCTGCCAAAGTAATGTTATAGGTGGTTGCTATCTGCTCTAATGCGGTTTCATATTCTGTTTGCTGCTTTACTTTCTCCATTTCTGCCAAGTGTAATTTTTGTGTACTTGCAGCATATTCCTTTCTTGCCGCTTCTAATTCACCTTCAGCAATAGCAAGTTTCTCAACGATTCCTAATCTTTTGTTTGTAAATTCTTCTTTGCCGCCGTTATCGTTCTTTAATTCAGCCAAAAGATCCTTTTGACGAATTGCCAGCTGTTCCTTCGTGCTTGCGCTTTGATCTACGACTTGAACCATTTTTTCATTTTCAGCGTCATTATTGGAAATTTCTAACTGCAGCCTAGCAATATCGCCATCAATTTGCTTAATTCGTTCCGATATGAGGTTCGTTCTTTCTTTGGCAGACTCCAAAGTGATGCAGGCATTTTGGTAGTGAGTCCTGATAATATTAAGTGCCCTTTGTTCTGCAGATAATTCCTGTTGCAATTTATCGACTAATTCTTTAGTTGACAAATCTTTTTCTTCAAGCTCAGCCAAAGCGGGCTTAAGATTCAAGAGTTGATTTCTTGTATTGATATAATCCTCTGAATGCTGTCTTTTCTCTTGTTCATAGAGAGCTATGTTCTCTTTATGCTGTGCAATTTCAGCTGCAGCCCTTTCAAGATGGGCCGCTAATTCTGCCTGTCTTACCTTGTTTTTTTGCAGCAGGGATTTAAATTCTTCAATTCTACTATTATTATGTTTAACAAGTTCTTCACAGGTTTCAATATTTTCTTGTGTAGCCAAAATTTGTCGGTTTATGTTATTAACATTTTCTTTGGCCAAAATTATCTCATTCTTTCTGGACAAGAAACCAGACTCTTTATGCCGACTGCTGCCACCTGTAATAGAACCACCAGGATTAATCAGCTCGCCCTCAAGTGTAACAATCCGCAGACGGTAATTATTTGCCTTTGCTGCCATTATTGCCGCATCCATATTCTTCGCGACCAGCACCCGACCCAACAAAAATTTGGCGACTGGCAATAAATTTTCTTCACACTGTACAAGTTCTGAGGCGACGCCGACAATACCTGGCAGCTTAACCAAAGCAGCTTCGTCATTGCGTAAAACTGTTGGTCTGATAGTGTCCAGCGGCAGAAATGTCGCACGACCATCTTTTGTTTTTTTCAAGAATTCTATAGCTTGCTTTGCTGTTGCTACATCTTTCGTCACCAAATTTTGTACGGCACCACCAAGCGCTGTTTCTATCGCTGTAACATAAGGAGCCTGCACTTGGAATAACTCTGCCACAACGCCTATAATGCCATTGCGCCAGGCGCTTTCAGATGACAAAAGTGTTTTTATACTGCGCCCAAAACCATCATACACCCTTTGCATATTTTCCAATAAGTCTACTCTAGTCTGCAAAGATGATAAGGCTTCATTTAAAGAATTACGCTTTCTTACTACTTCACCCAGCGCTCTTTGATCATCAGCATTTTTAGCAACTAATTCAGACATCTGTCCTTGATCAATGGCGATGCTGTTTGTGATGCTCTGCTGCTCATTGATAATATTTTTATGCCGCTCAGTAAGTAAATTATAAGCCTCTTCTAAATCAGCAAGTGTTTTCTTTAATTGTTCTCTTTTACGTTGCCTATTTTCTTGTTCATTTTCTAAAGAACGGATTTCATTGCGTAAATCAACTATCTGCTGCATACTTTCAAATGCCGAAGACTTGTAGTCCACAATTCTGGCATCAGTATCAGCTATTAATTTTTCTTTATTTGCCTGCTCTGCGGCATACTTATTAACAGCACTTTGAGCCGCTTGCTGCTCTGTTTCAAGTGCATCATATTTTTCAATAATATTTTTTAAATTACTCTCAATTTCGCTAAGTTGCTGCACAAGGCGTTCTCTTTGTGCTTGCAGTCTTTCCTGCGATTTCTGGCTTTGCAGTATACGTTCATTCAGTACAGCTTCCTGACCGTGTAGTTTTTCTAAAAGTGTTTCTCTTTCTGCAATACTATTTTGAAGTTCTGTAAATTCTTCATTTAATTTGTCTAGTTCAGTTTTTAGAATAAGAACAGAATTTTCCCTTAAATTAACACTGACAGTAATTTCTTCATTTCTTTTATTTAATTCAGCTATTTTTATAGCAAGTTTTTCATTGATTTCTTCAATATTTTGAAGCTTATGAACAACCTGAGTAACACGGCAAGAGCGCAATTCGTCACTCATTTTTAAATATTTTTGCGTCTTTTCTGCGCTTATTCTTAATGGTTCTATCCGGCCTTCGATTTCAGACTTAATATCATAAATTCTGGTAATATTATTAGCTGTTTCAGTTAGTCGCAGTGTCGCTTCCTTTTTACGCAGACGATATTTGGCTATACCAGCTGCCTCTTCAAATAACGCACGTCTTTCTTCAGGACGACTGTTTAAGATTTCATCAATCCGGTTCTGTCCAATTATTGACATGGAACCTCTGCCTAAACCCGTATCTGAAAAAAGGTCAACGATGTCTTTCAAGCGACAAGGTTTTTTATTGATATAATATTCGCTGTCGCCGCTACGAAAAACTCTTCTGCAAACATTAATTTCATCAAAGTCAGAAGGTATCCTGTGATCACTATTATCAAAAACTAAATTTACCTCAGCCATTCCCAAAGCACGACGTTTATTTGTTCCGGCAAAAATTACATCCTCCATTTTGTTGCCGCGCAAATACTTTGCACTTTGTTCGCCAAGAACCCAACGAATAGCATCGGAAATATTGCTCTTGCCGCTTCCATTAGGACCAACAATAGCTGTGATGCCTTCTTCAAAATTAATTTCCGTTCTCTCTGCAAATGATTTAAATCCATATGTTTCGAATGCCTTTAAGCGCACAATACCACCGACCTAATCAATTCTATGTATTTGATTTTAACATGTGAAAACGAATTAAACAACTCGCCTGATTATTCGGCGGACGTGTTAAATTTGAATACTGCTTCTTGCAAAGAATCCTCAATCGATAGTTTTATCTCTTGTTTATTTATCATTCTTCGCCAAAAGTCTTCGTTGCATTTTTTAATACCCTTTAATTGAGATGTAATTTTAGAATTATGGGCAATTGCAATGTCATAACCGTTGCTATCAAGTTCTTCCAACTGCTTTGCAACCCAGCATCGGTATTGAAAGGCCTTAACTATTTCTCCGAAAGAGGGATGAAATGGTCCTGCTACGATATTATCTTCTTTACATAATTCTTCATCAGCCTGCAATCCAATGCGAATGACTGCAATTCCAGTAGCGGTTAGGCGCTCATAAACATAGGAAGCTTGGGCAACTGCCTCTGACATGCTCAATGGAGAGTATATTTTTTCTTTATACATTTTTTCCAAAGGAGTATCTTTTATTACCAGAAGCGGATATATCCTTGCTACATCAGGTTTCATAAATATAACTTTTTTTACGGTATCAGCTAAGCTTTGCCACCCTTGTTTAGGAATTCCGACCATAAGCTGTATGCCAATGCGCATATTTTTTGCTTTCAGACAGGCCACAGCCTTTTCTACGTCAGCTGCTGAATGTTCTCTTTCTGCCATTTGCAGCACATTATCATCTAGTGACTGCACCCCCAGCTCAACCAAAGTAACATGGTGGTGCTTTAATAATTCAACTATTTCAGTATCAATATAATCAGGTCTTGTAGATACCCTCACTGAGCCAATAGCTCCAAGTTCAACAAATTTGTCTGATAATGCCAACAGATCTTTTTGCAATTTCAATGGAAGGGCAGTAAACGATCCCCCATAAAAAGCTATTTCATTTTGGCTTGAAGGTTTTATCCACTGCAAATATTTAATAATTTGCTTTTCTGCGTTTAATAAAGAAGTTTCGGATTGACCGCTTATTTTTTTCTGATTACAAAAAATACATTGGTGTGGGCAACCAGCGTGCGGAATAAAAACTGGTATTATCCGTCCCATATTCATCCCCCTTTGTTATACAAAGAAAGACAGTTGGCCAGCCAACTGTCTTGAAATACTATTAAAGATTTTCGCCTAATTTTAAAAGAGCTTTCTTAGCCGCATTTTGTTCAGCTTCTTTTTTTGATTTGCCGCTGCCTTCTCCTGTTACTACCCCATTAATCAGCACAGTAGTATCGAAAACTTTATCATGGTCCGGCCCTTTAGCGCCTACCAGTTGATATACTATTTCGACTACTCCATCTTTTTGAACCATCTCTTGCAGCCTTGTCTTGAAATCCCTGCAAAGTCCATGTTTAGCTGTCATTTCAAGCTCATCTTTCATCATATCCAACAGATATTTCTGAACTCTTTCCAGCCCTTGGTCCAAATAGTATGCTCCTACAACTGATTCAAATGCATCAGCCAGAATGGAATTGCGATCACGCCCTCCGGAAAGAAGCTCGCCTCTTCCCAGCAAAATATATTTTCCCAAACCAATTTGTCTTGCATATTTAGACAAGGATGTTTCACAAACAAGATAGGCTCTAAGCTTAGTCAATTCTCCTTCATCCATTTTGGGAAATCTTTTGTACATATAAGTGCTAACGACAAGGCCCAAGACAGAATCACCCAGGAACTCAATTCGTTCACTATGTGTTGGTTTGGGAAACAATTTTGATTCATGGGCATAAGAGGTATGAGTCAGAGCGGTATTCAGCAGATATAAATCGTTCATTTCGATCTTTAGTGACCGACATAAATCTTGTAGATCTTCTTTTCGCTCTTTATTCATCCTTTTATCACTCTAATCCAAATCAATCATTATATTTTTTAAATAAAATTGTTGCATTATGGCCACCAAAGCCGAAGCTGTTGGAAATCGCAACATTTACCTCAGACTTACGGGCTACGTTTGGAACATAGTCAAGATCCAAACCTTCTTCCAAATCAGGATCTTCATAGTTAATGGTCGGAGGAATTACACCATTTTCAATGGTGAGAACAGTAGCAATAGCTTCTACGCCACCAGCTGCACCCAAAAGATGTCCCATCATGGACTTGTTTGAACTAATTGCCATTTTATAAGCATGCTCACCAAAAACTTTTTTGGCGGCAAGTGTTTCGTTCAAGTCGTTTCTGTGTGTTGAAGTGCCATGTGCATTAATGTAATCAACCTCTTCAGGTTTTACACCGGCATCAGCAACTGCATTCTGCATACAAGCAGCTGGCATTTCACCGCTCGGATCCGGAGCTGTAATATGATAAGCATCCGCTGTCATGCCATAGCCACAAATTTCTGCATAAATATGCGCTCCGCGTGCTTTTGCATGTTCTAATTCTTCAAGAACAACAACTCCAGCGCCTTCACCCATAACAAAACCTTCACGTTTTTTATCAAATGGGCAAGATGCCTTTTCAGGATGCTCGTTATTTGTAGAAAGAGCCTTCATATTGGCAAAACCAGCTACAGCAACAGGAGAAATAGCAGCTTCAGTACCACCGGCAATCATAATATCAGCATCACCATATTGAATAGTACGGAAAGCATCGCCTATACAGTTTGTACCGGTTGCACATGCCGTGACAATTGCAGTATTTGGTCCCTTGAATCCTAACGCTATAGAAATCTGACCAGCAGGCATATTTGGTATTTCCATAGGAATGAAGAATGGACTGATTTTGCTTGGTCCCTTTTCTACAAATTTAGTAGTTTGCTCCACAAAAGTCTCAATACCACCAATACCACTGCCTACACAAACGCCTGCACGCACTTGGTTAATTTTTTCAAGGTCAAGCTTTGCGTCTTCTACAGCGAGCTTTGCTGCGGCAACAGCAAAATGAGTAACGCGATCCATGCGTTTGCCTTCTTTTTTGTCCATGTAATCTGCATAGTCGAAATCTTTAACTTCGCCAGCAATCTTAACATCAACATCTGCAGGATCAAATCTGGTAATAATACCAACACCAGATTTGCCAGCTATCAAATTATTCCAGAATGTCTCTTTGCCTGTACCAATTGGCGTTACAGGGCCAACACCAGTTATTACAACTCGTCTTTTCAAAATTAATCACCTCAAGGTTATATTTTGGCTATTTCTTCTTTAAGTCTTCTAAAAATTTCTTTTACTGGCAGTATTTCCTTTATTTTCCACATATTTGCACCAGTAAAAACGAGGCCCGTTTCTACATCACCTTGCTGCGCTCTCGTCAATGCACGAATAATGCAAAACGACCTGCTGCAATGCTTAAGACAAGCATCACATTCCGTCGGTTTTGGCGCCTTACCCTCCAAAGACAATTGAGCAAAAGGATTCCTTATAGCGCGGCCTTTATATCCAACAGGGCTATCAATTTGAACAACATCATCCTTAGTCATTTTTAGATAGAATTGTTTCAATTCATCTGCCCCATTTGATTCTTCACTTGCGGCAAAACGGCTGCCCATTTGTACACCACTGGCACCAAGTTTAAGCAATTCTGCAACATCCTGACCAGTAACGGCGCCACCAGCTGCAATAACCGGTATTTTAACCGCTTTAACAATTTCAGGAAGTATTTCCTTTATAGATTGCTGTGTTCCTAAATGGCCACCGGCTTCAGTTCCTTCAGCCACTATAGCTGAAGCACCAAGCTGTTCGGCGATTTTAGCAAGCTTTACTGAGGAAACGATAGGAACGATTGCAACACCATATTCACGTCCTATCGCAAACATATCTCTTGAAAAACCGGCGCCGGCTACAATTAAATCAACCTTCTCTTCGGCAGCAGTTGTAATCAAACCTAAGAATTCACGGGCAGCAACCATAGCATTTATGCCAATGATTCCTTTACCGCCAGTCAACTCTCTGGCCAGTCTAATTTCTTTACGCAACTCATCAAATTTCATGCCGGACGCAGCAATCAAACCTATGCCACCTTCGGATGCAACTGCAGCTGCTAACCGAGCCGTAGAAAGCCTTATCGCCATTCCACCTTGTACAATAGGTACTTCGGCAACTAAATTACCGATTTTAAGCACTGGTAGTTTCAACAAATATCCCCCATTTCAGGATAACTTTTTTAAGGAAATCCCGATAAAGGGATTTCCTTAAAAAGCATTAAGATCTTATTTCTCTTTGTCCAACAATTCAACCGCATCTTTGACAGTGCGGATTTTCTCTGCAACTTCGTCAGGAATTTCAACGTTAAATTCTTCTTCGAAAGCCATGATTAATTCAACGATATCCAAAGAATCTGCACCTAAATCATCAATGAAAGTTGATTCCATCTTTACTTCATCAGCATCAACGCTCAATTGTTCAACAGTAATATCTCTTACTTTTTCGAAAGTAGTCATTCAATTCACCTCCTTCCAAAGGAAAAGCATTATAATTTTCAATTACATTACCATACCACCATCAACATTCAATGTCTGGCCGGTTATATAAGCAGCATCATCAGAAACAAGGAATAATACTGCCTTGGCAACATCAACAGGTTGACCTGCACGTTTAAGCGGAATTCCAGCCGCCATCTCTTCAATTACTTTCTCGGGTAAAATGCTGGTCATATCAGTAGCAATAAGACCAGGAGCTACAGCATTTACTGTAATTCCTCTGGAAGCAACTTCTTTTGCCACGGACTTGGTAAAACCAATGCAACCAGCTTTAGCAGCGGCATAATTTGCCTGTCCGGCATTGCCCATAATTCCGACAACCGAAGCAATATTGACAATTTTACCTGCTCTTTGTTTCATCATATATTTTAAAGCAGCTTTGGTACAGTTAAATACCCCTTTAAGGTTTGTGTTCAGAACTGCATCCCAATCTTCTTCTTTCATGCGCATTAAAAGTCCATCACGAGTAATACCTGCATTATTAACGAGGATATCACAACGTCCAAATTCAGCGACAACAGCATCAAGCATTGAAGCTGCTGCTTCAGTTTGAGAAACATCACCCTGTAATATTAAAGCTCTGCGACCCATTTTACGAATCTCAGCTGCAACTTCTTCTGCTGCTGCCGCATTTCCTGCGTAATTAACAGCAACGTCAGCGCCAGCTTCGGCCAATGTCAATGCAATGGCCCGGCCAATTCCACGGGAAGCCCCAGTAACAAAAGCTACCTTGCCTTCTATCTGCATTTTAGCGAACCTCCTTGAAATAAGCAAGCGTTTTTTCTAAACTTGCATTATCCTCAACGTTAAGAGATGTTAACTCTTTAGCAATCTTTTTATTAAATCCTGATAACACTTTACCAGGTCCAACCTCGACGAAGCAATCAACGCCATTATTAATCATGTAGTTTACCGAGTTTTCCCACAATACAGGGCTTGCAGCCTGTTTTACAAGCAGGTTTTCAATATCTGCGGCTTTAGTAACTTCTTCCGCGGTAACATTGGCAACTACAGGTATTTTGGCATCATTAAAGGTAATTGTTTTAAATTCCTCTGCCAAGCGAACAGAAGCAGGATACATCAAGCTGCTATGAAAAGGAGCGCTTACTGGTAAAAGAACGGCACGTTTAGCACCAGCAGCTTTTAATTCTTCAACAGCTTTATCTACCGCAGCGGCGGCACCAGCGATTACAACCTGTCCAGGGCAATTGAAGTTTACAGCTTGTACTTCTCTGCCTGTTTCAGCTTCAACCTTTTTACAAATAGCTACTATATCATTGCTGTCGTTCATCCCCATTACGGCAGCCATACTTCCTTCACCAACAGGAACTGCTTCCTGCATAAACTGACCGCGTTTACGTACTATTCTCACTGCATCTGAAAAGCTCAGTGCTCCGGCAATAACTAATGCAGAATATTCACCCAGGCTATGGCCTGCAGCTACATCAGGTACAATGCCGTGTTCCTTAAGAACTTCAGCTGCTGCAACACTAGCTGTTAGTATTGCAGGTTGCGTGTTAAATGTCAATCGCAATTGATCTTCAGGTCCATTAAAGCACATATCGGTTATTGAAAAGCCAAGTGCTTCATCTGCCGATTTAAATATATCACGAACAACCGAATAGTTGTCATAAAATTCTTTCATCATTCCAACTGTCTGAGACCCTTGTCCCGGAAATATAAAGGCTGTTTTACCCATTGTTAAATCCTCCCTTTTTTCCTTTATTTACTCCACTTTAAAGCAATCGAAGCCCAGGTCAGACCAGCGCCAAAACCTGCAAGTATGACAGTTTTGCCTTTTTCCAGAAGACCTTGTTCCCTGGCTTCGCAAATTGCAATAGGAATCGAAGCGGCTGACGTATTGCCATACTTATCAACATTAACAAAAACTTTGTCCATTGATATCCCTAAACGTTTGGCAGCTGAATTAATTATACGTATGTTAGCCTGATGCGGTATCAAAAGGTCAATTTCTTCTGTGTTTAATCCAGCTTTTTTCATGGCGTTCTCTGCTGTACGTCCCATTATTTTTACAGCAAACTTGAAAACTTCGCTGCCATCCATATGAATAAAATGCTCGCCAGCATCAACCGTTTCATGGGAAGCAGGTTTACGAGACCCTCCTGCAGGCTGCGATAAAAATTGTCCACCAGAGCCATCAGCACCCATATCAATGCTCAAAATACCATAACCATCTTCAACCCGACCGACAACCGCTGCACCAGCGCCATCACCAAACAATACACAAGTATTGCGGTCTTGCCAATTCATGATACGGGAAAGAGTTTCAGCGCCAACGACCAGGATATGCTTGTACAAACCACTTACTATCATCGTATTTGCAACTGCCAATGCATAAACAAAACCTGAGCACCCTGCGGATAAATCAAAAGCTGCGGCGTTTTTTGCACCAATTTTGTCTTGTAATAAGCAAGCTGTAGATGGAAATTTAGTATCAGGAGATTCGGTAGCAACAATTACGCATTCGATATCTTTGCCATCTATTCCTGCATCTTTCAAGGCTCTCTCGGCAGCAATAAATGCCAAGTCAGACGTTGCCTGCTCAGGTGCTGCTATGTGGCGTGATTTGATACCTGTTCTTTCAACAATCCAGTCATTATTAGTATCAACCATTTTTTCCAAATCATAATTTGTCAGAACCTTATCCGGAAGATAATGGCCCATGCCTAAAATTCCAGCAAATATCTTTTCCATTGTTATTCATTCCCTTTTCTTTTATTTATGATACTTTCTCCGATATGTCTTACGACATCCTTCTCAGCAAAATCAATTGCCACACCTACAGCGTTTTTTATAGCTTTGGCTTTCGAGCTGCCATGACAAATGATAAAAGGAGCTTTTACGCCCAAGAGTAATGCACCACCATATTCCGCCGGGTCAATGGTCTTCTTCATTTTTCTTAGTGCCGGCTTAATCAACATAGCACCAAATTTAGCCATAATGCCGCTTTCCATGATAGTGCGTTTCATTATTGTCATTATTGCAGTTGCCAGACCTTCTGCAACTTTCAATACAACATTTCCCACAAAACCATCACATACCACAACATCAACAGTGCCTTTGTTAATATCGCGGCCTTCGACATTGCCAATAAAGTTAATGTGTTCTTCATTTTTTAGCAAAGGATAGGTAGCAAGAGCCTGCTCATTGCCTTTAGTATCCTCTTCACCAATGTTTAGTAAACCAACCCGTGGGTTCTTTATCTTAAGAATAGACTCTGCATAGATAGAACCCATTATTGCATTCTGAACAAGGTGCTGCGGTTTTGCGTCAACCTTTGCACCAGAGTCCAATACAACAGTCGTACCGGTAATGCTAGGAATAGGCGTTGCGATAGCAGGCCTTTCGATACCTTTAATACGGCCCAGGCCAAAAAGAGCCGCTGCTACGGCAGCGCCGGTACTTCCGGCAGAAACAAGAGCATCACAAACGCGTGTGTGCAAAAGTCTTGTAGCTACTACTATTGATGCATCCGACTTCGCCTTAACACTGAGACCTGGATGGTCGCTCATCTCAATTACTTCACTGGCATGTTCTATCTTAATTCTTTCGTTCTTATCTTCCTTGTACTTTTTCAACACAGTTTCAATTTTTGTTCTGTCGCCTACAAGATAAACATCACAATTATATTGCTTTACTGCTTGAATTGCTCCTAAAATAATTTCTTCCGGACCATAGTCCGTTCCCATGACGTCAACAGCTATCTTCATGCTAAACAATCCTTTCATTCGGCAGAGAAACAACAATGAATTTTGCTCTGAATACTTCCTGGCTATTATTACGTATTTTTACCCAAATGAAGTATTTTTTGTCCTCTTTACGTATTACTTCCGCCTTAGCAATCAGATTTGCGCCCGCATAGATAGGTACCTTGTACTTAACATTGCCAACACCAGTCAGAGCCGCGGGAGCATCTACAACAGCCAAGGCCAAAGTATTAGCTTGAGCAAACATAAAATGACCACGAGCAATACCTGTTTTTGCCATGACCATATCAGGTGTGACGTTCATCATTGAAATCCCGCTTTTACCTAATTCTAAATCAAGAAGGTCGCCAACTATATCCTTGCTTGATATTGCTTGCAACTTATTCTGTGCATTTTCAGCCATTTGCCGCGTCCGTTCCCTTAATTCAGGAATACCCTTACCGAGGCGATCCAACCTTATAGTCTGGATGCTTACTTTCAGGGTCTGCGCAAGCTGCTCGTCAGTTAAAAATGGATTCTTTTCCAATTCTTTTAACAAACGCTGCTGTCTTATTTGTTTTTTTGAAATATTCATAACATCACCTGATTTTAGCACCAAGTCTTAATATCTGTTCGTATTATATTAAAAAACAATGCAAAAATCAATATGGCAGTGTGACAAAATTGTAAAAAATAGGTTAAATGTCTTTATATTTGCAGAATAAAATAATAAAACCGAGGTGCATGCACCTCGGTTTTATTATTTCTCTTCCATCGCAACGACTTGTTTACCGTTATAATAACCACATTCCGGGCAAACTCGATGCGGCATTTTCTTTTCATGACATTGCGGGCACTCAACTAAGCCAGGAACTTCCAGTTTCCAGTTAGCGCGACGAGAATCGCGACGAGCTTTAGACATTTTACGCTTTGGTACTGCCATTATTGATACACCTCCTCAAGCGAATTACAATAATTACTTTTTAAACAACTGTTTCAATGCCGCTAATCTCGGATCGACCGTGTCAGTATCACAATCACAAGATTCAACATTTCTGTCGACTCCACAAACAGGACACAAACCTCGGCATTCTTCTTTGCACAAAACCTGCAAAGGTTCTGCAACAAGCAATCCCTCGCGAACTGCTTCTGTGATATCAACCACGTCGAATTCATAGGAGAATGCGTCATCATCAATATTTTCGGCATCTACAGGGAAGAACTTCTCCAGAATTTTCGTTTCAACGTCAGATACGAATGTTTTCAAACAACGAGCACATTCGCGTTCAACCTTGGTATGTATAGCAGCTTTTAAAAGCAATACATCCCCAGCGTTGGAAATTTCACCGTCAACGAAGATAGGACCACGGACTGCCAGGTCTTCTTCAGATAAGTTTAATTCCTTGGCGTCAACTTGAAAATGAAAATCTGTTTTCCCAACCAGTCTTTTTTTGATTTCGGCTACGTTTAACTTAATCATAATCCACCAATCGTTACAATTATATAGGCAAGGTATTTCTTTGTCAAGAAAAACCATAAGAAACCTATAATTTGATAATCCTTTTACATATATTAAATGTGTCTCTGGCAATAACCAGTTCTTCATTTGTTGGTATTACAAAAATCTTTACATTTGCTCTCTTCACACTGATTTCTTGTGCTTTACCTCTGACTTTGTTACGTTCAGGGTCAATACGGGTACCAAGATATTCCAAACCATTGCATATCTTATCACGCATAAATGGTGAATTCTCCCCAACGCCGGCCGTGAAAACAATAGCGTCTACACCACCCATCGCCGCAACATAACCGCCGATGTATTTTTTTACTTTATAAGCAAACAGGTCTATTGCCAGCTGTGAACGCTCATCACCACGATTGGCAGCACTTTCCAAATCACGGAAATCGCTCGACAAACCAGAAATACCAAGAATGCCGCTGCGCCTATTAAGATAATCATCGATCTGAGGAGCAGTCATATTTTCCTTTTCCATAAGGAAAGGTATTATAGCCGGATCAATTTCGCCTGAACGTGTGCCCATAATTAGGCCTTCAAGAGGGGTATAGCCCATGCTGGTATCTATTGATTTACCATATTTTATGGCAGTTATACTAGCTCCGTTACCAAGATGGCAGGTAATTATACGTAAATCCGTCATGTGTTCCTGCATCATGGAAGCAGCGACTTGTGCAACATATTTATGCGATGTGCCATGAAATCCATAACGACGAAGTCCATATTTAACATATAATTCATAAGGTAAACCATATAGGTAGGCGACTTTTGGCAAAGTTTGGTGAAAAGCGGTATCAAAAACAGCGACTTGCGGTGTTGTAGGCATTATTTCCATACAAGCATTAATTCCATGCAAATTGGGCGGATTATGTAAAGGAGCTATTTCTGCGCAAGCTTCGATGCCTTTAAGAACATCCTGTGTAATAAGAACAGAATCCGCGAATCTTTCCCCTCCATGAACAACACGGTGACCAACTGCATCAATATCAGACATGTCTTTAATAACCCCATACTCAGGATTTACCAGCGCACTGATGATCATCTTAATACCTACAGCATGGTCAGGAATGTCTTCCGGCAAATCAACAGTGTACTTTCCGGTTGGAGTATGCTTCAGCAGCGAACCCTCCATGCCGATACGTTCAACCATACCTTTTGCCAGAACGGTTTCATTTTCCATATTAATTAACTGATATTTTATTGACGAACTACCACAATTAACTACAAAAATTTTCACTGTCGCACCTTCTTTGTCCGGCATTCGGAATTATTATGATATTTTTGTTCCTAATAATAGTACAAAATAAAGGGATACTGTGATAAAATAGTTTACACTATTTTAAACAAATAATCCACAAAAAATTATCAGATTAATTAATTTTTTCAAAGGACACAAATATGACTAACAAACATTGTATAGGAATAGTCGCAGAATATAATCCGTTTCATAACGGTCATGCCTATCATCTGGCTGAAACCAAAAAGGTGGTTGGTGATGCGCCGGTAATCGCGGTTATGAGTGGCAATTTTGTTCAGCGGGGTATCCCTGCTTTAACTGACAAATGGTCACGAGCAGCAATAGCAACAAGAAACGGAGTTGACCTGGTGCTGGAACTGCCAACCATTTTTGCCTGTCGTAGTGCTGAACACTTCGCTCGCGGCGCAGTAAAAACTCTTGACGATGCTGGTTGCGTAACACACTTGTCATTCGGCTGTGAAACATCAGACATCGGCTTGCTTGAGCAGGCTGCACAAATTGCCGCAATGAATATTGCCGGCACCCGCCTAGAGCTCTCAAAAGGGCTATCATATGCAGCGGCTATCGGCAGTGCTTTGTCCAAAGACAATCCTGAACTAGCAAAGGTTGTCGAGCAGCCAAACAATATACTGGCCATAGAATACCTTAAACAACTTAATACTTTAAAAACGAAATTGATACCTGTACCAATCAGCAGAATTTCAGCTATGTACAATGACAAGGAAATCACAGGCAATATTGCCAGTGCAACAGCCATACGTCATGAATTCGTTGAAAATGGGCTGACTACCAGCATCGCTCATGCAGTTCCACCCTCAACTTTTTCAAACCTTTGGCAATTAAATGCCGAAGAACGTTTAGGTCATAAACAGGAATATCTTGATTTGCTATTATCATTTTTATTAAAACAAATATCACCTGCATATATTGCAAAATGCTGTGAATGTTCAGAAGGTCTGGAAAACAAAATAGCGAAAGCCGCGAATGCTACCAGTTGGTCTGAAGCCGTGGCAATGATAAAAAGCAAACGCTATCCCGAAACAAGAATAAATCGTTTGCTTCTACAAATACTGCTTTCATCACACGAAATAAAATTTAAAGACGCAATGAGCGAAAATCCATCTTATTTGAGAGTGCTGGCATTTAATGATCGAGGACGTCAACTTTTGAAAAAAATACGAAGTACAGCTACCTTACCAATTATTACCAAATTAGGCAGAAATGTCATGGCTGATGAAGGACAAAACAATAAGAATTTTATGTCCTCATTAAAAATAGATCTTTCTGCTACCACTTTATTCAGCCTTCTGCAAGGGAACTCTATGTCTTATCCTGCAGACTATAAAACTTCACCCTATTATTTATCAGAATAATTATCCAAAACATCAAGCAGATTTGGCAAAATATCCCAAGCTGCGTCCCTTCCTACCTGATAACACTCTTCTATCTTCTTAAAATCAGTTACAGCACAGGAACTAAGTTCTGGCTGTATCAAAATATCGCAATCCTTAATGAGTCGCTGATAACTAAATAAACCTTTTTCCATTATATCAAGTGACCTTAATATGACATCAAAGACAGTTTTAACTTCGCCGATAGAACTGACAGCTGCCAAATCAACAGCCAAAACAACATCAGCCCCCATTTCTCTGGCTACGCTTACAGGAGTTGGGTTAACTATCGCACCATCTACCAACTGTCGTCCATCCCACTCATAAGGCACAAAAATACCAGGAACAGCAACGCTCGCGCAAACAGCAGCGGCAGAATTACCGTCACGGAAAACATGTTCACAGCCTGTTGCAAGATCTGTTGCAACAGCGGCAAAAGGTTTGGCCAATTCTTCAATTTTCCTACCTTTGGTAAGCATAGTAACTATTTTATATATATTTTCCGTACCGATAAAACCTTTTTTATGAACGACAAACTCAAGCCACGAACCACGCCCCAGGCCCTTTGCCAACTTCATTATGGTATCAGAATCATAGCCGGCACAGATAAGTATGCCAATTAAGCTGCCAATGCTGCAGCCAGCCACAAGGTCAACCTCAATACCATTTTCTTCCAAAACACTGAGTACGCCAACATGAGCCAGACCACGCAACCCGCCGGAGCCTAAAACCAAACCAAGTTTAGGTTTTCTACTCATTCTTCCTCCTGCTCGGCACTCCTCTGTTGATTAGCTCTTAATGGAGCTCTGTTTTCTTGAACAATTTCCAATGTTTTTTTCAAACTATCCTCCAGATAATCAAAAACATCGGTTGCATAGCTTAGAGATTCTCTGTGCATTTTTTCTGCATAAGCGTCTGCTGCTGCGCGCATGTCATTATCATACTGTTTGGTATCATTAAGAATATTCTGCGCCTTCTCTTCGGCCATTTTTACAACTTCTTCGTTACGAACAAGTCTTTCGGCTTCCGATTTCGCCAGTTCAACAATTCTTTCAGCTTCTGTCTTAGCTTGTTCAACAATGCGGTCAGCCTCTGCCCGTGAATTCTTGATAATATTCATCTGTTCATCAAGTAAGTCATGAGCCTTTTTGACTTCTAAAGGAACTGCTTCACGCAATCTGTCCATAACCAATGACAAGTCGCCTTCCTCAATAATAATCTTCTCCGAAAACGGAAGATGTGAAGCTTCTAAAATAAGACTTTCCATTTCATCTAATATTTTGTCCAATTCCATGCTCATCATCTCTCTCTCAATACTTATAAATATGATTTCTTTTTTATATAACTTTTTATTTGAGTTTCAATGCTTTCAGGTACCAGACCGGAGATGTTTCCACCGAAAACTGCCAGTTCCCTGACACCGGAAGAACTCAGGAAAGAATATTGTGCATTTGTCATAATAAAAACTGTTTCAAGCTCATGATCAATTTTTTTTATCAACAAGGCTCTTTGAAATTCATATTCAAAATCAGAGAAGGCTCTTAATCCTCTGACGATGAATTTTGTGTTTTCCTGTTTGCAATACTCATTCAGTAGTCCGGAAAAACAGGTAACTCTTGCATTAGCAATATGCTTTGTGGCTTCTTTTAGCATAGCCACCCTTTCGTCCATAGTGAACATACCCTTTGCCTTGCCAGGATTATTGAAAACACTTATGATAATCTCATCAAACATAAGACTGGCACGTTCGAATATATCGATGTGTCCATTGGTTACCGGATCGAAGCTCCCCGGGCAAATTGCTCTTCGCACTTTGCACCTCCTATTTTTTAGCCAGCATCAAGTCCTTACGGCAATTATTTACTAACTTACATTGTAACTTATTAAGCTTGAATATGCCACAATTATAACAAAAATAGTTACCTATTTACAACGTAAAAAGGTAATAAGTGTTTCTCCGTATTTTTCACAGCGTATAACTTCAAATTTTGTAGGTAATTCTGGTAAACTTTCATGCTGTGAATGTTCCACTATCAGATATCCTCCGGGTATAACCAGGTCATATTTTGCTACCATTTGGATAATTTGAGCTGGCAGGCCTTTATTATAAGGTGGATCGCAAAAAATGAAATCAAATTTTTCTCCCCTAGCGGTTAAATCAGCAATCACCTTTACCGCATTCCCTTTAATAACTGTTGTCATATCTTCAGCCTTCGCTTTAGTAATATTGCTGCGAACAAGCTGCAGACTAGCATGACTTTCATCAACAAAAACAACTTTTTCCGCACCCCGGCTCCAGGCTTCCAAGCCAAGATTCCCTGTACCAGCGAACAAATCCAAAACATGCGTGCCAACTATTTTTGTCCCTATAATACTAAAAAGTGATTCCTTAACCCGATCACTAGTTGGCCTGACATCCATATTCTTTGGGGTGGTAAGTTTCAATCCCCGTGCTTTTCCTGTTATAATCCTCATTCAAAAATCCTCACGATTGTAATATAATTAAATGGTTAAGCGTCTAAAATCAAATTATTCCAAGGAGATTAACGTGATAAAGAAATTATGCCTTTATTTTATCGCATTTTCTTTGCTGGCAATTTTAATCATTTACGAAAATAAGCCGCCAAAACTAGATAAGGTAGATTTGCCTTCAATTCCTAGCGAACAAACGATTGTTGTGCTGCCATTGGATGGAAGACCGCCATGTACTAAATTTGTTTCAGATTTAGGCCTTTTGGCATCTGTCAAAGTAATTCTACCGCCAAACGTCCTACTTGGCAACTACACCGAACCTGCCCAAAGACATGCTCTAGTAAATTGGCTTAATGAAAATATTGAAACTGCTGACTCAGCAATCATTTCCTCAGACCTTTTAATACACGGCGGCCTAGTAGGCTCACGTATTCCAATCGGAACATTTGATGATGAAAATGCCTTTCTAAAATATTTGGAACTCCTGCATAAAAATAATTCCGACAAAAGTATTTATGTTTTTTCGATTATTCCACGTCTCCTAATTGCCGACCAGCTTATCCCTGACTCCTGGTGGCAATGGCATCTGATGCGTTGGGCTGCGCTGCAGGACATCCAAGATACTTTTGGCGACCCTTTAAGTTTTAAGGAACTACAACGTTTTGTAGATGAAATACCACCAGAAATCATTGACAAATACACAGCCCTTTATCACAATAACAACAATTTTAACCACAAACTTCTTGATACAGCGGTCAAAAATAACATTGGCATGCTTATAATAGGTCAAGACGACGGGCAGCCGTTCGGCTTGCCAAACCGTAATCGCAATCGTGCTCTTTTCTATCTTGAACATAATAACCTTCTTGCAAAATACCATACAACACGAGGAGCTGACGAGCTTGGCTGCTTAGTGCTTGCGGCTGATCGCAACCAGAAATGGCAATATTCACCAAAAATTTTTGTAGAATACTCTTCACCTCGTGTTGCTGATATTATTATGCCTTTCATGTCATGCAGCGTTGGTGAAACAGTTAATGAAAAAATAGCGATTATTGGCGGCAAACCTGTTGATGACCCCTTGCAAGCGGACTTCATACTTTATGTCCATTGTGGTAATGATACAACAGCAGATCTTCAAAAAACAGCTAGTCATCTAAAAGATTTGATAATTGGAAAAACTCCTGTTGCTTTAGTAGATCTTTCTGCAAATTATGACATTAAAGAAACTATCTTTCCACATCTTATTAATAATAATACCCCATTAGTCCGTTTAGCTGCCTTTGCCGGTTGGAACACAGTAAGCAATTCGGTCGGTACTGCTGTAGCACAAGCCAGTATCTTTACTGGGCAGAAGAAACGTCTTCCTGAACAAGATCTGCCTTCCTTATATGCCTTGAACCTGCAATTCAATCTTGATCGCTTTTTTGACGATTGGGTGTATCAAAAGGCCATGCATTATAAACTTGCAAAATTACTTAAGATACGTGAGATTGATCCATATGCCCTCGACTACGATACAATTAAAGTAAGCAAGTTTATCAAAAACGAAATACAGGTTTATAAAAACACGCTATTTTACGATAACCTTTGTCGCTATCCTTTCTACAGTGATGATGCAAATGACTATTATCTATCTTCTATTAACATTGATATTACTTTGCCTTGGGAAAGAATTTTCGAGGTTAGTTTATCAACCAAAGCAACTTTCGGAACACGCTCCAAGCCTAACTAAATGCAAATAATAATCCTAAAACTTATTTGACAAACAAAGTGCAATCTTATATAATGTAAACGTTGTAACGGGGCGTAGCGCAGTTTGGTAGCGCGCTTGGTTCGGGACTAAGAGGCCGCAGGTTCGAATCCTGTCGCCCCGACCATGAAAATAGCTAGCTCTCGGGTTTCCCGGGAGCTTTTTTCATGCTCAAAAATAGCTTCATGTCAATAATCTGTCAATAATTTTTCATTTATGGTATATTGCAGTATATTTACAGCTATTGTTATTTTGTTATAAAAATAAGCCCTCGGAAATTAATCCGGGGGCTTATTTAATACATCCGACTTTATTTTTTTAGCCTTTTTAATGAGCGGCCCATGTAACTCTTCTTCGGCCTGTTTTCGCGCAACTATTGCTTTCTGCAAGTCGTCAAATATTCCGAGCTCATATTGTGTTCCTGCGGCCGTAATAGTTGCTCGCCATTGGTTCCGGCCATATGGGCAAACGCCACGAACGCCGGTTTTGCTGTTTTTATTAGCCTCCTGCTTGCCATAAGTCAAGGCTAAACGCTCCTCATGTAATTTATTAGTAATTTGCTGGCCAAGCAGTCTACCTTTAATTTGGTCATCGGTTTGGTTTTCCGTCCTTTTGCAGCCGCAGCTTAGGCTTTTTCCATTTAAAAGAGTTTTTGCGTTAACCTCTTTTTGTTTGCCACATACGCATTTGCATAAGTATTTTAATGGACAGCTATTGTCAATAGGCCCTTTTAACGTTACTGGTCTTAAAACTGTCCAGTACCCAAATACTTTACCGGCCAAATTATTATCCCTAAGATAAATTACCGTGACCTGCTGATCTGTATATCCAAGTATTTTTGCAATAGCAAATTTGATAGTAACTATTTCCATTTTGGAAAAGATTCGAACTTACGAGCTTTTCTCGGTGGTTGTTTCTGCTTTGGAAATAACCACTTTTAGGCATAAAAAAATAGGCCCCTCGGAATGAGGGGCCTATTTTGAATTTAATTTTTAACAAACGTTTTGAATGCGACGGCAATTAGCAGAAGCTGGTATGTCTTATTTTCCCGCTTCAGTTTTGTCATTTCCTTGTCTTGTTCTTTCTTCCATTCTGTCAATAATTGATTGGCATTCTGCAAGTCGTTTTCTGTTGTCTTCGATAAGCTCTCTGCTTCCTTCAATTGTTGCTTTTGCTGAATCAATTGATTTTTTAGCAGCACTATTTGATTTTCCGATATCGTCAGCTGTTCCAGAGCTTGTGTCAATTCCTGATCCGATTTGTTCAAGTTGATCGCTAACTGCTCGTTGTTTTGAAATAATGCTGTGTATTGCATTTTTAACTGCATTAAATCCTGATTGTCCTGTTGGTCCATTGCCGCCGAACACGTGCCAGGCAGCCAAAGCAATAACAATAGCAACAGCAATGTATTTATATTTTTTTTCCACAACTAAATCACCCCGGCAATCCTCCAATAAATTTTACTATACAGTATAAAATCGCTAATACCGGTATTGCTACCAATATTAGAATGATCAACCACCACGGCATGCTAATTCCAAAAATTTTTAATGCAATCAACGTTGCCGCGAAAACCAAATATATCAATACCGGCATCGTAATATCTATTTTCATTTTAGAACACCAGCGCTTTGGCCAAGAAGCCAAGAGCAAATGCTATCACGAATACTACGCCGCCCACAACTAAGCAGGCCTTACGAGTCACCCTGGTATTGTATTTTGCTCTTTCCTCTTCGTATTTTGTGGTCAATTCCTCATATGCCGCCTTATAATCTATTACCTTTATAGCCATTTTTGCCACTCTCCTTTAATATTTTATTAAAACCTTGTCACGCTTACAAAATTAGCTTATGCGCTATTTTGATATGCTCCGCTTATGTTTCCTTGCGGAGCACCTTTAAAATCACGTATTAGCCAAATACCAGTTAGCTTTTCCACGCAAGATGTCCCCGCCGCATTTCCATTCACCGTCAAAGTCGAGAAGCTTCCAGAGATCCCATTTTTCAAATTCGGACGTGCCGATTTTAGACGGTCCGTACCCATCAATGTCCGCTACCTCGGCATGCGTCATGATATGATCTGCATTAACGGGGATATCAAGCTCTTTGGATAATGCTGCGATTATTTGTGCTGCTTTTTCAATCTGTTCGTCTGTTGGTGGTTCACTGCCCAGCGAAAAGCTGCCATCGCAATTGATTGTTGCATCAACACAGCAGCATAATGCTATGCCAATAGCACCGGTATTTCTACGCCATGTATGGGCGAGGACTTCCGTTAAATCTTCGGTGCTTAAGTAAATGCTTCCATCGCCAGTGATATTTATATGATAGTCGCCGAAGGTGCTGTCATAATGGCCTGCAGTCCAGTGCACATATATTTTGCTGATGTTGCCTTTGGCCTTTGCAGCCAATTGCATTATTTCTTCAATAGTTGTTTCATACATTTTTAATCCCTTCATTTGCTTTATTTTCTGCCGCGTCCGGCATGCCGTCTCCATCGGCATCAACCATATACACGCTTGCGAAAGTCACAAACGCGACATCCTGGGGGGATACGAGAATCACTAATAGAGCCTCAAGATCCTTTAGATTGGCTGTGCCAGTTTTGTAAGTGTTAAAGCACCAACCGGCTATATATAATATGACGACTATCAGTACAAGACCAAATGCTCCGAATATAACCATCTTTGAGGCTTTGATGTTTTGTGGCGGGGAAAGGCCATTCAGCCAAGTCATTATTTTATCTTTGTATTTGGCAAACATTTGCTTCCTCCCTATTAGTTTTCCGCGGAATCATATCTGATTTTCATTTTCATCAATTCCTCGTACATGCTAGTGCCTGTGCTGTTGCCGTCAAGCCCATGGTAGCCATCATAGATATGCTCGATATTCTTTTTTTCGGCAAGGGTTATGTACCCCTTGCGGGTTATCCTGCGGTGCTCCTGAAAAAGCGCATTATAGAGTGCCGCTTTGGTTCCTCTTGATATGGCCTCAACCCTGTTGAGCGCTTGGGTTACCTCTTTAGCCGAAAAACATACTGAAAAGCTTAATAGTGCATATAAAGCTTCTTGCCAGTAATTGCTAATAAAATCTATCATTCGGCAGCCTCCGCAAGTATGGCATCAATTTCTTCGGTGGTGGTTGCTATCTGAACGGCGTTAAAAGCCGTCCTCCAAGACGCTCGTTTAATTTTTGTCGGTTCATATTCTTCTGCCGACATTGCGCCATCAATCATTTTTGATTGCTGGTAGTCGCTTAGATCAAGCCTCTCGCGCAACTCTGATAGTTTTTGGCTACGATATGTTTCAAGTTTATCCGTTTCGCTTATTACGATAGGTATTTCAACGAGTTTATTCTCTGGCTCAAGTTGATTGTAATATTCTTCAACATCCGGGAATGCCACTAATCCGCTTTCATCGCTAGAGCAAACATTATATGGTAGTTCGTTGTTATTAATTATTGCGGTGATGTTATAACTTCCATTTATTTTTTTAATAATCGGATAATCTTTCCATGTTTTTATCATTATGATTACTCCTCCTAAGCAATTCTCCAGCAAAAGCCGCCGTAACCTTCAACCCCATCCGTTGAACCAACAGACAAATAAGTATCAGTGGCTAGGACAGTACCCCCTGCTGCAATACCGCAACCTCTTCCATGCCTTCTTTCACCTTTGGCGTCACCGCCAGACCAGCAAACGCTAAAGTTATAAAAATATACCCATGTGCCTCCAGCGGGTAAAGATACATTTTTATTTGCAAAGTCCCAAATAAGGTCTGTAAATTGTCCAACAGCGGCATTCGTAGACGGTTTCCAATTTGCCATTAGTGCAAATGCTTGCGCAACCCTTAGCGCGGTCATTGTTTTGGTATTTTCTGTGCCAGCTTCAGCCTCTGCTTGGCTTGCAAATAGGATGGCCTCCCATAACCCATTCCCTTTGAGGTATTTTCCTTCGTCCCCTGCCGCCGGTGCGGGCACAATGCCTTTTGTTCCCGCGAGCACTGATGTTGCCCCGACCATTGTCGCAATCATGTTGCTGTAAAAATACGCCTTAAATTTAGCTGTGCCGTCTGTAATTTCTTGTCCTTCAGCGAGTGCGGCATAGTTTGGTTCAGTTGCTGCCGTGGTGCCAGCAGTCGTACAAATAAGAAAACCGGGTTCAGGCATAGTCTCCACCGATACTACTGTTTTAAAGGTATAAGCGGTGCTTCTTGTCAGGCTTTTTACCGGGCTGTCTACAACAGATGATAGCTTTGTTTGCAATGCAGTTAGTACATAATCACCGGCAAGGTTTTTGACGTAGAAGTTCGTTCTTTTAAATAAATCAGCAAACATATTTATCTCCTTTCGACTAAATATTTTCTAATTCTTCAATGGTTTTTGCATTGTCAACTGCGTTGTATCTAGCCATTAAAGTGTCATACGGGACTGTAAGTATTTGCTCTTTGATAGCCTGCTTTTTCGCAGTCTTCGCCATTACTAACTCTTTTTGAGTTGCTATTTCGAAATAGCGTTCAAAGTTGCTTTCTATTTCAAGTTGTAACCCATCGTAGTATTGCATCGTTAGCGTAACAACATTTGCATTAAGCTTATTGCCAATCTCTGTGGCCTCTGATGTAAGGTCTTTATATAAATAGACAGTGTTGAGTCCACCCGATCCGGGTATCTCCTCAACCCTTACTCCTCTTTCCGGCATGCTTGTTATGTCCATTCGCACCGCTGATCACGTCCTTTAACTTTAATATATTTATTTGATTTAAATGTTTTTGGCGATAATTGAAACTATTGCAGTGTTTTAACTGCCCGATGCGCGATAAAAAACCCGTTGCCATTTTGTATGGTACGGGTTTGTTTTGCATCTGAAGCTTTTTAATTTTGCGGGATTGTCTAGTAATAGTTAAAGCGTTGCGTTTGCGCATAATAGTATGCGTCGGGTAATATCTGTAGCCCAACATATCTATGCCGCGGTCGCGCACAGGAAATATTTGCCAGTTGCCTTTAACCTTGAGGCCTATTTCTTTGATTGCTGCCATTATCATACGTATGGTTTTATGTAGCTTTCTTTTATTACTGCCAAGGATAATAAAATCATCTATATACCTAACGTAATGGCAAGTAGATGGCTCCGCTCTTGCTATGCGGTCTACCGCTAAGAGGATTATGTTGGCAAACCATCCTGATGTGTAATTGCCCAAAGGGAGACTGTCATGGCCATATGCTATTTTAGTAATCAAGTCCAGGTATCTCTTGTCTTTAAAGATGTGCTCAAAAGCTTTAACAATTACTTCCGGCTTAATCGAGTCATAACAATGCCTGATGTCTCCTTTGGCGCAGTACTTAGTCCCTTTGCGGTGATTACGTAGCCATCTTTCTATAGCCCTATGTCCATAACTTTGACCGCGTCCTGGGACGGACCCAATGCAGTAAGGTTCGAGTCTTTTAAGTACTTCATGCTCTACCAGCAAAATGCACGCATGATGTAAGCACTGGTCAGGGTAAAATACCGGCTTGTGCAGTATTCTGCGCTTGCCACTCGGTTTATCGATAATCTCACAAGGTTTATAACTATGGGGTTCATATGCGCCTGAAAGTATTATTTTCCGCAGTTCTTCTGCCGCCGCATTGATATCTTGTAAAACTTCTCTGACTGCCCTCCTTCGCCTTTTATTTTTGCTAGCATCTAAAATCGCTTTCCTGCAGAGCTCAATAGTTACTGTTTGTTCGTTGAGTACATTGCCGAGTCTTTTCATCTATGTAACCTTTCAGTAGGATTAATCGCTTGTTATGTCTTATTACGCTTCGAGCAATAAGCCTACCACGTAATGCGGTTACGACATTATTTTTGGCAAGAGCCAAGGATTGTGACGGCCAAGTACGATACACGTACTTACATATAAGTGATAACATAACAATCCAAAGGCGCCATAGTTCCAATTCGCATTGCCAAGCCCATTGTTGAGATTAGAGTAGCAGGGGCCATCATTGGAGCCGTTGTTGAGGTTCCCGCCGAACTGGTGAGCGCAAGACCGTCACACCCCTATAATAAATATTTTAATTAGTTTAGACCGTGGGAACTGGGCGTCCCCACACCTCGCCTAATCCGCTGGCAAATACAAGCCAAAGGCGCCATAGCCCCAATCCGCAGCGCCAAGCCCACCGCCGAGATAAGAGTAGCAGGGGCCAACATTGGAGCCGTAGCCGAGGCTCCCGCCGAACTGGTCGATATACTGGCCGGTTGTCATAGCAGTCGCATAGTAGTCACCAACCGGATAAGCGCTTGTCCCGCCGATGGTTTTTGTCATTAAATTCCACGAAGCGTCGGGGTCATAATTAAATGATTGTATATACCCGTTGCCTGTTGGTAACGAACCTGCCATTTTGCTCCATCCTGCCGCCAAAGCAGCCTCCGGAGTCGCTGGCCATCCAGTGACGCCTACAACATCATTATTGGTGTATAATTCGTCAACCGGAGTCACGGTATTACAGTATCTAAAGGCGCCGCCGAGAAGGTCCCACGCATTGGAATAAAAATTTTCTATACCTAAAGTCTTAACTGATGTTTTGCCATCAGTTCCTATAGGCATTCCGCATGTGCCAAGCACGCTGTCCGTTTCGCCCGTCCAATTAACACTCCTTCTGATTCCGGTTGTTGCAGCTATAGTATTAAATGTCGCCGGGGCGTTGATTGTAATGGCTTTATTGCTAGCGTCGTAGGTGTCTATGGCAGTGATTTTACTTTGGAAAAATGTGCCAGTTGTAAGCGTGACGCTGTCGCCAACTGCAAACTTGGCGGCGTGAGTATTAGTTACTATGATGCGTTTTACCGCCGTCTCTGATGCTGTAGCTTTTTCGGCAGCTGTACTGCCGTCTCCAGTGTAGGTGTTGCTAACCCCTTGTCCTATGACTGCTTGCCAATTTAAATTGTTGTACTTAATGCTGCCAAGCACCTGTAGATAGGATGCCGCCGCATAATCCATGACGTATAGTCCTTTGGCTCTCATAGCCGTATTAAAGCTAGTCCACGGTATGTTTACCCTTACAGGCAGCCCCGGCATAGACTGTATGTTGGCTCCATTTTCGCCGAGCATATAGGACGATATCCCAACTTCTTTGTAAATTTTGCCGCCTCGGAAAAAGTTAGGGTGCAAGATAAATCCAGCATTGGTTAAATCATCAGGAGACAATATAAATTGTTCCGATAGGCCTTCTTTAATTCTACGGAAAAAAGCACCGGAAAACATTGTGAAAACGTCTCCCTCTCGGTTGGCCACGTGCGTATCAAATGCGGTTGTACCCTCATATGCTACTTTTTGAGGCTTTCCGTTACCGTCAGGCATAACTACCACTTTGTATAGCGCAAAAGGCGCTATTTGGCTAAAGTCGTCAATGCCAGGGGATATGTTTGTGGCTTTGGAAAATCTAAGTTGAGTCGAGTCGTAATTGCGAGTACCTTCAGATGTTGCTCCGAAGGCGAATGTGCTGCTATATTTTTTATGCTTTTTACCTGCTAAAAATAACAAATTAGCCGCATCTTTGTTTGGGAACATTTAGATCACCTCTTAATCGATACTTGGATGTCAATGTCCGCCGTTTGGTTAGTCGGTATCTCGTGTGTGCCCGCTTGTAGTTGTACATAATATACTGGGGCTAGTGTAAGGGCATGCTCTTTGAGCGATACGCTTCTGCTTGCCGCCACCGGTATTTTGACAGGATAGCCATTGTCATCATACAGCGGAGCATAGTTCTCCCCGTCTGGAGATGATAATATTACAATTGTTGTCCCCACGAAGGTGGCTGGTATTTGGAGATTAATCATATAGTTATCCTTGATGTTTATGCCATTGGATCTATATGCGCCTGCCGTTATTTTAGCCGACATAGTATTTTTCATTTTTTGACCTCCTATTCAATTAATTCAATTTTTATGCCATTGTCTATGTCACCCAGTTGATCCACCACTTTCACGTAGTTCTTGAGGCCGGTGCTGATAGCATTTTGCACATATCCAACCGTAGCAAGTGATGCGGAATCAATTACTACAGTTACAGATGCAGCGTTAGAAATTGCAATAAATACTGCGAATTCTTGACTTACTACAGTTGCCCCGCCGGCGGCCGGTAGATAATCAGGCGCCGAATCAGCTGTTACGGCATATAATATTTCGCCTAAGTCAGGATCATTTGCAAATATTCCAAGCTCCTTAACATAGTAGCCTAGTTCAAGGCCTGTATTGCTTATAACGCTACTAATTTGGCAATAGCCATCTTCAGTGGGCGTCGTACTAGCAATGCCGAGGTTTTGTTCCGGAGTCACAAGGTCATTAAGATTTTCGAGTTGTTGTCCAACCGGAATAACGCCGGAGCCTGTTTTCATTTTTGTAAAATTTAGTGTTGCGCCCGCTTCAACTTTAGCCTGTAGCTGGCGTCCTTTTTGTGTGAGAATTAATCCAGTCCAGTTAGGCATTATTTAATTTCCACCTTTCTGTGTAATATCTGCCCAGAGGCAAAAGAAAAAACTCCGTTAATGTTTTTTGCTCTAAATGCTGATGGGTATATGTTTATACGCTTATGAGCATTAAGTCCAAATCCGTAGTATATGCCACCGTCTATTTTACGATAAAAAATTAGGCCGTCTAGCCAGCTGCGAGTATTTTTTGTTTGGTTTATTGTCCTCACTAGGCTATCTATAATTGTTTGGCTTGATATGCTTTCGGTAATCTTACCAACCCGGAACCTATAAGGTTCGCCGCCATATTCCCAGTTTTCGATAACCTGGGCGCTTTTAAAAACTTCTGTGCAAACAGCTTCAACCGCTGCAGGAGTTCCTTTGATTTTATGCCAAGGAATCGCTTTTTTAACTAAGTTTATTTTTTTAGATTTGGTGGCGTTATAGTCGTAAAAATCAACATGGAATTGCCACGCGAGTTCGTCAACTATGGCTTCAGGTAGTAAATCCATGTTTTGCCATAACAATATGACATTGATTTGATTGCTAATTTCTTGCAGCTTAGCGTCAATTACCGGGCATAGGTTTTGGATCGATTCATCTGCTGCAAGGTTTGGCGGTAGCGTATCTATTAGTTTGACATTCTCAAGATCATTCATTCTCAAAGCCCCCGAACGTCACGGAGATGTTTTGTGCAATGGCTACTTCTGTTTTTGCTGCAGCTGTAAAAGCTGGCGTTGTTATCTCGATCCTTTTCGCGCCAGCAACCATTACTCTTTTAATTAGTTCTGACGGATTAATGTCTCTGCCAAGCTTACTTTTTTGCCACAGAACATAATTTGCTACTGCGTTAGTAACTTCCGTCTGAATTGTTCCTGCCCTTATTTCGTTGTCAGTATCAATATAATATGTTGCTTGAATATCATAGTTTTTGATTGTTGGGGCTAATACCGACACGTTATCCGTCAAAGGTCTTACTTTTCTTGAATTACATGCTTCCAATACATCTGCTAATATCTCTTCGCCAGGTATATTTCCCCCTGTCAAAAGAGGTATTACGTTTACTTTGCCAGGCTCCGGAGTAGTAACAGCTACATCCACTATCAGCGCCGATGTGCGCTTAGCAAAATACTCATATGCTCCGTCAGGTCCTGCGGATGAAAAACCTTCAGGCGCAAGATGTATTGACTCCCTATAATTGTCATCATCTTCTTGACTGCTGCCGCCCTCTGAAAGTGTTGTGTTGACCATAGATGCCACAAAAGGTACTGGATCAACAATCGTTTGGAGTTCTCCCGGCAAGTACCCATTGCCCGTGTCGCCAGTGATCGTGCAAGTAGCCGAAACTGTTGCTTCGGTGCTTCCAGCCAGTATAATTACTGCTGAATCAGTTGCAAAAAATACTTTATCACCTGCTGTTATTCGTGTGCCTGCGGGGATTGTTGTAGCTACAGCTCTAACTGCCGACAAAGTTATCTTAACCGTCGTTGTTGCTGCACTGGCTGCCAGCCTATCAACATCAACAAGCGCGCCTATGTGGTCTAGTTTTGCATCAACTGCATACCTAAGGAGGTTTTGTTTGCCTGTATAGTTGATGCGGTTGATAAGCTGTATGACTAGCGTTGCAATAGCATATAAAAACAACCGGATTGGGTCCCCTTGCGCCAGGGTCCGTCCGGTTGTTGTTGTGTATAGACTGATTATTTCTGCCAATATTGTCTCTTTATCGGCATCGACAAAATTGATGTCAGGGTAATCGCTAAGATTCATTGATTATCACCTCCACTTTCGGGGTTAGGATGCCGTCAAGCCCAGCAGTCCATGATATTTTTTTGATGCTCACGCGAGGCTCATATTTTTTAAGCGCGTTGAAAATTTCGGCTGACATTTTTGCTTGTGCTACTGGTATTGGTTTGTCAATAATAGTAGCATCTACTCCAAAATCTCTGTCCAAAGGCACACTAAATTTCGGTGTTGTTAAAATAGTCCGTACATTTTGTGCTATTTCTTCTATTGTCGTTTGAGGATTAAAGTTAATGGTGTCTGTCTGGCTAACCGTTATTACGATTGATGACATTGATTAACCCCTCCTTCGAGTATTCCTGTAGGGTGATACTCACTGTAGCGCTTAAAATTATTCCCTCGCCAGTCCAATAGCTGACGTCTTCGGATATATTCTCAACAACCCAGTAATTATCGCTTACAGGGGTACCATTCAATATAAAGGGTAATACTTCGCCGGTATCACGCATTTTGCGTAATTTTTCCAGTTCTGTTTTGGGGTTTATGCCATGGTCCGCCCTTAATTGTATTTTTAATTCTATTTTTTCGGTGTCTGGTCCAATAAATTCAAGTACCGGCTTCTTGCCAAGTAACTCATGTTTTTGCCAGCGACCGCCGCCGGACCTTCCAAAGTCACTAAATGTAAGAATCTTATCGGCCGACACGCTGAAAGGTATACTGCCTAATGACCCTATTTCCATTTCAACCTCCTACGAACACATTGGAACTGCCACTTGCGACAGTGCCGCCGCAGTCTACAGTGTCTCCAACCCTACCTGCAGATCTACCATTAATAAAGACACTGAAGCTGCCACTTGCTATATGTCCTGTATGTGGCGGATGGTCTATACACCCATGTGCCGCGTACGCATCTCCAACCCTACCTGCAGGTTTGCCATTAATATAGACATTGGGGCTACCCTCAATAAGTTTTGTTGCAGGGCAAGCGTCATGACCTGTATCCATGTCTTCTAGTCTCGTTATTGCCGGCATGCTTTTACCCCCTAGTTATTATTGATATCTACTCTTGCACCCTCAATCTTAATATTGCCAGCGGCGATTATTGTTATGTCACCAGTGGCTTTAATCGTCAGATTGCCCTTACTTCTGTCATGTTTTACTTCTGATCCGTCTGCAAATTTTATAGCTCTGATATCTGGGCTTGACTCCTGCTGCTGATCTACGTCGGAAAAAAAAGAGCCAAGAACAAAGCCGGTATTAAGTCCGTGCCCGCTTGGGTTTGGCAAGAACAGGCAGAGGACTTGTTCGTCGATATCGGGAATCCAATAATCTTTATTGGCCAAACTGCCTCTATTGAGTATTGCAAGCGCGTCTGATACAAGGTCATCCTTGTCGTCAAACACGACTTTAGCTGTGTTGTTTTGGGTGTTTATGGACGATACTCTGCCAACGCGTACGATGTTGCTGCTAATACCCATTGAGACACCTCCTAATATCAATCCTAGTCGTATAGCTTGGCCCTTTATCGTGATAGGCTTTGCAGATAAGGTATCTACCGTCGAATTTTCCATAACCAAGCATGTTGACTGTCGTCCCTGCGAGTAACAAAAAACTACCGGGAGCTGAAACGCTTCCGGTAGTTTCATCCTTATTTTTATCTCTTAGTTTCTTTTTGGCTAAGAACTCAGCATCGGCAGAGCTTTCAACCTGCTCTTTTACTTTAAGAGTTTTCCCTGTTTTGTCGGGTGCCGAGAATGTCGCTTCTATTTTGGACTTCTTTTTGCTTTTTTGATATGTTACGGTACAAGCCGCGTATACATCCCTTATTTTGGTGCTAAGGCTATAACTACCGAGGCTTATAATATAGATCATATCTTTTTCAGGCGTGTACGATGTTCCAGGTTTAACTATAGTTAGCTTTGCGGGAGTTGCCTCATACTTTTCTTCATCAAAAATTATGATAGTATTATCGCTAATTTTGAGTGCTAGCCCTTTGTCGTTACAAAGTTTGGCCAGGAACGCAAGGTCTGTCTCTTCCGTCTGTTCTACCCTTTCGAGTACAGAGTCATAATCAGTGTCCCAGTATAGTTCTACACCTGCATCTGTGGCAACATCTGTCGCTATGGTATATAATTTCGTTTTTTCCCAACTTCGCGACTTCTCTTCGCCCCGTAACCCCGAATTGTCAGGTACTGATACGGCTTTTATCTGCACTTCTTGTGGACTTCCATTTGATGTAATTTCATCAATTTCAAAAGATCCTAAGCGGAGTGTGTTATTTTGCGATTCAAGGTTATTCCACTTGGATGTCATTATGCTTACGGCAAGGGTTGCACCCTTTTCCGGCATCCAGGCAGACTGCCAAAGACCTTGCCTGTCTTCAAGTGTTATTTGCAGGTCGTCTGCCTCGCCTGATAGATTATCAGTATAGTTAATTGATTTTAGATATTTACTGATATCCGTTGATATATCTTTATTGTTATAGAGTATTTTGATTGATGATGTTCTAGGTTCCATTTAACGCCTCCAAGGAGGCAGCAGGGAGGTGTCGGCTTGAGTTATATAGTCTGGTATGACTAAAACCGTTCCAGCACTAAATATGACGATATCATTGTAGCTTTGATTGGCTTCCAGTAATACATTAATAGCATCTTCTGTGCCATAAACTTTTTTTGCAATGCCGTCCCACATGTCGCCTTGTATGGTTGTATATATTTTAGCCACTGTAGCTTAGCCTCCTTTGCTGATTTTGTAGCCTGCCAAGCATATCCTCAAACTCTCTCATTTTTTGCGTCAGTATTTCGGATATCTTGCTTTCATCGCCGTTGCCCTGGACAGTTATATTTGGAGAAAACGGAGCATATATGCCGCCGCCAAGCGGATTACCCATGATTTCGTTTGTTTGGGCCAAGAGGCTTATGTTCCTTCTATTTGGCGTGTGCGGTATCGCACTTTCGCCCGACCGTTCTGCAAACGATGTTATAAATGCTCCTGGTCCGTAAACACCGCCGTAGGCGTTATGCGCAATTTCTGAACCTTGTGCTGATATGTTTACCCTTCCGAATATTGGTGTCGAAAGAAACTTGTCAATGCTATCCCATTTTTCGCGAAGCCAATCAACAGCCCCAGTCATTTTAGCTTTTAGGCCATCTATGAACTGTTCTATTGCTAAACTAGGGTTATCCCAGAGCGTTATAAACCACTCTTTGACTGTGTCCCAATTAGCAATTAATGCAACTCCAGCTCCTATCAGCCAGCCGATGGGACCAGCTGTAAAGAATGCTACTTTTGCGATTGGGCTATCCCAAATAGTCTCGAAAAACTCCCTTACCTTATCCCAGTTGCGATATAGCAATGTCCCGGCCAATATTAGTGCCGATACTCCAATAATTAACCAGCCAATTGGAGTTGCCGCCAAAACCGCACTGAAAAACCCTTGTGCGATAGCCCACCCTCTTGTTAGCATGGTTATTACTTTGGTTGTAGCACTTACGGCTTTAGCTCTTTTATCATACAATAGCAAGGCAGATTCGTAGCCTGCAAAGGCTATTTTAACACCATTGACGACCCACATAATACCATGTAAAGTGGCCGCCAATATTGTAGTAGCTATTACCGCTCCGAAAATTCCCGTGCTTAAATTTGGATATTCGGAAGTAAATCTGCTAATAGCGTCTATGCCTGATGAAAATTTATTTATTACGTTAGTAAGAGCCGGTAGTAGGCCTATGGTTAGTGATATTTGAGCTGCATCTACTTGGTTTTTAAATAGTTGCGTGGCATTTGCTGCTGTTGCCGCTCTTGCCTGAAATTCAGCTTCCATGCTGCCGCCATACAGAGCCTTATCTCCAACCCTCTGGAAGTTTTTTTCAAGGGCTTCCAGGTTTGACAGAAGAGGAGCAATTGCGCCTAAAGACTCTTTGCCAAAAATGTCTTGCATGACAAAAGCTTGTTTTTCTTTGTCAAGGGATTGCAATGATTTCATGACAGTCAGAATGGCGCCTTTAGCGTCTCTCTGCATGTATGATGCCATTTCTACTGCATCCAATCCCAAAATTGCGAAAGCGTTTGCCTGTGCCTTTGTAGCTCCTTCACCGGCTACAAGCCCAAGTATGAGGTTTTTAATGCCTGTTGCCGCTATTTCAGACTGTACGCCTGTGCCAATCATGCTAGCGCCAAGTGCCGCAATTTCTCCAGATGCAACGCCGCCAATCTCACCAAGAGGTCCAATCCTTGTTACTACGTCGGAAATCAAAGGGGCTTTAGCGCCTGAAGTGTTGCCTAAATAGTTAATTTTATCTGCGAGGTCAATGACTTCTGATTGCGTCATCTTAAACGCAATGCGCCATTTTGCCATCATTTCGCCTGATAAATCAGCTGTAAGATCAAAAGCCACGCCCATTTTTGCCGCGCTCTCTGCAAATGCAACAAGTTCGCTTTTAGCGATATTAGCCTGACCTGCAGCTGCAATAATTGCGCCGATTCCGGCGGCTGTCATTGGTATTTGTTTAGATAAATTAAGAACGTCAACGCTCATTTCCTTAAATTGCTGTGGGGTATCAAAATCTACTACTTTTTTTATATCTGCCATGACAGATTCAAAGCTCATTGCGGCTTTAATTGGTTGTGTTAGTGCGATTGCCATTGCTGAATATTTTAAAAAACCGCTAGCATTATCTGCTCTTGCGGTTTTTAGGTTACTAATTTTCTTTTGTTGATTGTAATACTCTTTTTGTTTGTTGATTAACCGCTCATACTCTGGGCTTAGTTTGGCCAGTGCGTTTTTGTATGAGTCCGTTGTAATTATACCTTGCTTTGCTGCAGTTTCTGATGATTTTAAGACTGTTTTATAGTCTTTAATCTTATCATTAAGCTCAGTTATTTTTTTTGATGCGGTGCTAAATGAGTTGTTAAAGTTGTTGTTTAATGATGCTGCAATAACAAAGCCAAAGGCAAATTCTTTGCCAGCCATAATTTACCTCCTTTCCCTGGAAGTAACAAGCATTTCTGCATAGTCTATTAAGTCTAGAGGCTGTAAGCTTAAAAAATATACAATTGATGTATATGTGTTGATTGCAAGGCTAAACGCTATTTTTTTTAATTCCTTTGGCGATAGCCCTAGCTTAATAAAAAATTAGCCACTGGGAGGACTATCTTTTTGAAATCCTCGCCCGGCAGCCCTATTACATCATCATATGATATTCCAATTATTTTAGCGGCTAATGCAGCTTGATATTTCATGGACAGCAATACTGATGGGCTTTGGTCCCCAGCGGCGCGAGCTTCCGTCTCGGCATTAATCATGTCCTGGCCTGTAACACTGTTAAAGTCCAGTTTAATTTTATCTACTTCTTTACCTTTGACCGTAATTGCTTTTGTAAGTGTGATTGTTTCCATTTGTTTTCCCTCCATGATATAATTATTTAAAGGATGTGGTTTTTATGTTTAACCAAATTTTTGCCAATGCCAGTAACTTGTTGTTTTACTTAATGCTTTCAGCCGTCATAGGCGGCATAATAAGTTTTATAATCTTTTCTGTGCTCGGTGTTTTAAACCCGATCATGCTTCTGAGTGGGGCAATAATCTTGCCAATAATAATTTTGATACAATGTAAAAAATAAGTCCGATGTAATCATCGGACTTATTTTTTTGTTTAAAGAAGCCCTAATGCTTCTCGAACATCTGATAGATAGTCGGTCCCTCCGATATTGGCAATATAGTTAAATTTGTCAATCTCAAGGACCGTTTCCCCGTCAATTGTTACTTTGAGGTAGGTTGTTTCAATCGTGTTGTTGCTTCCTGTGCTGGCTCCTACATCCAATTTGCCGAGCTCGGTCTTTTTTGGTATGCCTTGCACAAGGCATTTAACAGCTTTTGTAACATACTCACCTTTGCCGGCATCATAAAACTGCTGCGCGCCGCGCAGGTCAAGTTTAATGCCTTTTTGGGCCGCAAGGTTGAAGAATGGCTTTGTCAGTGTGCGCCAGTTGAGTACGGTTTCCATTTTTCCAAAGTGCCCTAATACAGGGCTGTCAACCTCACCGGCAATGCCAGCGCCTTTGATTGTTTCGGTCATTGCTTCAAGCGATGGCAACTGTATGTCAGTTATGCCTAAAAGGTCGTTAACATCATTGTAAGCCCGAAAGTTAATCATTTTATCAGGTACTACGTTTTCCATTTATTTTGCTCCTTTCCAGCTTTTAGCTAAATAATGTCTCGAAATATGACGTATCGAATTCCATGATGTTGTCTATTTCTCTTGCTGGCACTGGAGGCGTTAGATAGCTGTGGAACCGTATTTTGCCATCAATTAGGTCCGTTGTTGGGTTTTCGCTTTTTAGAAACTCAACTCTGCCGCCAAGCAAGAAGCCACGTGCGGTTAAGCCGTTAAGGCGAATGTTTTCACTATCTACTACATTGTCGATAAGTCTCTTATTGGTTGGCTTATCTACCTTAGACCAGTATGTCTGGGTAAAGGTTTGAGCGTGCCAGTTAAACATCCTGCGTACGCAAAGGAAGCTGTCTTTGGCATCGGTGTTGGCCGGATAACACGCTGTCCGGTTGCCCCAAAGTACCCACCCGCCAATAAAGTTAAGGGCAGTAAAGATACCTTGACCATTGAGGTAGTTAGCTTGCTCATTGTCAAGTATTACCTCTGTGCCATTGGCTAAGCAAAGGCCGGTAATTTGGATTGATTTATTTGATGGGCTTTCATACGGTACATCATCATTGGAGTAGTCAGTTTTGCCCATGCAACCCATCGCATGTGTGGACATATGATATATTTTGTCGCCAATTTTCGCCATTGGCCAACCCACATACTGGTCAACGCCAACATAGTTATTAGTGTTTTTCCATGCAGGGGCATCGGTGTATTTGGTTACGGTCGCGGTAGGGATATCTAATAGCACAGAGCATTTAAACAGTCCATTGATTGTGCTTGCTTTGGCGGTCATTACTGCCGCAACTTCGGCATTTTCTGACCATCCCGGAGCAGCTACCATACCAGGTACAAGACGGTAAAGCGGGAATATTTGTTTGATTGTTTCCAATCCTTTTGCATTACCAGTTGTTAAATCTATGCCGCCGATAATATCATCCTTATCAACAGCCGAAGGATCTAATTTGTCATAGGTCAAAAATACGCTGGTTGCGATTGCCAGCTCTCCGCCAGCAAGCCCAGTAATTAGCAAATTGCCATCATCATTATGTGCGGCTTCATAATCAACTCCCTCAACCAATGCTTGACCGGCTGAGGCTTTTTTAACAATCAATGTTTCTAGTAGCACAGGGTCTGTTACTGTGGCAACTAAGCTGGTTAAAGGTACTTCTTTGTTTGTTTCAGTCGCTTTATGTACCGCAGGATCCAATACATTAACAAAACAGATCGGGGCAACTCCATACAATGCAAATTGACTGTAGATCACCTCGCACAATGTATATTTTGCCCAGTCGTCACTATATCCAAGTGCGGCAACTGCCTCAGCATAGCTATAGCACAATACAGGTCTGTTGGCTGCAGCTCTATCGGTAGCTAAATGTACCGGAGCCGTACCAAATACAACCGGCAGGCCAGCTACGGAGTTGACCGCAGGCACTATAGCGGTTGGTGTTTCTGACGTATATACGCCATGTTTATAGGTCATTTTTAAACCTCCTCTTTAGCTAACTTATAATATTTATTGAGCGGTGTGCCGTTAGTGGCAATATCTCTTTCAGCCGCCGCCAAATTTTTAATCTCGACAAAAAGATTTTTAATCTGCGGCACTTTGGCAAAGATATCATCAACATGTGTTGGCAAGCCACCCATGAAAACTTGATATCTGACAAGCCTGCTGCCTTTGATTGTTGGTCCTACATAAATCAAACGGGCAGTTTCTTGCGTACTTGTTGCTTTCTTAGTCGCCATAGTCTAATTCCTCCTCTACTGGCTGACCAATTGTATACTCGGCCGTAAATCCGGCTGTCCACTGAGGATATAGCCGTTCTTCGCCGAGAAAAAATTTGAGTGGAAGTATTAACCTGTGCTTTTGGGCAATTAGTCTATGCTTAAGCAGTGATATTCTAATGTGCTCGGCCAGGTTGTACATACTCCTCCAACCATCTGCCCTGTCTGTGTCTTCCACACTTATGCCGATTTCGATTTTTGCTTGACTCTGTGGATCAGAGTCTGAAGCATCGGTCGCAAGCACGTAAATAAATGCCGGTATTGGCTCGTTGCTGTTGCGGATAGGCGCAAACCCGGGATAAACCGCTACTGGCACTATGTTGCCGTCTGCTAATTTGCAATCATATTCAAGCAATTGAGACTGCAAAAATGCTGCAATGTTTTCCATTGTTTCAGTGAGTGTCATAGCGTTTAACCTCCTAATTTACTAACTCTATAAGCAACTTCATGCGCGAACCTGGTGTTTAATGTTTCCTCGGCTATTGGCGCGAGAGACTTAATAACATTTTCGGAACCAAACATTTGCGCGACAGACGGTCCGTAAGGTACCCTCAAGGGGTAACTTTTAGATGTTATTCTTTGCATAGGCCCAGCATAAGAGGCCCTGGAGCGTCCCAAAAACAAGCCCTTTACAGGTCGTAATCCGGCACTTTTTCGCACTTGTACTCGTACCGGCCCTGTTTTCCTTGCTTGCACTTTAAATTTAGTCAACGAAATTGGGCGTCCAGTTGCATTGACAACGCCTTTCAGCGTTGTGCTGGTAGCTTTTTGAGTGTTTATTGCCGTTTTAATGTCTGATGATCCGATGGTATAGCTTTCTTTTATTGATTTGGACGTTTCTTTTCTTACGGTTGTGACAGTTCTATTAATTGCGGCTGCCGCCGCTTTATTAACTTCCGATGCAGAAAATTTTTCCAGCAAAAGTTTTGCATTAATGATTTCTTGCGAGGACATCTCTATATCAATCATCTTTGGTCCCTCACCAGCTGTATGGTCAGCATTCCCATGTCATTGTTACAGCTTTCTACCGTATAGAGTTTTTCGTCCAAGTAAAAAATTTGTCCATATACTGGTATGTTTTGGAGATTATCAGCTGAGGTGTTGACCTGCATCCTCTCCCCATAGAGCCCTTGGTACATTGGGTTGTTCCCAACCGCCGTTGTAACCTCCGACTGGACCGATATGTCCTGCACTATAGCGATGCATGTCGTACCATTAAGATTGTGTTGCCCGGCAAATTCGGATTCATTGAGAAAAGCCGCAGAGTTATCTGCGGCTATATACTCTTTGAATGTGGTCATACAATTGTACTGGTAAGATTTGCGGGCGGAAGGTTATTTGTTTCTCCATCGCCGCAGGTGTGCCCTTCATCCGATTTTGCCAATTTTTCCGCGATTAATGCAACAAGATCTTTTTTACTGATATTGCCTGCAAACTCCAGTTCCAGTTCTTTGGCTTTGGCTTTGAGATCACCGTATGTCATCTCTTCCAGGGTTGTCCCTGTCCCTTCATTGCCATGGTCTATGACGTCAGGGATGATGATTTGCTCAAATTCGCTCGGCGCACTTTCAATCAATGCGAGCGCTTCATTGTCTGGAATTTCTACAACTTCTCCAGCCTTATAAATATGACCGTTGCGTTTGAGCGCAAAGCGTTTTACTTGTATCTTCATGTTGGCCCTCCTTATTTTACTTTAATTACTCCCCAGTCATCGAGAAACTCCGGTACTACTACGCAACGGCTTGATATGGTCAACGCAGAAGTATCGGCATCTTTATCGACGGTGTATTTAGGGATATACTCACCCTCATAGGTGGCATGTTGATTGTTATCATCAATTTGAGTTACGGCTCCGAAAAGACGTTTGCCGCGACCAGGAGCACCAATAATGATGTGATTGTCCGGGATGTATTGCTCAAGAACGCCGCTATCATTAAGGAATACGCCATCGTATGCGTAAAGTTCCATATTCAAGGACTGGATAAAACCGACCCGCATTACTTCCGGTCTAATTAGCTTCGGTTGCAAGTTCATGAGTACTGCCGCATCTCTATTTGGCACCATGAGATACTTATATAGCTGCTCGTTGTTAATCAAATAATTGACAACGTTTTGGGACATTAATGCAATTGTTGGTGTAATTCCAGCATTTCTTCTGATTTTTTGTGAAACATCGCCGATATTGTCATAAATTTGGGCGCTGCCGTTATCCCAAGTGTCGGTGCCGGAAAGAGTGGTTTTATTGTCGAATTCTGGGAAGGTCACGGTATCAACGATGGTAAGATTGCCATCATCAGCAAATCCTTTGCACTCATATGATCCGTTAATAAGCAGCTGTGCGGCCATATACTCCTGGCGTCTTGTGCAAGAGTCGATAAGCTCTGCTAAGTCAAGAGCGCGCAGTTCTGCTGCTCTATCTGCAGGCGTTCTTTGGCTGTAGACGTTTTCTCCAAATCCTCTACGAGCAATGTCTGCTGCTGATATAACGCGTTTTGGTTTCATCATTGGCGGGACGTATGTTTTAATCTCAGAGCCCGTACGCGCCATATTTACGCCTTTGCCGCCAGCTACGACGAACGGGGCCATTTTGCGGCCGCCTTTTCTGTATTCCATTTCAACGATGTTCGTCGGGAAGGAAATAGCTGTTGGGAAAAATGTGTCAATCAGTAAGGTAGTTGGTTTGTGGGCCCTTTCGATTGCACCCAACATAGTACGAGTGTCATTATAATCAATAGCCATTATTAAATTCCTCCTATTGTTCGCTGGTCAGATAGATTCCGACCGCTCTTAATTGTTCTTCGTGAGCGCCAACAGTGTCTTCCGTGCCTACAGTTAAGGCTCCGCGGTTGAATAGGCCTTTTGTGTATACCGTGACTACCATATCTGTTCCGGCAGCTACTACGTCATCTGCCAGTATGGCATTAGCGGATGTTCCTGCAGCTACCAGCTCGTACTTGCCGGTAGCAAGCGCTAAGATGGTGCCTTTTTTATACGATGCTGTGACGGCTTTAAGGGTTACGTTTTTAGTCATTGGAGTTACTGATGTGCCGCCGATCAAGCCATCATAACTAAGTCCGGTTACAGTGTTAACTAATTCAGCCATTATTTTTTCACCTCAAATCCATTTTTTCTATCAATAACTTTTGCCATATTATTTTGGAGGGCGATCTCTTGCTCTGCTTCGGTACCGCCACCGGTTGGGCTACTAGCAACTTGATTTACTCCTGAGTTTTTGTTGTCATTAACGAGATTTTTTACCAAATCCTGTGCAGCGTTGGTTGGTTTTACGTCTTTAACTGCATTGACGAATGGTTCAATGTCTTTAAAGGACTGCCCACTTTTTTTAGCTTCGTTGATGATAGCAACTACAGATTCATTGCCATCTTTAGCGGCTGCATCGAGTTCTTCAATGCGTTTGCGTTCCTCGGCAATGATAGCCTGCTTATCTACTGCCGTAGCAGCAGGGCTTACAGGGTTTGTAGCCACCACTGCGGCGTTTTGTACTTGTTCTGCTGGCTTTTGTTCCTCTTCAACAAATTTTAGCCCAAATGTGTTGAGCAATTCTGCGAATTTACTTTTGTCTGACACTTTTTTATCCTCCTTGATATCTAATTTATTTTTTATTTCTTCGGGATGTGAAAAGGTATTAAGGTCAAACTCTATTGAGTTGACTATAAGGGTATTACCATTGAGAGCGGCTTTTGCGCTTTCTCCCGAAATTTCATCAATAAAACCAAATGATTTTGCCTCTTTCGGGCCCATCCATGTTTCATTGGACATCATGGTTGTTAGCTTATCTTCGGATAGGTTTGTTTTTTTCCGATAAGCTGCAACGATACTTGTCTTGATTGTATCCAGCGCTTCTGCCATCTTAATGAGTTCGGCTGCATTGTAATAGCTGTTCATTCCGGCCATAGGGTCATGGATCATGAGCAAGGTGTTGTTGGCCATGATTATTTTGTCTCCAGCAACAGCTACAATGCTAGCCGCGCTTGCACAGATGCCGTCTATCATGACGGTTACGTTGCCTTTGTAAGAGGCAAGCAGGTTGTGAATCGCATGTGCTGCAAAGACGTCGCCTCCGCGCGAATGGATACGCACAGTTACATCCTTGCCATTAAGCTTTTCAAGGTCATCTGCAAACTGCTTAGGAGATGCTTCATTGCCAAACCAGCTTTTTTCTTCCGCTATATTTCCGTAAAGCAGAATTTCCGCATTGCCATTAACTTTATTCTTCACTTCCCAGAAGTGTTTCGGCATTTTTATCACCTCCTTCATCGTCTGTTTTATCTACTTTTGGTGGGTTAATGCCTTTACTGCGCCAAACGTTCTGCTCGGCTGCTATTTGGTCGATATTGCTGTCATAGTCAGTACCAGTCATTTCAGCTGATTCGCGTTCGCCTGTTGAGAATCCATATTTGATTCTCAGAGCCGCTGCATTCACCTCTTTGACCGGGTCAAGCATACCCATGACAGGCCCAAACCAATCACTGCCGCTCCACGCTTTCGTGATTGCCGGGTCAGTTCCAAAGCCTGGGGCTTTTAGCCTACCCGTGGCAACCGCCTCTACCAGCCACGCCTCGTAAATGGGTTTGCAAAAATCTCTCGCAAACCATAATCTGCGTGTTTTAAAGCATCCTGCCGCCTGTATTAATGCCCCTCTTGCCGCCGAATATGACGATTGGAAGCGACTAAGCAATACCTCCGACGGTATGCCTATAGCCGCGCCAACGTGGCTGCTTAGGGTATTGATAAACGGTTCGAATGTGCTTAATGTGCGGCTGGCATCAATGCTTTTAACATCGTACCCCGCCGGAAGTAAGTTAAGCGTTCCCGCTCCAAGTTCAAACAAGTTCATGTCGTCAGGCGTTAACTTCTCTCCTTCTTCCGTTTGTCGGTTGGGCAGGAGAGTGTTAATATCGCCGCCGCCATTGTTTTCGGTGAAAAATAGTGTGAAAAAGGCTTTAATGACAGCAGCTGTCAACTCTGCGTTAGTATACCGGCTTATTTGCTTTAATTCCTCAATTATAGGGGCTAGGTAAGGCACCCCTCGATACTGTTCAGGCCGTTCCTCATGGGAAATTTGCAGGATGTTAGGCATGCCTGTGTTGCCGCCAAAAGCCTGAACCCTACTCCATTTGATGTTTGTCGATATATCGAATGGGTCGTAAGGTACTCTATTGGCTATCCAGTATGCTACAACTGCTCCATCTTGGTCAATTTCTACGCCTGAGATGATTCTATTGCCATTGTCAGGGTTACGCATCTCCAGTGTGTATGGAGTTATAGAGCCGTATATGGCTATTGGAGATGGATTGCATACCCTGTTAGCCTCCAAAAGCTGTATCCGTATTGCGTAAGGGTTATTTGGCAAAGGCGTCCGATATTTTATTGCTGCAAAAGTATCACCATCAACGAGGTAGCTCAGATAGGCAATGTCCTGCATGTCAAAAAAGTTTTGCTTGTGATAAAGATCACATGAGCTGCTTTCGGCCCATAAATTAAACTCTTTGAGCGCAGTCCGTTGCCATTCTTTTGCTTCCTCAGCTGTAATGCCTAATGCTCTATGGTCTACCTTGGGTGATAATCTCAGTCCTGCGCCGATGACGTTAGACCGGGATGTGTTTATCGCCGAAGCGCCAAGAGGACTATTACAGTACATGTCAGCGGAGCGATTACGTAGCAGCGTCAGGTTGGCATCAACATCTGATTTGGTGCTGGCCTTGATGGGGTAATACCCTCTTAGTCCGCTTTTCGTGATGCTTGCGCCGCCCTCGGAGTAACCTGTATTGGTAATGTGTGGCACTCTCCCAATAGTTGTAAATGGTTTACTGTTAGTTGGCTGCCTGGCCTTGGCCGGAGACAACATCTTGTTTCTCTTTTTGGTCATTCAAGTCACTCCCTAATCTTTAAATAAGACTCTTTTAGACATACGCCGGGCTGGTGCTACAGGAAGAGTTTCATCTACTGCTCCTGCGCTTATTAGGCTGCTTATTTCTCTGCGAACCTCCGCCAAATCTGCCCTGGTAAATGTGCGATTGCCTATCTTATAACTTTGGCCAGCAATCATTATTGCTTTTTCAGCGTCAAGATATAGCTTTAATCTTTGATTAAGCAAGGCGTTTCCCATGTTAATATTCCCTTCTTACGGCACCAAAGCTCCGTTTTTTAGTAGTTTTTTTGCTTTTTTCGGTATTTATTTGCCCTTGGTTTTTGCCATCAAGGTATTGTTTTAACTCCTCAAATTTAGGAGTTAAAGATTGCATGCAGGCTAGATTGTATACTCTTAAATCTAATGGTTCGTTGCGCTTATCTGTTGCAATGTTTTCCCATGTCCAAATTGTTTTACCATTTTTCTTTTTTGGGACTCTTTGCTCAGATATTAGACCTTTAAAATATATCTGATCATAACCTCTGTTATACAAAGACTCTGTTATTTGGTCTTTTGCTTCATCGTCAAGAGGGAAGTGATAGTATTTAGGTCCTGGTACCTCTATTGATAATCTGTCCATGATGTACTGTTTTGCGCTATCTGTGCCCAATAACACCAGCGGGATACTTACTTTGCGTTGCCCAATTTGGGCTTCAGCTTTCGAATATTTGTGTATTACAGGCACTCCCGGAACAGATGATCCTTTGATTGGGAATCTTTGACGCGCCATTGTTCTGTAACAGTATTGATACACTTCTTTGCTATAGTGGCCGCCGGTATCGATAAAGGTGCGGGCTACTAATAGCCCCCGGCCATTTGCGAATTTATATTCATGCTCAAGCACTTTGTCCAATTCATCCCAAGTGCTTTGCACATCCGGCATGCCAGGTATGATGCCTTTAACAATGCCCCAGTTCTCTTCGCCAATTCCCCAACCTTCAATTTCATATTCAAGACGGTTGTCTTGGGTATCAACAGCAGCTGTCAGTAGAAGCACGCCATCTGGCAATTCTGCTCCATATTTTTCCCTGCGTTTAAGGAAAATGTCTTCATCCTCAAAGTTTCCTTTGCGTTCGTATGTTTCCGCAAAGCGCGTATTTACTACAACCTTCTCTTTTTCAGGGTCTCCTCTGGCTTCCAGCCACTCTTGCATGACCTCTGCCCAGCCAAGCCACGGCGAAGCAAAACAGTTAACAAAAAAGCTCCGGACTCCTTTGGAAAGAGCCGAAGCGTTTTGAGGTACGTATTTTTGTTTCGCTCTGCGCATTTCGGCTTCGCTGAAGCCAAACCCGCAGTCGGGACAACGCCATTCAACTTTTTTTACAAATACATGCTTAGTTCCATTTTTATCAATGGTTTCGACATGATCCGTAATAATATTTCTGTGATTGATCAAGTGATATTCTTTGCAGTTTGGGCACTTATGCTGCCATTCTTCCTGGGTGCCGATAATGTATTCATCTTCAATTCGGCTTTCACCTTTAATTGTCGGTGTGCTAAAGACGCCTTCGACAGCGTTCCAAAATGTTGTTAGACGTTTCTCGGCTATACCTAAAGGATCTCCTTCTGTTCCTGCAGAAGCAGAAAATCTGTCAACTTCGTCGGCTAACAGTATGCGGATAGGTCTACTTGCGAGACCTGCTGGGCTATTAGAGCCGCCCATTACCAAACGTCCGCCGGGGAATACTTTGGATAGTATTGTGTTATTTGTATTTCTTGTTTTAACGTCACGATATCTTTCTTTTAGTGGCGGAGTGTCGCGTATCATTGGTGATATTCTCGACTTGGAAAAATCCTGTGCCATTTCAATTGTTGGTTGAATCATTAACATCGGGGCTGGATCTACGTGAGAAAATCTGCCAATGACATTGTTCATGATGTCCGATTTGCCGCCTTGCGAAAGCAGTTTGGCTATAACTTTTTTTATCCCTGGCTGCGTGAAGGAGTCCATTATTTCCCTTTGGTATGGAGCTCTATCCGTTTTCCATTTGCCGGGTTCAGCTGATGACTCCGGCGATAGTCTTCTGTATGTATCTGCCCATTCAGAAACTTTTATTTTTGGTATTGGCTGTAAATATGTTTTGCAGAGCCGTTTAAATAAGTTAACCGTCTTCTGCTGCATCGTCATCACCAACATCCTTGAATAATTCCGGGCTGTAGTCGCTTAGTTCCATGAGCCTGGATTCAATTTCGGCTGTGAGGTGTTTGAAAATGTAATCTTTGGATTGTTTTTCTAACATAGGTGCAATCTTAGCAGGCATCCCTAATAGATTGCTGCGCAAGGTGCTTAGCATGTTACTCATAACCTGTTCGACATCATCTGCATCATGTATTAGGTTTTTTTGCCTCGCAAGTTCTATCTCTGCAAGTTCCCTTTTAACCGCTTCATGTTTTGCTTTTTCACCATCGTAGTCTATTTCATCAAAAAGTACGTTAGATCCGCATCTCGATTTGTAAAAATTCTTTAAAGAATCTATAACCTTGACTGCTCCGGATTTATCTTTTTCAATTATCCCTTCTGAGATTAATTGATTAACTCTTTGTTGAGTAATGCCAATGACTTTGGCCATTTCTGTCTGTGTCGTTGTAAGCGCATTCAAATCCTTAGATATTTTCATTTCCACACCTCCTTTTTTATGTCATTTTTACAAACAAGCGCGAAAAATATTTTATACCTAGGTTTTTTTCGGGGTTCGGAAGACCCTCGGTAGAAAATTTATCAAGAAAGAACCTACCGAAAAAGTCTTGTACAGGCGCATAAAACATATGGTTTGTGTATCATGTGAATACCTTCTTGACTCTGCACTCTCTGTATACTCCTCTTCCTTTCTCACAGTTAGCCTTAAATGATGCCTTTAAATCATCTTTGCTTATGTTTATTTTAGTTGGCTCATTGACTGCAAAGTCAGTACACATGCCGTTCTTATCGTGATGCACTCTGCGCAAGATGCATAGATCTATTCCAAAATTTTTACAGTCTTTTCGCTGGCACTCGTTAGTTGACATGTGTTGCACCTCGCTTGTTGTTTTTATACAAAAGAAAAAGCCGCTAAGCACGAGGCTTAACAGCTATTTTGGTTAATTAACAAATATTTAATTTTACAAATTTACTTATACCAATGCTAACACATATAAAAAGCATATGCAAGGGCATACAAAAGGACATGCAAAAGGACATTGTCAAGAGTTGAATATCTCGGCAATGGCATCTCCGGAAAATAAATCCATTTTGAGTTTTTCCATTAAGCGGCGCTTGTTTCGGCTAACAGTCTTAACATCAAGCACTTTCAGAGAGTCAGTGCTTAGACGTTCAGCAATAATTTCCCTGCTTAGGCGTTCGAAGTAGTATAGCCGAATAATGTCAAAGTATCGGTCTGCAGATATCTTTTCGAGTGCACTATCTATAATTGCAATAAACCGTTGAGTTGTTTTTATTGAGTTTTCTATTTCGATAATCTTATCTTCTATTTTTTCCATTTCGGTCACGTAAGGTGCATTGCCACTATTGATGCCCATGGTAATGTCTTTAGACTTTTTGTCCAATCCTATTGCCCGGACGGTCCTAATCTCTTTTTCTTTTGTTTTTATCAATGTTTTAAAATCGGTGTAGTTATAAAGCAAGAGTTCTACCTTCTGGTACGCTGAGCGTCTGTTTTTAATCAAGTGTTCCCTCTTGAGATTTGTTACCAAAGTTGCTGCTGTTGATGTTGCAACGTTATTAATTAAGGTGTTAAGCTCTTCGTCTATCATTGCGTCTCACTTCCTTTGATTTTTTGATTGTATTAAAGCCAGGTATACGCATTACACGATAGTACTGATATGGGTATCCCGTCACAGCTGATACTCCAACTTCTAAGCTATCCGGAACTAGCATAAATCCTTTGGGTATTACTGGATCCTGCCGCCAGCTGTCAGCGCTAACTTTTTGAGTATCTGCAAGAGGGATAATCAAGTTGGATGATTGGCTCCAACGTTTTTTAAATACTCCTTTTTCGCTTTGAAAATTATCAGTTGCTTGCTTGAGCAAATAGCTGGCCAGCCCCGAATAATCTCCTTTACCATTCAATGGGCGGAAGTTGACTCCGCCATGGTCCCATACAGACGCGATCAGTCCAAGTTCAACTCCTGAATTTATTACGAGATGGAAATGGATTGAATTGCCTTTTTTGCCATATTCGGCCACGCAGAGATATTTGAGTTCCAACCCTCTGTTTTTATAAAGCGTTCTTAATCTGCGTAAAAACTTTTGAATATCTTCTTTTGCTTTGGCTGGATCATCAGTACGATGATATTTGTCATACGTCAAAGTCGTATGGTAATCTCCGGGTACAAAATTAGCGTTCAGTTCTCGCCTGAATTGTTTAAAAGCATTTTTATTGTTTTGCTTTTGTTGGGCATCTGAAGATTTCTTGAAACTCTTTTCTCTTTTATATTTTTTTGACTTATATTTACAGGTGTGGATTTTTTCTATCTCGATGGTAGTTCCACACTCATACATTTTTTTTATATACATAATATTAAACCTCTAAGTTTATATGTGATATATTACGTCGTCAAACTAATATTCAGTATCAAGTCCGAAAAGGGCAGCGCCCGTGAAAATTTGAATATCATTTTTTACATATATAATAGATAGAAGGAAAGTTGTTAATATTCCCAAAGGTCAATTAAGTAAAACGTGGTTGTTAAGCAACAAAGAACGAAATCTCCAAAGTTAATACCAGTGCATCCATAGAAATTTTTAATCATCATAAGGCACGCAATGGTAATAACTATCTTCATTAGTTTTGAAATCATATTTCTAGACCTCCCTGAAATCGATTCCTGGATAGGTATATAATAGAAGTTTCTTTTTGAGCAAGTATACTTGGGTCCTTTTCCCTTTGGTGTCAACAACGAAAACATGATCATCTTTATCCACTACATAAAAATCAGCTATATAATAGATAGGTTTGATCGTTTTGCCGCCGCCGAGGTCCCGCCCTGGTTGAAGTAATATTTTAAATTGAGTTTTTATCTCTTTGATTTCACCGGCGCGCTGTAGCCAAAGAAGCTGCTCATAATAGCCAGCTTCTTTTTTGCTATCGCATAACTCGCCATTTACATCGGTTTTAACCGCACTATATTTATTTTTTTTGGGTTCTGCCGCCGGTTTGGCAATAACCCTGCCATCGATAGAATGTATTCTGCCTTTTGCAAATAATGGCAGCAGTTGTTCCTCTGAGCAATCCCATCTAGTCATTTGTTTTATTTTGATTCTGAGTATAGAGTTGCAATAACGGCGTTAAGTGCAAATTGTTTAAATAAATAATTTCTATCCATGAATAATTTTCCACTAATATGGAAGCAATGGTACGTTTTGGTTCTTGTTCCATGATCCATTCTTCCTGGAGGCTTGTTTTGATGCCCAATGAATTTGCAAGCGCCGCCTCGGCAGTGCACCCAACGCTGTTTTCCCATCCTTTGCAAAGGATTATTTCATCGCATTTGCTAAGAAGGGTAAGGCAATATGATAGTCCGTCGCTTATCGTTACATCGTCATATCCGCATCTTATGCCATGTATCGGAGAAACAAATGAGTGTTCCGGATATTTTTTATATAATTCCTTAATTATTTTGTCAGCCTTTTCTTCGTTCTCTTTCTTGCCCTGATACGGATGCGCAACATAAATAAGTTTCATTCTTAATCCTCCATTTTATTAATAATTTCTTTTATCCTTGCAAACGAACGCTATAGCATTCCAAGCCCATAAAAATGCGTACAGCCACGCACATAATACTAAAATTTTTTCAGCCGTCATAATTTCACGCTTTCTTTTCTTGCCAATCAATTTTCTGCCCACACTTACTACAATATGCATCGCTGTGGTCAGCGTTACCGATTGTCAAATGCTTGCCACTATAAAGTCTATTCCTGCATTCGCAATGTCCTTTATTTGGTTTTTTTGGCAATGCTCTTTTTTGCCGCTGCTATTACTATCATTAGCGCAAATCTAAAGCCATCTGGCCGTAACCCCATAGCTTTTTCCTGCACATAAATAACTGCTTTTTCAAATTCCATATCTATCACTGTCCATCACTCCTAAAAAGGAATCTCTGATTCGTCTATTTGGTATCCAAAGCTTTCCATTCCTTCTTTTGCATTTTGCGTTTTTTGCAAATTGCTTTCACCGTTTTTGCGGTCAAGAAATTGTACGCTGGTTGCGATAACTTCCGTCACCCATCGCTTGCCGCCGTCTTTCGCCTCATAGCTACGGATCTGCAGCCTGCCATCAATAAGAGCCCTTTGCCCTTTTGTTAGGATATTCCCGCATAATTCGCCGACTTTTCCCCAAACTACGATGGAAATGAAATCAACTTCGCGCTGACCATCTTGATTAGTAGTGAAGCGGTCTACCGCTAAAGTGAACTGACAAACTACTTTGCCGCTTTGCGTATAACGCACTTCCGGATCTCGCGTGAGTCGGCCCATTAGGATTACTTTATTCATAAATCATTCCTCGCTTTTACGATTTATTATTTTAAATTTACAATGTCGCCTAATAACATAATCTGGCAATGTGGGCAGGGCTTTTTTAATAAATTTTTCTGTGCAGCGCTTACAAATATGAACATCTTTTTCTATTTCTATTGCACAATCCTCACAGATAAAAGTGTCACATGTTTTCTGCTTCTGCATTGGTGCTTTTCGCCCTTTTTCATCAGGAAAGTCAAACAATATATTATTAACCGGGAAATCACATTGTATTGTTGCCTCTTTTTTCCCGCAGATTGTACACTTCAAAGTCTATTCTGCCTCGCTTTCCTTTATATAATCTCGCTGTGTGCCATCTTCAAAGGCTATCGTTATAATTCCTGGATATTTTCGTTCTTTGCTCGTATCGCTGTATCCCATGCTGACAATCTTTGTAGGCTTAATCTCGTTAGCAAGCTCTTGTTTTACATCATTCATGCGATTATCAGAACAATAGTATTCTTCTCCTCCGCGGATGCAATAACCGGCGCTCATTTCTTTTCCACAGTGACTGCATTTTCTCGATTCTAGCGGTTTTATTTTTGCTGCATGAAGATAAAACTCATTTTCTCCCTCTTTAAAATGAGCGCATTTGCCGTCCTCATCTACTTCGTGTGTTTCGTCTCGGTATGCCTTTTCGCAACCATCTTCGATATAATTCACGCATTTGCTATTCATGCAAAATACTTTATTCATTCGATGCCGCCTCCTGATTGATTTTCTTAGCACATTCGGGGCAAAACACGCCGCCGTTAATCAGAAATGCTGTTCCGTTGTCAACATCGTCTTGGTCTAACCAGCCGCGAAGACATTTGCAGCATTCATATCTCCAACCGTTTTTTAATAAAACTTCGACCGGAACATCTCCTTTTTCTGCGTATTCATCGGCCCACGGTACACGGTGAACGTTTACGTCAATGTAGTTTTCGTCATTATCACCTGCCGCTTGTGCCTTGGCCTTGTTTCTGTTTTCGGCATAACAAATAGTGCTGTACCCCGTTTGGTCGTTTGTATAACAGTATGCTTTTAGCATGCCGTCGCCTCCTAGCTTTTGAAAATTGTATATTCGGCTATGATCATGATTAGTCCGGCTACAATAATTTCTGCTATTACTATTGTTATAATTTCTGTGCTCACTTTTCTTCCTCTTCCTCTATTAACGGAAACCTATCTACTTCATCTAGTATAAGTTTGCGTATTGGCTTGCTTGAAAGATTAGCAATAATTTCTATTGGCATCTTATTTCTTAGATCAATAATGTCGCCAACTGGAAGTAAGCGTTTTGTATTTGTACTACGGATGACTTTGCGGATTCTCCATCCTCTTAGGTTTTCTCCGCCACCTACAGTACGGGAAAATTGGGATGCATACCCATGCTTGATATATGTCTTTTGGGTAACGACGAAGGCTTTATTTACTTTTATGCTCTCAACAGGGTTTCCGGTAGTTAACATAGGCAAAACGTCTTTGCGGTTTCCTCTACGTTTTAAAATCACATGCCTAATCGCCAATTTTGCAGCCCTTTTATCCCTGTCTTCAGGCATTTTTGTTTTATATCTTGGTACCATCGTATGTACCTCCCTCATAATTATTTGCCGCCGCATTATCCCAGTTCCAAAGCCCCTGCCGCCCTTTAATTTCAATCGGTTCGTGAAAAACTTTGATAATTTCTAGCTTCCAAGCAAATCTGCCAGGCAGGAAGTTGCCAAACTTTATTTCATCGCCATAGATTCGTTCACAATCATCAAGTACGGCTCCATCGCAAAATAGGTCGTAAGCGCAAACGTGCTGGCAATCAACTATATTTGCAATCGCTATAATTGCTCCTGTGGGTAATTCTTCAATACTTTTATAAAACACTGGGCTGTTTTTGCCGCTTATTTTTTTAAAAGCTAAATCTAGAATTGGTTTTGGCATTTGTTTGGAAAGGTTTATTTTGCCGGCATGTATTGCAATTGGTCCGCGGTACTTTGTTGCCCATCCTCGCGTCTCAAATTGCTTAGCTCCGCAGGCAATCAAGCTGGCAAAGGGTTGGTAAATAGTTATTGCTTTCATTCTGTCGTCTCCTTTAACGCCGAGAGGTCTGCGAATTGGGCGTTTCCAATTTCTTCAAGCAATTGAGAACATTCTTTCATTCTATTCGCAAATCTTTGACAGCCAAATATCATGTCTTTAGCTTTTTGAACGCTTAACGCTGTTTTTATTATTTCTATTTGATCATCAGTGAACCACATATTTATAAGATCAAAACCAGTTTTTTCTTTTATTTGATTAAGCCTTTCCACCACTTCGCGATAATCATTCTCTAGTCCAATACTGCGTTGTTCCCAATCGTGGCGCTCGTTTTTTAGTTTTTCTTCTGTCGCTTCTTGCACCCTGGTATTAATCGTTGCATTAATTTCCTGCCAAATGTTTCTCGACTGGGTTTGCAATAATGCCGCCGCAAAGCTTGATGACATAGGCACCTTTTCAATCCGTTGCGGTTTCACTTTTTGCCTCAATTTTAGACCGTCAAACTCAATTACTCCCCATGTTGCTGGCAAGGTAAATTCTTCTGTGAGGCCCTTTGGAGTCGCTAAAAACCAATAATCACAATACTTTGCAACCTCATTTGATTTACACCCATTCTCAAGGTCTTTTTTTAAGTCGCTTTTGGATATTTTGATTTCAAAGCCCCGAATTTCATAATTTTTCGAAGGGAATAAATTCATCGCTACGGCATCTGCTCTTCTTTTGCTTAGACCGCCCGTTGCGTTTGGCACTTCAAAACCGAGAATCCATTCAGGCTGACAATATGATTTTTTAAGTGCTTCCTTTATCTCATTACTATTCATATGCTCACCTCAAGTATTTATATAGGTTCAGCGCAGGCTTAATTCTTCTTTTAGGAGATGGTTTTCTTTTGTGACGTCAGCCATCTTTTGATTCATGGCGTTAATCTCTTCACGTAGCAAGGTATTTTCTCTTTGGGCTTCTCTCAAGCAGCTGATGTACCCGTCATCTCCTGCAATTGCTTGCTGTGTTGCCGTGGCATCTGTTGATTTCGTTTTAAATATAGCTTTGAGCCTTACATCTATATCGCTCTTTAATGCCTCTTCCTCTGTTTTAAAGCAATTGCCAGAATACCAACAAGCAAGATCTAAAATATCCTCATACCAATATTCAAAATCTACAGTTCCATCAGTTCTTTTAAAATAAAATATTTCGCGAATTTCAGGTTTAAAGTCAGACATTTCAATGGCAACTTTATTAGAACAGTCTTTTGTATCAAGCATCTAAATCCCCACCCTTTTTTTTTTGTATTTATGTTGGAGTGGGTTTGCCTGATGTCGGTATCCCCTTAGCTCTATAAGCCATTTATGCAGCGTGGAAGCTGGTATGCTTACATCAGCAACTGATTCACCTGCAGTAGCCTTTATGGCATCTTTAACCGTGATATTTGCATCCAGTTGGACATCATATTTCATTATTTATTTGCCTTCTTTCTGTCAGTCTTGGGCGTCTTTTTATTTCTACCAATCGCGCCGAAAGGATAAAGGCAAGTTTCGCGCCCGCATTTATCTGGATAGTTTTTACAAGCATTTATACAATTCTTCCGGTTGTCGCACTCTCTGCAGCATTTTCCTTCTCTGTAGTTTTGGTTGCACGCTTGTGTAGGATATGGGCAATAATGCATTTAACATACCATCTTTCAAAATAAATTTATTTGGTCAGGGTCGCCTTTTTTAGCCCGTTGCTTTGCAATGTCGATGTTCAGAGTTTCTTTCGTCCATCTAACCCCAATGTAATCTAAAACCTTTCCCCACCCGAAAGCATTGCCATCTTCGTCAATGCAGCATCTGTTCATCCAAAAATCCCATTCTTTCGGGTTGCTTTCTAAGAGTCTATCAAACCTATGGGGCCTTTGCTCTAATTGGATGCCGAAGCCGCACATGCTGCATCCTGTCCTCTGTGCTTTAGTCGTATATAAATTGCCGTCTTTATCTTTGGCAATTTCACCATATATTTCAGGCACAGGTGCATTTAGATCAAGCGCTAGTTGCAGTAAGTCCTGTCTATTAAATATTGCAAACGGGGCTGATCTAATGGTGCTTTTCCCAAAATAATTACAGCCATGAATCATTAATGATTTTTGGCGGCGGCCACCTTCCGAAGCCATCAGCCCCAAGAATGGAACGCTATTATTTTCTAAGCCCCAATCATCACAAACCTTTTCTTTGAGGTAGTAGCAGCATTTGCTGCTTACTTTAAAAGGAGCTGTTTTGTAATTTACATTTTCGTTTTCGTTTTCTGGGCCACCGAATAATTCAAGCCATTTTTGCGCCATCTTCATCCTAGTATCTTTGCGATTGCCGCCATATTCCCCGGTTTCGCCCGTAATTATTGCATGTCGTACAGTGATATTTTTTTCAGTAGGGTTTTGTAATAACTCAATTTTGCTTGCAATTTCTTTTGATAAAACAGGAAATCCAAATTCTTGGATAATATTTGCTTTATTCCATATTTTCCCGTCAGGTTGTTTGAGCGGTGATAGTTGCTTTATCCCTAGTTTTTTATGTACTGCTTGTATGCTAACATCTTCTAAGTGAGAAACAGAAATACCAGGCGCATCTTGTTTAATGGACTTTAAAAATAGATAAAGCGTGATACTGTCAAGGCCTCCAACGCTTACATGATAATTAATATCTCTACGGTTACACTCGTTTATAAATTCCCGAACCCTGATTTCTGCGTAGCGAATCTTGAATTCATATGGTTGCTTCTGTTTGACGATAAAATCAGCTATTTTTCTCTTAGCGTCAATCTCTTCCATTATCTCAATGCAATTTTTAGCCACTTAAACCACCCGTCCTACATCTTTTCCCGCAGGTCCTTTTTAATGTAATATTTAGCATTCAGAGCATTGAGCAGCCTTTCCGCATCATGACCGAACTCTTTCCAATTAATCTTTTTCGATAATTCGTTATGATTTAAGGTGCCTACTTTGTAAAAGTCTACAAATTTATAAGTCTCCGATATTAATTCAAGAGTTTGTTTAGGATCAATGACAGGTTCCAGGCTTACCCATGTAGTAATACCCATTTCATGGGCTAATTTTATTGTTTCAATTCTATCTGCCGGTGAAGCTGCGTGCGGTTCCCAATATTCAGAGTCCTCTTTGCCGATAAAGGTTAGTGTTGTGCCAAAGGAATCGTCTTTGGTGAGCAAATCGAAGTCTCTTTTCGCGATGCTCCCGCCTTTGGTCAATATTGAAACGTACAGGCCAGCTTTGTGAATCGTCTGAATGGCATCCCTGGTTATGCATAAATGCTCTTCAATTGGCTGATATGGGTCCGTCACAAACGAAAGAAGTATTTTGGCTCCCTTATTAATAGTGGCAAGCTTTTCAGCTTCTTTTTGCAGTTGCTCTTTAATGTTTTTGCGCGGCATTACGTTTTGATGAAAATCCTTGCGTTCTCTCCTAATTGCCGCCGGTGCGAAGCAATATCTGCAGCCATGTACGCACCCGCTGTAAATATTTGCCGCCCAAAGCGCATATTCTCTCGCACGGCCCTTAGGCTCATATATTATTGGCATGATTTGTTTCCTTTCATCAGCTCGGGGCTATCTGTTATGTTTCCGATTTTTATAAATTTGATACTAGATCCCAATTGTCCGAATGACTTTAATTGTCCTAACCATCTAATACCAAATACTCCATTTTCAAGCTCAATTACGCTGTGCATCCGAAAAAGCACATAATCTGGATTATGCGGATGTAGGAAGGCTATTTCTACAATATCTCCTTTATAAAGTTCTTGCTGTTCTTGGCTCATGTCTGAGATGCCAATATATTGCCCGATGGTTTCCGGAATAACCGGAGTCCACCAGTGGGGCAATACAAAGTCCTCGTTTGATTCGCTAATCTTGCTGAAAATCCAAGGTTCGCCATTGTCATCATAATTAATTTGCCCATATACAAAACCGTCTTTGAAGTCATCTCCAATGTCTTCAATAATGTCTTCTGGAATAGTAGTCGTAGGCTTTCCTCTAAATTTAATAATATCCATGCTATGTTGCCTCCATTCTTAACAAACATTAGCTTTTGTTATGCACAGTTCAGGCAGATTTGCTCTTACAAGCGCTTCTGAAAGTGCGGGCGGGACTGCGTTGCCCGCTTTGGCAACTTGTTTTGATTTTGGGAATTTTTTCCCTTCGAAATCAAAATCTATTACGTAGCTTCGCTTAAACCCTTGGCCGTTAAACAATTCACGAGGTTCCAGCATCCTCATTCCTATATCGCAAATACAGTAATCTTGGCCTTGTATTGTTACTAATCCAAATCTGTCTTTGGTTGTGACGGTATGCAATGGGTCAGAGAGATTCTGGCCAATATTATCACCGTAATATTTAATTAAAAAGGCTCTTACTTCTGCGAAATGATTGCCTCCGGCCGTAACTGTATTTAAAGGTGCTGTTACCGGCTGACCAACATTGTTATTGTTTAGCTGCACAAGGTTGCTTGTGATTACGGCGTTATGGTCCACAGTTGTTACTGTAGGCATTGGATTATTTAAATCAGCTCCAGCGCCTTGATATCCGCCGCCATAATGTTTGGCCAGAAAACTTGCCACAAGAGCATATCGAGGAGATGCATCTACTACCATGATTGGTTTATCAATTGACTGCCCTCTTGTCTCTTTTTCCGACTGTTCTCCGTGATACTGGATTAAAGTTGGCGCAACAAGCAAATGTTCCGCTTTGCTGACTACCGTTGATATTGGTTCTTCTATGCTTTTAGATCTGCCATCGCCGCCAAACTTTTGCTGACCTATCTGAGCCATATATGGAGCTAATAAATAGTGATGGTTGCCAGTTAAGACTGTATGTAATGGTTTGTCTATTGCGCTTCCGGCATTGCTAAATTCGTTGACCATTATCGTCGGCGTTACAATGCCAAACCCATGCTTAGATGTCACCGTCGGGAATGGTTTATCAAGGTCTGCACCTCTAAATCCATCTCCAGCATGATTTACCTGAATAATGAAAGGTTCAGGATTATCAAAGATGAATTTTTTAAGACCTTTGGCTATGCGGTTCATGGTATTTTCTGCCAATGGTTTTTTGCGGTCGAAAATTGATGGGCACGGTATATCCCAATTGATAATCTCTGCTGCTGTGTGCCATGGTTTGAGCTTTCCTTTTCTTACTTCTGCGCTTTCAGGGTTTCCATGGGTCGGCTTTGGCCAAGTAATTGGGAGATTATCGCACCTTGCAATCAGGAAGAATCTTTTTCTAATCGTCGGTGCTCCGTAATCGCAAGCCCGCAGCTCTTTCCACTCAACTCTGTAGCCATGCCTTTTTAATGCATTGACGAAAGCATTAAAAGTACGTCCTTTTTGTTTTGGGTCAGGCCTGCCGTTGATAACAGGTCCCCAGGTCTTAAATTCTTCTACATTTTCGAGCATTATCACACGAGGCTTGACCGTTGCCGCCCACCGAAGCGCAACCCACGCAAGGCCTCGAATGTTTTTGTCTACCGGCTTTCCGCCTTTTGCTTTGCTAAAATGCTTGCAATCAGGAGAAAACCACGCTAGGCCTACAGGTCGGCCACCGCAGGCTTTAATTGGGTCGATATCCCAAACGCTTTCGCAGTAGTGCTCTGTCATTGGATGATTAACTTTATGCATTGCAATTGCTGCTGGGTCATGGTTGATAGCAATATCAACGCTTCTGCCTATTGCCGCTTCAATGCCGCTGCTGGCTCCGCCCCCGCCTGCGAAATTATCTACAATGATTTCATCCCACAGCATCCTCATTTGTTGCATATTTGACTGTCACCTCTTCCGTTATCCAAGAAGTCAAACAGCGTCGGTTCTCCTCTTTGCATCTCAGCGTTCCGCAAATAGCCTACGCCGTCTCTGTAATAATCTGCCGATAGTTCTATCCCGATTCCATACCTACCGCTTTTAACGGCCACATATGGTACGCTCATGATGCCGCCGAAAGGATCTAAAACGACATCTCCTGGATTGCTGTATCTATTAATAAGTCTTTCGATAATATCAAGTTGCAAAGGGCACACATGCAGCTGTTGCTTTTTTCGGCTTTGGGATGTGTTAAGTGTCCTCATGCGGTTAATATCATCCCATATTTGTTCGTCCCAGCTTCCAGGTGCGACTACCATAAAGGATGCTGGCAACTTACCGTTTTCGTCTAACCGTTTAGCTATGTGCACGTGTTCTTCATAGTTGTAAACGCTATTTCGGCTATATTTCCGGTATGCCGACTGCAAACTGTCTACCGGCATTGCTAGCAGTTCATCTTTTGTCAGTAGCCTATTGCCGCCGCTTCTCCAGTACCCATGAGCATCAATTTGCCATTGTGCCCTTGTGTAATCTTCTTTGCTTTTTACAACCGGAGTATCTGCATAGGCCGTCGAAGTATCGCTTGGAAGCTTGCGGAAAATCAAAACATATTCTTCGCATCCAACGCCCATTTTCGAGCCGTCTTTGCATTGTTCCGTCCAGCCAAGCCTATAAGTTTGATTGTTTTCACGCACTACATCTGTTAGGACTGTAATCATGCCGCAATACCTAAATCCATGCTTCATGTAGTGATTTATAACCATGCCGTGAAAAGGTTCTATTGTTGGGAATCCGTCACCAGTAGCATTGCCGAATAGCACCCGGTCTTTTACATGACAAGCATAAATTCTGCCAGGCCTAAGCACTTTCAATAGATTTGGGGCTAAATAATCCATCTGTTCAAAAAATCTTGCAGTGTTTTCATTGTGGCCAAAGTCATTATAATTGGCTGTATATTCGTAATGATTGCCGAAGGGCACGGATGTCACAATTAGATCAACGCTGTTTTCCGGCATTTGTTCTGTCTCTAATATGCAATCATTGTTGACTGCCTTATAAAACTTCCCTTCTGTTTCCACCCTCTCAACTCCCATTGTCCTGGCCATCTTTTCTACTAAATTGGTGCTGGCCAGACCATACTTTTTAATTATTTCCGTCATTTTTTCAGCTAAATAATTATGCTGTTCCCATTTTTTAAGCAACACGCGGAGTATTTGCTCTTCCTCTTCCATGTAAATAACATCGATTATGACCTTTTCTTTTTGCATGAAGCGGTAAATACGGTGCACAGCTTGTATAAAATCGTTAAACTCATAATCGATGCCAACAAATATCGCCCTGTGGCAATGGTATTGGAAGTTGCAGCCTTGGCCAGAAAGAGATTTTTTAGTTGCTAGTAGTCTCGAGTATCCTTTTGCAAAACTGATAACTCGTTTTTCGCGAATCGCATAATCCATACTTCCGAATACTTCATCAGCCTCAGGTTCTGCTTTTTTAATCGCATGTCTTTCATTTTCAAGGTCGTGCCAAAGGATAAAATGGTCATCCGGGGATTCCGCTATGATTTCTTTCATCTTTTGCACTCTGATATCGATACTTTCACGCTTAATTTTTGCGGCATCTTTGAGCGATACGGCCGCATCTGAAAATATTTTCACTTGGCCGTCTTTTTCAGTATCGATGTCTTTGTGAACCATCTGCAGTTTGTGGTAATTTATCTGCATCTCCGGTAGGTTGTATCCTGTATCGTCATATCCGAGATCTGAAGGCTTTGTGATGAATAGCGCCCAGCTTGATAGCCAAAGCCAAAATTCTTTTTCTTTATGCGGATATAATGTGAGGTTGTTGGCTTTTGTACTGTCGCGCTGAAAAAATCTTGTTAATGCCTGGCCGGTATCCATTACTTCGAGGTAGCCCGCATAATGTATGAGCTCTTTGTACCTGTTTGGGCTTGGGGTTGCCGTCGCAACCTGTTTAAATTCGACTCCTTTGAATTTATCTAAAAACATTTGATAGGTCTTGCTGCCGTAATCGCGTAAAACTGATGCTTCGTCTAGCGATGTTGCTTTAAAGTAGTCCGGCACTATGTCGCCATCACGTACACGCTCATAATTGGTAATCAAGATATTTTCTGTGGAGCTTAAAACGCTTTGCATTGATGTCACATATTTAGGTTGCGGCATTTTGAGTAGGTTCAAAGCATCTTCCACGAATTCCGGGCGCACACCTAATGGCATAACAATAAGGCTTTGGCCGTTCAAATGCTCTGATACCAGCCTGCAGTATTCTAACTGCTGTATTGTTTTGCCAAGCCCGAAGTTTTCAAATAACGCCCTCCTGCCGCCAGCTACGGCCCACATTACGGCATCCCTTTGGTGTGGAAGCAGTACGGGATTAATGTCGTTTGGAGATACTTGGAACCCTGTTTGCGGTGCGAAAGCTATTTTGCTTGTTAGAAAATCATGATAGCTCATCATTTATCACCCAGTATCCACTTAATGCTCCGCTCATACATGCTTTCAGGCTTGACATCTGTTTTTAGCTCTGCAACATCCTTTTGCAGCACAACAACGTCTTGCCTGAGTGCTTTGAGTTCTTCGTAGATTGCGACGTTCTGCCTATTCTGCTCAATTTTGGAGTAGACATTCACGGCCATACAAAATACCGCTATAAGCACCAACATCCAAACTTGCATTTTCAAAATTCTATTCATTTGCATCATCCTTTTATTTGCGTTTCAGTTTTTTCAGCTTGTTTCTCATGACAAATTCACAGGCGCGGTCAAACGAAAAATCATGCTTATCGGCTTTTTGCTTTCTGATCTGTTCATTTCTTTCTTCATTCAATCGTTTTTCTTCCAAATAGTCGCCGCAGGTGGCATGGCATCCTACTATTCTTTTTGGGCATTTATAGCAGCAGCTGTAAGGCATCAGTCTTCCATTCCTTTTCTGATGTCGTTAAATTCGGAGCCAAGCCAAGCCCAAAAACAGAAGGTAACAAAAAATGATAGAAGCATTTCGCCGCCGAAAGCCAGATAGCCACGTTGCCCATACGCCAAGAAAACCATTGTCCCCGCAAACAGGAAAAAGACTATTAGTGATGCTAAAGCCCTGAACGCTTCTTGCAGTACTCGATTAAGAATTTTCCGTTCTTTCGTGCGTCGACGCATTCTGGACAACAATATTTTTTTGCTGAAGCTTTCCTTTTGCTCACATTCCATATCTGACCGCAATAGCGGCATATCTTTTTGCTCATGCATTTCGCCTACCTCCAGTTGATTTTTATTGGTGGATGGTTTAAAATACAAATAGAGCCTAAACAGACTCTATTTAATTGGTGGGATTAACCGGCGGTTTTAGCGGACAGCCGGTTTTTTCTTTTGTCTAAATTGTTCCTTTCGTATTTTTGTTGGCAATCAAGGCAAACCCTAAATACTTCACCGTTTTGCTCGATATAGGCGCTTTCACCGGCGTCTATTTTTTTATTGCAAATCGTGCATCTCTTTTTCATGCTTCTGCCCTTCTTTGCTTTGTCATTAGGAGTCTGCGGAAAATCAGGTTCGTTAAAGCTGCATGATTGTTTTCTCGGATACTCATGTGTTGATTTGAATTAAGAGAGCCAAACACGAAACCTTTTTCAACGCTCGTCATTTTCCTTTGAAACCCTTTTTTCTTGGAATGCATAACTTTTGTCATTTAATATTCCTCCTTGATTTTGATTAGCGCGCTTTTGGCAGTCACATCTCTCGCCTGGATCTAATATCGCGCCACAAAAAGTGCAGGTGTAATTACGTCTTTGATGCTTAGCCGAATAATACATATATGGTCCTCCTTTCTTAGTTTGCGTTCATCTGCAGCACCTTCGTGTCTAAGCTATTAATAGATCTTTCCTTTGACCGCAGATACCTTTCAATTTCCCAAATTGTGATTACCTTGCGCCCTTCGGTCGGTTCCGCAAAAGACAGCACGCCTTTTTTTATAAGGTTTCGGATAGTTCCTTCGCTGACGCCCATTATCTGCCCGGCCGTCTTATAGTCATATGCTCTCGGCTGGGCCGTGATTGTTATAGTCGGTGTTTTAGTTTCTTCTTTTAAAATTACTTGCGCACCGCATGATGGGCAAAACTTGCTTTTGGCTGATAATATTTGCCCGCAATTGCATTTCATGATGATTCCTCCGTTTTTAATTTGCTGTGAACAATGGCTACGCTATACTCTTTTTCTAAAAATCTGGAAAACGTTAAATATTCTTTTGCTGATGCCATTAATATCGTTGGTTCTCCATACTTCCATAGTTCAGATGTGTTGTTTAAGAAATTGAAATCACCGCCGTAATAGTTAACGTCATTTACAATAACGGTATGGTATATTTTCCCTTTTATAGTTAGAGTTGTAACCGCTATATATGATTTTTCTTTAAGTACTTTACGAAGTTTACGAATAAATATTTGCAACTGCTTTTTTGCTGTTTCCATGTCTGGCTTATTGTGCTCGTAATACCCCAATCTTAATTTCAGCGCTCCATCTGGATAATTTTTTGATATAAAGTTAAAAATTGTAGAAGTTTGTTTTAAGCTCATGATTTATCTCCTCCCCTAATGCTATCCTTGACTAAAGCTTGGCCGCAGTCAGGGCAAAAGCTGTCCATGCTTGGGTCTATGAAACAGCCGCATTTTGGGCAAAACCACGCATAGCCAAGTTCGCGGTCAAGCTTTTGCACTGGTTTTAGAGGCGTTTGCTTTGCCTTTAACCTTTCATTTTCGATTTGCAGCCTTTCAATTTCGTTAAGCGCCTCCGGTAACATCTCCGCCGCATAGTCCAAAAAGAAATTTCCAGTCCCAGTTAACATGGCTGCGGAGTTAATAAATTCTTCGCCTTTGATACGTTCAAGTGTTGTCCGACAATCTCTAAGATTAAAAGTTCTATCCATTATTTTGTTACCTCCTGTACCCCATACTTAATTGCCATTTCTTTGATAATAGCTACATAGCCCTCAATCAGTTTTTTATCATCGCCGATGACGTCAAGTGCATTTAATGCATCGCGCTTCGATTTGCAAACGCCTTCTTCCGCAAGCCGCCGGCGCTTGTACGTTACTCGAATTTTAAGGTCTACGCCCATTCTGTCATCCAATAGTTTGTAAGACTCTGATCTAAGGTCTTGGACTCCACTGTAATCACCATGAAGGCTGCGAGACATCTTGCTAATTAGCATTGCGGTCTCTCTTCGCCAATCAGTCGAGTTCAGGGCTACTATTTCGCGAATTCCTCGAACTTCTTGCCTTATTTCTTTCATCTGCCTGTCCTGGTCTACAAGAGCCTGTGCTTGAGCTGCTAGAATTTCGAGCGGTGATAGTTGCTTCACTCGGCTTTCCATTTCGTTGAAGGCTTTAATGTACTTTATTTTCCATTCAAGTGCCTGTTTTCCGGTGAAACCCATCACAAGCAAGGAAAATCCGTCTCTGTTCATCAAATATTCAGGGTATTCTTGTTTGTTTTGCTCGTGGACGTAGGTTGTTCCAAAGAACATGGGGGTGTCGCCAAAATTGGCTTGCCCCAAAATATCCTCAATGCTGCGAATAACCTTGCCATGTTCTTTGCCAAAGTTTTCAGCGATTTGTCTACTTGAAACTACGGCTTGATTATTAACGATTTGGACTAATTCGCTCATCTTTTCACCTCGTTTCTAATTCGATTAATAATTTATAAAATCGAATTTATTTCGACTGTTTAGCCAAAAAAAATACAATCTAGAGAAATGCCGTATACTTCGCTAATTTTGCTTAGCCATATAGTTGGAATTGCCTTTGGCTTTTTTTCCCACTTAATTAGGGTATCCTTGCCAATTCCAATTGCTTTCGCGGCTTTCAAGATTGTTAAATTCGCGTTTACCCTTGCAGCTTTTAGAGATATTTGAAACTTTTTTTCAAGTGCCATTTTATCCACCTCCTTTACAATGATTATTTTAGTCGAATTAATTTCGACTGTCAATAGATATTTTTTCGATTTATAGATTTTTTTTCGATTTTTTTCTTGTTAATTGCAGAATTTTATTCTATAATGTATCCATCGGAGGTGATTTTAGTTGACTACGCAAGAGGTTCAGGCCTTAAGAGATCTTTTCGCTAAGCGTCTCAAAAAATTGTTGGACGAAAGAAATATGGACCAAATTGATTTGAGTGCCGCTTTAGGCCTTGATCGTTCTACTGTTAATAAATGGGCCACCGCCAATGCGTTGCCCAGAGCTGGAACGACAGAAAAGATTGCAGCTTTTTTCGGTGTTAAAAAGTCTTATTTGTTAGACGAAAGCGGTTCCGACGAGCGTTCTTATTATCTTGATCCTGCGGCGGCGAAAATGGCGCAAGAGCTATATGATAATCCGGATATGAGAATATTGTTTGACGCAGCCAAGAATGTTTCGGCTGATGATTTAAAATTAGTAGCCGAAATGATGTTGAGGATGAAGAAAAAGGAGAACCATGAAGATGATTAAAAAAATCTTATTGTTTAATCTCCCCTTGCGAATTAAAGGTTACTGCATTGCTACTCCAGAAGGTGAAAAAATATGTATTTTAAATTCTAGATATACTTTAGAGATGAATCAGAAAACGTTTTTGCACGAACTATCTCATGATCAGGATATTGGTGAATTAAATGTAGACTATATTGAATCCCTTAGGCACAGCTGCTAGTTTAAAATGGAGGTAATGGATATGAGAAAACTTTTATTAGGGTTGTTGATTGTTGTCACTGCAATTTTTATGGCCGGATGTGGGAGTAGTAAGTTGGCGGAAGTAACCGGCATGAATGATATGCAAGAAAAAGCTACTATAAAAATCTTTAATGATAATGGCATTAAAGATTTGTCAAATGTCGAGAAATCTTCGCAAGGTAATAATATTTTTTTGTTTAAAAGTGATAAGTTTGGCATGGTACTTTTTGCTCTTAATCAAGATAAATCTATAAAAAATATCGTATACGAAACTGTCCCTATTTATGCTGAAGGCAAGTCTTTGAACAAATTTGTAGATATGGCAGTATCAAATATTGAAAGAGCTGAATATGAGGTTGCTGCGCAAAGCGCTGTTAAAAATAAGCTCAAATCCCCTTCTACCGCTAACTTTCAGTCTTTTCCTGTAATAATGCGGAATAAAGACATTGTTTTGGTTAAAGGTAAACTAGATGCTCAAAATGGATTTGGTGCTATGATACGTTCAGATTATATTGTGAAACTTCAGCTGCCAAACAAAACAATATTAGAAGTTAATATTTAGTTGCGAATTATGTAATATCTAATTAATGTATGAATAGAGGTAGATATTTTGGCATATATGTTTGAAAATCAAGATGGGGTAAAAACGGAATTTTGGTTGTCAAGTATTTTAAATGCTCAACCTAAACAAATGTCTAAAATTGAAAAAGTAAACTCTATTGTTATTCATAGTTATGACGAAGAAAATAAAGTTGGACAAGTTAATGACTATATTACTACTTTAGACAATTGTAATTGCGCAGATTTCAGTATTACTGGGTTGCCTTGTAAGCATATGTATAAGCTGGCTTCATTTTTGGGCCTTTTCTCTGCGCCTGTAGATTTGAATAAATTAATTAAAGGAAAGCCAATAGATATTCTTCTTTCTTATCTTACTAAGGATGAATTTGAAGTTTTGTTTGTTATCGCAAATTCTTTTAAATCTCATACACCAGGTAAACCTCTTTTGTATAATTCTAATGATTTAATAATCTGTAAGCTAATTTTATGTAAATGCTTAATTTCTATAAAATGTAATAACCCTGTAATGGATAATTGGTTTTTAGTAATTCCAAACGAATATATTTTGAAGTCTATTAAATAAATAAAAGACCGCCCCGGTGGCACCCGGAACGGTCTGACGAATCTCACCCTCTACGACTAGATGGGCTGATTACTGTTTAATTATAACACGTTCAGCCCTTCAAAATAAATATTTTAAAGGAGCTGATATTATGGCTGTCATCAAGAAAAAAGACGGGCGTGAGCGTCCATATTTTTGGTCCTTATCAACCGGCATTAAGTTGCCAAACGGCAAATATAAGTACATTAATTCGGAAAAAGGTTTTGCCAGCCCTAACGAAGCTAAGGACGACGAAGCTATAGCACGTGCTGCCCTTAAAAATGGCACTTATACGGAGCCTACCAAGACGACGCTAAAGGAATATATCGAAAAAACTTACCTGGTTTTAAAGGGCAATTTAAAGAGCTACAAGACTACTAAGCATCATCTTGATAGATTTATTGGATATGATGACTATGGATGCATCAGATTATGCGATTTAAGGCCCATACACTTTGCCAAATATAAGTCCTACATGGAAACCCTTGGATTAGAGCAAAAAACGGTTAGAGAGGAATTGTCAGCCGTTAAATCGGCATTTAACTACGCCGTTGATGAGTTGGAGATACTTGGTAAAAATCCTGCTAAAAAGACTAAGCTGCCGCCAAAAACAAAAGCCAAGGGCATACACTTGGAACCCAGTGTAACGTGGGATCAGTTACAGAAAATCAAAAAATATGATTATGAAATATATATCCCGCTATTAATAATGGCCACGGCGGGCGGAGGTCGTACTGCTGAAGCCATCGGAGTTTTAGAAACAAACCTCAACTTTAAAAATATGACTATTAAAATTGATAACGCATTGGATTATGTAGATGGCGTTTTGCAGCTTACAAGCCTTAAATCAGATGCCGGTTATCGTGTTGCTCCCCTACTGCCAATAGCTAAAAACGAGATTAAAGAATGGATCAAATATCGTAATAATAAAATGAAAGAAGTTATCACGGTTATTAACAAGGAAACCGGTGAAAAAACTATTGATTTAACCCGCTGGAAGAATGATTGGGGGCTCTTATGGTGTTCTTGCGAGGATGGCCGCCCAATGTCGCAGGATTTCCTGCAGCGCAGATATAGAAAGCTCAAAGAAGAGCATAAGGATCTTATCAAGATGAGGGCTTACGATTTCCGTCATTCTTATGCTTCGGGGTTAAGATTTGTCGGAGTGCCAATGGCAGATATAAGCGACCTTATGGGCCATACGGATTTAGCCTTTACCGCCAAAACCTACGCGTTGCCAATCGACAAAGTGCATCCCGAAGTTGCATTAAAATTACAAAATGCGATGCTTAATGGCTGAAATCTTGTCAATAATCTGTCAATAATATTTTTATTTTGCATTATAATTCATTGTAACCCATTTCATAACAATGGCTCTGCACCTCATTTTTTGTTGTGCATTGTAGCCTATTTTACCTATTTTCTATTTTCGGGACTAAGAGGCCGCAGGTTCGAATCCTGTCGCCCCGACCATGAAAATTGAAGACTCTCGATAATTTCGGGAGTCTTTTTTCATATCCAAAATAAGTTTTTTGTCTTCAATTCTCAAATTATGAAATTGCTAAAAAAGTGTCTGGATCACTTAAATGATCCAGACACTTTTTGGTTCATTAACCCATTGCAACTACGCGAACATTGTCAACTTCAAAAGCTTCCATGATAGCTGTAACACAATCACGTTCGATATTGGTACGATGCAGCTCATTATCAGCAATTAGCATGATTGCCTTGCCACTTTTATTGATATTATGTACTGAGCTTATGTACTTTTTGAATTTATCAGGTCCCAGCAAATCACGCAGCTTGCCCAAACCTTCCATCAAGTAAGGTTTCTCTTTGGACATTCTTTCTTCCAGTGGTGTAAACGGTATGGTAACAACCCTTGTATCAGTTGCCACAACAAACTTTTCTTCATTTTCTCCTGGAACAACCAAGTCATCTCTCATTATATTTCCTCCTGCATTTATCTAAGATATTTATAATTAATGTCAAAATAATTATAAAGTAACCTTCTAATAGAGTCAAGTTAAGAAGGATTATTGATACTTTCACCGAAATAAAGAATTGAGTAAATAAATGGAAGGAGTGTAACTATGTCTTTTCTAAAAGATTTTAAGAATTTTGCAATGCGCGGCAATGTAGTAGATCTTGCTGTTGGCGTAATTATCGGCGGTGCTTTTGGTAAAATCGTATCATCGCTGGTAACTAATATTATAATGCCACCAGTAGGGCTTTTACTTGGCGGCATTGATTTTAAAGAACTATTTATCAATCTTTCAAACAAACCTGTTGCCTCCATTGCTGAGGCAGAAGCCGCCAAAGTACCCGTAATTGCTTACGGGTTATTTATCAACGCTGTTGTAGATTTTTTAATAGTAGCATTTTGTATTTTTGTTTTGATTCAACAAATGAATCGTTTACTGCCAGCCCCTCCACCTGCTCAGCCTGAAAGAAAATGTCCCTTCTGTTTCGGCACTATTGATGAAAAAGCGACACGTTGCCCACATTGTACATCACATCTAACGTAAGAACATGCTTGACATTAAACCGCAAAATTGATATATTCGTATACAGTTAAATACAAAGCCATGACCAAGAAAAGTAGGTACTGTCTGTTACTGTAGAGAGACGCGGGCCGGTGAAACGCGTTGTACAGAGTTACTGAATACACTTGCGAGCTGTCAGTCGAAATAGTAGTAGGCCTGACCGGATAACTCCGTTATAAGTTTTTAAGTGGTTCCTTTTTGAGGAACAATCAGGGTGGTACCGCGGGTTTACTCGTCCCTTTCCATTTTTTCATGGAAAGGGATTTTTTATTGTCTTTTAGATAAAATTTTTATTAAATTATTTTAGGAGGTTTTTTAATGTCAGTTTATGATTTATTGCAGGAACGCGGATTTTTAAAACAGTTATCTCACGAAGAAGAAATTAAAGAATTACTGGAAAAAGAAAAAATTACTTTCTATATTGGCTTTGACCCTACAGCAGACAGCCTTCACGTTGGTCACTTTATAGCCCTCATGCTGATGGCTCATATGCAGCGTGCAGGTCATCGTCCAATTTGTCTTCTTGGCGGTGGCACAGGCATGGTCGGCGACCCCAGCGGCAAAGACGAAATGCGCAAAATGCTTACACCTGAATTTATTAATCACAACATCGCCTGCTTCAAAAAACAAATGTCTCGTTTCATCGATTTTTCCGATAACAAAGCCATAATGGTAAACAACGCTGATTGGCTCCTGAATCTCAACTATGTCGATTTACTGCGGGAAGTCGGCGTACACTTTTCAGTAAACCGCATGTTGACAGCTGAATGTTTCAAAAAACGTCTGGAAAAAGGCTTATCCTTTTTTGAATTTAACTATATGATCATGCAAGCCTACGACTTTTTAACACTAAATCGAGAATATGGCTGTATAATGCAATTAGGCGGTGATGACCAATGGTCGAATATGCTGGCGGGCGTAGAACTTATTCGTCGTAAAGAACATAAACCAGCTTATTGCATGACATGCAAACTTCTTACCACCAGCGAAGGCGTCAAAATGGGTAAAACTGTTGGCGGTGCGCTTTGGCTTGATCCAGAAAAAACAACTCCTTACGATTTTTATCAATACTGGCGTAATGTCAACGATGCCGATGTAGAAAACTGTCTGGCACTTCTCACCTTCCTGCCTATGGAAGATGTTCATCGTCTTGGCGCTTTGGAAGGATCTGAAATTAACAAAGCAAAAGTCGTATTGGCTTATGAAGTCACTAAGCTTATTCACGGTGAAGAAGAAGCATTAAAGGCTAAGGCTGCGGCTGAAGCTCTCTTCGGTGATGGTTCCAATATGGAAGATGTCCCAACAATAAACGTGGAATCAAACGCAATTGGTGCCAAACTAATTGATATCCTTGCTTCAAACGGTGTTTTTGCTAGTAAAAGTGAAGGACGTCGTCTGGTTGCTCAAGGTGGTCTTTATCTTGACGATACAAAAATTAGTGATGTTGATGCCGAATTAACTGCCGACTTATTTAATGCTGATAAAAGCATTCTTATCCGTAAAGGGAAAAAGAAATATTATCGTTTAATCATGGCATAGTTGCCGAAAGATAATAAATAAGGGTTGCCCATTTTTTGGGCAACCCTTATTTATTATCACTTACAAGATTAATTATAACCTCTGTAGCCTTAAGCATTGATTGCAGTGGAATATACTCGTACACACCATGAAAATTGTGTCCGCCGGTAAAAATATTAGGGCACAACAGGCCAACCTCTGATAATCTTGCCCCATCCGTTCCACCGCGTACAGGGATAATTATTGGTTTTACACAGCTTTTTTCCATAGCGCTCACGGCCCTATCGACAATGAAATATGAATTTTCGAAAAAACTTTTCATATTAACGTAAACATCTTTTAACTCACATTTGATCGTATCATGACCATACTTCTGGTTCATGAAGTCAACAAGTCCAAGAACAATATTTTTCTTTTTTTCTAATAATTCCGCGTTATGATCACGAATAATCATATGCATAACAACTTCGTCAGTATTGCCTTTAATTTTGGTTATATGAAAAAATCCTTCATAGCCATCAGTATATTCAGGGCGCTCGCCAGCAGGCAATTCATTTTGCCATTCTGCCGCCAAAGTTATGGCATTAATCATTTTCCCTTTAGCAGAACCAGGATGAACACCACGTCCTTTAATAAATATTTTCGCATCACAAGCATTAAAAGTCTCGTAATTTAGTTCACCAAGCTGTCCACCATCGATAGTATAGGCAAAATCGGCGCCAAATTTATTTAGTGGGAAAAAGTCCGTGCCATGTCCAACTTCTTCGTCAGGGGTAAAAGCAATTTTAACAGCACCATGTTTTAATTCCGGATGTGCGATGAGATATTCACATGCGGATACTATTTCGCATATACCTGCCTTGTCATCAGCGCCTAACAAAGTCTTACCGTCAGTAGTTACTATGTCTTGCCCTATGTAATTCAAAAGCTCTGGAAAGGTCTTGGGCGATAAAAATATCTCTTTTTCACTGTCCAGAACAATGCATTCACCTTGATAAGATGTATGCAGCCGTGGTTTGACATTCGCGCCGCTAGCTTCGCCGGAAGTGTCCATGTGTGCTATCAAACCAATAGCAGGAGAACTCCCATCATCATTGGCAAGCAATGTTGCTAACAAATAACCATTTTCATCAAGCGAAACATCACTCAAGCCAATAATATTTAATTCTTCTTCAAGAAACTTAGCAAATACCAGTTGTTTTTCACTGCTGGGAAACGTTTTTGCCTCATCCATTGATGTAGTTTCAAACTCAGTATAACTTATAAAACGTTTTAATAATTTATCCTTATCCAGCATTATAACGCTCCCAATACAGTAAAATTTTATCAAGCTTTACCGTGAAGGTAGTCAAGCAGCTGACGTGCAACTCTGCCATTTCTGCCTGTATGGCTCATTTCCCACTTAACAGCTTCTGCTCTCAGATCCTTATACGAAATCTTAAGTTTTTCATCTTTTGCCATCTTTTCCAATAACGCAAAGTACTCTGCCTGATCCATCGAATCATAAAACAACTTTATGCCAAAACGATCAGATAATGATACTTTCTCATTGATACTATCACGTCCATGCAGTTCATTCATGTTCTGATCTTGCCATACCTCTTTAATTATGTTTCTACGATTAGAAGAAGCATAAAACAAGACATTATCAGGTTTTACTTCAAGGCCGCCATCAAGAATAGATTTTAAAACTTTATATTCCACCTCGAACTCCTCAAATGATAAATCATCCAAAACAATTACAAATTTCTTCCCCCATTTGCTGAGTTCTTGCATTACTTTCGGTAGCTGCACAAAATTATCTCGGCTAACCTGAACCATGCGCAAACCATCTTCATAAAAATGATTGCCTATTGCCTTGATTGAAGATGATTTGCCGGTACCACGATCACCAAAAAGCAAAATATTATTAGCCGGCTTATTTTTTATAAATGCTTCTGTATTTTTAATCAGTTCCTGTTTCTGTCTTTCATAGCCATAGATTTTATCAAAAGTCATATCCGAATAATTGTTTATGCCGGTGAGCCTCTCTTTTTCTCCATCCCAATTAAACGCCACAAAATCAGCCATGATGCCATAACCATATTTCTCATAATATTGGCACAAGGCTTTTGTAGCAATTTTGGCATCATCATCCTCACCATAATTAAAAAAACATTTTTCTAATATTTTACGTCCTGCCAGTGGCCTAATGTTTGACGGGATATAGTTACCAAGCAGTTCATGGTTTTTAAAACGTTGAAAAACTTCTGCAAGAAAATCCCTTAAAATTATTATGTCACCGGCTACAGCTTTGATCAAGCCTTCACCAATAGCTCCATTATTCTTTTCCGCTATGCAACAAAAAACATTTTTTTGATGACTGATCGCATGCATTATATATTCAACAGGAATAATTCCCATCAGGCCATAGTCTTCGGCCTTTTCGATGAGTTCACCATATAAATCAGGGTTGGAAACCTCTTTGGGCTTTCTAAGCGCAACGATGACAGGATCGATAAGCAAGTTGCGAAAAATTAAGAGGTTGTTGAGATTGACATAACAATTCATTTGTTTTCATCTCCGCTCGTTAAATTATCTAACATATCACTAATAGTGATTTTAAAAACGGGGTGTATAACATCACCAGCGATTTCAGCCAGCGGCGCCAAAACAAAAAATCTGTTCTGCATATCAGGATGAGGCAAAATAAGGTCATTTTCCGTGACAACCAAATTGTCATACAACAATAAGTCAAGGTCAATGTTGCGCTCACCCCAATGTCTTTTTCGTACTCTCCCCATCTTTAGCTCAATAGCAAGCAACAATCTTAATAAATCATGTGCTGCAAGCTCGGTTTCGATCTTTGCTGCGGCATTAATAAAAAAAGGCTGGTCCGTCACTCCATAAGGCTCAGTCTCCAAAAGTGAAGAAACAGCCAATACTTTCAAACCAGATTGTTCCATATAATTTAAAGCCGCAATAATATTTTGTTTTCGTTCTCCCAGATTGCTACCCAACGCGATATAGGCTATTGACATTTTAAAATAGCCTCCAACATACGAATAGCCTGTATATTTTCCTTTACATCATGAACTCGAACCATATTGGCACCAGCATAAACCGCTTGACAACTGGTTGCTATAGTTCCAGCCAAGCGTGCTTCCGGCGGAATGTCACCAAGCACTTTGCCAATTGTTGATTTGCGGGAAGCAGCAAGCAATACTGGATATTCAGAGCATGTCATTGCACTTAATCCCTGCATTAATTTTAAATTCTGCTCTGTATTCTTAGCGAAACCAATTCCTGGATCCAGAATTATTTTTTCTTTAGGGAAATCATGCCCCCGGAGGAATTCCGCACGTTCATTCAAATATTTCGTTACTTCTTCAACAACATTAACATACTGGGTGTTTTGCTGCATATTTTTAGGTGTTCCACGCATATGCATTAAAATGACCGGAGCATTGTTTTTAACAATAACATCAATCATTTTTTCATCATATTCCATAGCACTGATATCATTAATAATATCTGCCCCGGATGAAAGAGCGGCCTTAGCTGTTTCTGCATGATAAGTATCAATAGAAAGAATGCTTTGCGGATATTCTTTGCGCAAAGCTTGGACAACCGGCACTATTCTTGCAATTTCTTCCTTAGGATTAATGCTGTCGGAACCTGGTCTTGTTGATTCGCCGCCAATATCAAGTATCTCCGCACCTTCGCTCAGCATTTGTCCGGCACGATTAATGACTTCATCAAGGCTGCCTACTCTTGAGCCAGCATAGAAAGAATCAGGCGTTATATTTAAAATGCCCATTACAACAACATGGTCATATTCCAAAATACGGTTATCAGCCAATATTGTTTTAAGCGGAGCCTTTTCGAGAAAAGACTGTAGCTCTTCCCGAATTTTTGGCAAGCCAAAATAAGGCATCATAGCCATCTTTTGCAACAAAAGCCGATAATGTTTTTTTGTGCCCAAAAGTAAAATATCGCTGTTATCCTGTGCACAAACCACACACCCGGCGTGAATAGCACAGTCACCTCCGCAGGCAAGCATTTCTTGCTTGATAATATTAGCAGCCGGAGTACGTACTTTGAGAACCTTCAAAGGCATAATAGCTGATTTATTCATGAAAGTCTCTACACTTGCCGGATGTACACCAATGTTTTTCAGTTCGTATCTTAAATTGCAGCTTATGATAGGCAAAATCATTCTGGGTTCACCTTCCACCCTTTTTCAACACATGCAAAAGCGTTATGATTGTGAATGCTCTCGATACTCTCAACCGTGGCTCTGTACCATTTTATTCTTCTGTCACCTTCCAGCTGAAGAGCTATTTCTCTTACTGCATCTTCTACAAACCGTGGATTTTCATAGGCATGCTCAGTGACATATTTTTCATCCGGTCGCTTCAAAAGAGAATATATCGGTGAACTGGCTCCAGCTTCAGCCATTGTTACCAGCTCTTCCAGCCAAACCATCTCATTGGAATTAATTTCAATTTTTGCTATGGCTCTTTGATTGTGAGCGCCATAGACACTGATTTCTCTGGAACATGGGCAAAGCGTATGAATAGGGATTTCCGCACAAATATAAAGCTCAAATTCCTCACCTTTTTCAGCTCTAAAACGGCAATTAAGGTCAAGAGGAGCCTTTTGACCAGTTATAGGTGCTTCTTTTTGAATAAAATATGTGAATTCAAGCTCCAGCATTGCCTTCTCTGCTTGCAGTTTTTCCTTCAAAGCATCAAGAATGTGTTCAAGAGCAAAAGGTGTGACAGGCCCAAATGATTGAAGACATTCTACAAAACGGCTCATATGTGTACCGCGCATATCATGAGGCAGATCAACCGCCATGCTAATTGTCGCAACAGTACTCTGTATGCCTTTTTCCCTATCTTTCATACTAATAGGCCAACGCAGATTTTTTATTCCAACGTTTTTCAATGGGACTTGCCTTAAATCTATCTCCCCTTGAACATCCTTTAACATTTGGTTACCCCCTGTATGCTATTCCGCTGGTTTTTGTTTCCCAAACCTCAATTTCATACAAATCATAATTGTCGGAATGCAAAATTGGTTTCAACTGATTCCATACCCACATGGAGATATTTTCCGCAGATGGCTGCGGCAATATGTCATTTATGCATGAATGGTCCAACGTATTCAGGACAGCTTCCTTAACCACCTCTTTAAGCCGCACAAAATCAATGACCATTCCTTCCTTATCTGGCGTGCCTTCAATTTTAACAACTAATTTATAAGTATGCCCATGCAGCTTTTCACATTTACCGTTATATTCTGGTAAATAATGAGCTGCATCAAATTCAAATTCTTTAATAAGAATCATCTTCTTGCTCCTCCTCGTCTAAACCGTAAGTCCTGCAAAATCATCTTGTTGCCGTAAAGCCTCATAGGCCACTATGGCAACAGAATTAGACAAATTAAGCGAGCGTGCTTCAGCTATCATAGGTATTCTAACGCAGGAATCCAAATATTCCATACGCAGCTTTTCCGGCAAACCCGCTGTTTCTTTGCCAAAAATCAATACGGACTCAGAATCATATTTTACATCTGTATATCTCTTATGTGCTTTAGTAGTTAAGAGAAATTTAGAGTTGCTTTTAAATTTCTCAAGAACTTCATAAACAGAATCATAATAACTTATATCGACCAGATTCCAATAATCCAATCCAGCCCTCTTGAGATATTTATCGTCAACAGAAAAACCCAATGGCCTGACCAGATGTAGTTTGCAGCCTGTCGCCGCACAAAGTCTGGCAATATTACCAGTGTTTCCTGGTATTTCAGGCTCAACTAAAACAATATGCATAAACTTTCACCTCTCGTGTTCATTTTAACATAAAAAGATAAAGTGCACAGCCATATTTTACCGCTGTGCACTAAAATCAACCATCAGATTGTTTAACAATAATAAGCAAAATAAGTTTGAATTAATTATTCAATAGGCATCGCAAGCATTTTACTATGTAAATCAAAAATCTTTTCGCTGTATTCGTTGCTCATAGCCCAATTACCATTAAGTGAATGCCAGGTTGTTAAATAACCACTTGTTTTTCTCATCTTATGGACCAAATCATAACGTGGGTCAACAATCCCGGTTTTAGGCTCACGCTCAGTAGAATATGCCAACAAATGCTGTATATGTGCCCTTACACCAATTTCAGGTGTTCTGAAACTAGCGCCTGCAACACTTTTACTAATAGTACCCAAGCCACAAAAATTATTTTGATCTGGTCTAACGGTACCACCAAACTTGAAAAAACCTGTCTCCAAAAGCGCCTGGCACAAAGCTAAGTCAGCTCTAACGCCTTCCCTGGTACTTTCTGCATAATAGTAACGCACAATCTCTTCAGGGGTTAATTTCAATTTCATATCTCTGTTGTTCTTCTTGAGAAAAGCAACTGCCTGACTTTCGGTAACCTTGGATTCGCCGGTAATTGTGATAGTTTTGTAGTTTGCTGGCAGCTTACGTTCAGGTTTCATAATTTTGATTTCAATATTTTTTCCCTGCGGCGCATTGATTGTTTTATCCTGAGAATTTCCTGTTTTGTCGGCTAGACCAGGAGTTCCGCTATCGTTACCTTGCACAACCTGATTGGGAACTTGCTGCTTATCTTTCTCATTAACAGCTATTGGAGATACTTGTTCAACCTTAGGAGTTATTTTTTGTTCCGAGGCCTGAACTGTTCCGGTAAAAAAAATCGCAATGGACACAACTATTATTGCATTCCAAAATTTTTTCATAAGAATCCTCCCCCGGCTAAGTCTATTTCAAAACCTTTTTATTCGGGAATAAGTATAAACTTGCAAACATCACAAGCACCGCGACTACTGTTCCTGTTGATGAGGCATTAAGAATCCACAATCCTTTACCAGCATTGCCAAATTGCAAAGTCAAAGTTGTGCTTACGCCGGCTATTGCTGAAATAAAAGCTCCCTTAGTCGAAGCCTTATCACAAAATAGTCCCACGAGAAAAGGCGCCCCAATTGATACAGTCATCAGAGAATAGAAAATCTTTAAAGCGGTAATAATATTAGGCATCCATAATGCAAATAAGACGCCCAATAACCCACAAATTAGTGTTGCAACTCTGCTGACTTTCAAAAGTTCTTTATCAGAAATATCCGGTTTTAAGAAAGTCTTATATAAATCGTTCGAAATAGAAGATGAAAGCATATATAAAACAGCATCTGCAGTACTAACTTCAGCAGCAAATATAGCAGCCAAAGCCAACGCTGCAACTCCAAAAGGCATAAGCTCTTTCATAGCCGTAGGAAGAGCAAGTTCCGCATTTTTTAAATCAGGGAAAGCGGCGAAAGCACACATGCCCAAAATCATAGGCAAAAAGGCAAAGCCAAACTGCACTAAAGCATTAAGCATAGTACCTATCTTAACAGCCCTTTTATTTTCTGCGCTGTATATTTTTCCAATGAGTCCAGGTGATATACAAAAGGCTGGCACTAACATAAGAAAATAACCTATTATAGCAGTGTACCCGATACCATCCCAAGAAAAATACGCTGCTGTTTTTGCTGAGTCAGCAAAATTTGTTCCAACCATGGCTTGCAAGCCTGCCCAACCGCCAACCGAGCTCAACGCGTATGGTGCTGCTAAGCAAAACCCGGCAAATATAACCACTACTTCAACAATATTGACAACTGCAGCGGAGAGTACACCACCGGCCGTAAAATAAAGAGTAACCACAGCAGCACCAATCATTGTTCCAGTTGGTTTATCAATACCTGCAACAACATCCAGAATCCATGCTATACCAATAAGTTGTCCCGAAAACAAGGCTAAGGTTCCAATAACCATCATACTTGATATAATACCGCGAAAAGCATGCGCATAACGAAGGTCAAGATAATCACCCATTGTATAAAGATTATACTTTTTAGCAATTTCCCAAACCTTTGGCCCTACAATAAACGCGAGGATTATTGATCCCATCGCTGAACAGCCAATCCACCACCAACTTGAAACGCCATGTTTAAAGGCAAGGCCTGTAACCCCTACAGTTGAACCTGCGCCAATATTGGCTGCAATCAAAGTAGTAAACAACAGCTGCCAGCTAAATTTCCGATTACCAACGAAAAAATCCGATGCTTCCTTAACATGTTTACCAATAAACCAACCTATCCCTATCAACAAAACAGCATAACCCAATATGCTTATCAAATATATATTCATCTATTCACCCCTATTATACTTTTCAACTACTGTTTCTGACAATAAAACTAAAAAAATTTTACTTCATTTACATTAGATTGTAAAGGATAAAAAGTGTATGTTCAGTAGCTTTACAAGCTCATTTCGTTTATAATTACAGTTAGTAAAGATGCTCGAAGGAGTTGATTTTCATGAAAAAGTTCCATTATATCCACCACGCATGTTTTATACTCGAGACCGAGAATGACGCTATCATTTTTGACCCATTCCTGGATGGCAATCCAAGCGGAGTTAAACCTGCCGATATCAAGGTTTCCCATATCCTGGTATCACACGCTCATGCTGACCATTTAGGCAGTGCCATTGAAATTGCTCACAAAAACAAAGCGATGATAATTTCAACAGCCGAAATTGCAAATATGGTTTCAGAAAAAGGTTGTGCAGCACATGGCATGCATATAGGCGGCTCTTATTTATTTCCCTTTGGGAAAGTCAGAATTACTCCGGCCTTCCATGGCGCAGGCATAGCTGGTGGCCATGCCTGTGGTTTTATTGTAGATTTTTATGGCACTACAATATATTTTGCAGGTGATACAAGCCTTTTCAGCGATATGAAGCTTTTGGGCGAACTTGAGAAGATTGACTATGCAATATTGCCTATTGGTGATAATTATACAATGGGGCCTTCCGATGCTGTTAAAGCAGTTGAACTGCTAAAAGCCAAAGAAGTTATTCCTATTCATTACAACACCTGGCCGGTAATTGCTCAAGATCCGGAAAAATTCAAAAAAGAAGTTGAACAAAAAACGCCAGCCAAAGTTCTGATTGTTAAACCAGGTAGTTCAATTGAACTCAGTTAATTATTTTTGCGGGCATAAATAAGCATAACTACAGAATGTACATTTTCCGGGCAGGACTGCAAAGTCCTGCTCTTCTTTTTTATTACTGATGGCTTTGCACTTTTTGATTATTTGATTAAAAGCGACTTCTCTATTAATCGGCAGTTCCCATTTACTGTTGTTTTGCAAGAAATGAAGAGTCGCAGTTCTGACTGGTTTTCTATACAGACGTTCAGCAGCCAGCACATATAAAGCCAATTGCTCGGCGTAACCTTTCACGTCTTCGTCTGTCGACGGCGGCTTCCCCGTTTTGTAATCAATAATACCAAAATCACCCTCAGGATAAGTATAAAGACAATCAATGCTACCCGTAAACCAGAATTTTTTACCCTCATCCTCAATCAATGGCAGGCAGAAATTCTCTTCAGTTTTTTTCTCCAAGGCACTTATTTCGTGGTATAAATCACTGCCAAGATATGAGGAAAGCATGCTGCTTGCAGCTTCCCTGACCCTGTGCTGAATAACAATCGGAATATGTTTTTCTATTGCGTAATCAAGGGCCTCATCAAAACCGTAATGCTCAATGTTTTCCATTGTGGAGTGAATTACAAGGCCCAAAATATTGGCTGGCAATGTGCCTTTGCAAAGTTCGCTGTCCTTTTCAGAGAAAACCTCCTCACTACCTGGCAGCTGAGCTATATAGTGATAGAAGAAACTGCGAGGACATGTTTCATACTCCAAAAGAGAAGTTGCAGAATAAATCAAATGCCTTATACCGCAGCCTGGAAGCGGTTGAATTTGTTTATAAACTCGTTCATCAAAAGACCCCGTTTTTGTTTCGACTGTCGCTGTTTCTTGCATTTTAACAGATTTTTCCTCAATAATTTTAACATCAACAAGAGGCTCACCTTGTTTTTGCGCAAGTAGAATGCGCCTTAAAGAATCCAGCCATTCTTCGCGAACTTTTTGTTCTTTACCGCCTTCATCTAATGAAACACCGGATAAAATTAAGCGCTTTTCAGCGCGTGTCATCGCGACATATAATTGTCTTTTTTTCTCTGCAGCTTCCATCTCGCTATTGTATTGTTTGATTTTTTTTAAAGCAGAACTTTCCACAAGTTCACCGTCTTCATTACGGATTTTGATTCCCAAACCAAAGTTTGGTAAAAAACATATGCTGCTTGCATCATACCTTCCTCTGGCATGCAATGCAGGCAGAAAAACAACGGGGAATTCCAATCCTTTTGACTTGTGAATTGTCATGATAGTAACCGAATCCTGCTCAAAACCGCCGGCAGAAACTTCTATGCGTGTCTCAGTTTTACGCATCTTTTCCACTCTTTGTAAGAAGGTATGCAGAGTTCCTCCTTGTTTCATGCAAAAATCAGTAGCCATCTGTTGCAACTTCTTAACATTAGCTAGTTTCTCCTTGCCAAACTCCTGTCCAATCAACAAAGGCGCAATTTGGAGATCATTAAAAATCCTGATTAACAGGTCAGGCAAAGGTAAAGCTTGCACATTAGTCTGTAATTTTTTTAAAATATGTTTTGCCTTTTGGAGTAAGTCTTGTTGTTCTGATGGTAAATCAAATGTTACATTGCCATCGTTTAAAACACTCCATAAGCTATTTTTCTCTCTTCCTAAGCACATCTCAGAAATTGTTTCATCGCTTAAAGCAAAATAAGGTGACCTCAAAATGCCAATCAGTTCCAGATCTCTTCTGCTATTATCCAAAACCAATAGCAAATTAACTAAGTCAATTATTTCTTGCTTCTCAAAGAAACCCTTGCCATCAATTACATGAAAAGGAATACCAGCTGCCCGTAAGGCAGCAGCAAAACATTGTGACCTATTTATACTTGCCAGTAATATCGCTATATCTGAATATTTAATATTGTCTTTACCTGCTAACTCTTTGATATTTTCGGTAACCACAAAGGCCTCAGTTTTGTCAGCCTCTTTCCTTCTATCCTTTTCTGCACTAATAATAAGCAATTTTGGCTTTTCTTGTGCTTCTTTATTAGGCTTAAGTTCTTCAAATACGATATCGTTGGATTCATCATACCCCATTAAATCCTTAAAAACTTCGTTGCAAACTTCTAATATTTCCGGAGATGAGCGGAAATTATCTGCAAGAGTAACATTTTTCCCTCTATTTTTTTCTATATCTTTGCAAACATCTGCAAAAACACTTACCTCCGCACCGCGGAAGCGATAAATAGATTGTTTGGCATCGCCTACAACAAAGAGCCTGTTATCAACCAATTTTTCGTTATCTCCGCCGGCCAGAAGATAAACCAATTCCTTTTGCTGCAGATTTGTATCCTGAAATTCATCTACCATGACATACTTGTAGCGATTTCTGCACTTATCAAGAATATCTTTATTGTTGAGTAATAGTTGCAAAGCTTTTTCTTCAACATCAGCAAAACTCAATATTTTTCGTTCGATTTTTTTCGCCCGGAAATGCTCATCAAGGCCTAGCAAAAAAATCTGCCAGCTCTCCATCAGGTCTGCGGCACGTTTGTCTATTGGTTTCATCAGCAATCTGCTGGTTAAGTCTCTTGTCTCCTTTACTAAATCAGCATCAACCTTATTGCGAGCAGATAGACTCATCAAGAAACTATATAATATTTCAACATTACAATCCTCAACGGCCTCTTTAACAATCTTAAGATTAGCAGAGATAGCATCTAATTCTTCACGGTGCTTGCCCTTGACAGTTTCACGCAGAGACATCAATATTTCAATATTTAGTAATAGCTGTTTTTGCGTTTCTTCAATTTCTTCCCCCAGAGCTTCTACATATGGCTTTAACAAATCTTTTTTTTCAATAAGCAAATGCAGATTTTCTATAAGAGAATTCACCATTTCCTGCAACTTGGCACGACCATATTCGCTTAATAACTTTTGGAAATCAGAATCTTTATTCTGCAAAAGTTTTTTCATATATGCAAGAGACTCTTCATGGTGAAAATCATTTAAATCAAATTCTTCAGTTGTTACAAAGGCTGGGTCAACCTGTGCTTCTACAGGGTTATCGCGCAGCAGGCGACTGCAAAAGCTATCAATTGTACTTATCTGGGCACGATCCAATAGTATTAATTGTTTCTGCCAGAAAATCTGGTCACTCACCGAGTCCTTAATCAAGGTATTAAGTTTCGCACGGACTCTTTCCCGCATTTCCTTTGCTGCTTTACGCGTAAAAGTAATTGCCAATATCCCATCCGCAGATGCTTTTTGCTTGGCAATGATATTAACAAAACGTTCTACCAAAACACGCGTTTTACCCGAACCAGCACCGGCCGAAACTGATATATTGCTTTCAATTGTCTCTATTGCGCATTTCTGCTCAGGGGTAAAATCAATCATCAGTTTCACTTCCTTCTTCCTGTAACTCACTTACAAGAGAATAGCGGCAAATATCTATTCCAGGACAATAAGACGGGCATTGCATTTTAGGTTCCGTATAATAGTTGGCAGCTCTTATGCCCTGCACGCAGCTAGCCAAATTATCCTCAGCCTTTTCCAAAAATGCTTGCCAGTTCTCACTCCCTTTTTTTAGCCATGGCAAAAATTCCGCTTCCTTGCGCCAGTAACCGTTCTTTCTTTGTGCTGCTTCAATTGAAAAATAACCGCCACCAAGAAGTGTTCTTGAATCGTTTGCAAAGAATTCTTCAGCCGCCAAGACATAAAGAGGCATTTGCATGTCAAGACCTATCTCAAAATCCTTTTTACCAGGACCTTTTGTTCTTTTATAATCTGTAATAAATAGGTTCTCTTCGTCAACATCTATTCTGTCTATGCGACCTATGAAATATGCTTTTTCGCCGTCAATCTCGCGAAAAAAAGCATGTCCAGTTTTATTTGTGCCAAATCCCCATTCCACAAAAGCAGGCAGCAAATTCCTTCTGCTGGCAGAAAGGTCTTTCTGATAAGCAATCTCTGCTGTCAAGACTCTTAGCAATTTTGTCCATATCTGTTGCAACTCAGCATCTAGAAAATCAGTTTTTTTCAGCTTGCCTAAAAGCAAAAACTCTTCACATACAGAATGAAAAATCTCTTGCAACTTACTTTCAAGTATGCTGGTCTCTTCAGAACTGATATTTTTGCCAAGATACCTATTGAAAAATCTTGCTAAAACAATATGGTATAAATCACCTTGGTCTACAGCTTCTGTTTCATCGCTTACTTCCTGCCAGGCAGCCGTTTGCCAAACCTTGCTTACCATGAACTTAAAAGGGCAAGATGCGTACAACTCAAGTGCTGACGGGCTATAATATTCACCCATGCTTTTTCTGATTTTTTTCTTCGATTCATTTCCCAAGCATCCTTGATAAGGCGAATTTTTTACAAAACGAACCTTATCTAAAGAACTCCGAATTTCATAATCTTTTCCAACTCGCTCCGCAAGCCAGTTTCTTTCTTTTTCAGCTAATCCCTGCAAGCCGCAAAGCTTTTCAACATACTGCTCTTCTGACCAGCAGTCTGAAATATCCTTTTTATTTGTTAAAGCTTGCAAACTATTTTCTTTGTAATATTGTTTCAGTTCATTTAAATAGCCGGAAGCACTCGCCTCATCATCAACATAATAACTTAAGGTGAGGCTCTGGGTTGCCGCTGCGATTGACGAAGCAAAGAAAAATTGATCTTCAAGCAGCGCTGAGCCACTGCTTTTTAAATCTATGCCGAGCATTTTAAGGTCATTTCTTTCATTATCATTATATAACCAGTTTTCTTGCTTGAGAGAAGGGAACTCATTTTCACGAAGACCCATAATATATATATGTTTGTAATAAATTCCCTGGACATTTGCAGCTTCAAGAACACAAACACCCTGCGGATTCCCATTTTCTAAGATAACATCCTTTTCTGATGCAATCTCCCTCCATATGTTAGAAAAATCATCAATTTGTATCTTTTTTTCTGCTTCCTTGCTTTCTTTATATACTTTTTCTATTTCATCCAATACCTCATAGCATATTTTTTCTGTAAGAAGTATATTTTTCAGTTCCTCCAAAGATAGATTTCCTTGCTTATAATATTGACCAAAACGTTCAGCAAGGTGCCAGTCTTTAATTAGGTCACGCAACAACGGACAATACTCATCGGTTTTTGCATATGCAGGTAAATTGGCAGCCCAATTAAGCAATTTACCAATATCATTATTGGCTTCAATTGTATAACCATTGCTGTTCAAGTATTTCTTTAATTGTTCGCTATTAGGGAAATAAAGCTTTGTACGTAGTTCTGTAACTTTTTCCCCATCAAAGTCATACAAAAGCTTAGCAAAATTACAGCAAAGTAAATCGCAAAAAATATTAACATCATAATCATTTTTTGCTAAGTTCAAAAGGTTGTTAATCAGTTCCACCATTGGCTGAGCCAAAAAACTTGTTATTTTGGGCAATGTTGAAGGAATACCATACTCATCAAATAAATTGCGCAAACCATTATAGGAATCAAGATTGCGAACAACTAATAATATCTCTTCATAATTGGTGCCATCGTAAATTTCTCTTTTAATATCCTCCAGTACTGTCCTCATTTCATTTTCGCTGCTGGTTGCTTCGAAAACTCTTATATTTTCTACATTCTTCTCGTAAACGCATTTATTATCTTTCCAGTACAGGCAAAAGTGCTGCAACTCTTCTTTTCTGTCAATTAGAGTATCTACCTTATGCAATTCAAAACCACGGCCAACTAAATCGCTGATAGTGTTTAATGTTGCTCCATACAATTCGTCATTTTTCAGATCGCCAACAATGCCGATGCTTACCTTGCATTTGTCCTTAATGGCAGCGATAAATTCAAGCTGCAAATGGTCAAATTGATAAAAATCACTAAAAAATAGAGCTTGCCAAGGAATAATACTGTCCGGTCTTTGCAGTTCAATAGTTGCCAGACGGTACAGGCCATCAATATCATACCAGTTATTTTTTTTAAGTATTTTTCTATAATCATTATAAATACTTGATATCTCTTCATCTTTCAGGCCATAGCAATTCTTTCTTTCCCAGGCAGACAACGCATCCGCAAATTCTTCAGCAGTGGTACCGGCACGGGAAAGTTCTCCTATAAACCCAGTAACAATTTTGGCAAATGAATCAGCATCTGCGATGTTCAGCAAATACCTGAGTTCACCTGCGTTCTTTTTATCATCAATAAGTTTTCTCACGATTATTTCTTGAGAGCGTCTGGATAGCATCGCAAACCTGTCACGCTTATTTGCCCGCAAGATCTCGTTAGGTAAATAATCCATATTTACGGCTCGTACCATTCCCTTTTGTTGTTCACTCTGAAGCAAAAAACGGTTTGGCAAAACCAACAATGCTTCGCCGTATGCGTATTGCTTTATATGCTCCGCAAATTTGCTTCGCATCGTCTCTCCAATTCTCACACAAAATAAATCTGCCATTTTATCCGCCCATTCCTGCGTTCAGCAACGCCTAACATATACATTTATTTTACCACATTGGTTACAATAAAAAGTACACACTGATCTTTAGCATTAAACTAAAAATAAGTGTGTAACGAATAATAATAAAATATTTGTATGCCTTATTTTCCTGCTTCATTAGGAGTTTGGTAAAGGCTGATCAAAATTTCTCTACCTTTTTTTGTAATAAAATATTTTTCTTTTACACTTTCTATAGCATCTGCAGAAAGCCCATCCTCATAAATATTTACCAAAAAATCTGCTTCAACCAATATTCTGTAATCAATACCGTCAATATTGGTATAAGTATGATGATGTCCAATCAAGAATCTAACCCTATCTCTTATGGCTTCATCTATGCCTAGTTCCAACATCATTTTATCTGCAACATCGGGGCCCTCCTCCTCCTGCATTTTGCCATTGTAATGTCCATGTTTTAACAAGCTGGCTCGGATTCCGCAGTCGTGCATTGCTGCGGCAACTTCCAGGATGTACTGTTCAGAAGAATTTAGCCCTTCAGCTTCACTAATGATTCTGGCAAAAGAGTGCACTTTCAGAAAATGATTTACTCTATGCGGGCAACCTTGTTCATAGTTAATCATCTTAGCAAGTACATCTACAATATTTGCGTTCATAATATCAACCCTTTGACAAAAAAATAGAATGCGACTGCTAAAAAACAGCCGCATTTAATTTGTAACTATTATGCTTATGCTTCTTTTTCAGCAGCACTCTCTGCTTTTACTAGTTTCTCCACTATTACGTCAACCTTATCAACTTGATATCCGGTAATACGCTCAACCTCATCAAGCAAAACCTGACGAAGTTTGGTGGTAGTCTCAGGGATATTGGCACCATAAACTACTGTAATTTTTATTTCGAAGGAAACACGCCCAACAGTAGACTGTTGATTTTCTTCGTCACCTGCGATAGCATCTGTTTTTTTGACAATAACCTGCGGAATAACACGATCTGCAACTTTTTTCACAACTGCAGCCAAAGTACTTACATCCTCAGAAGCTGCTGCGACATTTTCAACTTTACTCATTGCTGTTTTTGCTAAATCAGCAAACACTTCTTCGCTAATTATTGTTTTTCCACCTACCATTTGAATCCCTCCTACATAAATATATTTAAATCATTGTAAGCCTCTCTATATCAGCTATATTCTATATTTACTTGGAATTACCTGCATAAAATCATTTATTTTTTCGAAACAACTTTATTCTTTTTATTTTCTTGCGTCATTGCCCAAACTACTCCCGGTAAAAGAAATATAAGATTGAATGCTAAACTAGGAAATAATGTGTCTTTTGCTTCAGGGAATAATAATTTCCATGTTAAAGCAACAAAAATACCGGCAATCATAGAAAGCAAACCCGCCCTTGCGGGCACCTTGTTTTTGAAGAGTATGGCGAAAGTAAGAGGCAAAAATATCCCTGCTCCTCTAAGAGCCATCGATAAATAGGTCCAATCCAAAACATATGAGTCCGAATTATAAAAGACAACAATTTCTGCAGCTAATGTTATTAAAAATACGAAACTGCGATTTATCCAGAGCAAAACACGGTGATCATTTAAACAAAATACTGCCTTAAATATGTCGCGGGAAACCATTGTGCCACAACCCAGAACAAGTCCTGATATTGACCACAGCGCTGATAATATTAAAGCAGCAATTGCCGCACCACCAAGCCAATCCGGCATGTAATGCAATAAATATATAGGCAGTGCATCAATACTGTTAATTCCTGGATTGCTTATTTGAACAGACATGCCGATTATTGCAGACGGAAGTCCTATAGGGATTACGATAACAGCTGCAACAATACAACCAATTGCCGCCTTTTTGCTGTCGCTTGCCGAAAATAATGCCTGTATATAACTCTGAGTTGAAATTACACCAATGATTAAAGATGATATATTATATAAAACTTTTTCCGTTCCACCAGCAAACATACTTAACCATGGTGTAGTTGGAAATTTCATTTTAATGCCGCCAATACCGCCTAAGTCATTATAAGCCCAAATTCCGGCAATAAAAATAGTACCGAAAATTAACCCTACTTTCACTAAGCCGGCCATGCCTGAGCCACTTATACCGCCTAAAAATACCGATAATAGCACAACAACCATAATTACCGCTGAGGCTTCTATTAGATTGACCTGAAAGACTCCTGCAATCAAATGAATTGCTGTAAGCATACTGGCAACAATGCTGAGAAAAATACCAGCAGTAGCAGCAATACTACTCATCGGTCCTGCATGTTCCCCATAGTTTATAACCAAGAATTCAGAAATAGTTGTCAATCCGCTATTGCGTAAAGGTTTGGCATAAAAAAGTGCCATCACGACTAAAGCGATTCCAGAACCGAGTGTGAACCACCAAGCACTTATTCCGACCTTATAACCAAGCTGTGCTGTACCGATAGTCGCCGCAGCTCCAACAATAGTGCCTATAATTGTACCCGCAACCAGTACACTGCCAGCTTTACGCCCGCCCACACTATAATCAGCTTCCGATTTAACCTTTTTCGCAGCGAGAAGACCTGGTATTGAAGCTAAAATCAAAACAATAATCATACTTATAAACTGTGTTGAAGAAAGCTGCATACATATACCTCTCAGTTTTGGAGTAATACTCTTCATTATTATAACAGAGTATAATTCATTCTTAAACAAAAATAACCGGCCTAAGGCCGGTTATTTTAACGAAATTCTACTTTTAGATGCTGTCTTTCCACGAGTCTCTGATATTTATATTTTGGATAGCCAACCATTAAAGTACCAACTATTTGCTGCTTCTTAGGAATATCAAGTAATTCAACTAATGGCTCATAACCAGAAATACCACAGGTCTGGATGAAGCCGGCAGTTGTTGTACCCAACCCTAAAGTTGGTGCGTACAGACTGGCATACGACCATGCTTGTTCGCAATTGCTTACTCCGGTTAAATTTAATTTACGTGCGCAGGCAAATATTAGCTGTGGGGCATTTCTTGCTATAATATCAATCTTACGCTCGTGGTAGGTCCTCAATATATTAGAAAAATATCTGCTGTGCGGACTGTTGACTTCTATTTCCTTCTGCATCCACTCAGCTGTTAAATCAGCAATCTTCCTAATAGTTTCAGCATCAGAAATAACAATATAATAAAGTCCTTGAGAATTGCCGGCAGTTGGAGCATATCTTGCTATATCAAGCAATTTGGTTATTTTTTCTTCTTCAACTGGCTGCGGTTTGAAGTTTCGGATCGACCTCCGCATCCTCAAGAAATTGTAGGCTGTCTCAGAATCAAGTACCGGCATAGGAACAGGTATTTGCTTCGCCAGCTGACAATGAGCGTTGTCCATTGCCGCTGTCGGACAGATTGCCACACAGTGTCCGCAAGCCATACATCCACGATCCCAATTACACACGGGGCCATCTTCACCCATTTCCAAAATACAGCTAGGGCAAATATCTACGCAAATTCCGCACTTAATACACTTATTATAATCCACCTTAATTAATTCCATTTTATCACCTCGATATTTTCTTAAAATAAGTTCTTCCCAAACGTACCTATATGTTTATTGTAACTTCAAAAAAAACATTTAACAACAAACAAAAAACCGGACGTTTTGTCCGGTTAGATTTTGGCTCCCCGAGTAGGACTCGAACCTACAACAACTCGGTTAACAGCCGAGTGCTCTACCGATTGAGCTATCGAGGAATTAACTTATCAACAAATGATATTTTACAACACCTTCTTGCTTGTGTCAACAAGCTTTGTGGCTAATTTCATAGAAACATTATCTTGTAAGCTTATAAATTAAGGCATTGCATATTGCCGCTGCAACATTACTGCCGCCTTTACGTCCACGTGCAACTATATAAGGCACACCCGCCTGCATGATGAGTTCTTTAGCTTCAACAACATTAACAAAGCCTACCGGTACCCCAATGATCAATTCTGGTTTTATTTTGCCCGCTTTAATTAATTCGTCTAAACGTACCAACGCCGTTGGAGCATTACCAATAGCAATAATTACGGGTCCTTCAATCAAGCAAGCCTTCTCCATACATGCTGCTGCCCTTGTAGAACCGTCTATTTTCGCCTGAGAAGCGACATCAGCATCGGACATATAACAAACTGCCTTGCAGCCAAGTTTATCCATTCCTGCCTTATTAATGCCAGCCCTGGCCATATTAGTATCAGTTACTATCGTTGCGCCGTTTTTTAAAGCTTCCAATGCCTTCTGCACCGCGTCTTCCGAAAAATGAAGTGTACGGACATAATCGAAGTCTGCTGAAGTATGAATGACACGTTTAATAATACTCAGTTTTTCTTCGTCGAGTTTGACCTCGCCCAATTCTTCTGCAATAATTTCCATGCTGCGTTTTTCTATATCAGTTGGCAAAACGTTTTGTAACTTCATGCTATTCCTCCCTACATCTCAATGCCAGATCTCGCTGGAATTCCTTTATCATATGGATGTTTTACTTTTTTTACTTCTGATACATAATCAGCTAAATCGAGCAATTCCTGCTTAGGATCACGCCCTGTCAAAACTATCTCCATTGAATACGGTTTATTTTTCATGAAATCAATCAGCCTTGCCATATTAAATACGCCTGTATTGCAAGCTCCAATAACTTCATCAAGAATCAATAAATCTATTTTTTCTTTGGCGCATTTTTCAACAACGTGGTCAAAAAGCTGTTCATGTTCTAAAAGAACCTGTTTCTTTTCATCCTCAGTCATTTGAAAAGTAAACTTCATTATTTCCTTGCCACGCATTATTTCTATATTTGGCACATATTTCAAACTTGTTAATTCGCCAGTCGGACGACTTTTGAGAAACTGCACAAACAAAACTTTATTGCCTCGTCCGGCACATCGCAAAGCAAGACCTAAAGCAGCAGTGGTCTTCCCTTTACCATCTCCGCAATAAATATGGATAAGTCCCTGTTCCATTTTAAACGCCTGCCTTTAAAATTTCGTAAATTTTCTTCATGTCCAGATTTTTCCTTACCTGTTCAGCCAAAATATCATATTGCTTTTGTTTATATTCAGCAAAACTTATCGTATGAACCTCTTCCGGCCTCATACCTTTTTTTGCAAGCAAGGCATCAACAATGCTCTTAGCTATTCCGTCACCGTCAAAAATCCCATGTACGTAACTGCCGTAGACATTCATTTCCTCAGTAATATTTTGTGAGCCTTCCGGCACAACGTCGCCTTCCTCATAAATTGGTTTCATAGTGGAAAGGCTGCTGCTTATTGCAAAATTTGTCACGCCTGAATGTATTTCATATCCATGGAACTGACTTCCAGACAATGCTTTGAAAATACCCTGCACATTGTTGAAATAGCCTTCAACCTGAATAGTTCTCTTCTTTTCAGCAAAAATTGTCTCAACATCTAGCAAACCAATGCCTGCTACGTCGCCGCCTTCTTCAACACCAAAAGGATCGGATAGCTTTGTGCCTAACATCTGATAACCGCCGCAAATGCCAAATACCACTGTTCCTGCATGAGCCCTCTTGAGGATTTCAGCTTCAAAACCGCTTTGTCTGAGCCACAAGAGATCACCAATCGTATTTTTTGTACCCGGGATTATTATCATATCCGGGTTTTGCAATTCACCGACTGATTTAACATACCGCAAGGAAACACCGGGAATAAGTTCAAAAACATTAAAATCAGTATAGTTAGACATTCTTGGTATTTTAATTACCGCTATATCAACTGCCTGAACCTCACTTCTTCCGTCCAGTCTTTCTGACAAGCTGTCTTCATCTTCAATATCTACTTTGAGCATCGGCAGAACACCTACCACCGGTATCCCTGTCTTTTCTTCAATCATTTCAAGACCAGGGCGTAATATATCAATGTCACCACGGAATTTATTTATAACAAGTCCTTTTACCATGGCTCTTTCATCTTCTTCGAGAAGCATCAAAGTGCCATAAATTGAAGCAAAAACACCGCCTCTGTCGATATCAGCAACTAGTAATACAGGTGACTTTGCCATTTTTGCCATACCCATATTTACAATATCCTGGCCGCGGAGATTTATCTCAGCAGGACTTCCTGCACCCTCAATGACGATAACTTCATTTTCAACATCAAGTTGGTTATAAGCCTTCATTATTTCAGGAATTAATTGTGTTTTGAAGGCAAAATACTCACTTGCAGACATGGTTCCAATGGCCTCGCCATTAACGATGACCTGAGAACCCTTATCGCTGGTTGGTTTTAGTAAAATTGGATTCATTAAAGCACTTGGTTCAATATTGGCTGCTTCAGCCTGCACAACTTGTGCCCGTCCCATTTCAGCGCCATTCCGCGTAATAAAAGAATTTAATGCCATATTCTGTGACTTAAAAGGAGCAACCTTATATCCATCTTGATTAAATACGCGGCATAGCCCGGCAGTAACAAGACTTTTACCTGCATTTGACATCGTACCTTGAACCATAATTGCCTTTGCCATTAAGTACTATCTCCCCTCAAATAAGAATTTATTAATATCGCGATAAGTATTTATAGAATGATTGGTCATGCTATCTTTATTAAGATAGCATGCTACAACGGGAACCTTACCTCTCGAGTGTTTGCCTGATATTGAACTGGTAACGTGGTCGCCACAAAGCAATACTCTAGTAGGTTCAGTTATTTCGGTAACTATCTGTCCAAAAAACTCCCTATCAATACGGCTAATAAAATCTGCCTTCCCCATATAATCATAGCGATGTGCAGCTTCATCTGCTCCATTAAAATGAGTTAATACAAAATCTACTTTATTAAGAAGTTCTATTGTCCGTTTAGCTTTCCCGGCTATATCTGTATCTATATCGGCAGTTCCACCGTCAATATAAGGCTGTTCCATGTGCATGGCACGTGCAATACCTTTCACAATTTCAGTCGCACAAATAACGCCGCTTTTTTTACCGTGCAGTTTTGTAAACGTTGGCATTTCCTTTCTCTCCGAAATACCCCAAGGATAAAACAAATAACGAATGCCATTGCGATTAAATCGCTCTAAGCTTTTCTCCGTTTCATCAATAAAATTTTTAATAAGCAAAGAATTATTCTTTAAATCAGCGAGTAAATCATAAGCGTTAGCCCCCAGACTTTCGTGCGGCGGATTTATCAGGCAATTTTCCAACAAATCTTGCTTTTTATCCATAATTAAGAGATTCCTGTAATGCGATAAATGCAGAAATTCTATATTAGTACGGAACGCATCGGCAATTAATGATGCTTCTTCCATTTCAGTCGGTGTTAGACCTTGTGCATTAAAAGATACTATTCTGCCTGCATTGTCAATTGAAACCAGATTACACCTTAAAACCATTTCATATTCCGAAATATCACGGTCATGGGCAAGTAGTTCCAGATAAGCTCTGTTGCGAGGAAAATCTTTCTGGTCGACACCCAATAAACGTAAAATACAACCAAGGCTCTCCGGCATAAAATCGTCGTCACAAATGCTTACAAAACCTGTTGCACCAATTTTAATCAATTTATCTATATTATCATGTCTGGCATAGTCAAATGGTGCTTTCCCGCATAACTCCGGTATTGCATCATCACCTAAACCGTCAATTATTACTAGCAAAGTTTTCATTCTTCAGTAATTTCCTAACCGCTTTTATTAAAAGTTTATTCTGTGAGGTTGTTCTTACGGCAATTCTATAATAATGCTCATCCAAATTATGATAATTTGCGCACTTACGTATGAGAAAACCATCTTTTTTCAGTTTTTCTGCAAGTCTGGGCAAATTTTTAGCTGCAAAGAAAATATAATTTGCTTCGGAGCCATATACTTTGAACCCAAGCTTATGCAGATTTTGGAGTAAATAAGAGCGTTCTCTTTTGATATATTCCTTCGATTTTGTTAAATAGTCCTCTTCATCTAAAGCGCTTAAGCCTGCAGCCTGTGCCAAGGTGGAAACGCTCCAATCCTGACCATTTTCTCTGCATTTATCGATAATATCTTCATTGCTTGTAAGGCAATAGCCTAGTCTTATTCCTGCCATGGCGTAAGTTTTGGTGAAGGCTTTTAATATTATTAAGTTATCATATTCGCTCAGATATTTCTTTAAAGAGAAACCCTTTTCCTTATCAACAAAATCCATGAAACACTCATCGACGAGCAGATAAGTTCCAGTTGACCGGCATTTATCGAGTATTTTCAACAGCAATTTTTCTTCAGTTAATTGTCCTGTTGGATTATTCGGATTACAGATAATAACCAGATCCGTGTCATTATTAATTTTAGTCAAAATGCTGTCATCAACACGAAAATCATTACCTGCGGATAAGCCAAAGTAATCAATTTTGCAGTTAACTGTCGCCAAAGCCTTCTCATAATCAGCAAAAGTTGGAGCAAGCAAAAGAGCTTTACCAGGTTTAATGGCCAAAGCTAGTTTAAATAAAACATCTGCGGCACCATTACTCAAAAAGATATACTTTTGTTCTAAATTGTGATATCTGGCAAGTTTCTCTGTAAGTTTACGACAAAAAGGATCAGGATAATCTGCGCAAACATTTATCGCAGCTTTCAGCGCATTTTTTACTTCTTTCGGAAGTCCGAGAGGGTTTATATTAGCGGAAAAATCTATGACTTTTTTACCTTCTGGCAAAGAATAGACATCTCCGCCATGCACATAATTATACATAATGACCAATCCTTTACCACATAAATGTTGCCAGTTTTATTAATGCAAAAATTACCAAGCTGATAATAGCTGTCAGATACATTAAATTATTGATGCTTTTTATGTCATCAGCCTTTACAGGTCTTATGTCATCACCAATAGTATCTTTAGGCACGAATTTTCCAAAATAAAAGTGGCCTCCGCCTAATTGGATATTAAGAGCGCCAGCACAGACAGACTCGGTTTGAGCTGAATTGGGGCTTAAATGATTGTAGCGGTCTCGCATGAATATTTTTGCAGCCTCCTTATAATCATAATTCAAAAAGAAGCTTGCCGCTATCATAAATATTCCAGCTAAACGCGCAGGGATATAATTAGCTATGTCATCCAACTTGGCTGCACAGCGTCCGAAATAGAGATACTTTTCATTCTTATAACCAACCATCGAGTCCATGGTATTAATACTTTTATAGAGAAAAGCCAATGGTGCTCCGCCAATAAACATGAAAAACATTGGTGCGATAATACCATCAGCCGTATTTTCCGCAACTGTTTCCACTGCTGCCTTTGTTACTTCTTCATCGCTAAGATCCTGGGTATCTCTGCCAACTATCCAGGAAAGTTGTTTTCTGGCTGCCGCCAAATCACCTTTTTTTAGCTCTGTATATACTTTCATGCTTTCGTTTTCCAAACATTTGGTGGCAAAAATTTGATAAAACATAATAGTTTCAAGCACGAAGACAAACAAGGGGCTTATTGAGCCAGCCCATTTAAGAATGAAGTAAGGAACAGAGAAAGAAACTGTTGTTACGATTAATACGAGTGCTAATCCCCCAACAAGCAGATTGCTTTCATTACTGCCGAAAATCTTACGTAACAACTTCTCCATATATGCAATTAAGTTACCTATCAAACAAATAGGATGAGGTAACCAATGTGGATCACCAAAAATCAGGTCAAGTATGAAACCCGATGCAATGGCTAATACTGTAAGCATAAGATGATAACTCTCCTCAAAATATTATTGTTTTTTGTTGTAGCAAGCACGAATAAAATTAGCCGCAAAGCTAATATTACCATATAAATGCATATGAGGATAGCCTGCACAAAGACTAGCATCAGCATTAATACACTCCCATTGTGCAAATGATTCCGGTTTTTTCGCTAAAAAGCTATTGCCATTGCTTGTACTATCTGAATAGTGAAACTCATGGGCATTAATTTTTTCGCCTGTTTTAGCTAACATGTTATCATTTTGTGACTCTAGTGTTATGTAACCAAAACGTTTCAGTTTATTGGTCATACAAACTTCACCTGTGATGGCGCCAACCCAGTTCCATGTCTTGCCGTCCTTGTCTGTATATTTGTCTAAAAGATACATAAAACCACCACATTCAGCAATACATGGTTTCTTCTTTAAAATAAACTTTCTGATGCTGTTAAGCATGCTTTCATTTTTTGACAATGCTTCAGCATATAGTTCAGGATAACCGCCACCTAGAATAAGCCCATCACATTCTGGCAATTCCGAATCCTGCAAAGGGCTGAAAGGGACAAGTTCTGCACCCATTTCACATAATAAATCCAGCGAATCCTGGTAGTAAAAGCAAAAAGCCTTATCCTGGGCAATCGCGATTCTTACATTTGCAATTTTCTCTATTTTGGGAGCAGCATAGTTCAAGGCAGGTGCTGTCCCTGCTATCTCAATAATGCTTTTTAGATCAATAGTAGCTTCTGCCTGCTTAGCCAAACGGTCAACAATTACCTGCAAATTGTTTATTTCCTCTGCAGTTATCAATCCAAGATGTCTGCTTTCAAAACCGCAGCCTTCCATTTTTGGCATGTAACCTAGCAACTTAACACCGGTTTCTTTTTCGATAGTATCTTTATAGTATACATAGGTCATAGGGCTTATATTGTTCAAAATCGCGCCATGAATATTACTATCCGCGCGGAAATTCTTAAAGCCTTGAATTAAAGCAGCTATGGATAGTGAAGCGCCATCAGCATTTATGACTAAAATGACCGGTGTTTTGGTTTCTTTAGCCAAGGCGTAAGCACTGCCATCAGTTGTGGTACTAATGCCGTCATAATAGCCCATTACTCCTTCTAAAACCGCCAAATCACAATTTTTTGAGTTTTTAGCTAGCAAATAGCGGCAGATGTTTTCCCCAAGCATAAAAACATCAAGATTACGTGACTTTGCCCCAACAACTCTGCTATGGAACATTGGGTCAATATAATCTGGCCCAGCCTTAAATGCAGCCGGTTTTAGTCCTTGGTTGAGTAAAGCTTTGAGTATGGCACACGTAATTGTTGTCTTGCCAGAACCACTATTTGTAGCAGTAATCATAAAACGAGGTGCCGAAAAATCCATATTATTCTCCTTTCCTGTTGGCAGAAATCACATATACAGGATTTTGGGCTTTCATTAAATTATATGATGCAATTTTCTGCGACCGTGCACAGAAAACATTCACAATTTCAATTTCATAGTCACTTTTATTTTTATAATAATCTAGAGCAGAAGCCAGGGTTTCAACCGTAATAGCGTTGATGACTAATCGTGCATCTTTATTTTTCAAGTATATCGTATCAAGGATAGAATGAAGATTGCCGCCACTGCCGCCGATGAAGACACAATCCGGCGCTGGGGCTTCTTTTATTTCCGCAGAAGCTTCTCCTTCAATTATTGCCAAGTTTTGAGCATTAAGTTTCTTGCTATTTTTTTTAATTAAATCAACAGCCTCCGGATTACGCTCAAATGCCCAAACTTTACCGTTTTTAGCAATCAAAGCAAGTTCTATAGACACAGAACCGGTGCCAGCACCAATATCATATATTATATCAGAACTTTTAGGTGATAATTTTGATAAAGATATAGATCGTACTTCCTGTTTAGTCATTGGCACTTTAGTACGAACAAAAGCATCATCTGGGAGGCCGTGTACATAGTGTCCGTTATCAAGCGCCTGCTCATTGAGAATCATCATAACTGATAGTGATGGAAATTCCATATTGCAAATCTCACTGGCAAAACCTTTAGTTATTTTTTCATCTGCATAAGATAAATTTTCGCCAACAGAAATATTTACATCACTATAACCAAACTCACAAAGTTCTTTGCACAATTTAGACGGTGAATTTTCTCCGCCAGTCAGTGCGAAAACTTTTGTATTTTGAGCTACAGACGCCACAAAATTATTATTACGTCCATGCATGCTGATTATTTTGGCATCGTCCCAAGGCATGTTAAGCTTTTGAGCAAAGTAAACCAAGGAGCTTATACCACAGAAGCGTTTAACTTCGCAATCAGATAATTTATCTGCAATAGTTTTTGCCAGGCTGAAAAACCCGATATCCCCGGAAACCAATATACCAACAGTATCTTTTTGCGGTTCAAGACCGTTGATTATTTCCAGTATTTTTGCTGTGCTGATTGTTTCAAAAATCTTTTTTTGTTTTGTGGCATAATCCGCAAGCATTCGGGAGTCACCGATCAAGACATTACTTTGTTCAATAGCCAAAGCAGCCTCTTTAGTCAATAATTCCGGATTTCCTGGGCCAATACCAATTATATTAACTCTTTGCAACCGACTGCCCCCTTGCGCTATACTTTTTTGTACATAGTTTATCAATTTCTAAGAGTATATCTGAAAAAGCAAAGCCTTCATTTTCATGTTCACGCTTAATTACTATTAGTATTGCCCCAGCCGCCTTTGCGGCTTTTCTCTTCTCTTCAAATCCACCGGCATTACCTGAATCTTTGGTGACTATATATTTAGCCTTGGTATTTTTAAACATTGCAGTGTTCAATTCTTCGGTGAATGGTCCTTGCATGCATATTATGTTAGTTGGTTTGTAGCCAAGCTGCAAAGCTTTTTCCAAGGAATTCTGCATGGGCAGTATCCTTACCGTTACCCTGTTCTGATAATCTGCCAGTTTTGTAAAATAATCTAAATTATTGCTGCCTGTTGTTAAAAATATATTACCCTCAACATCATGAAGGAATTCAACTGCGTCCCGATAGGAATCAACTTCTATACAACCATCGGTTGGACTTTCCTGCCGCAGAAAGCGCAAATATAGGCAATTGGTGGCTTCACAAGCTTCTTTAATGGTTCTTGTTACTATTACGGCATAGGGATGCGTAGCATCAACAACGCAATCTGGCCTGTTATGTTCAATAAATGCTGTCATTGCTGCAAGATTCATCCGTTCAGCTATAACTTTTAAATTTTGCTGTGGTTCAATAATAGATGCGCCATATTCAGTTGCTACAGAGACAATAATTTCGACATTACTGCCGTCTAATGCTTTAATTAGTCTTCGCCCTTCACTAGTCCCGGCAATCAACCAAATAAGCGGTTTCTTATTCATCAGATTTTATAACCTCTTGGTGTAACCATCTTATTGTTAATGACCTCTGTCTGTGAATTACCTATTATAACAGTTGAAAACATATCCACCTGTGCGTCGCGTAATTCAGCCAACGTCATTATCTCATATTCTTCGCCTTCGCGCCCGATATTTCTAACGATGCCGGCAGGAACATCAGCACGTTGATTTTTCAACATTATATCACATGCTTTTTGTAAATAATCATGGCGTTTAAAACTGGAAGGATTATATAAACAAATTACAAAATCAGCCTGAGAAGCCAGATCCAGACGTTTCTCAATTTTCTCCCAAGGAGTCAAAAGATCACTTAAACTAATCAAAGTAAAATCGCTGATCAAAGGCGCGCCCAAAACAGCAGCGCCACTGCAGGCTGCAGTAATACCAGGAACAACTTCTACTTCAAGTTCAGGATAATCGGATGCTATTTGGTACATGATACCTGCCATACCATAAACACCTGCATCACCACTGGAAATCATTGCCACAGTTTTACCTTTAAGAGCTTCCTCAATTGCTAATTTGCAGCGTTCAACCTCTTTTCTCATACCCGTGCTGAGAAATTCTTTGTCTCTGTAGTCCTCTTTAATCAAATCAATATAGACATTATAGCCAGCAATCACGTCACATACGGCCAAGGTTTCTTGCGCTCGTTTCGTCATCTGTTCAACTCCGCCTGGTCCTAATCCCACAACATATACTTTCTTCGTCATACTCTGCCTCCCATTTATTTGCTGAAATTAACCAGCCAGTCTTTTTGTGCAATTGCCAAAGTTACGCCATTTTGACTTTTCTTTGGTAACATTATTTTTCCGCCTTCGCTCACAGCTGCTGCGGAGCGTTCGCAAACATTGCTTACACCAACTATTGACTGCACAAATTCAGAAGAACTGAATTCACCTTGCTGACTTTCCAATTCAGCAGCAGTAAAAAATCTTATAGGCAATTTATATTTCTCAGCGAAAGCCAGCAGACCATTTTCATTTTTCTTTAAATCAATCGAAGCGATTCCTGCTACAGCTTTTATGTTTATCTTTAATTCCGCAAGCTGATCCAAGACAAGTTGTTCAATATTTTCCATGACTGTATCACGTCTGCAACCTATGCCCAGATAATAAACTTTTGGTATTAAATTTAATGTTACAGGGAATGGTTTTAATTCATCATTATCGCCTATAGCTATTCCAACTCTTGCTATTTTATTTCTAACAATACCCGCTGGTATCTCTCCGTTTACTTCATATTTGCTGATGAAACCAACTATTTCGTTATCAACCAAGGCAGCAGAGACTTCTTTAGCTGCATGCATACTGCCAATATAAACATTATTTTTAGCTGCCCACTCATCAACAGCATACAACCCATTAATATCGGTTGCCGTTGTTATCACTGCCTGGGCATTGATTTCTTGGGCAATTATCCGTGATATATCATTAGCCCCGCCAATATGCCCTGATAACAGCGGTATAACGAACCTCCCTCGCTCATCTATGGAAATCACAGCAGGATCTACAGTTTTATTTTTGACAAAAGGTGCTATGGCTCTGACTGCAATACCGCAAGCACCGATATAAACTATTACCTGATTATCCTCAAAAGCTTGCTTTGCCGCTTCTTTACAAGCAGCACTTTTCTTTAATGAACTGTCTACTTCAATATATTTTTCTGATGTATAGACTTCTGTTTCATAATCCAATGCTTGCAAACATTTTCTTATACGCAAACTTAAACTGGCACCTCTGCGCGTATAAGAGAATATAACTGCTTTCATTTTGCTGCCTCTTTCGGTGTTGATGCCTGGCGGAAACCATGCGAGAAGCCAGGATTATATAGCTCTGAACGCTCATATTCATTACCCAGGAAACCACCCACTGTAATCAATGCCAGGTTGCTTATATTATTAGCTGCTGCCGCTTCTGCCAATGTTCCAACCGTGCAATGGACCACCTTTTCATCTGGCCAGGACGCTTTATAAACGATTGCTGCCGGAGTTTCAGCTTTATAGCCGCCGGCAATTAACTCCTGCGAAAGTTTGCCTGTCATGCCCGAGCTTAGGAAAATAACCATAGTTGCTCCATGAGCAGCGTAATCAGCTATTTTTTGTCTGTCTGGAACAGGAGTTCTTCCTTCCATTCTCGTAATAATGACCGACTGGCTGACATTAGGCAAAGTATATTCCGCCTTTAAAGCAGCGGCCGCAGCACAAAAAGAACTGACACCTGGAACAACTTCAAAATCCAGGCCTTTTTTCCGCAATATATCCATCTGTTCTCTGTGAGCGCCATAAACACTCGGATCACCTGTGTGTAATCTTACGACTAATTTACCTGTCTCTGCAGCTGGAACCATGGCATCAATAACTTCTTCCAAAGTCATAGAGGCACTATCCATTATTATGCATTCCGGTTTAGCATATTTTAACAAGCCAGGATTAACCAAAGAACCGGCATAAATTATCAAATCAGCCCTCTCTAATAAATCCATTCCTTTAACAGTTATAAGATCTATAGCTCCTGAACCTGCACCAACAAAATAAATCATGCTCTATCAAACTCCTTTTCCTTAACTAGTATTATGGAGAAATAACTGCTTTTATCATCAATTTCTTTCAAATTGCGATATATTTTTTCTCCCGGCAAACCGCAGCGCTCTACCATTGCGGCATTATTCAACAAGTCACGTTCTTCAAGTTCATCACGAACCTTTTGAATTTCACTCGCAGATTTCATTAATACCTTATTACCAGGTCCGTCTAAAAACCGCATAGATTCTTTGTAACTGCCAGGCAAAATAATAAGAGGTTCTGACCTTTCACAAAGAGAAACATTCAATTTCGCTGCTACAGCACAGAAAGAAGTTACACCAGCGACCAATTCAGATTCGTAACCAGCGGCCAAAACAAGCTTATGCACATAAATGCAAGTTGCATAAACAGTAGGGCAGCCTAAAGTTATGAAGACTACATTTTTCCCTGCATCAAGCAGTTTTACGATTTCTTCTGCCCCAAATTGATGCGCCTTGTTCATCAAATCAGCATCCTTAGTCATCGGCATATGAATATAAAGCTGTTCTTTTTCATCAATTTCGACAACCTGTTTAATGATATCTTTAGCTGTCATTACCTCGTTATCACCTTTAGGCATCGCAATAACATCACATTCTTTCAACAATCTGACAGCTTTCAAAGTTAAAAGTTCCGGATCTCCTGGACCAATTCCTACACAAAAAAGTTTACCTTTCATTAAACGGCACTCCCCTTATCTTTGCATTGTAATGCGATTAGTTCTTCCGCACTGCTAGTTGTTCCTAATACACCATGAACATTAGAAAACATTAAAGCAGCGGTCTTAATTTTGCCATGTACCCTTTGCTGCATATAAAACTCAATTCGTTCATTAATTTTTCGAAGAACTTCTTTATCAAGTTTCTCGCTCTTCAAAATTTTGACTGCCTCATCCGTGGTCAAGGCGTTTGCAATTTCCAGGCCTACATCTTTTGTGGCCCCTTCAAACATCGCATATAGTGCCAATATATCCGTTCTGCAATCCGCAAATTTTGAATGCGTATTCATCACTCCCTGGGCCAATTTTACTAATTTGCCTGAATGCCCGATGAGCAGCAAACTTTTGAAACCTTTGAACACGGCATAGTCCAAAAGCTCACCTACGAAATTACTACAGGTAACGGCATTACTGATAGATAAATTCAGATTATTTTTTGCGAAATCCTGACCATAGTTGCCAAAAAATACCAGCAAATTTTCATTACCTTTACTTTTTTGAACGTCCATTTCAACACAAATTGTATCTACGAGTGCTTTTTCACTCATTGGTTCAACTATTCCGCTGGTGCCTAGTATGGACAAACCACCGACTATTCCTAAACGCGGATTGAAAGTTTTCTTCGCAATTTCAACACCTTCAGGCACGGATATTGTTACTTTTAATCCCCCATCGTAGGAGTTGGCTTTTGCAACACTCACTACTGCATCAATTATCATCTTACGCGGAACAGGATTAATTGCCGGTGCGCCTACTGGACACGCTAAACCAGGCATAGTAACTTTGCCGACGCCAACACCTCCGAGCAATTCTATCTCTTTTTCAACACTTTTATTTACTGCAGCGTAAATAAGGATACCATTGGTATCATCTGGGTCATCACCTGCATCTTTACGGATTGCACATGAAATTACATCCTCAGCGATTGATACATCTTCAACTTCCAAATTCAATGTTATGCCTTTAGGCGTATCAATCTTTATATAATTTACCCTTTGTCTAGAAAAAAGCATTTCTGTTGCAGCTTTGGCAGCCGCCGCTGCACAAGTGCCGGTAGTATAACCATAGCGCAGTTTTTGCCCTTCAAAAACTCTATATTCTTCCACCCTTTTTCTCCTTACAAATATGACATAATGGCTGCAATAATATAAAAAAAGAAACCTCTGCAGAATCGCAGAGGTTCGATAAACTGACCAAAGGTGCCAATACACCCTATCAATGGCGCTATCTCCATCACTCGTGGATTCCAGCAAGCAAATTTAGGATGGTTCCTGACTTGAACGTTTCGCGTTCATCACAGTGGCGGGACCGTGCCGGATTTTCACCGTTCTTACCATTTAAGCTTTCACAAGCACCTAAATATTATTAATTTACTTTGCAATTATAACATACGCAAGAATTTAAATCTACATGCAGTACTAATAAAACTTGCATACAAAACAATCAAGCCACCGGCAATTGGCTTGATAAACATTGGCTTTATCATGATACTGCTTTTATTAAACAAAGCAAATCCATAAGTAATTTATGTTATACTAAAATAGTAGTATAAATTTTGTTTAATTTGTTCTTGGATAAATTTGCTTTAAAATTACAAAGAAAGGTGGCATTCAATGACACATTTACCAGCATTAATTTACGATTTGGCTATGATACTGCTTGTTGCCAGTATAACAACCTTAATTTTTAAAAAATTGAATCAACCGCTTGTGTTGGGTTATATTATAGCAGGCTTTCTTACCGGGCCACATTTCAATCTATTTCCTACGGTATCTGACATGAATAACATATCAACATGGGCGGAAATTGGTGTGATTTTTTTGCTTTTCGCACTTGGACTGGAATTTAGTTTCAATAAATTAAAAAGTGTTGGTAAAACAGCAATAATAGCTGCGTTAACGGAAATATCCGGGTTGATACTATTTGGCTACCTTTGTGGAAGAATCTTAGGCTGGAGCTTAACGGACAGCATTTTTCTCGGCGGCTTGATTTCTATTTCTTCAACAACTATTGTCATAAAATCATTCAACGATTTGAAACTCAGAGGACAGCTTTTTACGGAAAAAGTTTTCGGTATACTGATAATTCAAGACATTGCTGGAATCATTATGATGGTGATGCTCTCAACCCTTGCCACAGCAAGTGATTCAACGCCTGGCTTAGACTTGCTTTTTGACGTTATGCGCCTCTTATTCTTTCTAATATTATGGTTTATTTTGGGTGTCTATCTTATTCCAACTTTTTTCAAAAAAGTTTATACATTGATAAGCGATGAAACACTCCTGATCGTCTCAATCGGGTTATGCCTTGGCATGGTAGTTTTAGCTACTAATATGGGCTTTTCTTCAGCATTAGGAGCATTTATTATGGGATCACTTATATCTGAAACTAAAATGGCAGAAAGAGCGGAGCATGTCGTAAAACCAGTGCAGGACCTTTTTGGTGCAGTTTTTTTCGTTTCAGTAGGTATGATGGTAAATCCTAAGCTGCTTGTTGAATATGCTTTTCCAATACTTCTAGTAATTATGGCTGTTATATCTGGTCAAATTATTTTTACCTCTTTAGGAGTCCTTCTCTCTGGGCAGTCTCTTAATACGTCATTGCGCTGTGGTTTTAGTCTTACTCAAATTGGCGAGTTTTCTTTTATAATTGCGTCCTTAGGTATGAGCTTAGGTGTCATTAGTGATTTTCTCTATCCTATAATTGTAGCTGTTTCTGTTATAACAACATTCACAACACCTATTTTTATCAATCTGGCTGACCCTGCCTGCAAAAAAATTAAATACTCATTGCCTGCTAATTTTATCTCGTGGTTGGACCACTATACCACTGATACCGATACTACAAGCGAAGGCGATACTGACTGGGCTTCTTTCCTGCGCATTTATTTTTCACGTTTGATAGCTTATGTAACTCTTCTGACCACTATATCATTTCTTTCTTTGAACTATCTGTTACCCTATTTTGCTTCTCTCTTACCGACATCATATGCACTTTTATCTACTGCCGCTATCACCTTGTTGACCATGGCACCTTTTTTACGTGCCATGCTGGAAAACCGTGGTCATCACCCGGAACTTTTTTCTGTTCTCTGGTTCAAAAAAAGAGCCAACCATCTTCCCCTAATTTTTTTAGTTATCATCAAAATTTCAACAGCATTTTTCTTCCTGTTTTTAGTATTTTCCAAAATTCTTAGCTTTCAATTCTTTGCTGCCATATTATTAACTTTTATCGCAACAGCAATCATTGCTTCCTCAGACTGGCTTTTGGGTGAGTACCTGAAAATGGAATCACGTTTTTTAATTAATCTCAATGAAAAGCAGATACTAAAAAGGCGTCAAGCTTTAAAAGACCAGCACAAAGATTGTCCACTAAACTGGTTGGATGAAAAACTATTTATTGTACGCTACAAGGTTGAAGATGACTCTCCTTTAAAAAATAAGGCTTTATCCCAGCTTTCTTTACGTGGCAATTATGGTGTTAACATACTGCAAATAATCAATTATGATACTGTAGTTGATATGCCAGGCGGCAATGATGTAATTACACCAGAATCTTCAATATTATTTATAGGCACTTTCGAACAAATAAAATCACTCAATGCGGCAGCCGAAACCACAGCTCTTGGTTTATCCTTAAAAGATGGTCCTATCAATCTACGAAATTTCGTTCTTAGCCAAAACGAAGCAGAAAGGTCTAAATTCCTGTACACAACAATTACGGTTAATGCAACTTCTCCTCTTTTAAACAAAACTATCAGGGCTTCCGACCTTAGAGATAAATGGAGTTGCCTGGTTATTGGATTGGAAAGAGGAAACTATACTATGGTTAACCCCAATATTTCGCTTGTTTTTGAAAAAGACGATCTACTATGGGTCCTCGGTAAACAAAAGATGATTAATCAACTTGTTCGTGAAGAAATCTTGTAAAAATTATAAAGTCAAATATATAAACGGCGTATTATAAAATAAAGCTGACTGCAATATCGCAGTCAGCTTTATTTGCTTGTAGCACAAAAAATTCAGTTATCCATCTGTGAGTTATATAAATTATAATATATCCCTTGTTTTTTCATAAGCTCTTGATGATTACCGATTTCAGCCACACCATTTTTATCGAGAACTACTATGCGGTCAGCATTAATCACTGTTGTCATGCGATGAGCAATTATCAAAGTCGTTCTGTTTTTGGTAAGCTTTTCCAAAGATTGCTGAATGACTTTTTCAGTTTTGTTATCCAAAGAAGAAGTAGCTTCGTCTAAAACAACTATCGGTGGTTTCTTTAAAAACATGCGTGCAATTGCAATTCTCTGTTTCTGACCACCAGATAATTTAACGCCGCGTTCGCCAATTTCTGTTTCATACTTTTCCGGCAACTCTTCAATGAAACTATCAGCCGAGGCCATCTTCGCAGCCTCTTCTACTTCAGCATTAACTGCACCAGGTTTACCAAATGCAATATTATTATATACAGAATCCGAAAACAAAAATACATCCTGCTGCACAAGTCCAATGCTTTCATGCAAGTGTTTTTGTCTTATCTTTTTGATGTCTATGCCATCAATGGTAATTCTCCCTCTGTCAGGTTCATAAAACCTTAACAACATATTAGCTACTGTTGTCTTACCAACGCCGGTTTCTCCAACAAAAGCGACAGTTTCGCCAGGTAAAATCTTTAAATTTAAACCAGATATGATATTTTTATCATTAGCATAGGCAAAGGAAATATTCTCGAACTCAATCTCACCCTTTATAGGCCAATCAGGCACGACGTCTTCTGCGTCAACAATATCAGGCTCTAAAGCCATGACCTCCTGAAATCGATGAAATCCTGCCATCCCTCGCTGGTACATCTCAGTAAAAACTGTCAATCTGAACATCGGCTTCATAAACAAGTTGACGTAAAGCAAAAAAGCTACGAAATCACTCATCGCCAATTCATTTTTTATTATTAATAAGCCGCCCACAAACATAACTACTAAATTGGCGAAATTCGTGAAGAAATTCACGCTGCCGGCAAAATGCGCCAAAATTTTGTAGGATTTTTTTCTCGTTTGCAATAATTCAACACATTTTTCCCAAAATTTATTTAATTGATAATCTTCACGGGCAAAAGCTTTAACAACTCTTATCCCGCTCAAACTTTCTTCTGCTTGGGCGCTTAGTTCACCATTTTTGGCACGATTAGCGCGGAAAGCCACTTTCATTTTTTTGTTAACATAGATAGTATGAATTGTTTTCAGAATCAGCAGTGCAGCAACTAAAGCACCCAGTGACAAGTTCATCCAAAAAAGCAAAATAATGGTGCCCAGCATTGTTATACTGCAGACAATCAAATCGTTCGGCCCGCGAAACGCCAGCTCACCAATCTCGGAAATATCACTTGTTAATCTGGAAAGCAGTTGTCCAGTACGTGCATTGTCAAAATATTTAAATGACATGCTTTGCATATGGGTAAATAAATCCCTGCGCATATCGTTTTCCATTTGAGCGCTAAGCATATGTCCAACATAGCTGACGAAGAATAAGATCAGATAATTAAAGATATATAAAATGGTAAGAGCAATTGCATAGAATAACAGGTCACCCATATTTTTCTGCGGAACAACAACATTCAAAACATATCTGACAGCCATAGGGAATATAAGATCAAGACCAGCAGCAAGCAAAGAGCCAATTATAACAGCATATAGCGTTAGTTTATAAGGTTTATAATATCTTGTGAAATTTTCTATCATAACTTGCTCCATTGTTCAATCTAAAAGTTTTACCTCAGCCTAAAAGAAATTGGTACAAAAATATAACAACTGATAGCTTGTCCCATACCATTTTTTGCAGGGGTAAAATTCCATTTATAACATGCTGAAACAGCCGCTGCATCCAAAGCATCAGAGCCAGAAGAACCATCAACAGTTACTTCATCAACGCCGCCATCGGCACCAACAAGCATACGCACAGTTGTAGTTCCTTCGATTCCGGCACTTCTTGCACTACTTGGGTAGCTGGGTTCCGTATGTGATATAAGCCTTGGTGGTATTGCCGGCGAAACCGTAGCTGTGCTACCGCCAGCATAGCCTCCGCCGCTGCCTGTTCCGACTCCGGAACCAGTACCATCACCAATTCCGGTACCTTCGCCGGCTCCATGACCACCGCCGCTGCCGCTGCCTGATCCAGGTCCTTGTCCGCTGCCATAGCCAGTGCCCTGACCAGTGCCATAACCGCCACCGCTGCCTGTATTCTCAGTAACATCGACGCCGGCAATATTTTTGCTTTGGGCTTGGTTGCTTTCCTGCCCTGCCGTGCTTTCCTGTGAAACTGGATTTGTTGGTGAATTTTTTTCAAACTCTTTAGTCAATTGCTCAACTATATCATCGAGTGATTTCTGCGCAGCCATATTTTGTTGGCTGTTTTCATCTTGTGTATTAGGAATTTTTTGTCCGCTTATTGCCCCATTTTTTAGAGCTTCTGCCCTAGCTTTTGCGAAGTCTTCTGATGTCGGATCTAGTGGTTTTTGCCCTCCACCACCGCCGCCTCCGCCACCGCCACCGCCTCCTCCCAAAACAGCTACTTCGATGATCCTATCATCAGTTTTGCTGAAATGGAAAAGGCCGGTAAAAGCTAAGAGCAAAATTAAAAACAGGTGAAAAGCGATAGAGCCTGCGAAACCTATTTTTAATCTTTTTGAGCTATTATCCATTACTTACCAGCTCCTACGTCTGTTGCCAAGCCAAATCTATTGATGCCCGCTCCTCTGAGTAAATCTAATACAGCGATTACTTCGCCGTAATCTGCGTCTTTATCTGCCCTTATCACAATCGCAAAGTTAGGATTTGCTTTTTGTTCCATAAGTGCCTGCATTGCCAGGCTCCTGGCATCCGTTTGTTTATCCCCCAACCAAATGGAGCCATCTTTTTTTATAGACACTGAAAAAGTTGTCCTGGTATCTACTGAAGAATTCGCGGCTGTAGGCAGTTTGACCGGAATGGTTTTCAAATCAACCATGTACATGGTACTTATCATAAAAAATACCAACAAGAAAAACATGATATCAATCATAGGAATAATCATGAGATCTGGTGTTTTGACCTGCCTGCTATCTCTGAGTTTCATTAATCTTCACCCCTGCTGCCAGCCTCTAGCAATGCTGAAAAACATTGTTCCATATTGGTGATGGCCGTATCAAGCCTTTGTGCAAAATAGGAATGAACAGAAAGCGCAGCGATTGCCACACATAGTCCTGTAGCTGTAGCTATAAGTGCTTCGCCAATACCTCCGGTGATAGCCATTGGTTGACCTGATTTTAAGTTGAAAATGCTGAAAGAATTAATCATACCTACGATTGTACCAAGAAGGCCAAGCAATGGTGATAAGGTCACGATAACGCCTAAGTAACTAAGCCTATTACGCCATTTTGCGATAACTAGACCTGCTTGTGCTTCCATATAATTGAATTTTCTCGTATTATTACCATTTAGCTTCATGGTTTCACTTACTATGCGAGCACATTCGCCTTTTGTTTTTTCAGCAAGATCCTGTCCTTCCTGAATTTTACCAATTGCCATTAAATTGGAATATTTATCAGCAAAAGCACTACCGGAATCAGTTTCTTTATAAAACAAATAACGTTCAATCGCTATGGTTACTACCAAAATCGAACATAATAACAACGGCCACATGACCAAGCCGCCCTTACCAAAGTACTCTGCCAATAGTTTTATAGAATCCATCTTTTTGCCTCCAAACAACTTTTATTTAATAATATATCAATAATGCAAACAATATCTTATTTAGATTGCACTAATTTTCGCAAATAACCTTTATTAAAGATTCCTTACGTTCTTCTTCTGCCCGGCTCGGAAGAGTAGTAATTTCGATTCCTCCACTATTCGGGTTTTTTATAACTTTGACAGGAACATTATAGGCAATGCTCAAATGTCCTGCATCCAAAACTTCCTCAGGTGAACCATCCGCCAAAATTCCGCCACTGGCAACTAAAAGCAAACGATTGCAGAACTTTGCCGCCAGATTTAATTCATGCGCAACCATGATGACAGTTTTTCCCGCTTTGCAGAGAGTTTCGCAAAACCTGAAAATTTCTTCCTGATAAACTATATCGAGACCTGTTGTCGGCTCGTCTAAAAATAAAATCGGAGTTTTTTGCGCTAATACTTTCGCCAACAGAATACGTTGCTTCTGTCCCCCTGATACTTGCTCTACCGAAGTATCAGCCAAATCCCAAACGCCGGTATATTCCATACATTGTCTGACTATCGTCTCATCAGCAGAACTTTCACCCTGCCACCATTCCAGATAGGGATAACGCCCCGCCATGACGAGTTCTTTGCCTGTATAACCAAAAGAAACATCGACGTGCTGCTGCAAATATGCCACATTACGCGCGAATTCTCTTTCTGATAATGCGTCAATATCTGTCTCAAATAAAAAAATACTTCCTTTTTGTTTAGGCAGAAGACCGCGTATTGTTTTTAAAAGCGTGCTTTTGCCAGCACCATTAGGTCCTATTATGCCAATCATTTCACCTCTTTTTACAGAGAACGAAACGTTGTTCAAAATACTTTTATTCTGGTATCCGGCAGACAAATCATTCACAGCTATTACTGTATCCATCCGCGCCTCTTTCTACCACCTGCAAAAACTTGAAGTGGGTTAAATTTATTTTACTAATGTTATTATTTACGCAAATAATAGTAACTAAAAATATTCCGGATATACAGCACTGGCAATCTCCTCTACTGCATTGGCCGCATAATGAGAAATACTATAAAGGTAGGCATCATGTATCTGTATTAATCTATTGTTTTTTATTGCCTTAACTGTTTTAAATGCCGGATCATTCATTGTCTCATTGATAAAATTCTTAGCGTCGCCGCTTTTACCAAAATCCCATGTTGGCAATATAAAAGCATCAGGATTGATTTCAACAATTTTTTCTTTCGCAATAATAGCATTTTTGTCGATACCGGCAGCAGATATGCCATTGGTAACATTTGCATAATTACAAATATCATCAAAGGTTGTGCCTTTGCCGCCAAATGCTCCCATCAAAGAAAGAGGAACAACTACCTGTTTTTTATCAGTTGGCAGCTTTTTTAATTTCTGCTGGACACTATCCAATTTTCCCTGCATAGCGAGTACTAATTTATCACCCTGTTCACGAGCGCCTACCACTGTTGCTATTTCAACTATAGATTTTTTAATTTCAGTTAGTGTCACGGGTGTTTTGTAAACATATACCTTAATGCCGACATCTCTCAAGCTCTGAGCCTTTTCAGCTCCTAGCCAATCAGGCATTAAAACAAGGTCCGGATTTAATGCGAGAATCGCTTCTACATTTTTACTCTGTACCCGCGTTTTAACCGCTTTGGCTTTTTCAGTTGTTGAGCAAATGCCTGGGTCATCCGCAAGATTGGTTAGTGCTGCAATTCTTTCTGGCGGCAGCATATCCAATAAAATCTCATCAGCACTACTGCTCAGAGAAACGATACGTTTTGGACTTTCCTTAAAAGTAATTTTAGTTCCTGTTACATCCGTAACCGTATAACCATTGCCAGCTTCGCTCTGAGCGGTTTTCTTGTCACTGTTTGCACAACCACCAATCACTAAAGCTATCAAAAAAAATAGTAAAACAAACAGTTTTGGATAGTATTTCCTGCTATACATCAAATTAGTCCTTTCATAGCTTAAAACGAGGACAGACTATGCCCCCGTTTTAAATTAGTCATTAAATTATAACATATATGATTTAGAAGGAGTATTCCATACCTACAACAAAATTGCGGGAAGCAACTGGGTACTTAATGCTACCATCACTATATAAACCGCTATATTCCTGATAGCAAGCATTATTTATATTATTAAATTGAGCAAAAACTTTAGCGCCCTTATTCAACTTATACTGCATGCCCAAGTCCCAGGTAAAATAGTCATTATCTGCGTATGCCTTAGTTGTGCCCCACTTGCCCATGTAAAAAGGCATTTGTCCTGTAGCAGCGCGCATAGTTAAATCAACAATTAGCTTATCTTTTTGGTATTTTACACCAGCTCTGTACAAATTTGGTGCTGCACTACCATTAATTAAATACCCTTCGCCATTATTGAAATCCTGTTGAACCTTTAAATAGGTATAAGATGCGTTCATGCTCCAATTGCTATCAAATTTATGCTCGGAACTAATTTCCATGCCCCTACGTTTTTCTTGGTCAACGTTAATAGCTTGAGTATCCCATGTTATGTCATTGAAAGACCAGTCTATAGCGTCTTTTATTTTGCTGCTGAAGACACTTGCATTCAGTGTTGTATTCTCAGATAATTTTGTGTTTGCTCCAATAGTCAAGACGTGGCCTGTTTCTGGTTTAAGGTTAGGATCTCCCAAAGTCCACGCTCCATACTGATACTGTTTCCAATATAACTCATCGGTGGTAGGTGCGTTAAATACCTTGCCCCAGGAAATGTAGGCATTGCTATCTTCATTAAACTTTTTATTCAAAGCAAAATGTGGTGTTGTTTCTGATCCATAATTACTATGATTATCATAACGAACACCGCTGTTTAATTGCCATGAATCGTCAATTTTCCATCTTTCTTCTAAGTAGACGGCTTTATTATTAACCGACTCGGTTCCCCCATACATAATTTCATTTTCTACGTCAGTTTTATAATAATCGAAACCACTAGTTAAGTTATGCTTGCCGTTAAGTTTCCAATTCTGTTGTAATTCCACACCATACTTGTCTTCATTAAAATCAGAAATGTTAGAAGTATCTGGGCTGTGGAAATAAGAATGATGATAATTTTTATAAACTTGAGCAAAACCAGAATTATCCTTGCTTTCATTCCAGTCATAACGAATAGCTACATCATTGTTTAAACGCTGATGTGTATCAGTAGTACCAAATCCATAGTAGCCAAAGGGCGATCCGCCTTCAGCCAACATATGATCTGCTTGTAGGGTTATTCGATCGCTATTACCAAGTTCTTTGTCAATTTTGAGCGTAGCACTTGTGGTATCATAACCAGAATTAGCTAGTTCTTTTACATCTCCGCTAAGATTATCTTTATAGGAATAGTTACCACGACGGTCTTTATTAGCACTTACGAAAAGGCCTAAGCCGTTCTCACTGCCGCCATAGGTAACTGAGTATTGCTCTGTATTCCAGGACCCTGCGGCAACCTTAACTGTTCCCTTATTTTTTATATCAGTGCCTTTTTTGGTAATGACATTAATAACACCGCCAACTGCATCGGTACCATAGAGAGCAGAACCCGCACCCTTCAGAACTTCTATTTTTTCAATAGCATCAACTGGTGGCAGCCAATCTGCGCTATAATTGCCGCTGGAAGCCATATTTACTCTTCTGCCATCAATTAAAACAAGCACTCTTTTGTCACCGTTTAACATGATTAAATCTTGTCCCATGCTAGTCCCTTTAGCCCCTGAGCCTAAAATGTTTACACCTGGGACATCACGTAGCGCGTCAGCAGCATCAGCATAATTTGATTCAGCCAGTTTTTCCTGAGTTATTACCATAATATTGGCAGGAGTGTCGACTTTTTTAGTATCAACTCTGCTTGCTGTCACAACCATTTCTTCTAACGTAAAATGTTGTGGCTCATCGGCAAAAGCTACGCTATTTGATAATACCCCTGTTCCAAGAGCGGCTGTACATGCCAGTGTCAAAATCATCGTTTTTCTTTTTGATACATATTTTTTCATTCTTGTTCCTCCATTAATCAACTTAACATTAAAACAAATTTCCCGCTATTTATGAGAAAAAGGCAAAAATAAAAGCCTCCCCTATTTTCAGAGGAGGCATACAAAGTTTATGAAACGTCAACATTACCTCCCCATCTCTCGTAGGGTTTTTGGCAATCGACAATAAGGCAGTTCTCCTGACTCAGAATCATCGCTTGGTCAAGCCTTCCCAAGTTTTATCTCAGTGGCGTAGTTTGACCTTGCTCATCATTACAGTGGCGGGACCGCATCGGAATTTCACCGATTTTTCTATTAAGCTTAGCAGCACCTATTGCGCTCGATATTTTGTTTTATAATACCATTGCCTATTTTATCACGGGCATAATTCACTGTCAAATTCACACAGCTTAATTCATAAACCAAGTTGTTTTCATATATATTATGTGAAAGCTTATTTGAAATATTCCGGATATGCAGCTTGGGCAATTTCTTCGACAGCATTAGCAGCATACTGTGAAGCAGCATAGAGATATGCATCGTGTACTTTTACTAATCTATTGTTTTTTATAGCTTTGACCGTAGTGAATGCAGGATCACTTTTAATTTCTTTGATAAAATTTTCAGCTTTGCCGCTTTCTTCAAAATCCCATGTGGGAATTATAAAGACATCTGGATCCATTTTAACAATCATTTCTTTCGCTATTGCAGATTTCTTGACTACGCCAGCAGCTGATACACCATTTGTAACATTGGCATAATTACACATATCGTCAAAGGTTGTCCCTTTGCCGCCAAAAGAACCCATCAGTGAAAGTGGTATAATGGTTTGCTTTTTATCACTTGGCACTTTTTTTGTTATTTGCTGAACTATTTCAAGTTTTTTCTGCATCGCAGAAATTAATTCATCGCCCTGCTTGTTAGCATCGACAGCTTCTGCTATCTTGCGAATAGTATCCTGAATGTCAGTCAGAGATTCAGGAGTTTTAAAGACATAGACCGGCACTCCTGCAGCGCGCAGACCATTTACTAAATCCATCCCAATCCAGTCCGGCATCACAACTAAATCAGGATTCAATGATAAAATTGCCTCAACGGTTCTACTCTGCACTCTTTTCTCAACAGTTTTTGCCTTGTCGACAGCTGCACAAATTCCAGGATCGTCAGCCCGAGCAGAAAGTGCGGCAATCCTTTCCGGTGGCAACAGGTCAAGCAAAATTTCGTCAACACCGCAGTTTAGAGAAACAACGCGCCTCGGACTTTCTTTAAATGCGATAGTAGTGCCTGTTATGTCAGTTATCTTATAAGCACTATCACTGTTTTTATTCAATGTTTGATTTGAATCTTTGCAGCCGCTGAAAATCAGTGTTGAAATCAACAATATAGTTAAAGAAAATACTTTAAGGAATAATTTTTTAGCAAACATGGAAGATTATCCTTTCATAGCTTAAAACGGGGGCAAAATTTGCCCCCGTTTTAAATTTTTCCTCTAAATTATATCATAAAATGGGATTAGAAATTGTATTCCATACCTACAACAAAGTTGCGTGAAGCCATAGGATATGTCGCTAATCCGGTAGTTGCACTCCAACCGCTGGTTTCCTGATATGCGGCGTTATTAAGGTTATTCAACTGAACGAAAATCTTGGCGTTCTCATTTACCTTGTATTGTGCGCCCAAATCTAAGGTAAAGTAGGAATCGTCTGTGTAGCCTCTTTTTGTAGTTCCACCTTTGCCAATATACGTATATGCCTGGCCAGTAGCAGCTTTCATAGTCAAGTCTACCAAAAGCTTATCCTTTTTGTATTTTACACCAGCTCTGTATACATTTGGTTTAGAGCTGCCGTCAATCAGATAGCCGTAGCCATCAGCATAATCTTGTTTTACCTGCAGGTAAGTATATGAAGCGTTCATGCTCCAATTATCATCAAAACGATGATCTGCACTTATTTCCATACCTCGGCGTTTTTCTGAATTAATATTCATAGCTGTTTTTTCTGTGTCTGTTGAATTTATATATCCCCAGCCGATGGCATCATCTAACTTGCTGCTAAATACGCTTGCACTAAAACTAGTGTTATCAGAAAACTTTTTATTAACGCCGATTGTCAGTACCTCACCTGTCTCCGGCTTCAAATCAGGGTTTGGTATGCCCATTCCAGCAACATATTTATAAAGTTGATCAGTAGTCGGTGCATTAAATACCTTACCCCAGGATATATAAGCATTACTGTCTTCATTGATTTTTTTGTTCAGTGCAAAATGCGGTGTTAGTTCTGAACCATAATTGCTGTGTTCATCATAACGAACACCACTGTTTAACTGCCAGGAGTTGCCAAATTGCCAACGTTCTTCCAAATAAGCGGCTTTATTATCAATGCTTTTATTGTAGGCATAACTTCCTGTATAGAGTGATATATTATCGACATCAGCTTTATAATACTCAATACCGCCTGTAAGACTATTTTTTTCGTCTAACTTCCAGTTCTGTTGTACTTCTACCCCATGTTTGTTTTCAGTAAAATCAGAAGGATACTTCGTACTATAGAAATATGAGTGATGATAGTTTTTGTAAATTTGTGCAAAACCCGAATTATCTTTATTTTCGTTCCAATCATAGCGCAAAGAAACATTATTGTTTAACCTTTGGTATGCATCACTAAGCCTGCCGGAAAAAGGTGCTCCGCCTTCATTCAATAAATGCTCTGCCTGTAAGGTAATTCTGTCATTATCTCCAATGGTCTTATCCAATTTAATTGTTGCGCCGGTATCATCATAACCAGAATTATTCATTTCCTGAACATCACCGGTTTTATTATTCTTGTAAGAATAATTGCCACGTTTCTCCTTGTTGGCGCTGACAAAAATCCCTACGCCATCATTACTGCCGCTTGCCGTAACGCCATACTGTTCCGTATCCCAGGAGCCGGTTGCAGCTTTAACAGTAACCTTGTCTCCAACTTTTGAACCTTTTTTGGTAATGATATTGATAACGCCGCCAACTGCATCTGTTCCATAAAGAGCAGAACCGGCTCCTTTTAGCACTTCTATTTTTTCAATAGCATTTACCGGTGGCAGCCAATCCGCGCTGTAAGTGCCGCTGGAAGCAATATCCACACGTCTGCCGTCAATTAAGACAAGCACCCTTTTATCCCCATTAAGCATAATAACATCTTGCCCCATATTAGAACCTTTGGCGCCAGAGCTTAGAATATTTACCCCCGGTAGATCGGCCAAAGCTTCGGCAGCATCAGCGTAATTTGACTCTTCCAGTTTTTCCTGGCTGATAACCGTAATATTAGCCGGTGTATCTGCTCTGCTTGTTTCAACTCTGCTAGCTGTAACTACCATTGTGTCCAAAGAAAAAGCCTGCATTTCTTCAGCATGAGCAGTTGAACCAAAAATGCTGCTTCCCCCTATAGCGGCTGTACATGCCAATGTTAACATAATGGTTTTTTTCTTGGATACATACTTTTCCATACTTTCTCCTCCATTAAATCAAATACAAAATAAAACAAAAAACCTTCCCTGATTGACAAGAAAGGTTATTTTTAATAAAAACATCTCATTTAGCTATATCTTCAAGCTAAATAAAGATATGTTTCTGATTACCTTCCTATCTCTCGTAGGTCAATTTGGCAAAAAACAATTCGGCAGTTCTTCTGACTCAAGTTCATCGTAGATCCAAGCCTTCCCAGACTAGCCAGTGGCAAATATTGGATTCACTCCCTATTACAGCGGCGGGACCGTGTCGGATTCACACCGAACTTCCCTATTAAGCCTATAAAGGCACCGATTGTCCAACTATATTCAATTAATTATTACTATAATCTAAAGCTATTAGATTGTAGCAAAAAGGCAGTATATTGTCAATAAATATACAAAAAGCAATCAACTATTATATATTGTTGATTGCTAAAAACATAATCTCATTTTTATTCAATTTTAAGCAGAAAAAATCCAGCTTCAGGCTCTAGTAAATTCCCATTGCTGACTGCTGCTTTTTAACTAACTTTGCTAAATCCTGAAGATCATTATAGTAAAGCTCATGAACTACATAACGTGGTTCAACGATATGAAATAAATTTTTTATTTTCGAACTTGTCCAAGCTTGATGCCTGTCTATTTGAGATATATGCTGCATAATTTTTTCAGGATTAAGCCTTTCAGGGACGGTGCGTTCAAAACTACCGACATATTCCCCTGAAATAGAAGAACTGAGATGAACGCCATAAATAAGTTCTTTAGCCGATCCTAAGTTTTCTATGGTTTTGCATAAGTAATCTGCCGCTTCTTCTTCATTATTCAAATCCTGATTTGTGTTCATCAGGTGCCCTGTGTCGAGCATGATGCCAACATTATCACGTTTTAGCATAGCAAAAAAAGTATCAACAATTTTTTTATTCGTAAGCTTTAACCCCGGCCACCATAAGTTTTCAAATAATACCATAACATTTTGAGGAATAATATCACTGACAGCATTAAAGACTTCAGCTGTAGCGGTTATAACCTCCTCATCTGTATGATTGAAGGAAAAAGTAAAGATATTTTCAGTATCAGCGTCACTCACATGCCAGACTAAATATTCAGGATTAGCTTCCAATGCTCTTTTTATGTTTTCTTTAATGGCATTTATCCATTCGTCTTTATTGGCAGCTCCGAAAAAATATGTTTTTAAATCTTCCACGTTAGCAAACTGCTTTTTTAAATATTTCTTATTGCCTTGCCAAAAATCAAGCCAGTATGGCCAATATTTCAGATGCACCCCCACAGTTGGAAAAACTGGCACTGAAACGACATCCAAATCTTTCTTATAATGAAATAACTCAATGCCATCTAAGCCCAAACTATTCAAGTAGGTTTGCATAGCGTCTTTTGTTGTCAAACTTTCATCATTATATCCTGGGATATAGCAATAATTAAAAAGCTGTTTCACGGGTAAATCCTCCGCTAAAAATCTTGTTTTTGCATTCTCCTCAAAAGATATAAGAAGTAAGGTGTACCAATCAAAGCAGTCATAATACCAACCCTGATCTCAGCAGGTGGAATAATAATTCTTCCCAACGAATCACAGAACAGTAAAAAGATTGCACCTACGATAGCGCTTGCAGGCAATAATAGCCTATGATCAGGGCCTACCAGCATACGCATCATATGCGGAACAATGAGGCCAACAAAGCCGATGTTACCGCTGACACATACCGAGGCTGCTGTTGTCATTGCTGCTATAAACAGCAAAGTCATTCTATAAAACATAACCGGCATGCCAACTGCCTTGGCTTCTGTATCACCCAAAACCAAGATGTTTAAATGCCTTGCTAAAAATAGTAATAATATTGTTCCTACCACAACAGGACCTAATGCCATATAAACATGTTCCCAGCGGCGTGAATCCAAGCCACCGACCATCCAGAATAAATACTGCTGGAGTTTCTGCTCATTCATAAAAGTTAATAAACCAGACGTGATGGCTCCCAAAAGCATGCTAACGGCAACGCCTGCAAGTAATAATGTCATCACCGGAATTTTTCCATGCCTCATTGATAAAAAAACGGTAAAAGCAACCGCGCATACTGCTCCAATAAAGGCAAATGCAGGCATGACAAACATGCTTTCAGCAGTCAAGCCCAAAGCTATGGAAAAGACTGCACCAGTCGCAGCACCACTGGATACCCCAATAATGCCAGGATCAGCGAGCGGATTGCCAAAAATTCCCTGCATAACACCGCCTGCTATTCCCAAAGCAGCACCTACTAGCATTCCAACCAGCATACGCGGCATTCTTATATACCAAATGACGGCCAATTGCTCCTGCGTAAAATCACTTTTGTCAAAAAAAGGCAATCCCTGTTGATAGCCAATAACCGAAAAAGTATTTTTAATAGGAATTTCAATTTGGCCAAAAAATAGCGAAGCAAATGCAACAAAAAAAAGTAAGACTGCCAATACCAAAATAACAATCTTACTATAATCCTTTTTAACTATCATTTTTCCTCCTGTGTTTCACGTAATAGGAATCAAACAATAAATATACAAAAATACCTCCAGTATCGCTACTGAAGGTAAAAAGAGTACAATACCCAGCAAAAATGCCGCCACCCAGACCTTACCATCTATCGCAGGTACCAGACAATAATATAGCGAAGCAAGTTTCAAATTACTTGTTAAGAATAACATATGCGATATTCTTAGTCAACCAAAGCATTATAGACTGAGCATCATTAATACTTTAATTTTTCTCGTAAATTAAATCAACCGGCAATAAGGCTGGTAACCCATTGCTGCCGACAAAAGTATCTACTTTCACGCGGAAAACTTCACGCAAAAGATCAGAACCAATAGTCGCACGAGGCTCTCCTGTTGCAACCATTTCACCTTTCTTCATAACAGCTATATAATCAGAATACTGCAAAGCATGGTTAATGTCGTGCAATACCATAACTACGGTCAATCCAAGCTCTTTATTAAGTCTGCTTAAAAGCTTCATTACCTCCAACTGATGTGAAATATCCAGATATGTAGTTGGCTCATCCAGCAGTAATACTTGCGGCTTTTGTGCCAAAGCCATCGCAATCCAGGCTCTTTGTCTTTCTCCGCCTGATAACGTGCTTAAAAGCCTGTTACGCATATGCCGCATGCTTGCCTGCTTTAAAGCCCATTCTACACACTGCTCGTCTTCTTGTGCATTTCTTTTCCACCAACTTCTGTGCGGAAACCGTCCTAGTTCCACCAAGTCTTTAACTGTTAAATCAGCTGGTGATTGGGGCGACTGCGTCAATATTGCCAAACGCTTGGCAAATTCTTTATGGCTGAAAGTTTTTATATCTTTACCATCGTAAGTTATTTTTCCGCTCGCACAGGGAATAATTCTGGCCAAAGCCTTTAATGTTGTGCTTTTACCGCAGCCATTAGGGCCGATAATGGCTGTAACCTTACCTACAGGTATTTCTAAATTTATACCTTTTAAAATAATTTTATTGGATAATTCTACAGTAATATTATTTGCATTTATTACTCCCATCAAATTTCCCTCCTTAAGAGGAATAGAAAAAATGGTGCGCCAAGTGCAGCCATAATTATGCCCACTGGTAGTTCTACAGGTGAAAACATGGTCCGCGCCAATGTATCACTAAGAGTAACGGCACCTATGCCTAAAAGAGCCGAAGCGGGCAACAAAAATCTATAATCAGAACCAATTAACAGCCTGGCAGCATGAGGCACAATCAAGCCCACAAAACCAAGCAAACCAGCAACACTTACAGCGCTGGCAGCTAAAAGTGCCGCAATAGCCGTCATAGCAATACGCACAACTTCAACATTCACGCCCAAGCCTCTAGCCATTTCATCACCTAACTGCAGGATGTTTAAATAATTAGCGCAGACTAAAGCCAGGATTAAACCAACAATTGCGTATGGCAGAATAATCCCAACATGTGGCCAGCTTCTCGCCGCCAGACCGCCAACCATCCACATCAATGCTCCGTGAACCCTATCACTATAAAAAATCATTAGTCCTGAAATGCCAGCACCCAAAAAAGCCGAAACAGCTACACCTGCCAAAATAATTCTGACAGGCTTAATGCCATTTTTCCACGCTAAGATATATATACAAACAGCGGCTGCCATTGCACCTAAAAAAGCTATAGGCGTAATTAAATAATCAAGATGTGGGAATAATATCATGACAGCAACACCGGCCAACCCCGCACCTGAAGAAATACCGATGATATGCGGATCTGCCAGTGGATTACGCATTATTGCCTGCAGAATAGCGCCGGAAATTGCCAAATTAATGCCAACAAAAGCACCTACAATAGTACGCGGAAGCCTTATATTCCAGATAATTTGGCTCTTTGCATCCATTTGCGGGCTTTGCAATATTCCAATAATTTGCTCGACCTTAATATCCAACGAGCCCTTAGTCAAACTCAAAAACAAGCCTGCGATTGCCAATAGCGCAAATAAAGCTAAAACAAAAAAACGCCAGGCAGTCCTTGAAATACCAATTTTTTCAATTGTATGAGTCACATCATTTTCGTTATTTTGCATTAGAAAAAACCTCTGGATAAACACTTTTCGCCATATATTCTACCGCTTTTGGATACTGCAAACCCGGATTGATCAAAAATAACTGTTCCGGCAAAAAGATAATCCTGTTCTCACGTACAGCCTTCAAAGAATTCCAGGCAGGATTACTTTGAACATCTGACCGCAGGCGATTCTCAATTGCTGCATCAGTACCCATAGATGTAATGAAGATAAGTTCTGGATCGTTTTTCACTAATTCTTCCAAACTATACGGTGTTTTATCCGGATCACCACTTAAAGGAGTGCTTCCTGCCGCGACGTTCTTAAAGCCTAACAACTTGGCCGCGGAACCAGCAATAGTACCATCAAGCTCCACGGTCACATTTTTGGCACTCGCATGTAAAATTACTATTTTCTTTTCGTCTTTAGGGATTTTTTCGCTTATCTTGCTTATTTCATTATCAAGCTTTTCTGCTGCCTGCTGACCATTTTGCTCAGCTCCATAAATTTTTCCGATCAGCTTTAAGGCATTCCGAACCTCTTTATAAGTTCTTACATCAATCTCAATAACAGGTATGTTATTTGATTCCAATAAAGAAATAAATTTATCATGCTGCCCCTTAAGAGCCAATACACAGTCAGGTTTCAAAGCAACTACTCTCTCTACGTCAATATTATAGGTAAAACCTACCTCTTGGGCATCTTTCATGCTCTCCGGTATGATACCCACCTTTGAGCTTGCCCTGCCTATAACCTTCCCGCCAACCGCATCAATCATTCCCAAGAAAGAAGGAGACAAGCTGACGACTCTTTCGGGCTTATTCTTCAAAACAACATTTCGATTCGCGTCATCGGTAACAATCAAAAATGCTTTATCATCTACTGGTGCTTTTTTAGCATTTTGGCTTCCGCAGCCGCTTAGTGTTACTAGCTGTAAAAGTAGCAATAAAGCCATGAAGATCTTTTTCATTCAAAACAACTCCTTGATTGTGGTATATAAAAGCAAAAGCCTTCAGTTCTCAAACTGAAGGCAAGAAATGCAGAAAGTCCGCACTATGGAGTGCGTTATCCAGACCTCCCCATCTCTCGCAGGTACTTAGGTCGATTCGGTTGGCAGTCGTCTGGCTCGAATGCAAAAAGCATTCACACAGTGGCGGGACCGCGCCGGAATTGAACCGGCTTCCCTATTAAGCCTCTAAAGGCACCATACCGATATTCTTAAATTACTTGTTAAGGTTAACATATGTTTAATATTTCGTCAACATAAGCCTATACCCCCTTCGACTTTCTCTATAATTCTCCACTGCCATTGTCGAAATAAAATCTATTTGTTATAATCCTTATGGTGAAAGAAAGGAGATATTATGGAGATTTCTGAACTTATTGCACGCATTAATATATTAGCCAAAAAGAAAAGAACTGTTGGTCTTTCAACAGAAGAACAGGTAGAACAAAAAGAACTATATAAGGAATACCTTTCACTAATAAGATGCCAGGTCAAAACTCACTTGGACAAAATCGAAATCGTTGATAACCCAACGGTTAAACACTGATATGGATACTTTTACTCTCAGTACGGATGCTAAGCCTTGCAGTATTCGCAATTTTCTTGCGCAAAAAGGCATATCACTGACTAATTGGCGCAAAATCAAAAAAGACAGTACCATTCTGGTTAATGGTCTTCCTGCCTCCATCAGCCAACAATTAAAACCAGGTGACGTTGTTTCTTTTTCCTCACCGATTCAGGTTTCTTCAGTTATGCCTGAGGAAGGTCCTTTAAAAATTATTTATGAGGATTCGGACCTTATTATAGTTGATAAACCTGCAGATATGCTAGTTCATCCAACAGTAAAATCTGCATCACATACCTTGTCTAACTATCTTGCCGGTTATTATGCTAAAAATAATATTGCAGCCGGTATTCATCCTATTTTCCGTCTGGACCGCAATACTTCTGGTCTGGTCATCTTTGCCAAAAAACCTTTCATACAGCACCAGCTTTCTTCCGGCGCTATTCACAAAGAATATCTGGCCATCATAAAAGGTACCCTGCCGGCAAAGCATGGAACCATTGAGGCTCCGATTGCCCGCAAACCTGACAGTATCATCGAAAGAATGGTTGATGATCAGAACGGCAAATTTGCACGAACTGACTACAAATTACTGGTACAATATTCGCCTGAACTCAGTCTCACACAGTTTATTCTTTTCACAGGCAGGACGCACCAGATCAGAGTACATTCCGCCTATATAGGCTGTCCGCTAATTGGCGACAACCTGTACGGAGCACCTGGTCCACAGGCAAGACATGCTTTGCATTGCTGGCGTTTAGAGTTTCAACACCCTGTAACCGGTAAAATGATTAAGGTGTCCTCACCTTTGCCAGCTGACCTTTTAAAAATTATTAGTACATACAGACAAAAATAGCATACTTTTTTACAGTATTGGTGTGCTATAATTAGGATAAACAAAATACTTGGGGAGGTCATTTTATGCCATTAGTAACATCTACAGAAATGTTCAAAAAAGCTTATGAAGGCAAGTATGCCGTTGGCGCATTCAATGTCAATAATATGGAAATTATCCAAGGAATAGTGGACGCCGCCAAGGCTGAACAATCACCATTGATTCTGCAGGTTTCCGCAGGAGCACGCAAATATGCTAAGCATATCTATCTTATGAAACTGGTTGAAGCTGCAGTTGAGGATACCGGTCTTCCTATCTGCCTGCATCTTGATCACGGCGAAGATTTCGAAATATGCAAGGCTTGTGTTGACGGGGGCTTTACATCAGTAATGATTGATGGTTCCAAACATTCCTTCGAAGATAATATTGAGCTGACCAGACGCGTTGTTGATTACGCGCATAATAAAGGTGTTGTTGTCGAGGCTGAACTTGGCAAATTGGCCGGTGTTGAAGATGCTGTTAAAGTTGCCGCCAAAGATGCAACCTATACTGATCCTGACCAGGCTGTTGAATTTGTTGAACGTACGGGTGTCGACTCTTTGGCAATCGCTATTGGCACCAGCCATGGCGCTTACAAATTCAAAGGTAAACCTGAACTTGATTTTGCACGTTTGGAAAAAATCAGTAATCTTCTGCCTAATTTCCCATTGGTTTTACATGGTGCTTCCACCGTTTTGCCTGAGTTCGTATCCTTGTGCAACGAATATGGTGGCAAAATTGAAGGAGCTCAGGGTGTTCCTGAAGATATGCTTCTCCAAGCAGGCAAATTCGGTGTATGCAAAATAAATATTGACACGGATTTACGTCTTGCAATGACAGCATCTATCCGCAAATATCTTGCTAACAACCCTGGTGATTTCGATCCTCGCCAATACTTGAAACCTGCACGTCAAGCTATTCAGGACATGGTTACCCATAAAATGCGCGATGTTCTTAATTCAAGTAATCGTCTTTAATTCTCTACTTTAAAAATAAGAAAAACCCGATTTTATTCTTTAACGAATAAAATCGGGTTTATTTTTATTTATTTGTTAGTCATCGGTACTGTATTAGCAGCATGCGGCATTATATTAATTGTATAATCGGTTTTACCCTGCTTAGCTAACTCTACTTGCGCCAATTTCCAAGCCTCTTCCAAGCTTTCTACAGGAATCTGGCCAGTTTTGCGTACTATGTCAAAATTCTCTTTTTTGGTAACAAGATATACTGTATTGTTATGTGCTAAGAGCGCAACAGTGAAAGCAATAAAGAATGGAATTGTAAAGGCTGCGCGGCAAGCTTTTTCAAATTCTAGCATATCATCGAAACGGAAAGAATCAATAAAAGCTGGTGGTTCTTTAACATCAGGGCATTCGAGCATAGCAATCATGATTCCACCTGGTTTCATTGCCATGCCAGCAGTATCATAAGTCTTACTGCCTTGATACATATTTATATCTTTTGGGAATCCGCCAGGACTAGCAATAACAACGTCAGCTTTTTCTTTAATAGCAACGCCCTGAATCTTCATAACATCCTTGGTACCTTCCAGCCAAGCATCATACCAGTGACCGGCTACGATACGGGAAAAATCACCTTCGGCATTCATAACAGAGTTAACAAGGAAGCATGGGTTAACCATCTCTGCAACTTCGCACATATCCTCGTGTAAAGGATTGTTATCTAATTTTGTGCTAGCACAATCAAGACTGGCTCCAGCGCCAACTTCATCAGCCAATGCAAGAGAATGGTTTTTTTGAACTGTTACATATCCAGAAACTCCAGGCATAATACTTTTGCGGCCACCGCCAAAACCTGCCATCAGATGAACGGTAATACCGCCTGTCAAAACAACTTTGTCAGCATCCATTACTCTCTTATCTACATAAGCAGGAGTACCCCGTTTTGTATTACCAAGATAAACAAGATTATCTTCATCGGTAGAAACATGTTGGTAAATCTTAATTCTATCAACAACTTCCTGGCTACATACTGCAACATCTTCTTCATGTGTATGAGCACGATGTGTACCTTGAGCTACTACTATAAAAATATCATCATCTGGTACGCCGGCAAGATTTAATTCATCAACTATAACTGGTAAAAATTCATTTGTCCTGATCCAGCTGCGGGTAATATCGCTGACAATGATGGCAACTTTATCGCCTTTTTCCACGATTTTCTGCAGAGGTTCAGTACCGATAGGATTGCGTATTGCTTCAAGAGTTGCGGCCTTCACATCATCAATTTTTGTTGAAGGATTGCCATTAATAACTTGTAAAACTTTTTCTTCGGGTAAATCGATTTCTTGCGTTCCGTGTCCATAGCCAAAAGAATATCTTTTGAGTGCCATTTTTTGCCCCTCTTTCAAAAATTATTATTCGTTAATTATAATATAAAATAAAGTCAATGAAAAGGCTTTTTACTACCAATTTCTTGTTGATCTCCAAAATTCCGGTCTGAGTAAAACAAGCAAGGTAAACAATTCCAACCTGCCCAATAACATAGCAATTGAAATAACAATCTTGCCAAAAGAGTTTATATCAGCATAAGTACAAGTTGCACCGGCCACGCCAAGTGCAGGTCCGACGCTGCTGATGGTGGCAGCAATAATGCCAATAGAATCAATAACGCTAAGTCCTGTCATTGCAATTAAGAAAGTAAGAAAAGCAAATAGAACGATGTATAAGAAAAAAAAGCGCACAATTCCTGCCACTATCGGAGGCGGAACAGTCTTCCCGCTCATCGATATATCTACTACCATAGATGGGTGAATAGTTCTTTTTAGATGTGCAAAAGCCATTTTTGTAAGTACTACTATGCGGGAAACCTTGATTGCGCCAGCCGTCGAACCTGCACAACCTCCAATAAACATCAACAGCACCAAACAAAGTTTGCTAAATGGCGGCCAAATGTCAAAGTCATTACTGACAAAACCAGTAGTACTGATAATTGATACGACTTGAAAAATTGAATATCTAAAGGAATCTATACCATTAAAATAGTTGTTAATATATAAATTTAGTCCAATTGCAGCAGTAACTATAAAAATTATGGATATGTATACTTTAAATTCTGTATCCTGCCAAAGTGCCCGCGGCCCTTTTTCTCCTATCAAGTAATATAAAGCAAAATTTCCCCCGGCTATTATCATAAAAACCGTGATAATACCTTCTATTAGAGGACTTTCAAAATGAGTGACACTGGTATCATAAGTTGAAAATCCTCCTGTCGCAATGGTAGAAAATGAGTGGTTTATTGCTTCAAAGACGTTCATGCCAGCTAAACACAACATAATCATTTCGACTGCTGTAAAAAACAGATATATTTTACATAAGGCTATCGCTGTTGTTTTTATTCGTGGCAGCACTCTTTCAGAAGATGGGCCGGTAACTTCCGCATTGAACATATGGACAGCACCACTCGCAACCTGAGGCAAAAAGGCAATAAATACTACTATTATCCCAATGCCGCCAATCCAATGGGTAAGGCTGCGCCATAAAAGCAAGCTGCGTGGAAGCACTTCAATTTGAGAAATAGCCGTAGCACCTGTCGTTGTAAAGCCGGAAACACTCTCAAAAAAGGCAGAAACAGGATCTAAGATTCCAGCAAAAGCATATGGAAGAGAACCTAAAAAAGTTATTACAAACCAGCCAAAGCCAGCAATTGCAACGCCTTCCCTGTACGTAATTCCGGCATCTTCGGAATTACCGAATTTCACAAAAACAAATCCCATACATATACTTGTTACTATTGCTTGCAAAAAAGCATAAACGCAGTCTTCATTTAGAAAAATGCTTAACAACAAAGGTAAACAAAATGAAACTGCACACGTATTGCATAGTTTTCCTAAAAAGAAGGACAGTAATCGATAATTCATAATTTTCCCCCAAAAATCTTGCTCACAGTTACCAGTTTTTTGTTCCACGCCAAAAGTCAGGATTCAAAAAAATCAGCAAAGAAAAAATCTCCAATCTCCCCAAAAGCATTAATAAACATGAAATTAACTTTGCTCCTGCAGAAACATCGGCATAAGACGAAAACGGCGCCACAATATCAAACGCCGGCCCTATATTCGCCAGGCAGGAAGCCGCAATGCCAATGGAGTCAAGCATACCTAACTTATCAGTCAAAGATAAAAAAAGCGTAGCAAAAACAAAAATGGCAATATAGAAAAAGAAAAAACGACTGATACTAATGACCATATTTGGAGCAATATGGTTTCCTGATAACTTAATATCTATAACCATGCGCGGATGCAATGTTCTTTTGAGTTCAGCCCAGCTCAACTTAAACATGATGAGCAACCTGGCAACTTTTATTCCACCAGCAGTTGAACCCGCGCATCCACCTACAAACATCATCAACAATATACAAAATCTACTAAACTCTGGCCATCCATTATAGTTCTGCAGATAATAACCTGTTGTTGTTATCGTAGATACTGATTGAAAAAAAGAGTAGTAAAGGCTTTCTGATAATCTGTAATAATTACTGTAAAAAAGATTAATTGCCATCGCACAAGTAAAAAACAATATTACACCAATATATGCCATCAATTCAGTATCTTGCCAAAGTTTTTTAAAGCCTTCTTTGTATGCCTTATAATACAAAACATAATTTCCGCCGGAAAAAAGCATGAATAACAAGATGACTACTTCAACCGCAGTATTGTTGAAATGTGCAATACCATCTTTCTGCATACAAAAACCGCCTGTCGAAATTGTAGTCATGGCATAGTTGACTGCTTCAAAAAGAGTCATATTCAACACACATAAAATTAACGTCAATATAAATGTTGCAGTCATATAGGCAATGCTGATAGCATAAACAGTTGTTTTTATTCTCGGCATAATCCTTTCAGTTGATTCTCCGTGTAATTCAGCTGTAAAGAGACGTTCACCACTGCTGCCAACCTGCGGCACCAATGTAATAAAAATCAAGATAATGCCTAGCCCACCGAACCATTGTGTTAAGGAGCGCCATAAAATAAGACTGCTCGGAATAGCTTCCAAGTCATTTATACTGGTTGCTCCTGTTGTAGTAAAACCAGAAATACTTTCAAACAGAGACGAACTGAAATCAAAACCAAAGAATAAATATGGCAGTGCTCCCAAGAAACATACAAGCAACCAGCTAAATCCAACCAGCGCCAAACCTTCCCTTAGTGAAAGATGCCCCCTATACTCAACCTTCATCCTTGACATGAATATTCCAAGAAGCAAGGATATTGCAATAGGCAGCAAAAATTCCACCGTTTGCTTTTCGTTAAAATAAAAAGCCGCAATAAAAGGAAGCATTAAACTAATTCCAAAAGCAAGGCATACCTTTCCCAAAATATACATCACAAGCTTGACGTTCATCGTTTACTCCTTACCTTCAAAAGCTGGCATAACATTTTTTACATTACCAGCCTTTACAAAGATAATAATAGCATCTTCCGGATGAAGTATAGTGTCTCCGTTAGGTACAATGACCTCATCATTGTGAACCACGGCACAAACCAAGCACTCTTTAGGCAACTTTGCTTCTCGTAATGTTTTGCCGGCAATCCTTGATGTTTTAGGTATTATTAATTCTATTGCTTCTGCTTTAGCACCTTCCAGCAGCGATACCGAAACAACGCCGCCACGTCTGATAAACCTGAGAACTTCACCGGAGCTTAATAATCTGGAAGAAAGCACGATATCTACGCCAACTTTTTCCATCAACTCAACATATTCATTACGTGCTACCCTAACGATAGTCTTCTCCGCACCAAGATGTTTTGCCAGCAGTGCCAACAGCAAATTCAGCTTGTCATCTTCTGTAACGCAGACAACAACATCAGTTTCCGCTATTCCTTCTTCAACCAATAAATCAATGTCTGTTCCATCCCCGTTTAACGCAATACCCTTCTTAAGCTTTTGCGCAACCATTTGACAACGTTCTCTGTTCTTGTCAATTATCTTCACAAACAGTCCTTGCTGTTCCAGCAAGGGAGCCAAAAACCTGCCTGTACGTCCTGCGCCGATAATAATTACTCTTTCAGCTTTGGAATGAGTTGTTGCAAAACGTCCTTCAAATTCATTAATTACGTCTCTTCTGCCAACAAAAAAAACATTATCATTATCTCTCATTACATCGTCGCCATGAGGAATTATCATACGATTATTGCGAAAAATCATGGCAACCAATACTTGCTTTGGTATATCAAGGTCTTTCAATGGCACATCTATCATTTTTGATGCGCTTCTCAACTTCACCTCAAACATCCGAACCCTGCCATCAGCAAAATCCTCAACATTTAAGGCAGCTGGCGTCATAAGAATTCGATTTATCTCTTTAGCAGTAATCTGCTCAGGATTTAAAATCATATCAACTTTCATGTCATCTTTCATAAAAACATCAGATAACTGCGTATAATCAGTATTACGTATACGTGCAACAGTATGTTTGACACCATTCTGCTTCGCTAACATGCAAATTACCATATTGGCTTCATCACTATCCGTAGATGCAAGGAGCATGTCAGCATCCTTAACAAAAGTCTCTGCCATCGTCAGAGGACTTGCACCATTCGCACCGACCGTTAAAACATCCAAGTTATTTTTGACAACCTCACGCCGCTTTTCGTCTTGTTCGATGACTACTACGTCGTATTGATCATTGGCCAGCAATTGAGCAACACTATAACCTAATTTTCCCGCACCAACTACAACTATTCGCAAGACAACTCCCACCTAACTTAATTAGATTCTGTATACTTTGTGTAATTATAACATGGCTTACACTATGTTACATAGCGCCGTAATTCATTTTATTCCGAAGATTGTTAAACATTTCTTTATATATCATCATAAAACATTGAAAATAAATGCAAAAAAGCCATAGGACAAGTATTGCCTATGGCTTTTTTGTTTCTAATTTTATTCTCTCAATTTAGCTTTAAATGTTTCACCGACTACCGATACAACTTTCTTGATAACTAAATCAATCTCATCATCGGTTAAAGTTCTGTCACTTGCTTGAAAAGTCAGATTAAAAGCCATGCTCTTGCAGCCTTCAGCGACTTGTTTGCCTGTATATACATCAAACACTTTAGCTGTTTGCAGCAATTCTCCTGCATTGGCTTTTATCACTTCAACCAACTCACTCATTGCAATCTCTGTTGGAACAACTACTGCAATATCTCGTGATGTACCAGGGAACTTAGGTAAGTGTGTATATTGAGGAACATGTGTTACTGCCGCAACTAATGGCTCAATCTCTAATTCGAACAAATACGCGGCTTGCGGCAAGCCATAAGCATTCTGCACTGCTGGATGTGCCTCACCAAAGCAGCCTATGGTCACGCCATTGTATTCTATCATACAGCTTTTGCCAGGATGCAGATATGGAGCCGTTCCAGTAACAAACTTCCAGTCTTGCATCTGTAGGTTGTTCAATAGCCCCTCAACTATACCTTTTACATCATAGAAATCGACATCTTCGCGTCCTTCGTTCCAATTTAACTCATTTCTTTTGCCACACAAAGCCATGCAAAGCATAGGTTTTTCTGTTGGAAAGCCCCTCAGTGGCAATTCATCAGCAAAGTAAACACGGCCAACTTCAAAAGTTGCAACCTTTGTGTTTTGACGTGCAACATTATAAGCAACATTTGCCAACATACCAGGTACAAGTGTAGTACGCATGACTTTAAAATCATCAGTAATAGGGTTCATAATATCGATTACTCTGCGTCTTGCATCGTCAGCAGCAAGGCCGATTTTATCGAAAGCTGAAGTATGGATAAAGCTATAGTTGATTACTTCATTCATACCTACTGCAACCATATAATCTTTAATCATATCCTGCACATCATCAATAATGTTTTGGCCACCTTTAGTAACATTGAGACAAGGCAAATGAGATTCAATATTATCGAGGCCATGGATGCGGCATATTTCTTCGCTGATATCGGCATCACAAGTAACGTCAGGGCGCCAAGTCGGAGCTGTTACAATAAGTTCTGCGCCATCCTCCCGCACACAGAACTGTAATTTTTCCAAAGTTGCTACCATTTCTTCTTTTGTAATCGCAATGCCAATTCTTGAATTGATTGCTTCCGGCTGCACCCTAACTACTGCAGGCACATAAGGTACAGGATAAGCATCAACAATGCCTGGAACAGTCTCACAGGCTTCCATATTTTCCAGAAGGTTGGCAGCACGATTCAGTGCATTCCAGGTAAGCACAGTATCAACACCACGCTCAAAGCGGCTTGACGCTTCACTGCGCAGACCAAGTACGCGACTTGTACGTCTGATGCTGACACCGTCAAAAGTCGCAGCTTCCAGCATAACGTTTACTGTCGTGCCGGTAACCTCAGTTTCCAAACCGCCCATTACTCCGCCCAGGCCAACAGCATGCATTGCATCAGCGATAACAATCATGCTATCATTCAAAGTTCTTTCCTGTTCGTCAAGAGTAACCAGCTTCTCTGCGTTCTCAGCCCGTCTTACAATTAATTTGTGGTCAGCTACTTTATCATAGTCATATGCATGCATCGGCTGTCCAAGTTCAAGCATAACGTAATTAGTAACGTCAACAACATTGCTGATAGGACGAACACCACAGGCACGTAAACGCCTTTGCATCCAGATCGGAGATTCTTTGATTTTAATGTTTTTCAAAACACGAACTGCAAAACGTGAGCAAAGATCTGTTGCTTTTATTTCTACTTTCGCCATCGAATTAGCGTCACCGTTTGCAGCCTCTTTTACTTCCATGGATGGCATTTTAAGGTTTGCGCCAGTTACAGCGGCCACTTCTCTGGCCAGACCAATCATATTGAAACAGTCGCCCCTGTTAGCGGTAAGGTCAAAATCGTAAACTACGTCATCAAGACCAAGCACCTCTTTAATATCTACACCGATTGGTGTATCTTCAGCCAGTATCAGTATTCCTTCTCTTTGTTCAGGCAGCAGAAGTTTAGCATCTAAACCAAGTTCAGAAGCAGAACATAGCATGCCATAAGAATCAAGACCACGCATTTTAGCCTTCTTCAATTTCATACCGCTAGGCAATTGTGAGCCAACAACAGCAACCGGTACAATAACGCCTTTTGTGACATTCTGTGCACCGGTAAGAATTTGCAGTAATTCGCCAGTTCCCACATCAATGCTACAAACCCAAAGTTTGTCCGCATCCGGATGATGTTCTATTTCAGCTACTTTACCGGTTACAACACCATTAAGTCCCTCACCAAGATAAGTAATTACTTCTACAGGAGTACCGGCTCTTGTCAGCTTATCCGCCAAAACTTCCGGAGTATCTGTAATTTCTACATATTCTTTTAACCAATTTAAAGATGCTAACATAACAAATCCTCCTTATTTGAATTGACGTATGAAGCGTAAATCATTTTCAAAGAATAATCTCAAATCATCAATACCATATTTAAGCATTGCTATACGTTCAACGCCCATACCAAACGCGAAGCCACTTACCTGCTGTGGGTCATAGCCGCTCATGGTCAGCACATTAGGATGAACCATACCAGAGCCTAATATTTCCAGCCAACCGGAGTTCTTACATACACGACAGCCTTTGCCACCACAAATTACACAAGAAATATCAACTTCGGCAGATGGTTCTGTAAAAGGAAAGAAACTTGGACGCAATCGTACTTTGACGTTGCTGCCAAACATTTCCTTAAGGAAAAGTTCAAGTGTTCCTTTCAAGTCAGCCAGACTAATACCTTTATCAATAACAAGGCCTTCCACCTGATGGAACATTGGTGAATGTGTGGCATCATAATCCCTGCGATAAACTCGACCCGGTGCGATCATCCTGACAGGCTCATTACCGCCTTTGCTTTGCATAGTTCTTGCCTGTACCGGTGAAGTATGCGTGCGCAGCAAATATTCTTCCGTAATGTAGAAGGAATCCTGCATATCACGCGCAGGATGGTCTTTTGGTAGGTTCAAAGCCTCAAAGTTATAATAATCATTTTCTATTTCAGGTCCTTCGTTTACATCGAAGCCCATTCTCATAAAGATTTTTTTGATTTCGCGCATTGTCAGGGTAATAGGATGCAGATGCCCAATTTTCGGTGTCCTGCCAGGTAACGTAACATCTACTTTCTCGTTAGCCAATTTATCTGCCAAAGCCTTGTCTTCCAAAACTTTAGTATATTCATCAATTTTCCCTTCCAATTCAGCACGAAGTTCATTAACAATCTGCCCGATTTTTGGTCTCTCTTCTGCTGAAAGCGCTCCCATTCCACGTAAAATTTCTGTCAAGGAGCCTTTTTTCCCTAAATATTGAACTTTTAGGTTTTTTAGTGCTTCCAGTGAAGTGACTGTTTCCAGGTCTCGCAAAGCCTGCTCTTTAAGTGCTTGCAGTTTTTCTCTCATGGTCATCCTCCTAAAAAAAATAAAGCCTCCATCCCCGTGAAGGGGCGAAAGCTCTGTTTCCGCGGTACCACCCTAATTTATTTCTCATATGTCTTAACGCGACAAACGTTCAGCCTACACAGCATCGCCTTCAGCCAAAGCACTCGGAAGTGAACTTCTGTCCAAATGTAGCATGCGGCTCTCAGCCTGGTCCGCAATTTCTGTATCGCATTTATGACATACTCTCTTCGTCATAGTGACAAAACCTTATTTAATTAACAAAATAAATTATAGCACATCAGTTGATTTAGTGACAAGCTTTCGTCTGACACATTCAAAAAGAATTATGCCAGCCGCAATTGCCGCGTTCAGAGATTCAGCATTACCTGGCATAGGTATATAAACTAGTTTTTCAGAAGCCGACAATAGTTCGGAACTAACTCCTTCGGCTTCGTTGCCAATAACGATGGCTGTACGCTTTGCTAACTCTGCGCCATAAATACTCTGCCCGCCTTCTAAAGAACTACTCCATAGTGACCAATTACTATCTTTGCACCAGTTTATAAATTCTTTTTTATTCTGTGCGTTTCTGATTGGCAGATGGAAAAAAGACCCCATGGCAGAACGAACTGCTTTAGGTGCAAAAACATCCGTACAGCCTTCTAACAAAATAATACCGGCAATGCCAGCTGCATCAGCAGTTCTTATCATTGTTCCCAGATTTCCAGGATCACGCACTTCGTCCAGAACAAGAAGCAGGCCTTCATCATTTTGGTTAAAATCATCTAATTCATATAATTTCTTCCTGACAACAACAAGAATACCCTGCGGCGTATCTGTGTCACTAAGACGCTGCATTACTTCCGGCATAACCTCAAAAACAGCAACACCAATAGCTTCTAGCTCATCTGCTATCTTTCTTACCCTTTCGGATTCTACGGAAACATCAACGAAAGCGCGCAAAATATCCCAGCCTGAGCTTAAAACTTCCTCAGTGCTCCGTGCGCCTTCGATAATAAAAGCATCTGCAGCTGTACGATATTTCTTTATTTTAAGTTCACTGGTTTCCTTTACAAGCTGATTGTTTACGCTAGTTATTATCCTTCTCAAATTTTTGACTCCAATGCTTTGACGCTGTCTCTTGTTCCCAGAATGACCATAATATCGCCTTCTTTTATCTTGTCATTAGGATCAGGATTTACCAAAATTTGGCCATTTCTTCTTAAAGCAACTACTGTCACATTATATAAACGACGCAGCTCAACCTCACTAAGGCTCTTGCCTACCATTGTTTTAGGTGTTCCTATTTCCATAATACTTAAATTATCAACTAATTCTATGTAATCAACAATATTACTGTCGGCTAGATTATGACCCACACGTATGCCCATATCTCGTTCGGGGTAAATTACTTTATCTGCGCCTATTTTATCAAGCATACGCCCATGAAGAGAAGTAGAAGCCTTGGCTATAATGAAAGGAATGCCACATTCCTTAAGCATCAACGTGCACATAACGCTAGGCTCCAAATCCCTGACGGCTACTACGGCAACGTCAAAGTTACGCAAACCGAGAGTCTTATATATATCTTCATCAAGTACATCCGCGGCAACAATATGAGTAAGCTCATTGCTCAAGCCCTGAACAATTTCTTCATCTTTGTCAATCCCTAGAACATCGTGTCCTAAACTATACAGAGTTCGTGCTACACTTATACCAAAGCGTCCCATTCCTAATACTACGTATTGTTTCTTTTTCTTCTCCATATTGCTACTCTCCTATCCGATAATTACTTTTTCTTCAGGATATTTGATTTTTTCTGGTCGAGGTTTTTGCAATAGAAGCATAGCAAAAGTAAGAACTCCGACTCGACCAGCATACATCGTTAACACTAAAAGCAGCTTACTGATTTCAGACAAATCACGCGTTATACCAACCGAAAGTCCCACAGTACCAAAGGCTGATACAACTTCAAATAATACCTGAATGACAGGTATATTGTCATTCCAGCTTATCAATAGGGTAACAACTAAGATTAAAAACAAAGCCAAAATAAAAATCGCAAAAGCCTTATTTACAGCTTTTTTACCAATTCTGCGATTAAAAACTTCAATATCGCTTTTCTCGTGCAACAATGACCAAACTGTCAGTAAAACAACCACAAAAGTGGTTGTTTTTACCCCGCCGCCCGTAGAAGTTGGCGATGCTCCAATAAACATCAACATTATTAAGAATAGGAGGGAACTATCGGTCATTTTTTCAATTGGTAAAGTATTAAACCCTGCAGTTCTCGAAGTTACAGATTGAAACATGCAGGCCATCCATTGATCCATGCCTGAAAGATTAGCAATTGTATCAATATTGTTATGCTCCATCAACCACAAGGAAACAGTACCGCCAAATATAAGAACTGCAGTTGATATAAGAACTATTTTACTGTGTGCCTTTAATGATTTAAAATTTCGTTTAGCAAGAACATCTTCAAGAACTATAAATCCCAAGCCGCCCAATATTATTAAAGACATTATGCTCAGATTTACAACAACGTCACCTTTGAAGTTAACCAAGCTATCATAATTACCGAATAAATCAAACCCAGCATTACAAAAAGCGGAAATCGAGTGCCAATATCCCATATATAGAGCCTTGTTCCCGTATATAGGATATAAGTGAAAAGCAAGTATTGAGCCAAAAATAAACTCTATCAAAAACGTGTACTTTATAACATGCAACGCTAACCTTACAACACCAGAAAATCCCTCCTGGTTCAATGTTTCCTGAATAAGCAAGCGCTCACGTAAATTTATCTTTTTCCCAATAGCCACGCTTATCATCGTTGCAAAAGTCATAATTCCAAGTCCGCCAAGCTGAATAAGAATTATAATTACCATTTGCCCGAAAAAAGAAAAAAAAGTTCCTGTATCAACAACAGCAAGTCCGGTAACGCATACGGCTGAGGTAGCAGTAAATAAAGCATTCACAAAAGAAAGAGGCATGCCGCTGACGCTTGCAGCAGGAAGCATCAGGAAGCCTGTACCAGTTAAAATCAACATGAGAAAAGTTAGCGCGACCAGCTGATAAGTCGTAAGATACTGCAACAACCTGAATATTATCACAAAATTGCCTCCCTTGGCATAATAACTCACTTACCGTGTATTCTACACCTTTAAATAAAGTTAGACAATTAAATTTTTAGCATAAAACACCTGAAGCATCGCTTCAGGTGTTTTATGCTTATAAACATCTTAAATTGTAAAAATTACAGTGCTGCTTTTGCGACTTCAACCAATTTGGTGAAAGCTGCTGCATCATAAATAGCCATATCAGCCAAAACTTTACGGTTCATTTCAACACCAGCTTTAGTCAGGCCATACATGAAACGGCTATAGCTCATGCCGTTAGCACGGGTTGCAGCATTAATACGAGCAATCCACAAATTGCGGAATTCGCGTTTCTTGGCACGACGGTCACGTCTTGCATAAGAAAGGGCTTTCATTACGGTTTCGTTAGCTTTTTTGAACAATTTGCTCTTGCTGCCGCGATAACCTTTTGCTAATTTCAAGATTGCTTTATGACGTCTGTGTGCAGTGACACCTACTTTAATTCTTGCCATGGTTAATCCTCCTCAAATTTCCTCTGTTATTATGCGTACGGCAGCATTTTTGCTACGCGTTCATGATCTGTCTTGTGAACAAGAGCTGCTTTGCGCAGACTTCTCTTGCGCGCAGGAGATTTATGTTCAAGAATGTGGCTGGTAAACGCTTGGGAACGCTTAAATTCACCTGTACCCGTTACTTTAAAACGTTTAGCAGCACTTCTACGAGTTTTCATCTTTGGCATAGGAAACATCCTCCTTATTATTTGTTAGCTTTTGGCGAAACAATCATAATCATGTTTTTGCCTTCTAATTTAGCGGCACGTTCGATGACTGCTAAGTCTTCGAGCTGTTTAGCCATTTTAGTTAATAGAATTTCTCCCAGTTCAGGATGTGATAACTCACGTCCGCGGAACATAATAGTGACTTTGACTTTATCGCCATCTTCCAAGAACCGAACTGCATTCTTGAATTTTACGTCGAAATCATGATCTTCAATGCCTGGGCGAAGCTTAACTTCTTTGATATCAAAGGTTTTTTGCTTCTTACGAGCTTCTTTTTCACGTTTTTGCTGCTCGTAGCGATACTTGCCGTAATCCATAATCCGGCATACCGGCGGTTTTGCATTCGGCGCAATTTCGACCAAATCCATATGACGTTCCAATGCTAAATTCAAAGCATCTCGACCGGACATAATGCCAAGCTGTTCGCCTTCGTCAGCAACGACACGCACTTCACGAGCCCGGATTTCTTCATTGATACGCAAGCTTTCTTTGCTTATAACAATTCACCTCCAAAAAATATTAAAGCGGGTAGACGTAATAGTCCACCCGCTGATAAGAAACAATATCATTGACCCTGTCGGACTTCAGTCGCAAGGTGAGAAGCGGATGGCTTCTACTTCGTTACTCAAGCATTGTAGCATAACATTGCAGTTATGTCAAACATTTATTTCTTTTCGGCAATTTCTTTCTGCAGCATTGCTATAAAGTCATCTGCCTTCATAGCGCCAAGATCTCCTTCGCTGCGGCGACGGACGGCAACTGCACCCTCTTCAACCTCTTTGTCACCTATAACAAGCATGTATGGAATCTTTTGTACTTGCGCTTCACGAATCTTATAGCCGATTTTTTCGTTACGGTCATCAAGATATACCCTGAGGCCCAAGTCAAACATTTTATCATGTAGCTCTTTGGCATAAGCTACATGCTTGTCAGTTATCGGCAGAATGCGAACTTGTGTAGGTGCCAGCCATGCTGGGAACGCACCGGCATAATGCTCAATCAAGATACCAATAAATCTTTCGATACTGCCGTAAACAACACGGTGTATCATAACCGGTCTATGTTTCAGGCCATCTTCGCCAGTATAAGTCAAATCAAATTTTTCCGGCAGCTGCATGTCTAGTTGTATAGTTCCACACTGCCAGGTGCGGCCAATAGAATCAGTCAGATGGAAATCAATCTTCGGTCCGTAAAAAGCACCATCGCCTTCATTAACTACATATTCAAGGCCGAAATCTTCCATTGCGTCGCGCAGAGCATTTGTTGTTTTTTCCCAGGTTTCTGCATCACCCATGGAGTCTTCCGGACGAGTTGACAATTCAGCATGATATTTCAAACCGAAAGTTCCATAAACCTGGTCAAATAATTTTATGACATTTTGGATTTCTTCTTTTATTTGGCTTGGCATCATGAAAATATGTGCATCATCTTGAGTAAAGCAACGTACACGGAACAAGCCATGAAGCGCACCTGACAATTCATGTCTGTGTACAAGTCCTAATTCGCCTGCACGAATAGGCAGCTCTTTATAGCTATGAGGTTTTGTCCTATATACCAACATACCTCCTGGGCAGTTCATCGGTTTAATGGCGAAATCCAATTCGTCAATCTTGGTAAAATACATATTTTCTCTGTAGTGATCCCAATGCCCTGATTGTTCCCAAAGACTACGCGACAATATCATAGGAGTCTTAATTTCCTGGTAACCATATTCTCTATGAATTTTACGCCAATAATCTTCAAGTTCGTTGCGGATAATCATACCGTTTGGATGGAAGAACGGGAAGCCAGGTCCTTCCTCCTGAATACTGAAAAGGTCAAGTTCCTTGCCCAGTTTACGGTGATCGCGTTTCGCTGCTTCTTCAAGCATATTAAGGTAAGCATCAAGTTCTTCCTTAGTATTAAAAGCCGTTCCATAAATGCGCTGCAGCATTTTATTCTTTTCATTACCGCGCCAATAAGCACCAGCAATGCTTTGTAGTTTAAAAGCTTTTACCCGTCCTGTCGTTGGGCAGTGCGGTCCAGCACACAGGTCAAGAAAATCGCCCTGCTGATAAATGCTGATAATAGCATCTTCAGGCAAATCATTAATCAACTCAACTTTATATGGTTCTTCCATCTTTGCAAACATTGCCAAAGCGTCTGTTCTTGTCAGTTCATTGCGAACAAGAGGAATATTGGCTTTCACAATTTTTGCCATTTCCTTTTCAATTGCTACTAAATCTTCTGGTGTAAATACATGCTCGCTATCAAGATCATAATAGAAGCCGTTAGCTATAGCAGGTCCAATAGCAAATTTTGTGCCGGGAAACAAATGTTGAATTGCCTGTGCCATGACATGCGCTGCTGTATGGCGTATAGCATGCAGGCCCTCCGGTGTATCTGCTGTAATAAATTCTACAGATGCATCATTTTCCAGGCTGTCTGTAAGATCCTTATTCTTGCCGTCAACAACTGCGAGTAGGGCAACCTTTCCCAATTTTTGCGACAAGCTTTTTGCTACTTCCAGAAGTGTTACTCCTGCAGAGTATTCTCTTGTACTGCCATCTTTCAAAGTTACAATAATGTTAGCCATACAAATCCTCCTAAACAATATATTCATCATAAATAATTAACAAGAACTACAAAATAAAATAAAAAAACTCCATCCCTCTAAAGGGACGGAGTTTTCCGCGGTTCCACCCTGATTGATTCCTAAAAGAATCCACTCGGTACCGTTAACGCCGGTTTTACGAAGCTTTATACTTGTGCGAACACGTTCCAAAGTTAGTTTGAAGGTGGTTGTAAACATCTTTTTACCAAACTGCTTTCAGCCAAGGCAGTTTTCTCTGTATGGTCTTATGCTGATGCTTCTTCCTTCGCATTACTTGTAGTTATTTTGATTTATCACTAATTATAACACACTCTTTTTCCTTGTCAACATTTTGTAATAAAAGTAAAAGACGTAGTATAATGAGCTTGTATGCATCTATTTTCTTAAAAAGTGAGCTGAGTACCCTGAATATTTTAATCAAACTTCTTATTTTTTTCACATTTAGCATAACATTAATTACAGCAACTGCCGAAGCAAACAGGAAAATAGTGTACATCCCATTGGATAATCGTCCGGTTTGCCTTAACTACGTTAAACAAACTATTAAGGCAGCAGGCTATGAACTAGCTGTTCCGCCTGAGAAATTGCTGACCGATAACGGGCATAATGGCAATCCTGGAGCCCTTTGGTCCTGGTTAAACAATGCCGTCCAAGATGCTGATGCTGCGGTTTTAGCAACGGATAGCCTGATCTATGGCGGCTTAGTTGCTTCACGAACACATCACGATTCAAATAGTGAACTCATTGACAGAGTGAAAAAGTTTAAGGACTTGAGGGAAAATTATCCAAACCTTAAAATTTTTAGTTTTTCAACAGTTATGCGAACACCACGTCAAAGCTTTGGGAATGTTGAACCGCCATACTATAGTAAATATGGTCCTGATATTTTTACACTTTCGCAGTTAAACGATAAGGAAGATGGACAGGGCCTTTCGCCAAGTGAAAAATTTAAAAAAAATGAACTGCTGGCACAACTTCCTCAAAAACAGCTGGCTGACTGGCTGGAAAGACGACAAAAGAACTTCCGTATTAACTTACTGCTTACAGAACTAGCAAGAAATAGAACTTTTCATTATTTTGCCATTGGCAAGGATGATGATGCGCCTCTTTCACAGACAAACATGGAGAGTCGTCATCTTATGGAAGCTACTCTGGACTTATCCAATAACCACTTCAAAATACTTCCTGGAGTAGACCAGCTTGGTCTTTTATTGCTTACCAGGGCCATTAATGAGCTTAGCAATGAACAGCCTATTGTCTACGTTATTTATTCTGAAGGGGCCGGCAAAAACACCTTGCCATATTATTCTGACCAGCGTTTATCTTCCTCTGTCCCCGATCAAATCCAAGCTATGGGTAGTCGCGTGTCAGAACTCCCTGATATGGCGGATCTTATTCTTGCCGTTAATACGCCTTACGATGGCATTACCAAGGATTCTACTGCCGATGATAATCTGTTTTTCACATCAATATATAACAAAAGATTTATTAATATTATCTCCAACTTTGTCAAAAGCGGAAGAGCCTTGGCTATAGCTGACATATCATACGCAAACGGTGCTGATAACGGTTTCATGGAAGAACTATACAAACATAATTTATTAGATAAAATCCTCGCTTATTCAGGTTGGAATACAGCTGATAATACAATCGGCTATGCACTTTCACAAGGTATATTAGCCAAAAAGATGTCACTATCTGATAAAAACGCATTACTGCAAATACGCTATCTTGATGACTGGCTCTATCAATCTAATATACGTCCGCACCTCAGCAATTCACTTGGAAAAAATGACCCTAATATTATTTACGACTTTAAGCCTTACCATGAAGAAATCGTCGCAGCTACCTATAAATTATATGCACATTATTTAAATAAAGATCCTTTTCTCCAAAATACTAATTTTAAAATTGATTTCCCCTGGAATCGACTTTTTGAAATCAATGTAATCATGAAAACTTATAAATAAGAAAAAATGTGTTACTGCAAATGCAGTAACACATTTTTTATCTCATATTAATAAATTGAAGATCAACGCCAAAATCACCCTGTTTTAATAGTTGAATGACAGCTTGTAAATCATCTTTTTTTGCACCTGACACGCGTACCTGATCATCCTGCATCTGCGCAGTTACCTTAAGCTTCGAAGCTTTGATGGCAGCTATTATATCTCGTGCTTTTTCCTTAGGAATACCTTGTTCGATATCTATTGTCTGTCTAACAGTACCTTTTGATGCAGGCTCAACTTTTCCTGGTTTAAGACATTTTAAAGGGATATTCCTTTTTGCCATTCTCTGTCTCAAAACATCGAGTATGGCAGATAGTTTATATTCATCTTCCCCTGTAATCTTTAAACATTTTTCCTCTAACTCAATACTGGCGCTGGAACCTCTGAAATCAAAGCGTTGTCCGATTTCCTTCTTGGTTTGGTTAACAGCATTATCCATTTCTTGCATGTCGACTTGCGACACAACATCAAAAGAACTATCCTTTGCCACTGCAAACACTCCTTTAGAAATAATAACTGCCTTACTCTCAGAAATTATTTTAACACGGCTCCCTATGTCTCTTCAATAAAAAAGGTGCTACTGCATCCACAGTAGCACCTTCCTAAAAATCAAAGATGAACAGTTCTATCAGAAACTTCTTTCTTCTTCGCGTCATTAAAACGCGGCAAAGTACTCAGATAACCAGTAATGCGACGTACTCTCACAATGCTGTCGTAATGAGGTTTGACTAAAATGTCATTACCTTCAAGTGATAAATCAACAGACAACAAAGTCTTATGCGGCATAACATGTAATTGTTCGCCTACATAGATAGAAGCTTCCTGCTCAGTAATACCGTCGGAGCAATTAACCTGCACTCCACTCATTTCAAATACCATAGTTCTCAACCCCCGCACCAATAATTACTACTCCTATATAGTACGATGGATTGATGCCATTGTCAAGTTCTTTAACAATATATAGTGTTTTTATTATAAATTGTAGACAATTTACACTATATTTAGTTTTTTCTCTAAATTTGCTCTCGTTCCTCCATAGTGTTAACTAGTTTACGTATTTCGTACTTAATCACATCACTGGCGGGCGTACTGATCGGAATATCCTCCGTTTCAAAATAACGTAATTTTTCCTTAAGCATTTTGTCATTTTCTTCTTTGTAAATATAAATATCTGCCGAAACAATGACTTGCTGCAAAACATCTCCCTCATCATGCCAATAGAAACCCCAGGAATGTACAAGTCGTTCTTCCATCCTGTTTACGCTCAGAATAACAACAACTTTTGCTGGTATTTGAGCGGCGATTTTTTGTAATGTTTGCTTATCCAGCTTAGAAGTCGACAAGCCGCTTTCCTTTATAACCTTCAAGGCTGTGTCAGTCGGTTCAGAACTTTTAATAATTTCATAATAAGGAACGTGGTAAGCCTGCCGTACTTGCTCACGCCAAGATAAAAAATCTTCTTGTGTAACATTCTGGGAATAATCAATCAAAACAAACGCAACCGGCTTATACTCGAAAGCTGCTTCAGTACTTGTGCATATGGAAAAGACAGAAACGAAAGCTAAAAATAAACCTAGCAAATATTTTTTTATCACTTTTATTCCCTCCTTTTGTAAAAAATATCCTGAACTATACCATTTTCCAAAGATAAATTGAGAAAAGAAGCCAAAGTCTGTCCTATATCAGAAAATGTTTTCATAGGTGGTATTACTTGAGGTCTCACCTGTTTGCCAAAAAATAAGGCCGGAATCTTCTCGCGAGTGTGGTCACTGCCGCTCCAGGTCGGATCACAACCATGATCTGCCGTTATAAGAACAACATCCGAAGGCTGCATATATTGAAAAAGCTCCGGAAGTCTCTTATCAATATATTCTAGACCAGCTGCATAGCCTTGAACATCCCTCCTATGTCCATATGATGAATCGAAATCGACAAAATTCGTAAATACAAGACTATTATCCTTTGCTTCACGCACAGCTTTAAGAGTTACATCGAACAATGCCTCCAGACCGGTAGCCGGATAGTGTTTGCTGATGCCACGATGTGCAAAAATATCGGCAATTTTACCTATAGCATGAACGTAGCCGCCACTTCCACATAGCTTGTCGAGCAATGTTTCCTCAGGCGCAGGTACTGCGTAGTCATGACGATTGCCGGTACGTGTGTAATTTTCTGGAGCATCACCAATGAAAGGACGTGCTATGACACGAGCTATATGATAGGGCTGCACTAATTTAAAAGCAACCTCACATAACGCATATAATCTTTCCAATCCAAAAACTTCTTCATGAGCAGCAATCTGTAGAACACTATCAGCCGAAGTATAAACAATTGGCTTACCTGTTTTGCAATGTTCTACACCCAATTCTTTAATAACTTCTGTACCTGAAGCATGTTTGTTACCAAGTATACCGGGAATCCCTCCCTCTTCAATCAGTTTTGTTAATAAATCAACAGGGAAACTATTTTCTTTGGCGAAAAAATAGCCCCAATCAAACCTGACAGGTACACCCATCATTTCCCAATGCCCGCTCAAAGTATCTTTACCCTTACTTATCGGTGAAGCACAACCACAAGCTCCAGACAAATTTTTAACGTTTTCACTTAAGGGAAAACTTAATTTTTTGCCTCTGCTGGCCTCAGCAGCATGTCCGAGACCCAACATATCCATATTCGGCAAGAACAAATTATTGGATCGGCCTCTTTCATCTTTTCTGTTCTTACCGCACCACTCGTTAATGTGACCCAAGGTATCAGCACCTGCGTCCCCAAATCTCACGGCATCTTCAGTACAACCAATGCCAAAAGAATCTAATAATAAAATAATTACTCTACTCATTTTTCATTTTCCTTCTTTAGTCATGTTTACTAAAGCTCTTTTTACAACACTTATAAAACGTTCAGAAGCCAGTTGGTATATATCAGAAGATGCAACATGCTCACTTTGCGTTCTTTTTGCAACAACTCCACAGATTGAGGCAGCAGCTAAACCCATACTTTGTGCCACGACGAAAAGAGTTGCTGTTTCCATTTCGTAATTACAAGCTCCTAAAGCTTGCCATTCTTTTAAAGAACCTTGCAGGGCTCGCGGCACATAGCCGGTAAAACTGTCATAACGTTCCTGTCCTGGCCAAAAAGTATCCGAAGAAACAGAAATACCAACATGATAAGGTACGTCGACCTCCCTGGCGGCTGCGACAAGGGCATTGGTAAGTTCCAAAGATGCAACTGCCGGGAATTCAATCGGCGCATAATGCCTGGAGGCACCGTCAAGACGCACAGCTGCATTATTAATAATGACTTCTCCTAATTTAATGTTTTCCTGAATAGAGCCGGTTGTACCGACTCGTATAAATTTTTTAATTCCTATTCTGGCGAATTCTTCCATGCCGATACTTACCGAAGGCCCACCCATACCAGTAGAACATACAAGAATTGCTTTGCCGTTAATATGTGTCAACCAACTTGTATATTCTCTGTGGCTAGCAATAAATTTGGCTTCTCCAAATGCTTTAGCAAGCACTTCTACCCTGCCGGGATCGCCCGGTAAAATAGCATACTCCGCCTTCTCAATAATTGCTGCTGAAAGACCTGTATGATACAGAACTTCATTGATATCTGCTAAATTTCCCATAATATCACCTTCTTCAAAAACTATTGTTCTTGTAATATTCGCTGTTAATATAGCAGCACCTTCCGATAAAAATTGAAAAAGAAAAATACCCGCAACATTATGCTACGGGTATTGATAATCAATCTTCAGCTATTTCGCTTATAATAACTTCGTCAATTTCATCGCTTTCCTTCAAAGTCACGTCTATTATTTCTTTATGCGCAGTTGGTACATTCTTACCTACAAAGTCAGCTCTTATAGGAAGTTCCTTATGCCCACGATCTATTAAAACTGCAAGTTCTATAGCTTTAGGACGTCCCATATCAATTAAAGCATCCAAAGCGGCCCTGATAGTACGACCTGTATAAAGAACGTCATCGACAAGAATAATTACCTTACCACTTATATTAAAATCCAGTTCTGTACCATGTACTATTGGATTGTACGCCAAGGTTGATAAGTCGTCACGGTAAAGAGTAATATCAAGAAAGCCTACCGGCACATTAACATTTTCAATGTTTTCGATTTCTTTTGCAATACGCTGTGCCAAAGGTACGCCACGAGTGCGAATACCAACCAGAATGACATTTCCGACACCCTTGTTCTTTTCGATAATTTCATGAGCAATACGCACGATTGCACGACGCATTGCCTCAGCGTCCATTATAACATTTTTCTTTACAAGTCTGCTCATAGCCGATACCTCCAATATTTAACTTTAAAATTGACCATTCCTTAATCGTGTAATAATTTTATTCATGTCTTCCGGAATTGGCGCTGTGAAAAACATTTCTTCGCCTGTACGAGGATGTTTAAAAGTTAATTCATAAGAATGCAAGGCTTGTCCATTAATGGCAAAAGGAGTTTTCTGCGGCGAATATTTAGGATCACCAACGACCGGATACCCAAGATATTCCATATGTACACGAATCTGATGCGTACGACCCGTCAGCAAGCGGCATTGTAAAAGCGAAAAACGGCCAAAGCGTTCCAAAACTTCATATTCAGTAATAGCTTCTCTACCATTCTTACTGACTACTGACATTTTTTTCCTATCTTTACTGTCACGTCCAATTAATGTTTCAATGCGGCCGCTATCCTGTTTCACATTACCACGCACCACTACAAGATAAGTCCTTTTGGCACTTTTTGTCTGTATCTGCTCAGACAAAGAAACATGAGCATTATCATTCTTTGCAACTATCATAACACCAGAAGTGTCCTTATCCAAGCGATGAACGATACCCGGACGGATTACTCCATTAATTCCAGAAAGATTTTTGCAGTGGTAAAGGAGCGCATTAACAAGAGTCCCTGTATAATTACCTGCAGCTGGATGCACTACCATGCCACGAGCCTTATTGACTACAATTACATCCTGGTCTTCGTATAAAATATCGATTGGAATATTTTCCGCAACAACTTCTAAAGGTACTGCCTCCTGATAACGAATAACAAAGAGTTCCTCATCTTTAACCTTATGATTAGCCTTAACAACCTTGGAACCAGCCGTTATAAGTTCCGCTTCCATCATTTTTTGTACGTTGGCACGCGACAAATTAAGCTTCTCTGCAAGAAATACGTCTGCACGCTTACCAACATCTTCGGTAGTTGCCTTTTCTGTTTCTGCTAGTTCATTTTCTTCAATTCCGTCTTTATTGTACTCCATAAAATCAACCCTACTCCTAAACATATAGCTATATCGGCCACATTAAAAATCGGCCAGATGCGCAAATCAAAAAAATCTATTACTAATCCTATTCTTATACGGTCAATCAGATTTCCAAGCGCACCGCCGGCAAAAAGTGCAATGCCAAGCTGTACCAACCTTGATTCAGACATAATAGCACGTCTGTAATAAAATAAAACGACCAATACAGAAAAAGCAGTAAAGACAAAAAACCAGCGATTATTTTCCAAAATGCCGAAAGCTGCACCTGGATTTAAAATATAAGTTAAATGAAAAATTCCATCGACAATTGGAATTCCCATTCCTTCAATCATATTACTGGTTACCAAATATTTTGTAAATTGATCTACAACTACGACAAACGCAGCAATTATTAGTAATAGCATCTGTTCACCCTACCACTTGAAATTAATAATTAATTATAACAGAAAAAGGTCCTGCCAACAACTCTGCTGGGACTTTAAGACACAAGCAAGATGTAAAAAGAGCGCTATCCCTTAGTGGGTATAACGCTCTAACAACAACATAATTATAAATTAATACAAAATTTTATTGGCAATAACCAATCTTTGAATTTGGTTGGTTCCTTCATAAATCTGCATAATTTTAGCATCACGCATCATTTTTTCAACAGGATATTCACGAGAATAACCGTAGCCGCCCATAATCTGGACAGCATCTGTGGTGACCTGCATAGCTACATCAGCAGCATAGCATTTTGCCATAGCAGCTTCCTTAGTAAAGTTCATGCCTTGGTCACGCATCCAGCATACTTTTTGCACCATCAAACGTGCAGTTTCAACTTTAATTGCCATATCAGCAACCATTGCCTGTATCATTTGGAAAGAAGCTATTGGCTGTCCAAATTGCTTTCTTTCTTTAGCATATTTTACTGCTACATCAAGTGCAGCCTGTGCAAGTCCTACGGAAACAGCACCAACAAATGGACGGGCAGAATCCAAAGTAGTCATTGCAATACGGAAGCCTTCGCCTTCACGGCCAACTCGATTTTTGACAGGGATAACAACATCCTGCAGAATCAATTCGCAAGTATTCGATGGGCGAATACCCATCTTGTCCTCTTTTTTACCAACCTTAAAACCTGGGGTGCCTTTAGGCACAATAAAGGCTGTCAAACCACGAATACCACCGCTTTTTCTTGTATTAGCAAAAACCAGGAAAGTATCAGCAATACCTGCGTTGGTAATAAAAGCTTTAGTACCATTAAGGATGTAATTATCCCCATCTTTAACAGCTGTAGTAGCTACACCACCAGCATCGGAACCCGCATTAGGTTCAGTTAAAGCAAACGCAGCCAAACCGCCTTCATTTAAAAGATTGCAGTGTTCAACTTTTTGTTCTTCAGTACCACTTAACAAAATAGGATAAGACGCCAAAGAATTTGCCGCCATAGAAGTTGCAATACCGGCACAACCCTTGCCCAACTCTTCATAAATCATAGCAACTGTTACGCTGTCCAAACCAGGTCCACCGTATTCTTCAGGAACGATAAGATTCAAAAGTCCCATATCGGCGGCCTTCTCCATCAAACCAGGCATAGCCTCATTATTTCTGTCCATCTCGCCAGCAAATGGAGTTATTTCCTTGTTTACAAACTCGCGTACCATTTCCTGTAATTCCAATTGGTCTTCATTTAAAGCAAAATCCATTTTGTCCTCCTACTTCTAGGCCGAAGCCATGTATTTATGTCTTTTTTTATTTTTCACATAACAATGGTTAATTTTACCATTTTCTGGGGATTTCGTCAAAAAAACCGTCAACCGACATAGTAGTCAGTGCTGTGGCTAAAAGAAAATTGTTTTCATCTTTTATTTCTGACGCTATTACCATCGTCCTGCGGCCATGATGTTTAATAACACTATTGACTTCTACCATTTTGCAAACAGAAATACCTTTTGTCAAATTCATACTAAAACTCAATGTTCCAGCCATAACGCCTACACTTGCACCAGTTACTCTCGCAGCAACGTCAGTAAGTGCCGTAAGGACACCGCTTTGTACAAAACCTTGCTTACTAAGGTGCCGTAAAGCGTCTATTTTCAGACTAGCCTTTGCTCCCCCACAACGAACTTCATTAATTTTTATATGAGAGAAAACAGGCACAAAGATTGCCTTGTCATAGATATCCATGACAAGGGCAGCCGCCTCCTTTGGATTCAACTTAATGACACCTTCTCTACATTGTATAAATAACCAAATATTTCCTGCCAAACTGTAAAGCTTCAGCTCTGCTGTCAAATGCTATATCAATAACATTTCCCCTAATGGAACCGCCAATATCAGCTGCAACGGCTTTTCCGTAGCCCGGAATATAAATTTCGGTACCAAGAGGTATTGTATCGGGATCAACAGCAACAATTCCTTTTCGCACAGCAACTCCTGTAGCAGTTGTTCCACCGCAGCCCGGATCCTGAGAAGAATATGCAGTAGCATCTACAAGGAAATGATGCTGAAACTTTGAAAAATTCAGCTTACTTTCCTTTGCAAGCGCTTCTTCTAATTCCTTGGTAACAATTCCATCCTGATGTTTGTTAATTTTTCGTTGAAAATTTTTAACAGCCTGTTCAGTCAGCGAACCGAAATCATTATCTATAGTGCCATCATAAAGCTTCATCTCCCATAACATTGACTGGACCTGACCGACTATCTCTTCATTCATGCCGCGTTTAGCAATAATTTCTGAGGAAGAAAAAGTAACGTTAGGGCAAAGAAACATTATTAGAAAACAAAGCAAAAACATGTTGAAAGGTTTTTTCATTTCAGCCTCCCATACCAAGTTTTTTAACGCATTACACCAATTTTACCAATACTCTGTACATTTTAGCATATTTGTGTTTAGGCCTCAATGTTTTTCAAAAAAAACAGGCGGCTGCGCCGCCTGTCTATTAGTACCAGCATTAATCAATAATATTCAATTTGTAATCATGATACAGTGCTCTGAGTTCTGCCATCTTCGCAGCCATTTCCAATTGTAAGTCAGATGCTTTAGCAAAATCCTCTTCACGAACTGCCTTGCGAATTTTTGTAGCCAGGCTAAATCCATCTGCACTATCTTTAAATAAGCAGTGTCTGAGTTCATCAATCTTGTTCCAGAGTTCATCATCCCAAGCCGATTCACCTGTTTCGTGCATGCAGTACATTTCCATGACTTCAGCAAGGTTATCAGGCAAAATCCGGTTCACAAGTTCTGTTTTCCAACGAATTAAAGCACCTTGTACAAAAGAATCTACAAACACCGGTTTGATAATATTATCCTTTGTAAGAACTGCCGTCTTTTCTGGATGTTCTTTAAAGGCACACATATTTTCCCAAACAGTTGCAGGCGGTTTACCAAACAATTTATTACGTTGTTCTTCCGAGAAATCCTCAAAAACATCTTCTTCTGTGCGATACTCTCTATCTTTTTCAAGATAGAAGCCTTCGGTACCGTGTTTCTTGGAAAGCTCAGCACACAACTCATCAAGGTTCTTACCAGATTCCAACGCTGCCTTTATACCATCAATAATTGATAGATAAAATACAGCTAAAGCTAAGTAAGTGTTTGTATATGGATTTGGTGAACGCATTTCAAAACGAGTCGCCATTGGGTTATCGATATCACGAACCAAGCCAGCCAGAATCGTTCTGTTGCGTGATGGAACATCAGGAGTATGTCCCAATGAAGTAACTATACAAACAGGTGCTTCAAATCCTGGTTTTAAACGATTAAGTGAATCATTTGTCGAAGAAACAAAAGGATTTATAACTTCATAGTTTTTCAGCAAACCCATGATTGCGCCATAGCCAATAGCAGAGAGGAATTCTTTTTTCAGGTCAGTTGGTGACATAAGATTGACAACTTTGCCATTATTTAATTTTGCTGCGAGGCCAATATGAGTATGTTCACCGCTGCCGGCAACTCCCGGTATAGGCTTAGCCTGGAAAGAAACTTCCAAACCATTCATACGGAAAATTTCTTTTACAACTATACGTGCCAAAAGCTCATTATCAGCTGTTTGCAAACCCATGCTGTATTTCCAATCAATTTCGAGTTGCTCCATAACATGAGTCATATGGCCGGCTTCATCCATTTGACCTCTTACTCCGCCAACCTCTTTATGTCCCATTTCTGGTCCCAAGCCATAGAGTTCAAGTGCTTCCACAGCCTGTTCCATAGCTGTACGCACGTTGCCGCGAGTTCTTTGCCAATATTGCTCCTGCATCATTTGCGAAGAAGAAAGAGCTTCAATAGGAGCATCCTCACGTGGAGATTTAACCCAGAATTCCAATTCTGTCGCACAAGTAAAAATAATATCATTTATTTCGCTGGCATCGATATGCTCCAAACCATAAATTTTAGGGTGTTTTTTGCATAAAGCAAGCAATTCACCACGAACGTGGTCCAAGCTGTTCTTCAAAATAGAACGAGAATCTACAAAGACATCATTATGGATCAGGAAACTTGGAATACGTAGTGTACCAACCATCTTTCCTGTTTCCGCATCAAAATGCTCACAATTATAGTCAACAAACCAATTAACATCTTTGTCAGTAAGCATATCAACACGAGCATTGTTAAGAGTAGCGATACCAGGCATAACAACGGAAGAACCATCTGTTTGTGGTCCATGTTCATTTAAGAAAATATCCATATCTTCAATAAACAACGAAATAGGGATTTTCTCATCAGTATCGTTGCCGGCAAAATCAATACCAACAAATGAAACAAACTTTATTTCTGGATGAAGTTCCAACAAAGAAATTAAATCCTCTTTGTTGTGTTGTGCAGGCGGAATCACGTAAAGCAAATCTGATTTTTTCATTTAATTTCCTCCTCAATTAAATATGAATCTTATGGGATTATAAAAAACGAAAGGAACCTTTCCATCATATGCATAGGCGCAACAAAAGAAAGGTCCCCTTTGACCTAGCATAATTATACACAAAAGCAACACAGTTGTCCAGCCTCTTTGCATTAAATCGTCAACCATGTATCTTTTTAAGTTAGAAAGGAACATAACTGGTGTGAAAAGAAACTTCGTTTATTCTTCATGACATACACATAAATAGTAACGTTTAAACATACTAGTCTTTTACTATGAAGGATATCTTCGAATTAATACGATACATCACTATTTTATTGTCTTTGACAACAGCTTTCATGTTTTCAATATTAATCTGGTTAATACCACCAACTGTCTTAGCTGCTTCATTGATAGCATTTTGTGCCGCATCTTCCCAACTTACCTGCGATTCAGCAAGAATTTCTATTACCTTAACAACAGCCATATTCACCATCCTCTCTCATACTTCCAAAAAATATTTTACTGACAGCTTCTATTCATCACCTGCTTTGCATTAGCCTGATCTTAATAACCAAGTCGCTTTTGCGGTATCTTAATTGTAAGTAGAGGATCAGTAAAAAGCAAGTGTATTATCTGAAAATTATGATTTATTTTTTTTGTTAGTATAACACTCTAATCTTTTCAGGCTACAAAAATAACACTAAAAAACCGCATTCGAATTTATTCGAATGCGGTTTTGCTTTAAGTGGTAGCCCCAAGGGGAACCTACCTAAAGGCGAAACTATCTCCTGTATATAATAGGATAGATTTAAGGAGAAAAATTATATAAGTTCGACGATATCTTTAACCTCTTTTAGGAAATCCATATATTTTTTCATGTCACTATCGATTAACTTATCTGCAGAACTGAAAAAATTTGCTCTTGTCGTAATATAGCAGGCTCTATCGTTATTCATATCCTCAATATCTTTATATTTCAAAATATGCATTCCGTATAAAAACTTTCCAGGAAGACCATTATTTTTAAAATACATCCTATTTTTATTTTCAAACATAAAAGGAACAGTTCCTTCGGACTTTAAAAATGTTAGCGCTTTATTTAATTTGTTTGTGGTATCATCGTTTTCATTTTTTCTCCCACTATAATCAATTTTGTCAACTATATGTACATTGGGAGCAAAATAATCAATAAACCACTTATAACTACCATTTTTATAGAAATAATCTTTAAACAAAATATATACTAATTCAAAAACACCCATAAATTCATCGAGGTTAATCGTATTCCCTAATTTTCTTTTTATAATATTATTTACCGCTATAGCCTTAGAAATTACTTTTTCTTGTTCTCTGGCATTTATACATTTCATGAAAAGAGTTAAAAAATCGTTCATTTCTATATAACTGGTTTCAGACGTTCTAAATTGTTTAAAATAATCATCTTCAAATTTACTAAACCAATTATCATCTAGTTCTCCAGTATTAAGATAAAGGCTAAAATCAATGAACTTTTTTAAATATCTATCAGTGTCAACTGATGAACCATAAATTTGTTTAATAGACCCCTCAAGTTGTTTCTGATCAATTCCTAAAACAACTATAATGTTCTTCTGCTCTGAAAAAACATGATGTAATCGTTCTAATACTTTGATAGCATATCCGGGCATACATCTATCTAATTCATCAACAATTACTAAAATTGGTGTTTCTTTAGCAATTTCCGCCAGCTTTTCTCTAATCTTAACAATTGCTTCAGCCAAATCTCCATAAATTATATTTTCTTTGCTTTTACCCAATGCAGCATCTAATACTTTATCAAGTTCAATACCGCTAAAACATTTTAGAATCCCGCCAACTATTTCTTTTGATACTGCCCCCGCTCTTTCGTAGCTTTCTTTTTTTAAATATTCTTTAAAAGTCGATTCATAATCTTTAATATTTTTTTGTAAACTAGTCACGATAGCACATAACGGTTCTTCATAATAATCATATTGCCAACAGTTATACTTACAAACTAAAAACTTATTGCTCATCTCGTCGTCTGTAATTTTTAATTCCTTTTCCAACATATTTATTACAAAGCTTTTTCCAATACCCCATTGTCCATCAATAGCAAAAGTGCTACCCCTTTTGTCACAAGCCAATTGTTCAATTAAATCAACTAACATTTTCACAAATTTATCACGCTTTAAACAATCAACTTTTTTGCCCAATTGCAAGCTCACTCCTTATCAATCTGTCATTTTAATTAGTATAATACCAGAATTAAAATAAAGTTGCTAAATTTTGCTTTATTAATGAAATTTAAATTATAATCATTTATTTCTCCATAAACCACTTGCCTTCCTCATCAAAAACATCTACTTCCTTTCCCCTTATTTTACATCTATATCCAATCCCTACTCCACCAACTTTTATTGAAGCCGCCCGCCTAACATCTAATACTTTGTCTATCTCAAATACTCGTCCATCAGACCAAACGATTGAAATTGGTGTGATTCTGCCGTCATTATGGTGTCTTGCATTAACAGTTAAATCAATTTTAGTCATTATAAATGCCTCGCTTAAAGTGAACGTTTGTTTGTTTGTTTGTTTAAATCTTATTTTATATTTTTTGTAATGTCAATGTATAAACAATCTCATTAGAAATTCATCATGTTCTAATATCGGTATCATTTTACAGTTGTGTTGAAAGCTTATCTTTTCGGTAATATACTGTATGCGAATTAAAAAAAATTGAGGGTGTGTTGATTTGGAATTGTATTTTGACAAGGAAAAGGCAAAAGTTTTTAGGATGCTTGATGACAAAGGAGATTTAGTAAAAATAGAAATTAAATATAAGGACGAAAATGAAACGTTAGAGCAATACTACCTTGAAGATGGAGTGCCAATATATGCCAGAATTATACAATATACGACTCCAGCAGGTGCAAAATCGACTGATTCTTCCCTAAGATGTGGCATACCAAAAGAACAATTGCCAAATAAATTGATTCAAATAATGGCCAAACTAAAGGCATAAAAAATAGCCTCTCATTTGAGAGGCTATTATCATTCCTAGAGTAGATTTAAGGCATAGGGTATAAATAAAATTAATTTTTAAAATCTAAAAATTTCTTTTAGTGTGGCCTTTCTTTGCTCACAAATAATATCAGCTAACTCTCTACAATAAATTTTCCCTTTCATAAGAAATACAACATTATTAGTAAAATCATCTTGGAATTCTTCAAACATTGTATCTAATTTTTTGCCAAATTCGCCATCAATATTTTTAGCTATATCAATAAAATTATGAGCTATATTCATTTTCATTTTAGTATATTCTTCTATTTTTTTCCTAATTATGCAGTCTAAAGTATCACTCTTTAATATTTTTTCGCTTTCTTTTAACACTTTAAAATCTTCTACCAAGGCCTCTGTTCTATCAAAAAATTCTTCTATGTCTGTAAATTTATTCTCCAGTATAATCTTTCTAAAATTATACATACGTTTTTCTTCATCTTTTTCTTTCATTTCATTTTTATGCCTTGCCAGAAGATCAAGATAGCTTAGACGTGCATATTTGAGACTGAAACCAGCAGCAACAACAACAGCAATATTGCAACCTGCTTGTAATATTTTGAGGATACAGTCAAATATAGGAGTTTTATACCATACGCTATTGTTCGATTGCGTACTTCCGGTCTGTATATTGGTAATTTGTGTACTATTAGGTTGCTCGCTATCAGTCAATATGCCGGAAGTTTGTACACTATATAGATTTATGCTAATAAAGGCAACGCCTGTAATAAGTATTATGTTTAAAAATACACTTAAATATAGTTTTTTCATATTGCGCTGCCGTTATTTAGTGCTCGTGATATGCCATCTTCAATATTTGTGTGTAACTCATTATCACAATCAAAAATATATTTTTCTCTAAACTTTTTTTCCCCTAAGAATCTAACGCTTTTACCAAAACATCCTAAAAAAAAGGATGTATTTATTGACCATATTCTTGGAGGAATAATAACGTTTACTTTTTCGTCATTAGTGTCTGCGACGTCAAGGTTATATTTACTTCTAACCTTTTCTCCTTTTGTTCTTCCTGATAATATTTTAACTTCGCCAGAAATTTCACGTCCTAATTGCAATTCCATCATTTCCTCTCTCCTTGAACACATTGAGTTAAATAATCTTTATCTAGAAAAAATTTCATTGAAATTATTGTACCTGGAAAAAATTCCTTTAAATCTTTAACATTATTTATATTCGGTGGCTTATTTAAATCATTTTCTTCATTAAATGCAATTATTTGTTTCTCTTTACCATTTATTATTTCTTTCTTTAGTTGATATTTGCCATCGAATAATATCTGAGTTTTACCAGAAGTTATGCTCATTAATGGAGTATTAGAATTTCTGTCTTTACCAATAGATTGAAAACTTTCAATTAACTTAATCGTGCCAGTTCCTCTATCATTATCGATCTCTTTAAATCTACTAACACCATCTTGTAATGCTAATAAAGTTGCCCTAGATTCTTTACTTTGAGCATTAAACAAAATCGATCTATTAGTAGCTGCAACTTCATCTACAATTTCTTTCATTTCTATTTTCGAACCATGTTTACTAAAACTTTCATATATAGTATCACCAAAGTCGAAAATAACCAAGCGACATTCACCACACGCTTCATCAGATTCTTTAGAATAATGACCCAGCGTATACCATTCTTTTAAATCACCAGAATGTGCATCGCAATTATCAATTACCTCACCAACCATAAGTCCTATCATTTTCATGCCTTTTTTTGTTAATGAAAAACCTTGTGTTTTTAAGCATTTTAAAAAATACTCTCCCACACGAGTACCAATTAAGTCAGAGTTACCTTTTACCATTAAAGAAAGCTTTTCAATATTTTTCAATTTATCATCACCTATTGGTGATAAGTCCAAATGATACAGTAATCCGCTCACTAATAGTATTTCTCTGATTTTGTTATTTTTTCCAATAATTCCATGTAACCTAAGTTTATTAGATTTTTTATTTCTTTTGTCTTTAATCGCCATCACAATAACATCCATTATTGTCGAAGCGCAAATATCCAAATCATCACATTTAGAATGATCAATAAATATTTCTCTTGTCTTTTTGTCCAAGCCATAAGTTAAAATTTTTTTCAAGGTTAAAATTGTTTCATCGGGATTTTTTATAAAAGAAAACACTTTAGGTATAGTTATAACTTTATGTCTTGAGCTTACACTTTCAACATTAAATTTATTCTCTTTTAAAAATTTTAATACCACTTTGGCATCATAATTATTTTTTTTTTGCTTATTATCTTTCCACATTAATAGGCGTATAATTTTCTCTTGTCTATTTTTCATGTAGTTTAGATGTTTTATGCGACGTCGTGTTGAATTTTTCATAAGTTTAATTAATCGCATCCTTTTAATTAAATTATATTTTTATTCTACAACATAATTTAATATAATGCGACATCTCACTTTGTAAAACATTAAATTGAGATAAAAATTTGCTAGAGCGTTAACTTTTTTATAGAGTAAAGGCCCCCTCAATTGAGCGGTCTTTACTATTTACTCAGCAACACACCAATTTCAATTTCTGATATAACTCGCCAGATGGTTTTCTGCATTTCCTTTTTGATATAAGTATAAATATTATCTATGCTCTGACGACAATAATAAGCCTATCAGTGAAGCAAAAGACGTACACAAAGAAGAGTTTTATTAATACAATTCTCAACAAACCTAGCGCTAGCTGAAAAGATATTCAAAATTTATTTTGTGTCGGCAAGATAATTTCCAAATCAAAATACATAAAAGAGCTTTTCAAAAATTCAAAATGAAAAACAAAGGCGATCAAGCATTTGCTTGACCGCCTAAATTACTATGTGGTAACCCAACCCGAACAGGCAAACGGCCAACACAAACAAAAAAACAGCATTCAAAATTAATCGAATGCTGTTGGGCGTCTTGGTAGCCCCAAGGGGAATTGAACCCCTGACTCCGCCTTGAGAGGGCAGCGTCTTAACCACTTGACCATGGGGCCGTTTGGCTCCGGGACTAGGGCTCGAACCCAGACAAGATGATCCAGAATCACCTGTGCTACCATTACACCATCCCGGAAAGTACAGGACTTATTATACATAATTCTATCAAGAAAAACAAGCCCCTATAATGAATTAATAAAAATGATTGCATCTTTCATGCGTTTAATAGTCTTTTCCTTGCCCAAGAGCAACATAACATCAAAAAGTCCAGGACTTACAGTACGACCTGTCAAAGCAAGCCTGGTAGGATGGATTATCTTACCCAAAGCCACACCATTTTTTTCAGCTATATCATTGTAAACCTGTTCTGTGCTATCTAGCGTGAACTCCTCTAAAGCTTCCAGACCAGTTAAACATTCAGTCAGTATCTCAACTGCCTCTGGTTTAAAATGTTTAGCAATGCCCTTTTCATCGTATTCAGTCAAATCTCTGAAGAAATACGTACTGGCATCAACTACCTCTTGCAGCGTTTTCACGCGAACCCTTACTACATCAATTAGTTTTTCAAAATATGCCGCATTTGTCTCAAGCCAATTTTCATCAATCAAGCCAGCTCTGATAAAGAAAGGTGTAACTTCAGGCATAATATCCTGCAATGGCAGTGTAGACAAATATTGCCCATTCAGCCATGTAAGTTTTTTGGTATCATAGACTGCCGCCTTTTTAGACATTTTTTCAAATTTAAACTGCCGGCAGGTATCTTCCAGTGAAAAAATCTCTTGTTCATTGCCTGGTGCCCAACCCAACAGAGTTAAATAATTTATAATCGCCTGCGGTAAATAACCTTGCTCTCTGAACTCCTCAACAGAAGTCGCGCCATGACGTTTGCTCAGTTTACTACGATCAGGAGCAAGAATCATCGGCATATGTCCGAAATTAGGTGTTTCAAAACCACATGCCTCATAAATCAGAATTTGTTTCGGAGTATTTGAAAGATGTTCTTCCGCACGCAAAACGTGGCTGATTTTCATCATGTGGTCATCTATAACAACAGCAAAGTTATATGTAGGCATCCCATTGCTTTTCATTATGACAAAATCATCAAGCTGGGCAAGATCAAAACTAACATCACCATGAATCATATCACGCACAATGACTTCGCCTTCTTTGGGAATCTTAATTCGCACAGAATAGCTTTCGCCGGCTGCAATACGTTCTTTGACCTCCTCTGGCAATAACTCACGGCAGGTACGAGCATAGCGGAATGGTTGCTTCGCTTTTCTCTGTTTCTCCCTTTCAGCTTCCAATTCTTCAGGAGTACAGAAACAACAATAAGCTTTCCCCTCAGCCAAAAGCCTCTCAGCTTCACGCTTATACAGTTCCTTACGTTCTGATTGAAAATAAGGACCGTAATTTCCTCCCACTTCAGGGCCTTCGTCCCAATTTATGCCCAGCCATTTCAAACTGGTAAGAATCTGGCTGACTGAGTCCTCTTTTAACCTCTCGGTATCAGTATCCTCTATCCTCAGAATCAATTTCCCGCCATTACTTTTAGCGTACAACCAATTAAACAAAGCCGTCCTGGCTCCACCAATATGCAAATAGCCTGTGGGGCTCGGGGCAAACCTGACACGAACTTCTTCCATGCTTTTCCCTCGCTTTGATTGAATAATTCCGTTTAATTATAGCACTTTTGTTTAAAAACAGTTATTGCTTCATTCATTCGCCAAATGCATCACAGCAGCAGCCAAAACTTCTATACCTACAGCAATATTTTGGGGGCTTGCATATTCATCCGGATTATGGCTTATACCATCCTTGCAAGGAATAAAGACCATACTGGTCGGTACAAGCTTTGCCATATGCATGGCATCATGACCTGCGCCACTGTTCATGACACGGTATGATATTTCTTTTTCCTGGCAAATTTCTTCAAATATATTGGCCAGATCTTCTGATAATGGAACCGGCTCGTCAGACGTCAACATATCAACCGTTATTCTAACACTGTCTTCCTCAGCAACGAAGCTGACAGCCTCATTGATGCTTTCCATCGCGTTCTGGATACTTTCACTGTCTACTCCGCGCAAATCAACCCACAAAGTAACTTTGCCAGGAATGACATTGATAGAGCCAGGTTCTGTTTCGACAACACCAACAGTTGCGACCGTGCCATTCTCAGACTCTTCACTAGCAGCTTCCTGAACTGCCAGAATCAGTTTAGCGCCGGCTACAAGGGCATCTCGTCTGAAGTCCATAGGAGTTGCTCCGGAATGATCGGCAATACCTTCCACAATAATTTTAAAGCGTGTAGGCGCCGCAATGTTTTTCACTATGCCAATCTGTTCACCAGTTTCATCCAGAACTTTGCCCTGTTCTATGTGTAATTCAAGAAAACATTTAAAGCAGCCTTCTTGCTTGACAGCTTTTGCATAATCCTCTGGATTATAGCCATTTTCTTTCAAGCACTCCTCAAAAGACGCTTCATTTTTTTTGGCAGCTGACGAAAACTTTTCGGGAGAACCTACGCCAGCCATAATTTTGCTGCCAATAGTCGCAAAACCAAATCTGGTAGATTCCTCCGCCCTGAAAATTATGACCTCAACCGGACGCTCAAGTTCCTCGTTCTGGAGCATATATAAAACTTCAAGAGCACCAACAACGCCTAAAACACCATCGTAAGCTCCGCCTTGCGCAACCGTATCAAGGTGAGAACCCATGGCAACCGGTTCAAGCTGGCTGTTTTTACCTTCCCTGCGTAAAAAAGTATTGCCAATGGCATCTTGAGTAACAGTAAGTTTTAGATCAGCAATCTGCTCCAAAAGCCATTTCTGAGCAGCAAAATCTTCTTTGGAATAAGCCAGTCTTGTAATTCCCTTCTCTGATTTACCAAAACCTGCTATTCCTTCAATCAATCTATTTACTCTTTCTTGATTTACCTCTTTCATTTTTGCCACCTACCTTTTTTGTTTTTGTAGTAGCCTTTGCCTTAGCCCATCCCTTGCCTGGTTTTACAGTTTTCTTAACTTGTTTTGCGCTTTCGCTCCCAGGTTTTGAACTTTTCTTGCCGTCTTTAGCCACAGCGGCCGGTTTATTTGTTTTTACAGAAACGGCAGCCTTCCGCGACACTCTTCGAGCAACAGTTTCACCTGCAAAATTTTGTCTTTCCATTTGCACATTCAGTTTTTCTTCAATTTGTTTCAGCCAGCGTATTTCATCAGCAGTGTATAAAGTTACCGCTACGCCTTCCCTGCCAGCTCTGCCAGTTCGTCCTATGCGATGCACATACCAATCTACGTCATGAGGAATATCATAATTCACAATATGGGTAACGCCTTCAATATCCAAGCCACGAGCTGCCAAATCAGTTGCCACCAATATTTGGAGCTTTGCATCACGAAAAGCTTTCATAACCGTTTTTCTCTTAGCCTGCGACATTTCGCCATGCAGAACATCAACATTATACTGCTTCGTTGCCAGCCATTCTTCCAGCTCGATAGCCCGCTCTTTGCTAAAACAAAAAACAATCATCAAATATGGGTTGTAACGTTGTATTAGTGATTCCAGCGCCTTCTGCTTATATTCTTCAGTTGTCTTAATACAAATCTGTTTGATTTTTTCTACAGTAGCCTGCTCAGGATTAATGTCGATCACAGCACAATTTCTGGTAATCTTTTTGCCCAGTTTTCTTACCTCTTCTGACAAGGTTGCCGAACAAAGGACTGTCTGTCTTTCCTTGCTGGTCATACCTATCAATTCGGCAGCTTCATCAATGAATCCTTGTTCCAGCATTTCATCTACTTCATCAAGAACCAGATAATTTACGCCGCCTAAGCTGGTATTGCCACGTCTGATATGATCAAGAAGGCGTCCAGGCGTACCAACCATAATATGCGTTACATTTTGCATTTTATGTTTTTGCTGCTCCAGATCGCGGCCGCCGCAAACCGCAAGAATCTTAATGCCGGTTTCTCCTACCAGTTTTTTTGCTTCCAGTGAAATTTGCATAGCTAATTCTCTGGTCGGCGCAATTATTAATGCCTGCACGTATTTCTTTTCGGGGTTAATTTTTTCCATTAAAGGAACCAGAAATGCCAATGTCTTACCGGTTCCAGTCTGAGCTCTGGCTATAACGTCCTTACCGGCAAAAATTGCTGGTATTACCTGTTCCTGTACAGGCATTGGTTTAGTAATTCCTGCTTTTTTTAAAAGCTCAACTGTCCTGGCACATACTTTCAGACCAGCAAAACCATTTGTCATTACAATCCCTCTTTTCAATAAAAATGTGTTATACGCAAAAGAGCGCCCCAAGCCGGGCGCTCTTTTAAAAAAATTTAAGAATATACTGGTGCCGAGGACCGGAATCGAACCGGTACGGAGATCACTCTCCGAGGGATTTTAAGTCCCTTGCGTCTGCCAGTTCCGCCACCCCGGCATGAAGTGGAGGCGACACCCAGAATCGAACTGGGGATAAAGGTTTTGCAGACCTCTGCCTTACCGCTTGGCTATGTCGCCATAAAATGGAGCGGAAAACGAGATTCGAACTCGCGACCCCCGCCTTGGCAAGGCGGTGCTCTACCGCTGAGCTATTTCCGCATAACGATGGTGCCTCAGGACAGAATCGAACTGTCGACACACGGATTTTCAGTCCGTTGCTCTACCGACTGAGCTACCGAGGCATAATGGCGACCCGGATCGGACTCGAACCGACGACCTCCGCCGTGACAGGGCGGCATTCTAACCGACTAAACTACCGGGCCTCAATAATCGCGTAAGTGTATTATAGGTTATAACGGTAGAACTGTCAAGGTTTTATCACTATTTTTTATTTTTATATCTCGTGGTCTGTGTTAGTTACGAAATCCAAGGTCTCTGTAAGATGTTTTTCCAGCTTCCCTTCTAGTTCTTTCAGCGTATTGCAGTCAAAAACCCTTAAGGTTCTGAAGACACCTGCAACTTTGAGTTCAGCGAAAATTTCATCCCGCAAAACATTATACATTATGACCAATTGATCCTTGCGTTCGAAATCGCTATAGTCTAAAAAAATAAAAGAACCATTGATATGCCTTATGACCTCGCATGGGCGTATATAAAGCTCAAAGCTACCAATTTTTTCCGGCAGATTATTGCCATACTCCCAGGTCGGGATTCCCTTTTCTTCAACGATATAGACTAATTTTCTATGCTCAGGGGATGCCATTTCAGCCAAAACACCTTCAATATTCAACCTGACTTCACGCTCAAATATATCGCGTTGTTTATATATGAAACGAATATCTCTGTATTCATTCAGTCCCATAGTCCTGCATAAAATGTAATCAAAGGTTTCAGAAGTATAAATTATGTCAAGTCGTGCTTTCAGTGCTTCATTAACATAACTGCAAATAAAAAGTACCTGTCCCTGCCTTTCAATCTTTATTTTTTTAGTGAATCCCTTGAATTCTTCAGGCAAATCATTAATAAATACCCAATCCTTAACTTGTACAGCAATTTCGTCAATTGACGGATAGCCCATAGAATCCCTCCCAAAAAACTACTATAAAAACATTCAGAAGCCTCAGTATATAATTCTTTCAGAAATGAATTATATCTCAATATCATCATTTTTTCCACTATCAGCTAGTTATCAAAAATTTAACAACCATACACGCACTGATTAAAAGGCAAAAATCTCTGTACTAAATTGCACGTCTGGATAAAATGAATACTCCTCTATTCTTTAAAGTACCAATTACGAAATCACCCCTACCATCAGAAACTACCAAAAAACCCTTAGCATGTAGTGTACCTGAAAAGTAATCATTTAGTTCAAGATTAATTCTAGGCCAAAGAAAAATAAATCTACCGCCATATTTATTGTTTTTTAGCTTTCCTTTATCGTGATCATCCATCGACCACACATAAGTACCCTTCCCCGTGCGCAAATTGTCGACAAATTCCCCCTCATAATATGAACCGTCTGGCCAGGTGTATATTCCCCAGCCGTTAAGCTTACCGTCTACAAAATCACCTTCATAGCTTTCGCCGCTTGGCCACAGATAGATACCTCTGCCAGTTCGTTTGTTAAGAAAAAAATCTCCTTCGTATCGCTCGCCGTTAGCCCAGATAAAAACACCTTTACCATGGTACATGCCATTTATAAAATCTCCTTCATAAAAATCTCCGTTACCATAGATAAGCAAAACCTTGCTCGTAGGTGCGGACATAGAAGAATCAGAGTAAGTAATGCCAGGAAATATAATGCAAGTTATTATAATAACCAAGAAGGCTGTCAACATTTTTCTCATCATGTGAACCCTCCCTCAAGTAATATACACAAAATCTATCCTTCAAAATCATTATAGCAAATTATCAGACTATTTAGTTGAATATTTTATTTCACTTACTTTCTAATCTTCACAAAAAAAATAATGACATCTATCAGTTCCCCACCAAAACACCCAGCCATAAAAAATGATTCCCGGGAAAACCCGGGAACCACATTTTTATTTTTTTGCGAAAATAAATAAAAAAGCCGTGGCCGGAAATCCGCACCACGACTAATTTTTCTGGCAGGGGCAGTAGGACTTGAACCCACAACCAACGGTTTTGGAGACCGCTACTCTACCAATTGAGCTATACCCCTATATGGAGCGGAAAACGAGATTCGAACTCGCGACCCCCGCCTTGGCAAGGCGGTGCTCTACCGCTGAGCTATTTCCGCATGATGGCGACCCGGATCGGACTCGAACCGACGACCTCCGCCGTGACAGGGCGGCATTCTAACCGACTAAACTACCGGGCCGTTTTGTCAACCATCTGACAGATACATATGTTACCATAAAACGATGTCGCATGCAAGCACATTTTCTTTTTAAAAATCCTTAACAGGATTTTTTCAAAATATGTCGTATATTAATGAGTACTGAAAATATAACTGAGGAGGATTCTCATGCCTGCAACACCCGATTGGTCTCTCGGAGATAAATATTTACTTGAAAATGCCCCCGAGCTGAAGCCTTTAATTGAAAAATATGCACCCTGCACAATGCACCCCGAAAATGAAGTACGCTACTTTGAAATTCTTGTACGTGGACTCATTTCGCAACAGTTGCCGCCGGATGTTGTTAATAATATCTGTCAGAAACTAAGTGATCATTTTGGCAGTATAACACCGGAAAAAATTATTAAAGCCTCTGACTCCGAGTTGGCTGCACAAGGTCTTGTCCAACAAAAAGTTGCCTATCTCAAGAGTTTTGCGAACATGGTTTTGGACAATAAAGTAACTTTAGACAAATTTCAGGAAATGACTGATGCTCAAATAACTAAACAATTACTCGATGTCAAAGGTTTGGGACAATGGACGATAGAAATGTTTTTACTGCTCGCTCTTTGTCGAACTGATATCGTGCCAACAGCTGACCATGTATTCAAAAAATCTTTAAAGAATTTACTTAACCTGACAGATATTCCCAAACGCGGAGAAATCAATAAAATTACAGAAAAATGGCGCCCGTGGCGTTCCCTGGCTGTATGGTACCTCTGGCGTTATGCTGATGAAGAATAATTAAAAACGCTCCTTTCATTAGCAATTATACTTTTTATTACAATATTACTTGACACCATGATAGTTTTACCTTATACTCTAACAGTAACGTTTCAGATGTTACGCAATCAATATGACTCCGTAGCTCAGCTGGAT
>MTLE01000090.1_pt1 | contig 191273 bp, 157 predicted proteins | sample 1982461 | NCBI WGS metagenome assembly MTLE01 (sample SAMN05712605, study PRJNA340218) | biofilm metagenome | isolation source: sample SPL anode biofilm adapted to -200 mV | place: USA | collected 2012-02-03 | reverse complement strand
GCTACAGCCGGTCAAAGATCCTTTGTTATCTATGCGGTCCGCTGGCCATTGCCAGCGTGCTGCTTTTTTATTCAATTCCGCGTCTGGTTACCCATCAGCGGGCTGCAAAGATAATGCTTTATTTCGAATTCACCAAACTCTCCGCTCCTGCATTCCCCTCTTTCACCGTGGCACTTCCTGTTCAAAGCGGGTGCAAAAGTATCACTTCTACCCATTCGCTCCAAATATTCTGCAACCTTTTTTTAATATTTTTATCACTTATTACCTATAGTTCTGTATATCAAAAATGTGCCAGAAACAAGAAAGTGAGATAAAAGTTGATTAGAGAACAAAAGAGGAGAAATGGTAGAACCACTTCTCCTCCTACTTAAGAGTTAAAAGCAGAAAAAATCTAACTATTTTGAAGGAATACTCTTTAATGATTCAACGAGGAAGTTCCAGAATTTACCCACAGATGGAACATTAACCTTCTCATCTGGGGAGTGTGGAAATCGAATGGTTGGACCAAAGGATATCATGTCCCAATTAGGGTAAACACCACCCAACAAGCCACATTCCAAGCCTGCGTGGATTGCTTTAACCTCAGGAACCTTGGAGTAAAGTTTATTGTAAACTTGCCCCATATGGTTAAGGATAAACGAATCCATATTGGGTTTCCATCCAGGGTAACCACCATCGAAGTTAACCTCGGCTCCTGCAAGTTCAAAAACGCTTGAAATCATCTCAGAGAGATCTTCTTTTGCTGAATCCACGGAACTGCGAAGTAAGCACTGAACAAATACCTTACCATCGCTAGAGTATACACGAGCAAGATTGGTGCTAGTCTCAACCAAGCCAGGCATAGCATCACTCATACGGATAACACCATTGGGGCAAGCATAAATTGCATTGACAATTCTGATTGCTGAAGAAGCTTCGATAACGCTCTTTGGCATATCTGCCTTTTGAGCCGTAAAAGAAAGATCAGGCTCCACAAGCGACAGCTCCTTTTGATACAGTTCCTGTGTTTTCACAACACAGGCCTCGAACTTTTCGGCATTAGCACTAGGCACGGTAACCACCGCAAATGACTCTCTTGGAATGGCATTGCGAAGGCTTCCTCCATCAACCGAAGCGATGCGAAGGCCGTGCTTTTTGGAAGCATGACGGAAAAAGCGGAACAATAACTTGTTAGAGTTCCCCCTGCCCAGAATAATCTCAAGGCCAGAGTGACCACCTTTTAACCCCTTAACCGTAAGTTTATAGGCAACATGTCCAGAAGGAACATTCTCTTCCTTATAGCTAAAGGAGAAATTACCGTTGACACCACCTGCGCAACCTACATAAAGCTCACCTTCATCTTCTGAGTCTAGATTTAGCAGTATATCCCCCTTTAAGATGCCAGCCTTAAGACCAAAAGCACCTGTCATTCCTGTTTCCTCATCGCTTGTGAAGAGTGCTTCAATAGGTCCGTGAGGAATGTCTTTGGATTCGAGCACAGCCATGATTGCGGCAACGCCCATTCCATTATCGGCACCAAGCGTAGTTCCACGGGCTTTAACCCAATCTCCATCAACATAAGCATCAATAGGATCCTTTTCAAAATCGTGCTTAGTATCACTATTTTTCTGAGGAACCATGTCGAGGTGTCCTTGAAGAACAACCCCCTTACAATTCTCCATGCCTGGAGTTGCAGGTTTGCGGATAATTACGTTCCCAACCTCGTCAACGATAGTTTCCAAACCAAGATCGCGACCAAACTTGGCCATAAACTCTTCTATCTTCTCTTCGCTCTTCGAAGGACGAGGAATCTGCGTGAGAGCGTAAAAATTTTTCCAAACCCGCTCCGGTTGCAGTGAAAGTATTTCTTTAGACATACTATTGGTTTTTGAATTTGCCTAAAGGTAGAAAATCATTTTTAAACGACGGGGCAATCGTGGAGTTAAATAACCTTATATTTGCATGGCTAACAAATAGCAACGAAACAAATAATGCAGCTAAAACGTTTTGAGAGAATAACTTTTCAAGCAATTCAACATGACAAAAAAAATCTTATTTCTGGCTTTCATCATTGCGACCTTTGGCACATCAAAAATTTTTGGGCAGGAGCCGTCGCTTATAAAATGGCATACGATTCAGGAAGCCGTTGAACTGAACAAAACAGCGCCAAAGAAAATTTTCATTGACGTTTATACCGACTGGTGCCATTACTGCAAAATGATGGACAAAAATACATTTACTGACACTGCCATTGCCAACTATATCAACAAGCATTTTTATGCAGTAAAGTTTAACGCTGAAAGCAAAGAGCCAGTTGTGTTTGACGGAAAAACTTTTGAAAACAAGAATACTGGTGACAGGTCACCCCATGAATTCGCCATTGCGCTTCTCCAGGGGCAACTCTCCTACCCTTCATCAGCATATCTTAACGAGCAGGACCAACTGTTGACTGCGGTTCCCGGCTATAGAACACCTGACCAAATTGCCCCCATTCTTGTATACTTTGGAGAGGACTACTATAAAAAGGAGAACTTCCAAGATTTCATGAAAGAATACCCTAAGCTACCAGGAATAAAATAGCAAGAGGCACATTATAATTGTAAGAAGAGGCTTGCCAGTGAATGGACAAGCCTCTTCTTTATTATTCCAAGATACCGCTTAATGGCTACTTCCACAAGCTTACCGGGAAGAATTGAATTTGTCCCAGTTGGCATACAGGGACTCTACTTTTTAGAAGTTCAGACTTCCCATCGTACATTTCAATTTGTGCAATTTCCGGCAGAATATAAGGGAACAAAACGGTTCCCTTTGATGATGCGGATGGCTTCACAGTTAAATTTTTGTAGGCGGTAAGCGTACTGTCCGAAGCCAGTTCAAGCATTATTGGGCGACCCGAGAGATCGTCGTTGGCCAATATGCCTTGCTGCTCCGAAAAGCGAAATAGTATGGCATTTTGATTGGGTGCCGATGTTGGGACATAGCTGAAGTGGTGTGCAACAGTGTCTACAAAAATCTTCCCTACGAATAAAGAGAGGTAAGCATTTTCAAGTTTATTCAGTTCAGCCACCGATACTTCAATGGCTTTCCCATCTATGGCGTGGTCGGTTTCACCTGTGATTAAATCAAAACGTCGCTTACGAATAGAGAAGAGAAAATCGGCAGCGGCTTTCGCCCTATCCTCCAGGTTTGTTTCTACTATCACATTCTTTTGCACCGGCACACGAATAAAACCCGAATCAACAGGAACGCGAGAGTAGTAGGTATTTTTTTCCGTTGCAATGAATGGATCTGCTCCCAAATCGGTAAATATAGGTTTAGAGAAAACCTGTGGCTCCAGAATTTCCTTGCTGACCTTGTTCGGCAGCCAAACCTCCGATGCTGGAAAAAGTTTACTGTCATTTATATGGTCAAAAACCTTGGCAACCTCATTTGGCGTTCCTTCCACAGCAAACATTCTACTGTAATCGGGCTCCTGGGCATGAGAAACAGTTACACCGGCAATTCGCCGACTGGTGGAACCCTTATCGCTGGCTGGAACGCCAATGTACTTCTCTGAGAATTGAGCATATGGTCCAGGAATAAACGTTTCTTTGATGGACTCAACAGTGAAGTTAAAAACGGTCTTCGGGTAAAAAAAGTTAAATCGTGTGAGGCCATCGTTTACTTCCTGCGTTGTTACTTGGTGAACTGTAACATGCTTCGATTGTGAACAAGCACTTATACCAAGGAGCAACATCGACGCTAATGGTAAAATTTTCATTATTAACTTCATATGCATAAAATATTTTAAAGAGAATTATGGTTTTCAGCAAGTCCGATACATTACACGTTTCATCGTCCTGTCATCTTAAGCCACGCATCTCCTAAATGGTTAATGATATCGGAAGCCATCAGGCCGCGCTCGCTTACTTTGGACGCAGCAATATCGCCAGCAAGACCATGCAGAAAAACACCAACGGATGCAGCTATGGCAGGTACAATACCCTGAGCAAGCAATCCTCCTATAATGCCCGAGAGTACATCCCCCGAACCACCCGTTGCCATTCCTGAATTCCCGGTGGAATTGAAAAGGATATACCCTGTTGGGAGTGCAATTGTGGTATTGGCCCCTTTACAGAGCAATACCACACCGTGATCAACAGCATAAGCACGCTGCCGCTCTATACGCTCAAATGAGCTATTCCACTTCCCCAACAGTCGCTCCAACTCCTTTGGATGAGGGGTCAGAACAGCATTTTTGGGCAGTTGGTTCTGTAAGCTGGGATACATTGCCATAAGGTTTATTGCATCGGCATCAACAACCAAAGGAACGCTCACCGTGCGAAAAAGTTGTTCAACGGCTCCTGCAGTTTCTCGGCTCTGGCCAATTCCTGGGCCAACAACTACCGCAGAATACCTATCGAGTTCCGGTAAAGTTGTAAAATATTCTGAGCTAATATCTTCATTCACCAATGCCTCGGGGAGCCCAATTTGCAAAACAACACCCTGGCTCAAAGGGACATGACATGTGACCAATCCTGCACCAGCGCGGTAAGCCCCTTTCCCAACCAGCAGCGAAGCCCCCATCATTCCCCGGCGACCTGCCAGTGCAAGCAGATGCCCAAAGGTTCCCTTATGTCCAAAAATCGGCCTTGATGGAATCATTTGGGAAATATCCTCCATTAATAAATAGGTATAGCTGGTTGTGGTGGAGGCAATACCAGCTGGGTGAAGCCCTATTGGTACCACAACTATTTTCCCTATGAATTTTTCGTTCTCAGGGAAAAAGAACGAAATTTTCGGAAACTCAAGGGTGTAGGTGTAGGAGGCTCTCACGATGGAATCGTCAGGAAAAGAGCTGCAATCTTCACCGGGCAGTCCAGAGGGGATATCAATAGACAGAACGGTAGTATGGGCCTCATTTATATGCTGAATGACCTCCTTGGCAAATCCGTTCACTGGCCGAGTTAACCCAGAACCAAAAAGTGCATCAACTACAATAGCATCCTCCGAGATTAAGGGTAAGTCGGTTTTATCCTTCATCACCACAATGCTTATCCCAACTACCTTTGAAATGCGCTTATAGTTGATGAATGAATCTGGTGAAAGCTGCTCTGGCGGAGACAAAAGGAAAATAGAAATTCTTTTTCCAATGCAGGAAAGCATTCGAGCTAAAGCAAGTCCATCTCCCCCATTGTTCCCCGGTCCAACAAAAAAGAGAAACACCTCGCTAGCCGAGAACTGCTTAATCAGCGCTTCAAATAGACTACTCGACGCCCTCTCCATAAGATCGATGGAGGCTATGGGCTCATTGATGATGGTGTAGCTGTCAAGCAACTTCACCTGACTTGTTGTGAAAATCTTCATGATAACCGAATTTAGGAATAATCCTTTGCCCTCAATTACTTTAAGACGAGAACCTACAAAGAGGGGAACACACCACTTTCACCGTTAACATGCCGTATAGCATGGAATACCGCTATTCTCACTACAACCAAAGACAAAGGTAGCAAAGAATGGCGTGAAAAGGAATAATTCGCCATGGCAATAACAATTATCAGTTTTCTGGCTGAAAAAGATTTTTATCTTTGTCAAACTTGAAAAAAATTAACATTTTTTAACTCAAACCTGATATAATCATGTTTAAAGGACATCCTAAAGGCCTATTTGTGGCATTCTTCGCTAACATGGGGGAGCGATTTGGTTTCTACACAATGATGGCAATCCTCGTTCTGTTCCTACAGGCCAAGTTTGGGCTAACTGAGCAAGAAGCAGGTGGATACTACAGCTGGTTCTACTTTGGTATTTATGCGCTTGCACTTGTTGGTGGAATTCTTGCAGACGCAACAAGAAAATACAAACTGGTTATTCTAGTAGGATTAATAGTAATGTTTGCAGGCTATACAACCATAGCCATTCCAGGAATAACGCTAAGTTTAACACTCGTTGGACTATTTATTATTGCGTTTGGCAATGGACTTTTCAAAGGCAATCTTCAAGCAGTGGTAGGTCAGCTATATGACGATCCCAAATATTCCAAAGTACGTGATTCAGCCTTTATGATTTTTTACATGGGTATCAATGTTGGTGCTTTTTTCGCACCATTTTTGGCAACAGGTGTAAGAAACTGGTTTTTAAAAACGCAAGGATTTTTGCACGACGGTAGCCTTCCAGCGCTTTGCCATGCCTATACAAATGGAACATTGCAAGACGTATCAACATTTCAGACTTTGGCAGACAAAGCCTCTGGCGCACCTGTTGCTGATCTTTCTTCTTTTGCCCACAACTATATTGATGCATTTTCGAAAGGATACAACTATGCATTTGCTGTTGCTGCAGGGACAATGATCATTTCCCTTTTGGTATATGTAATTTTTAACAAACATCTTCCTTCTGTAGAAAAAGTTGAAACAAAAGGGGTAGATGCTGGAAAGAATGGTTCAAAAGCAAACTCAACCATGAGTCCAATTGCCCTTCTTCTTGCTGCTGGATTAATGATCACGACATCTGTCATTTTTCACTTCCTATTTAATGATGTTGCACTTGGGTTAGCGATTGGATTGTTTATAGGGTTTATAGCATGGATATTGCAAATCTCGACAAAAGAAGAGCGGCCACGTGTTTCCTCCCTGATTTTAGTTTTTATTGTAGTTATCTTCTTCTGGATGTCATTTCACCAAAACGGACTTACACTAACATTCTTTGCCAGAGATTACACCGTAAAAACCGTTGATGCATTTACGAATATATTTTTCAACCTAGAATCAATCCTCTCGTTCATTGGAACGATTGGGGGGCTTGTTCTAATAATAACAAGAAAAAAAGTTGTTGAAAAACTAATTGGTGCTGGACTATTTGTGGGTTTAGGTGGATTAACCTACTATCTAGTATCGGGGTACTCATCCGTAAATCCTATATCTCCAGAAGTATTCCAGTCATTTAATCCTTTATTTATCGTAGCCCTTACGTTCCCTGTAATGGGATTATTTGCTTGGATGCGCAACAAGAACGTGGAACCATCAACGCCTAAAAAGATTGGTATAGGAATGATAATTGCAGCCTTAGGATTTGGTATTGTGCTTATTGCCTCCCTTAATCTAATCTCACCTCATGAACTGCTATACACCGATGCAAGTGGAGCAATCAAGTTTAATCCGGTTCCCGATTCATCTAGGGTAATGCCTTACTGGCTTATTAGCAGCTACCTCACGCTTACTATAGCCGAACTCTTCTTGAGCCCTATGGGACTTTCATTTGTTTCAAAAGTGGCCCCCCCTCGTTTTCAAGGGCTAATGCAAGGTGGATGGTTGCTTGCCACTGCGGTTGGAAATAAATTCCTATTCGTAGGCAGTAATTTCTGGGGTAAATTGGATTTATGGCAACTTTGGTCAATTTTCATCACTTGCTGTTTGCTTTCCGCAATCTTCATCTTTTCTATCATGAAGAGACTGGAGCGAGTAACAAATTAACCAGCTACATAAGCATCGACAAACAATACTTTTAAAGGCTGCCCAAAATTGGCAGCCTTTTTTGTTTCTTTGCTGCATGAACGAAATTACATTTGAACTCAAGGGCGAATACATTGAGTTGATTCAGCTGCTCAAGGTAACCCGTATGGCACAATCGGGCGCCGATGCTAAAGTTTTTGTGGAAGAGGAACTCGTTAAGCTAAACGGTGTAATCGAGAGCAGAAAACGGGCAAAAGTTAGAATTGGCGACAAAGTGCAGGTGGAAAATACCACAATAACAGTTGTATAACAACCTGTTTTTTACCTAACTTTCAGCAAAAATGGCTATGAAACAATTTCTGCCCATTTTGCTCATCTTATCATTGGCATGCACCAGACACAACCCTGTTGTGCCATTGGAGCAAGCAGCAAAGGATGATACTACAGCAAAGTATCTTCCAATGGAGATCCCTGAAAGGGAAAATCTTGCTACCAGTGCCATCTCATTTCAACTTACTGGGCGCACCAGCGATATCAGCAATCTTAAACAGAGTATATACACCATTGCGCAAAAAAACTCCTCTCTTGTAAAATCGGAGTACCTTGAGAAAACACCAAACGGTGAAATAGGATCGTTCATCCTAGCTGTCCCTCGCCAGAAACTAGACTCCCTCCAATCGGCGCTACAAATGCTTCCCATAACCATACTACGACAGTCACACTCCATTGAGGACCTAAGCATTACCATTAAAAACTTGTCGCAACGTATTCGGGAAAAAAGGGAGATTAACCAACGCTACCGCCAACTGCTTCAAGATGCAAGCAGCAAGGAGGTAGTATCGCAACTGGAAACCTCCATTGCCGTTGGCCGTAGCGAACTTGAGCTTCTCACCAATGAGCTAAGAGAGGCCCGGAGGAGGGTGAAGAACGTCACCATTACCATCAACATTGACCAAACTGTTCCTCCGATTGAAGTTACATCTAACGCTAACACACCCCCTAGCCGCGCTACAGCCATTCAAGGAAAAAAAGGGACAATCCTAATTTCCCTGACACACTATATTTCAAGACATTGGCCATGGCTACTCCTTCTTGGTGTTGTTGCATTTATGATTTTTGCAGTGATAAAAGTGACAAAACCGCAGAAGAAGGTTAAGCGCGTGAAGAAAAAGAATCGCAAGAAAAAGAAGAAGAGCAAACACAAATTGCTCCCTAGCAGCACCTTTGACGAAAGTATACAATAAAAAAAGGGTACCCTCGTAAGGGTACCCACCACCAAAACTAGCTACTAACTATTAACCATAAATAAAGCCCTGCGACTAACAGGACCTTATTGTAGCGAGAGCGAGGATTGAACTCGCGACCTCATGATTATGAATCATGCGCTCTAACCAGCTGAGCTACCTCGCCATTGTTCGTTTTGCGGGTGCAAAGATAGAGCAATTTTCAAAAAAACAAATGGTATTTAAACTTTTTTCTCGTTCGCAAACGGTCAAAAGCCAAGCAGATTCGTTCCTTACAGAAAATCAAGCCCTTGAAATTCGATTAATATCAGCAACGATTTGCACCTTTTGACCCAATGCAGCAAGGCATTTAGAAAAATCCGCTAAATTTGTTGTCCTAAACAAAAGCCAATTCTGTGAAAAAGTTTCACTCCTTTATTCTCAAGTCCTTTCTTGGTCCAATGCTGCTCACTTTCTTCATCGTAATGTTCATATTACTGATGCAGTTCTTGTGGAAATATATTGACGACCTTGTAGGAAAGGGGCTTACATGGGATATCATTGGTGAGCTACTACTTTACGCCTCTGCCACCCTTGTTCCAATGGCTCTGCCACTTACCGTCTTGCTTGCGTCCATCATGACGCTCGGATCCTTGGGTGAAAACAACGAGCTATTGGCCATGAAAGCGGCGGGTATTTCTCTCCGAAGAATACTTGCTCCACTCATTCTGCTTATCGTAATTATTAGCGGGCTAGGCTTTTTATTCTCGAACAACGTGCTCCCGGTCACAAACCTAAAGATGAGGACATTGCTGTACAGCGTTGGACAGCAGAGACCGGAACTCCAAATAAAGGAGGGCGTATTTACCAATTCCATCGATGGTTATAGCATTAGGGTTGGAAGCAAAGATCGAAACTCCAACCTTATGAGGCGCATAATGATATATAACCATTCGAACAATGAAGGTGACGTATCGGTAACCACTGCCGATTCTGGATACATGCGCGTAACTGCAAATAAAAAGTTTATGGTTGTTGAGCTATTCTCGGGGAATGCCTACGAGGAAGTTCGTAACACCGGAAAACCGCGAAACGCAAAGAGCAACGACTACGCATTCCGCAGGACATTCTTTAAGGAGGAGACGTTTATTCTTCCGCTTACGGGTTTCGACTTTAAACGAACCGACGAGGGTCTATTCAAGAGTAACTACCAAATGCTAACCCTCAAGCAGCTCACCTACGCAGAAGACTCCTTGACAAAGGAACTCGCCTCCCGTAAAAAATTCGTATTCAGCAACATGCTTGGCAGAGGTGCATTTATGGGTATTGTTGACACATCTGGTATGCTAAACGATAAGCGTAGCTATAACGTTGATTCTGCCATGGCGACTTATGACCTCAACGAAAGAAAATCGTCCGTAAACTACGCCCTTTCTCTAGCTCGGTCCGCCAAAAATAACTTGGCCACCACAAAGGATGAGATCTCCTACAAGCAGCGAATCATCTATCGACATGAAATTGAATGGCATCGGAAATTTGCCCTTTCATTTGCCTGCTTGGTTTTCTTCTTTATTGGTGCACCACTGGGGGCAATCATCCGAAAAGGGGGGCTTGGTATGCCTGTAGTAATTTCAGTCTTCTTTTTCATCATCTACTATATCATCTCAATAACCGGTGAAAAGTTTGTAAGAGAAGGCATTTTACCAGCCTATGAAGGGATGTGGATCTCAAGCATCATTCTGCTGCCGCTGGGCGTATTTCTATCGTACAAGGCAACAACCGATTCGGTGCTATTAAATATCGACTGGTACTTGCAAACGATAAAAAAGCTGGGGAACTTTTTCGACAAGAAAAAGAAGCACAGCAAAAAATGAGAATACTGCTGATTGCAAATAAAATTCCCTATCCACCCAAAGATGGAGGATCCATTGCTTCATTAAACATGGCTATGGGTCTTTCGCACGCAGGTGCCGAGGTGCATGTGCTTGCTATGAATACATCAAAGCACTATTTTCCGGCCGAAAGTATACCACCAGAAGTCGCCAGCAGCATCAACCTCAAAACGGTTTACATAGACACGGATATCTCGCCGTTTAAAATGCTGCGTAACCTTGCATTCTCGCGCACACCGTACAATGCCGCTCGTTTTATTAGCAGTAAGTTCCAAAATGCGCTTGAGGCATTACTTAGGGAACAAGCATTTGACATCATTCAACTCGAGGGTCTCTACCTAACTCCATATATAAAAACCATTCGATCTAAAACCAACGCAGTCATTGCCCTAAGAGCACATAATGTAGAATATGAAATATGGCAACGTATCTCACAAACTATCCAGAATCCCATAAAACAAGCATACATCAAGATTCTGGCAAAGAGAATACGAAAAATGGAGATGGATGCCCTCCAGCACATCGACCTCCTTATACCAATCACGGAGAGAGATGGCAACCTGCTTTGTCAATATGCACCAACGCTGCTTATGCATGTAGCACCCACCGGATTAGATTCTATTCGCTTTACTAAGCTGCCAATCCCACCTCAGCATCCTAACACCCTATTTCATATTGGTGGACTCGACTGGATTCCTAACCAAGAGGGGATTCGCTGGTTTCTCAATAATTGCTGGCCCTCCATTCGCAAGGAAATTCCTGATGCACAATTCCATATTGCAGGGCGCAATGCCCCTAGCCATTTTTTGAAGAGTATACCACAGGAAGGCGTTGTATATGATGGAGAGGTGGAAGATGCCGAACGCTACATGCAAGATCATGCTATTTTGATTATTCCGCTGCTATCCGGTTCAGGAATGAGAATAAAGATAGTGGAAGGAATGGCTTTGGGTAAGGCAATTGTATCCACTAAAATAGGGGCCGAAGGCATTGATGCAACTGACGGAGCCCAGCTATTTATTGCCAATTCTCCAGAAAGAATGGCAGAAATATGCATTTCGTTGCTAAAAAGTCCAAAACTTGTAATGGAAACGGGAATGCATGCTTACCATTTTGCTCAAGAACATTTTAACAATACCAACATAAGTAGTGGCCTTTTCCGCTTTTACCAGAATGAGGTAATGAAACAGAGAAATATCTCCTAAAAACAAGTAGGATGGAATACATATTCTGGATACCTGTTGCACTTATCTTTCACTCCTATGTTCTCTATCCAGGAATATTGTGGTTGTTATCGCTACGTTGCCCCAACAATAGGCTGGTATATATAAATACCGACACATTGCCAACGGTAACCATCCTAATGGCGGTGCACAACGAAGAAGAGGTGATTAGCAAAAAAATAGAGAGCATATTCAACACGACCTATCCGGCAGACAACATTGAAGTAATTGTTGGTTCCGACTCATCCACCGATAGCACAAATGAGCAGCTGCTACAAATACAAAAGAAATACCCTTCACTTCAGTTCAAAATATTCGAAAGAAGAGGAAAGTCGAACACGATTAACGAGCTGCTCGACATTGCTACCGGCGAAATTGTTATTTCAACCGACGCCAACGTATTCCTCGACGAACACACCATTTTCGAGCTGGTGAAGCATTTTAGGAATCCTAAAGTTGCACTGGTCGACACTCGAATTTCCAATACAGGGATTAACAGGTCTGGCATTTCTTTTCAGGAGAGCACCTATATTAATAGGGAGGTGCATATCAAAAACCGCGAAGGAAGAGTGTGGGGCTCCATGATGGGCCCGTTTGGCGGCTGTTTTGCACTACGCAAAAGCAGCTATTATAAGGTTCCCATAAATTTTCTTGTCGACGATTTCTACATATGCATGAAGGTGATTGAGCAAGGGCAGCATGCAATTAACAGCATGACCGCCTTTGTTTACGAGGACGTTTCCAACCATATTGAGGAGGAGTTCCGACGAAAAGTCAGGATATCCGTTGGCGCTTTTCAAAATTTATGGCACTTCAAGCATCTCCTATGGCCACCCTTCAAAGGACGAGCATTTGCATTCCTTTCGCACAAGGTAATCAGATGGTTTGGACCATTTCTAATACTTCTTGCACTTGCATCCAACATCGTGCTTTCAATGCATTCCAACTTCTACTCAACATTGCTGCTGCTGTTTCTGGCAAGCTTTTTGCTACCCCTCGTCGACTTCATGCTTAAAAAAATAAACATTCATATTACCTTTGTGCGGTTCATTACCCACTTTTACGGGATGAACCTTGCACTACTACTAGGATTCTTTAAATTCATAAAAGGAGTTAAGTCCAATGTCTGGCAACCAACACAACGTAACCAATAGCCTACTCAATACAATTGAGGAGGCCATTGAAGATATCAAAAACGGGAAGATCATTATCGTTGTTGACAACGAAGATCGGGAAAACGAGGGAGATTTTGTTGTAGCAGCCGAGCTCATCACCCCGGAAAAGGTAAACTTTATGGCCACGCATGGACGAGGATTAATATGTGCCCCCATTACCGAAGAGCGGTGTAAGGAGTTGGACCTTGACCTCATGGTTGGCCATAACACGGCATTGCACCAAACGCCTTTCACCGTTTCAGTTGATTTAATTGGCCATGGCTGCACCACTGGAATATCGGCATCGGACAGAGCAAAAACCATAAAAGCGCTGGTTGATCCCAAAACAAAAGCCGAGGACCTCGGGCGTCCAGGACACATCTTCCCGCTTAAAGCGCGTGATAAAGGTGTGCTTCGAAGAGCCGGACATACTGAAGCTGTTGTTGACTTAACGAGGCTTGCTGGCCTAAATGCTGGTGGTGCGTTGGTTGAAATCATGAACGAGGATGGAACAATGGCCCGCCTTCCACAGCTTCTGGAAATTGCAAAAAAATTCAAGCTAAAGATAATTTCCATTGAGGACCTTATTGCTTACAGATTACAGAGCGAGAGTTTGATTGAGAAGGGACAGCGTGTAAAACTTCCAACGGAGTTTGGCGATTTTGAGCTTATCCCATACCGCCAAAAGAGCAATGGACTTGAGCATGTGGCATTAGTTAAGGGTGAATGGAACGATGACGAGCCCTTACTCGTTCGGGTACACTCTTCCTGCGTAACGGGAGACATTTTTGGAAGCTACCGTTGCGACTGTGGACCACAGCTGCATGAAGCACTGAGAAAAATTGACCAAGCAGGGAAAGGTGTGCTAGTATACATGAATCAGGAAGGTCGAGGCATTGGGCTATTCAACAAAATACATGCATACAAGCTTCAGGAAGAGGGAAGAGATACCGTGGAAGCAAATATTGAGCTGGGCTTTGATGCCGATGAAAGAGATTATGGAGTGGGAGCCGCGATTCTTCGGGACCTCAAAATTAAAAAGATAAAGCTACTCACCAACAACCCCAAGAAGATTACTGGGCTAGAAGGATATGGACTCGAAATAGTGGAGAATATCCCCATTGAGGTGAAGCCAAATCAATTCAACAAGTTCTACCTAGAGACAAAGAGAGATAAGATGGGGCACACGCTTCACCAATCAAAAAAGGAATAGCACGCTATGGAGAAGAAGTTGGGAGTAGTATTCATGGGAACACCAGAGTTTGCCGCAGAGTCGTTGCGACACATCGCGGCTTCCAACCACAAAGTGTTAGCGGTGGTTACTTCACCCGACAAACCTGCTGGTCGCGGTCAAAAGATCAAGCAATCGGAGGTAAAGCTGGAGGCCGTAAGGTTAGGTATCCCTGTATTGCAACCAGCCAAGCTAAAAGATACTGACTTTATTAATGAACTTAGGCAGATCAACCCCGACGTAATGGTCGTTGTGGCATTCCGAATGCTCCCAAAGGAAGTATGGGCACTGCCAAGACTTGGCACCTTCAACCTTCATGCATCGCTCCTACCCCAATACCGAGGGGCAGCACCAATAAATTGGGCAATTATAAATGGTGAACAGGTAACCGGAAACACCACCTTTTTTATTAACGAGGAGATTGACAAGGGGCAACTTATTTTTCAGGAGGAGATGTCCATTGAACCCGAAGAGACTGCAGGAGAATTGCACGATCGGCTAATGTTTTCGGGGGCAAAACTTGTTGTAAAAACCCTTGATGCCCTCGCCAACAACGCTGTAAGACCAATCAGCCAGCCCAACTCATTGGATGGTGAACCCAAAGGAGCACCAAAAATATTTAAGGATGACTGTAAGATTGTGTGGACAAGCTCAAGCACAAATATTTTCAACCACATTAGAGGATTGAGCCCTTATCCTGCTGCTTGGGCAACACTTACGTCAAGCGCCACCAACGAAGAAATTTCAGCAAAAATCTTTTCGGCTCATCGTTCCAGCTCCGAAATATCAGGAGCACCCGGAAGCATAGTAACCGATGGGAAAACGTATCTTCAAGTTATTACTGGCGAGGGAAGTATCTCCATTGAGGAAATTCAGTTGGCAGGTAAGAAACGAATGACAATAGACGAGTTCCTTCGTGGCTTTAAAAACATAGAAATCTACCGATTCTCCTAAAATAGCCAGCCTTTTTTCACGCCTGGCTTCCATCCCCTCAGGTAAATTTTCTGACCGGCAACAGGCTCCTCCCCTGGTTTTAAACCATTCCGTTTGTAAAGCATTTTTAGCTTAACGGCATACTGCTGCGAAATATGCCAAAGTGTTTCGCCGCTATCGGCCACGTATGTTGGGTATTCGCGTGATGCCTTTCTGTGCTTTGGTTTAACGTACAATACCTCTCCCGTTGTCAGGCTAGCGTCTTTTGGCAAATCGTTGTATTTAAATAGCTGCCAGCGCATCATCTCAAGCTCCCTTGCCAAACTTTCGAACGTATCGCCGTCTTTAACCACCACATACTGTACCCCATTCCGCTCGCTTACCCTATGTTGCTTATAAATATCTATGGTGTAGGAGTTATCGTTAGTAAAAGTATTCTTGCGGTGAGAGGTAGCCTGAATATCTACTCCCCTATCGAGGAGGTAAAGCTTATTATCCTCAATAATTTTAATAAGCCGGTCAGCATAGTCAGGATTTGTGGCGTATCCAGCCTTGCGCAATCCCCTTGCCCAGCCTTTGTAATCAGTTGGTGCCAGATCAAATAAAAAGGCATACCTCCTTGTGTCGCGTAAAAAGTTGGAATGATCGGCAAAGGAATCCTCTGCCTTTCTATATTTTCGAAAACATTCATGTCGCCTATCATCGTCATGATAGATGGTGGGGCCATTCCATGAATCATGGCACTTTATGCCAAAATGGTTATTCGCCTCTAGCGCAAGCGTGCTATTGCCATTATCCGACTCCAGCATACCCTGAGCCAAAATGATGCTTGCGGGTACACCACTTTGCTTCATCTGCCTTACTGCCAAATCCTTATATGTCTGAATATAGTCTTCTCTTGTATATCGTCTACCACCTTGTGCACTAGCTGTAGCAGAAAAAGTGAAAAATACTACTAACAAAAACAGGCTCCGCTTCATTTTTTTTTCGAAATTTGCAATCCCTTTTTTTGAACAACTTTTGCAAATCATTATTAAAGAGGGGTTTTGCATTTATAAAATTTTGAGTAGGTTTGTGTTTACCTGCAAAACTAGCAATAGAAAGAATGAAAGAGGTAGAAATTTCAGTAAAATTTTTCGAATACGAAAACTTAACCGAGCTAACGCCAGAATATCAAGTCCTTGTGGAAAAGGCTAAAGAAATTGCTCTGAAAGCCTACGCACCATACTCCAAATTCAATGTTGGAGCGGCAGTGTTGCTCGCAAACGGAACAATTGTCACAGGCAACAACCAGGAAAACGTGGCCTATCCATCAGGACTTTGCGCCGAACGTGTAGCCATTTTTCAAGCCAATGCGCTATATCCTGACCAACCAGTTAAGGCCATCGCCATCAGCTCAATGTACAAAGGATTATATAATGAGAGCCCTGTTTATCCGTGCGGTTCTTGCCGGCAAGTATTGCTCGAAACACAAAATCGCTACAACACGCCCATCGATGTAATCATGCATGGAACCAAGGCAATTCAGCGAGTTTCGAACATAAAGTCGCTACTTCCTTTAAGCTTCGACTTTAACTTAATAAGCGAAGACTAGTAGGTTGAAAGTATCTTTTTGAACTGAGCGTTGGGAAAAATGCCGTCTGCATCTTCGCTCATTTCAGGAAGAATTCTTTCCACAAAGTACATATTCAAAGAACCGATATTTTTAAGTGGCATTTCACCTCTTGGAATGCACACAAAGTAGTCCTTTATTTTTTCGTAGGTAGTTTCCGAGATGTTTATTTTCCCGGGGATAGATGCTTCTTGCATTCGGCTGGCTACATTCACCGTATCGCCCCAAATGTCGTATGCAAACTTCTTTCGTCCAATAACCCCGGCAATAACCTCACCCGTATGGATGCCAATTCGTATGGACCAAGGCATTTTTCCTTGCTCAATATCTGCAGCCACCATATCTTGCACATACTTCTTAATTTCTAGCGCCGCAAGAACCGTATCAAAGGCGTGAGATTTATTGGTTCTAGGCAAACCACCGGCACACATATAGGCATCACCTATCGTTTTTATCTTTTCCAGAAAGTGTCCATCACCAATTTGCTCAAACTTCTGGAAGTATTCATCCAAAATTTCGATTAGCTGCAGGGTATCATACGTGCGGGTTAGGTTTGAAAAGCCTACAAAATCGGTAAAGAGAACCGATACATCTTTAAAGGCCTTTGGCTTTGCAACCCCCTTTTTTGTTAGCTGGCGGGCAATTTCCATGGGAAGGATATTCTGCAGCAAATCCTCCGACTTCTTCTTTTCATCCTCAATGGACTGCTTCTGTTTTTCAATCTCAGCCCGTTGATGCTCAAGAAGTCGATTAACCTCGGTAATATGAGCGTGCTTCACCTCCAGTTCTCGCTCAACCTGCTTCAAGTCCGAAACGTCGGTTTCAATACAAATAATCTTGAAGAAATTACCCCAGTGATCATAAACGGGTGACAGGGAGGTTTGGATATCCTTCACCGTGCCGTCCTCCATTCTCCAGGTGTTGAAGTAGGTAACATACTCCCCCTTTTCCCTGCATCGTTCAAATGCGGCAACCGTTTCGGGTGAAAGATCGGTAGAAAAGAGATTTCCGCCAAAGCGCGTTTTGAACTCCTCTAAGTTGCATCCGTACAACTTTTCAAACCCACCATTAACCCATTCAATAAAGCCGGAAGCATTTACCATCACCACCGAATTCCCCGCATTAGTTGCTGCAGCAGAAAAATCGTTTAACCGTTGCGAAGCAGCTCGCAGCTCCTTAATGGCCATTGCATTTCGAAGCTGCGCCTGTAAGCGAGGAACAAGCTCGTTGGGTTCTATTGGCTTACGGAAAAAATCGTCGGTTCCCAGCTTTATTGCCAAGCGAACAGTCTCTGTGTCGAGAAAATCGTGGAATAGAAAAACCGGAATATTCTTAGTAAACTCACTATTCTTTAGGCTCCTAATTACGGAGTAGCTGCCCATTCCATTAAAGTGGTTGTCCACCATTACCACCAAGGGTTGATTCTCAATGGCAGACAACAGCGCGTCTTCTCCTCTGGTGCAAAGGTTAATCTCGTATTGGGTGAAGCTTGAGCGCAGTATGGCCGTGAGATGTTTTAAACACTCCACGTCCGATTCAAAAACAAGCAGCAACTTCTCCATTATACAATCCTTGCTATTACAATTCTACCATTGAGGAAACACCTAAATTTACTCAAATTGCAACGCTAAAAGAAAGAATAAGGATACCTACTGCTCCATTTTTGAGTTAGGGAGTAATAGCTTTGACAAACTCACTCCATAGAGTGTCGGATGGAGCAGATGCATTGATGGTCACGAGCTCCTTCTTTACAGGATGCTCAAATTCCAATCGACGGGAGTGTAAACAGATGCCTCCATCGGGGTTGGAGCGGGGAAATCCATACTTCAAATCGCCTTTTATTGGACATCCAATTTTTGCCAGCTGGCAGCGAATCTGGTGATGTCTACCTGTCAGCAAATCGATCTCAAGAAATACATAGTTTAAGGATTGCCCCACCACACGGTAGGCTAGGCGGGCTTCCTTAGCGTCGTTGCGAGGGTAAAGATGTGCAACCGTCTTATTTTTTTTGGTGTCACGAACCAAGTAATGCAGTAATAGACCCTCGGCAGCCGGGGGCCTATTTTTCACAATTGCCCAGTAAGTTTTCTTAATGGTACCCTCCTTGAACAACTCATTAATGCGGGTTAACGCTTTACTCGTCTTAGCAAAAAGAACAACTCCACTCACTGGCCTATCTATGCGATGGGTCACTCCAAGAAAAACATTTCCGGGTTTATTATCCCTGTTCTTGATAAAGGCTTTGAGCTCATCTTCCAGTGCTAAATCGCCTGATGTATCCGCCTGCACAAGCTGTCCGGCCCTTTTATTCACCGCAATAATATGGTTATCCTCCCATAAAATATCATTCGCTGTAAAGGCCATCTAGTATTGCTCCTTTTCGTTAGGAAAATCGTTGCTCTTCACATCCTTAATGTAGTTTCTGAAGGCTCCTTGCATTTCAACAAAAAGGTTATGGTATCTCCTAAGGAAGCGCGGTGAAAACTCTTGCGTTATACCAAGCATGTCGTGCGTTACAAGCACCTGTCCATCGACATTGCCACCAGCACCAATACCAATTACCGGTATTTTTAGTTCAGTAGCAACCCGCTCAGCAAGCGCCGCCGGTATCTTCTCAAGAACTAGGGCAAAGCAACCTGCCTCCTCAAGGAGGTGTGCGTCGGTGAGTAACTTCTCCGCTTCAGCCTCCTCCTTGGCTCGCACAGCATAGGTTCCAAACTTATGAATTGATTGGGGAGTTAAGCCGAGGTGCCCCATTATTGGTATTCCTGCCGACAAGATTCTCGTAACCGATTCAATAACCTCACTCCCCCCCTCCAGCTTTACAGCATCGGCGGCGCTCTCCTTCATAATTCGAATACTTGAGGCTAGGGCTTCCTTCGAATTTCCCTGATATGTTCCAAACGGCAAATCAACCACTACCAACGCTCTTTTCACCGCCCTAACAACACCAGATGCATGGTAGATCATCTGATCGAGAGTGATGGGCAGAGTAGATATGTGGCCTGCCATAACGTTGGAGGCAGAATCTCCAACCAGCACCACGTCAATGCCAGACTCATCGAGAATACGGGCCATGGAATAATCGTACGCGGTAAGCATGGCTATTTTTTCACCCCGCAACTTCATCTCCTGAAGAACGTGAGTGGTCACAACACGAACTTTTCCTTCTAATGACATACGCTACAAGTAATAAGTTCACCTGCTTTACTGCAGGAGAATTGCGTAGGCAAAGCTACGAAGAATAAGAATAATGCCAAAACGCACATTTTTTCCAACCGTGGCAATTCAAAACTGACGTATTGTCACCATTCAGACTGATGGACAGCCCTCTTATTGGCTCATTTTCTGACACCAACCAATTATTCCTGTCACATTGCTCCAATGGCACAATGATTGTGAACTGATGGCTAACGACAAAAGTTATAAACATAAAATAGTAAAAAAATGGGTAAAATTATTGGTATAGACCTCGGGACAACCAACTCCTGCGTTGCTGTAATGGAGGGTAACGAGCCAGTGGTTATTCCAAACAGCGAAGGAAAGCGCACCACCCCTTCGATGGTTGCATTCGTTGAAAATGGTGAACGAAAAATAGGCGATCCCGCCAAGCGTCAGGCTATTACAAACCCGAAGAAAACGATTTTCTCCATAAAGCGATTTATGGGCGAAACCTTTGATAAGGTTCAAAAGGAGACCAACAGAGTTTCCTACGTGGTAGTTAAGGGTGAAAACAACACTCCCCGCGTTCAAATTGACGACAGAAAATACTCTCCTCAGGAGATTTCTGCCATGATTCTTCAGAAAATGAAGAAAACCGCAGAAGACTACCTCGGACAAGAAGTTACCGAAGCGGTTATCACAGTACCAGCCTACTTCAGCGACTCTCAACGTCAGGCAACAAAGGAAGCTGGAGAGATTGCAGGGCTTAAAGTTCGCCGTATTATTAACGAACCCACTGCAGCAGCACTTGCCTATGGCCTCGACAAAAAGGCAACGGATATGAAGATTGCGGTGTTCGACCTTGGTGGTGGAACCTTCGATATTTCCATCCTTGAACTGGGAGAGGGCGTATTTGAAGTAAGATCGACAAACGGTGATACCCACCTTGGTGGTGATGACTTCGACCATGTAATTATTGACTGGCTGGCTGAAAGTTTCTTGAAGGAAGAAGGCTTAGATTTGAGGAAGGACCCCATGGCACTGCAACGGTTAAAGGAAGCAGCTGAAAAGGCAAAGATTGAGCTCTCCAGCTCCACCTCTACCGAAATCAACCTGCCTTACATTATGCCAGTTGATGGAATTCCAAAGCACTTGGTTAAAACGCTTACCCGTGCTCAATTTGAGCAGCTGGCTGACAAGCTCATCCACGCTACCATTGAGCCATGTAAGAAGGCTCTTTCCGATGCAGGACTATCCACATCCGACATCAACGAAGTTATTCTTGTTGGTGGTTCAACACGTATCCCCGCCATTCAGCAAATTGTGGAACAATTCTTTGGAAAAGTTCCATCAAAGGGTGTTAACCCCGACGAGGTTGTTGCAGTTGGAGCAGCAATACAGGGTGGTGTGCTCACTGGTGAGGTAAAGGACGTTCTTCTGCTTGATGTTACCCCACTCTCTCTGGGTATTGAAACCTTGGGAGGAGTTTTCACCAAGCTCATTGAGGCCAACACAACCATACCAACACGTAAGTCAGAAACCTTTACCACGGCAGCAGATAACCAACCAACGGTTGAAATCCACGTGCTTCAGGGTGAAAGGCCAATGGCCAAGGATAACAAAACCATTGGACGATTCCACCTCGATGGCATTCCACCAGCCCCACGGGGAGTTCCTCAGGTTGAGGTTATTTTCGACATCGACGCCAACGGTATTCTCCACGTTACCGCTAAGGACAAGGGAACAGGTAAGGAGCAGAAGATTAGAATTGAGGCTTCTTCCGGGTTGACCGATGACGAAATTAAGAAGATGAGAGAGGAAGCTAAGGCAAACGAGGAATCCGACAAAAAAGCCCGCGAAACGGTTGATAAGTTCAACGCCGCCGACAGCCTCATCTTCCAAACCGAAAAGCAGCTGAAGGAGTTTGGCGACAAGCTTCCGGCAGACAAGAAGGCACCTATTGAGGCTGCGCTCAACGAACTTAAAGAAGCTCATAAGAGCCAGAACATTGATAGACTGGACAAGGCTACCGAGCAGATGAACACGGCATGGCAAGCGGCCAGCGAAGAGCTATACAAAGCAAGTCAACAATCATCCCAAGAATCTGGAGCTAACGCAGGCGCAGGTGAAAGTACCAGCGGAGGCCAGAAGGCTGGAAACGAAGAGGTGACTGACGTTGATTTTGAAGAAGTAAAGTAGTTCAACAATAAAAAAACAGGCTAAAGGGTTCCCCTCAAAAGGAACCCTTTGCTTTTTGTAATACCTTTCTTAATTTCGTCAGAACTAGAATAGATTCAAACGTCATGAAAAAGCTACTCTCTTTACTGATTTTCACTGCAATATGCAATTCGCTGACTTTTGCGCAAATTGACAATCCGAACACCAACAAATGGGATTCTCAAGGTCGCAAGCAAGGAGTATGGATTAAATACTACAAAAATGGGAACAAGGCCTACGTTGCCAAGTTCAAGAACAATATCCCCATTGACACTCTCACTCGGTTTTATGAATCAGGAGAGCTAAAAGTGATGGTGATTTTTGATAAAGAAGGAAAATCGTCGCGTGCCTGTTACTACCACAAAAACGGAAAAGTAGCGGCACAGGGAGACTTTATTGGTCAAAGCAAGGATGGGGTTTGGAAATACTTTTCGGAAGATTCTGTTGTGGTAATGGTTGAAAACTATTCCAACGGAAAGGTAAATGGTAAAAGGTCAAAATACTATCAAACCGGAACCATAATGGAGGAAAAGCAGTTTAGTGATGGAATTCCCAACGGCAGCTGGACGGTATACTTCCCTGACGGCAAGTACAAGTACATTGGCACCTACCAGAATGGCAAACTCAACGGCGAAATGAAAACCTTCTACTCAAACGGAAGGCCAATTTCCACCGGAGTATATAAGGATGGCCTCAAAGATGGGGTTTGGACTTTCTACACCCAGGATGGGAATGTTGCCAAAACGGTTACTTTTCATAACGGCATCTCAGAAAACAAGGATTCGCTTGATCTTGAACAAACCAAGCAGATCGACGACCTCGAAAAGAATGCTGGTCGTTATGAAGAACCCACTCCCGAAAACTCTTTAGAGCAAATGGGAAATTGATGAAGTTCTCCAAGTTTCTTCTTCTGATTGCCATCGGCCTAGGACTGGCTGGTGGTGTTATGAGCCAAAACAGCTACTGGATTGGCTTCCCAGACAAGCTGGGTTCCAGCTACTCTGCTGACCATCCAGAAAAATTCTTAAGTGAAAGGGCTATTGCAAGAAGAACAAAGCAGAACATTGCTATTACACCAGAAGATCTACCCGTAAGCAGCCAGTATTTAGACAGTCTTAAAAAAACGGGAGTAACAATCCAGTTTACACTTAAATGGCTAAACGGTGCAGTAGTAAAGGCTACGCCTGACCAGCTGCACCGGATTGAACAGCTCTCCATAATTGCTGAATTAAAGCAGATTTTTGACTCCTCCGCAACATCATCGCCAACCGAATCTACCCATCTGCCAAAGATTTCTAAAAACTATATAGAAAGAGCGTCTACCAACGATTACGGTTCAGGGAATGAGGCTATCAGCATGATAGATGGCACTTTTCTTCACAGCATTGGCTTCACTGGCAATGGAATGGTGATTGCTGTTATCGATGCTGGATTCTACCATGCTAATCAAGTAGAGGAATTACAACCATCGTTTTCCAACAGCAGAATTCTTGACTGCAAAGATTTTGTATCGCCGAACCAAAATGTTTTTGACGACAATGAGCATGGTACCAACGTGCTCTCCATAATGGCCGCCAACGAACCAAACACCTTTATTGGTACAGCACCTATGGCTAGCTATCTGTTACTTCGAAGTGAAAATGTTCAAATCGAGCAAATCATCGAAGAGTATACCTGGGCTGCTGCTGCGGAATTTGCAGATAGCGCCGGCGCTGATATCATCAACAGCTCGCTTGGCTACACAACCTTCGACGTTGAAGCACAAAACCATTCATACAGCGAACTTAATGGCAATACAACACCTATCTCAAGGGCTTGCAGCATAGCCGCGTCCAAGGGAATCCTCGTTGTTAATAGCGCGGGAAATGAAGGAAACCGCGATTGGAAATACATAGCTGTACCGGCAGATAGCTACGGAATACTCGCCGTTGGTGCAGTAAACAGCAACCTTCAACCAACATATTTCACATCTCTTGGACCTTCAGCAGACGGACGTGTTAAACCCGAAACTGCAGCACTTGGAGCAAATATCCCCGTTGTAGATGGAGATGGAACAATTCGATTGAGTACAGGAACATCCTTTTCGGCACCAGTAATGGCAGGAATAGCAGCGTGTTTGTGGCAGGCATTTCCATTGGCATCCGCCAAAGAAATCAGAGAAGCAATACTCGAAAGTGCTAGCCAGTTCAACGCTCCTAACAACAGCATTGGATATGGCATACCTAACATGGAGAAAGCCTACAAACTACTCTTATCGGAGCAAACCGAAGGCAGCTGCATAGAGCCACTCATTCATCCAAATCCCTTTTTCAATGAAATATACATTACAATAGGTCAACCCACAAGCCCAACTGCCACAGTTAGCCTATACTCAGCAAATGGGGCAAAAGTAGTATCAACAACAATTCCAATAACACAAGGAGTTGCATCGCCGCTACAAATAGAAGAACAACTACCAAATGGAATCTATATCATAGAAATTAGCTGTGGTGAGTGCAGCTGGAATAAAAAACTTGTGAAACAGCAATAAATATGGACCAGCCACAGCACATCTCCCTTTTTGAGCTGAATCAGCAAATTCGACAAGCGTTAATCGAACGGTTTCCTGAATCGGCATGGGTCATTGCCGAGATTAGCGAAATAAAGATTAGCACAGCGGGACACTGCTACTTGGAGCTTATTCAAAAAGATGACAAAAGCGCCTCTATCAAGGCGAAAGCTTCGGCAACAATTTGGGCCGCCACCTACCGAATGCTCAGACCATATTTTGAGATGACAACAGGTCGTCCACTGGCAGAGGGAATGAAAATACTTATTCGGGCAACGGTGGAGTTTCATGAAGTATACGGCCTCTCACTCAAGGTTATGGATATTGACCCCACCTACACCATTGGAGAGCTGGAACTGCAAAGGCAACAGACCATCCAGCAACTCATTGACGATGGCGTATTCGACATGAACAAGCAACTGCCATTCCCCGAAATCCCGCAGCGATTGGCCGTAATATCCTCCGAAAAGTCAGCCGGATATCAAGATTTTATACATCAACTGCAGTCCAACACTTACGGATTTCACATTTTCACCACTCTTTTTGGAGCAATCATGCAAGGCAAAGAAGCTGAACCCTCCATTCTTCGAGCACTAGAACATATTTTTGAAGAGAGAGAGAAATTTGATGCAGTTGTCCTTATCCGGGGAGGAGGAGCACAAACCGACCTTTCCTGCTTCGACTCCTACTGGCTTTCACTCCATCTGGCTCAAATGCCGTTGCCAGTAATTACTGGAATTGGTCACACAAAGGATGTCTCCATTGCCGACATGGTTTCACACACTTCTGTTAAGACACCCACCGCAGCAGCCGAACTCATTATCGCCTCCATGGAAGAGGCCGATCAAAAATTCAACGAGTATGGAAATTGGGTAACAAACTACCTAGGAGTATTTCTCGAGAACGCCCACTATGAACTTCGACAGCACCTAGCCAATTTCAGAAACGTCCAAAATAGTCTTGTGACAAAAAAGCGGCATATCGAACGTAAGGCCTTGGAAATTAAGAACAGCGTCGACCAAAGGGTGAGCAAAGAGCAGCTGAGAACAAGCGCGCTCTTGCAATCGGCCAAGAGACGTCCAATTGCCATTATTGAAGAGCAGGAGAAATTACTCCTCAAAGCGAAGAACGAGGTGATTCGTCAGTCAGCACAAGCCATCCACACAGAGCACAAACTACTGAATACCAGAGCGTCCATCATCACAAACATGCATCCCAACAATCTCCTTAAAAAGGGGTTCTCCATCACTCGAATTGGAGGGAAAGCCATAAAATCAACAACAACTATTCATCCGAGTGATATTGTTGAGACAACATTCATTGACGGCAAGATAACCAGCAAAGTGCTGCCGTATAAAGAGATATAAACCATACAAAACAACGCCGTTCTGCATTCAGCAAATCGTTTCTTGCTAATTATCCGGCATTTTTTTTTACATTTATCAATTCAAGAATTGGTATTCCAATGGCTGCCATAAAACAAATCATCACGTTTGTCATCATCGCTGTAATCTTCACTACGACAGGAAAGTCACAGCCACCAGACAGCCTTCTTCTGCAGCTTAACCACGCTGCTAATGCCAACGATAGAGTCCAAGCACTTATCAACATCTCAAAGTACTACTGGTATATTAATGTTGACTCAAGTCTTTACTACGCAAAGGCATCGTCCACACTGGCCGAAAATGAAGGAGACCCGCTACTCATAAGTGATGCTCAAAATGCGATGGGAAATGCGCTTTCCATTTCCGGGGACTCCAATGGAGCCATTGCCTACTACCAGAAATCACTTGCAATACGAATTGCTAAGGGTAAAAAAGACAAGACTGCCTCGGTTTATAATAACTTGGCATTACTCTTCCTTGACAAAAAGGAATACCTAAAGGCTATCGATAACTTTCGCAAAGCCGCCATGCTTGAAGGAGAGCTCAACAGGTATAGAGAGGAAGCCAGCTATATCAGCAGCATTGGAACGGTTTATATGGACCTCGGAACACCGAATAAAGCGCTTGAATACTACATATCTGCCCTAAACATTCTATACGCCAACAACCTAAGCCAATATACAGGTGAAATTCACAATCGCATTGGTAGCATTCACGAGCAAATGCAAAACCTCGATTTAGCACTCGAACACTACCAGCGCGCTCTGGACGCCTTTCAAAAAATAGGGAATAAGTTTGGCATATCAATGGCTCTCAACAATATTGGCATAATCTATAACGACAAGCACGACAACACCAAGGCACTTGAGTTCTATTCCCGATCGCTTGAGATAGCCAAAGAGATGAAGGATATTAATGGCCAAGCAACCTCGCTTAACAACCTTGGCTACCTATACGCAAGGACCAATCAACTGGATAAAGCTCTTGCACACTACTTCGAATCGCTTGAACTTTCCGAAAAAATTAATGATGCATACAGCATTGCCAACACAAAGAACAATCTGGCCAATGTATTTTTTGCAAAGAAGCAGCTCGACTTTTGTAAAAAGTATGTAACGGAAGCACTTGAAAGCGCCTTAGCCATTAAGGCAACCGATGTGCAGGAGGAAAGCTACGAGATACTAGCGAAGCTAAAGGCCAAAACCGGACATTACAAGCAGGCATACGAATACCAAAGCAAGGTTACTATCCTTAAGGACAGCTTATACAACCGACAATCAAATGAAAAGTTGTTAGAGGTTCAGGCCAAATTCGACCTTGAGGCAAAGGAGAATGAAATAAATATTCTAAAAAAGGATAACCAAATAAAGAATTTGGACCTCGATAGGCAAACTACTTTTCAACAAGCGCTAATAGTTTCACTCCTGCTTGCCCTCATGCTAGGAATTGCACTTTTCAGCAATCTCCGCATGAAGAAGAAGAATAACAGACTACTGGCCGCAGCCAATTCGGAGATGGAAAATACCAACCGACGATTGAAGGAGTCGGAAGCAAACCTCAGGCAACTAAATGCGACCAAGGACAAATTCTTCTCCATTATTGCTCATGACCTGAAGAATCCGTTTAATGCGCTGCTGGGTTTCAGTGAAATTCTGGCCACCAGTGTTGAAGAAGAAAAATTGTCAGACGTAAAGGAGTATAGCAAAGCTCTATACGACTCGGCAGAGAAGCTCTTCCGATTAATTGAGAATCTGCTGGAGTGGTCGCGCACTCAAACTGGCAAAATTCCATTTTCCCCCGAATATTTCTTGCTCGATCACCTCATTAGAGAGGAAATTGATATTCAAGCCAACGTACTCCAACGCAAGAAAATTTCGGCACAGCTGCTTGCCCAAGACTCCACTTATGCCTATGCAGATAAAACCCTAGTGGGCACTGTTCTTCGAAACTTGCTAAGCAATGCCATTAAATTCACCCAGCCGGGAGGAAAAATTTGGATTGCGACCAAAGTTTTCAACAATCGGGTTGAGGTTGCCATTACCGATAACGGCATAGGCATTGAAAAAGAAAAAATTTCTGAGCTATTCTCCCTAGAATCCTCGTTCAGCACTCAGGGCACTTGGAACGAAAAAGGCACAGGATTGGGACTGATTATTTGTAAAGAATTTGTAAAGAAAAACTCGGGAGAAATATGGGTGGAAAGCCAAGTAGGGAAGGGAACTACTTTCTTCTTTACGCTCCCAGCCAAATTAGAGGAGGAGATTTCATAGCAATGTATTCCTTATTGAGCAACGTTATTTTAGTAAACTCAACGCAAGCAATTTCTACCCTAAATAATTTGGCAGCAAACACTTGTTCTGCATTACATGCTAGCATCATGTAATAAGTAGCCAAAACACATGCGTTGCCTTCATCAAAATGTCATAAGGAATTACTTTGCGAAACGAGACCCATTGAAATTCATTCAAGCTGTTTTTTATAATGGTATGTGAAGTATTAGAATCTCCGAATGTGTATATTGTGAAAAAGGTAAAAGGTATTATTTATCTCGGCAGCACGATTTCGACCAAAACCAACATGAAAAGATTCATAAAATTATCTACCATCGCTATTCTCACGGCCTTTTCGTTTTGCTTCTCGCTGAACCTTGCAGCGCAGAATAGTGCCAAAGACACCCTGCTAGTACTTCTTGGCAGAATTACAGATGCAAACTCTTCTTTTCTCCCGGAATTGGCGAGCAACCTAACAAAAACAACATCGGCTAAGCTAAGCGGTAAACCCATTTCGGAACGAGAGTCGACCCTACTCTACCTTATAAGAGCAGTATCCGAAGCGAAGCTGGATCGTATTCAGGACGCTACAGACGACTTCTCATCTGCACTAAAACAGTCAAAAAAGACTGGCAACAAAATTCTTCAGTCCATTGTATTGCTGCATTACGGCACCTTCCTGCAGCAAAAGCAAGGAGAAGGCGAAAAGGCTATCAGCAAGTTGGAAGAAGCCCTCTCCTTAGCAAAATCGGCAGGAAACGACACGCTGAAGGCCGAAACGCTTTTACAAATTGGAAGCATTTACTGGGGAGAGGCAAACTTTACTAAGGCAATGTCTGCTTTTAACCAAGCTACCTCCATTGGCACTGGCCAAAACAATTATAATATAACCATTCGAGGATTGGCCAACCAAGCATTATGCAATAGAGATCTCGGCCACCTCAACACCTCATTAACTTTAATCGATCGAGCAATTGAAGAGGCGAGACAGCATCTTCCACAATGGCTTTCCTCCCTGCAAAACCTTAAAGGGAGCATATACTACAAGTTTGGGCAGCAGGACTCGGCCATCTCAGCATATCAGCAGGGACTATCAACCGCTTCAAATGAGGTATCCCAAGCAGAACTAAGAGCGGTGCTATTCGAAAACTTAGCACTCTGCTTCAAGGAAAAGCAGCAAAGGGTTAAGGCACAGCTCCTCCTTGACTCAGCACTCACAATAAGAAAACAAAACCTTGACACTCTGGGGTTGGCAAAAACATATACCCAGCGAGGAAATCTCTTTTTGCAAGGGGCAGATTATGCCGATGCCTTGGAGAGCTACCTCACCGCATTGGAGCTACGTCAACAGATGAAAAATAAGGCAGAGATTGCAGGAAGCCTTACAAACATAGGTTTACTTTACCGTACCCTTGGTCTAAACGAAAAGGCCCTCTCCTACTTCTCGCAAGCGCTAGAGGAACGTCTACAATCCGGATCCTCCATCGAAATTGGAGACGCATATACCCATCTAGGCAACACCTACTTCGACGTAAAGAAGTATGAGGAGGCATTGGACAGCTACAAGAAAGCTCTCTCCTATCGCGAAAAAGCCAAAGACAACACGTTAAAAGCGAGATCGCTCAACAGCATTGCCACTGCAGACCAAATGCTCGGCAACAACAATGCGGCAGAGAGCAATTTTGCTGAAGCGCTAAACCTCTATCAGGTTAACCGGGATGCCAAAGGCTTAGCCATTGTGAGGAACAATCTTGGAAACTTCTATCTCTCACAGAATAGGCTCTCGGAGGCGTTAAAGAATTTCTACATCGCATCAAAAATAAACCAAGTCATGGGCAACAAGCTTGCCGAAGGACTATGTTACCGAAAAATTGGAGAGATATATCTTAGCCAAAATTTAACTGCCAAAGCTGACTCAGCGCTGAAAGCGAGCCTAGCATTGGGCAAGTCAACCCGGAACTTCGAACACCTAAAAAACACCTACCTAGCACTTTATAAACTTGCCTTAAAAAATAACGATTTACAACAGGCGCTGAACAGCTATATCTCTTTTTCACAGTATCAGGATAGTATTGCCAAAACAAAAACATCGGAAGAGTTAATGGATACAAGGCTAACCATGGAACTCGACAGAAAGAAATCGGATATACAGAAGATTGAAAATGAAATTGAGGTACTCCGAAAAGAAGCCTTACTACAAGAGTCCGAGCTTCAGCGTCAAAAAAACCTCAAGTTTTTCCTCATAAGCATTTCGCTTATCCTTATTGTTCTTGGGGTAGTTCTATTTAGAGCCTACAGATTAAAGAAGCAAACAGCAGCATTGCTTCAGGAGCGCTACAACCTAGTAAATACAACCAACGAAAAATTGGCAAAATCGGAGTCAGAGCTTATAACGCTGAATCAAACAAAGGACAAATTTTTCTCCATCATTGCTCACGACCTCAAGAATCCATTCAGCGCACTTCTAGGATTTAGCGAACTTCTTGAGAAAAATGCAGAAACCCTATCCACCGAAGAGGTGGTCACCTACAGTCAAACTATCAACGGTGCCTCTCAGAGACTTTTCAAACTGCTGGAGAACCTTCTTCAGTGGGCAAGAACACAAACCGGTAAAATCCCATTTACCCCCATCACCTTCCCATTAAACGATGCTATTTACCAGAACATTAACCTGCAGGAGCTAAATGCTGAGGCAAAGAATATCTCAATGGAATTTGAAACCATTGAGAGCTACGAAGTTGTTGCCGATGTAGAAATGGTGAATACCGTCTTGCGAAATCTCCTCTCCAACGCCATCAAATTCACTCCAACGAATGGTAGAATTTCCATCTCTGCGATAAAAAAGGAAGATTTAGTTGAGATTAGCATTTCGGACTCAGGTATTGGTATGAGTGAAGAGGATAGGCAAAAACTATTCAGAATAGACGTTCACTACACAACCAAGGGTACGGATCAGGAGGAGGGCTCTGGACTTGGACTTATAATTTGCAAAGAGTTTGTCGAAAAACAAGGTGGCGAAATATGGGTAAATAGCATACAGGGAGAGGGAACAACCTTTTACTTTACATTACCAATAAAAAAATAGTGCAATGGCAAAAAAAAATCTCACCTACAAAGAGGCGGTTGCCGAGATTGAGGAAATAATGGCAAAGATGGAGGGCGATGAGCTTGATGTGGATGAGCTCTCTGCTCACGTTGACCGCGTGGCCTTTTTGATTAAACTCTGTAAGGACAAGCTACGCCATACCGAGGATGAGGTAAAGAAAATAATAGAGTCGCTCGATGAGGAATAAAAAATGGAGTGGCCATGGCCACTCCATTTTTCTATACTTCTCTTGTTCACACTATTTCTTTGGCGTCATCTTGCGAGGCTTTATCATGTTTTCGGGTGCCAGAACATTGTCCAACTCCTCTTTCGACATCAAACTCTTTTCCAACACCAGCTCATACACACTCCTATTTGAAGCAAGGGCCTCCTTGGCCAACATTGTGCTAATTTCATAACCTAGGTAAGGGTTAAGCGCAGTAACAAGCCCAATGCTGTGATGAACTAGCTCCCGGCAACGCTCTTCATTGGCCGTAATGCCATCAATACAACGATATTTAAGAGTCATCATGCCATTCTTCAGCATTTCGATACTTTCAAAAATGCTCTGCACAATAACTGGCTCCATAACGTTAAGCTCAAGCTGACCCGCCTCGGCTGCTAAAGTAACAGTAAGGTCGTTACCAATCACCTTGAATGCAATTTGGTTAACCACCTCGGGTATTACGGGGTTTACCTTGCCCGGCATAATGGAGGAACCTGGCTGCATGGGAGGTAAATTTATCTCATTGATTCCAGTTCTTGGTCCAGAAGAGAGAAGCCGGAGATCGTTGCAAATCTTGCTCAACTTCACGGCCAAGCGCTTTACAGCAGCCGAATACATTACAAAAGAGCCAGTGTCCTGAGTTGCCTCAACTAAATTTGGGGAGTTTACAATGGGTAATCCAGTAACCTTTCTTAGGTGTGCAATAACTTTATCGGCGTAATCTGGATCAGAGTTAATGCCAGTTCCAATGGCCGTAGCCCCCATATTAACCTCAAGAAACAGCTTAACGTTTTGCTCCAGCCGTTCAATCTCCTCTGAAAGTGTAACGGCATAAGCCTCAAACTCCTGACCTAGCGTCATAGGAACAGCATCCTGCAGCTGGGTTCGTCCCATTTTTATTACATGTGAAAACTCCTTTGCCTTATTTCTAAACGACTCAATCAGCAGCTTTAAGACTTCAATCAACTTTTTATTGCTGCTGATTAAAGCAATTTTAACAGAAGTGGGATAAGCATCATTCGTAGATTGAGAGAGGTTAACATGATTGTTAGGATGACAATGCTGATACTGTCCTTTCTCGTATCCCATTATCTCAAGTGCCCGATTGGCAATTACCTCGTTGGCATTCATGTTTGTAGAAGTCCCGGCACCACCCTGAATCATATCTACAACAAAGTGGTAGTGGTACTTCCCATTGCAAATTTCCTCGCAAGCTTTCACGATAGCGTCGGTCACATCATTTTCCATGAGGCCAAGGTCGTTATTTGCCAATGCTGCGGCATGCTTAACCATGGCCAAAGCCTCGATAAGTGCGGGATAAAAGTTTAGTGTTACACCACTAATGTTGAAGTTTTCTAGCGCACGCAAGGTCTGAACGCCATAGTAGTATTCAAAGGGCACATCCCTTTCGCCAAGAAGGTCATGTTCTCTTCTTGTTCTGCCCGATTCATACTGCGCTGCCGACGATATCATGCGCACATTGGCATTTCGCATACGGCGCGATATTACCCTAGCTATGTTGGAAAAAATCTTCAGTGATGTGGAAGCATTGGTCGTGAAAAACTCTCTGTTAATGCTAAAAACAATGGTAGGTTCCAACGCCCGTGATGAGGTTGAGTGTGGTGAGTCACTGGCCCAGGAGCCTTCTCCAAGAAAGTCCCCTTTACCAAAATAGGCTAGACGCGTTTCAACACCATACGCATTGGTTTTAAACAGCTCTACCCTACCCTCATAAATGACAAAAATATCCTCCCTGCGGCCGTTCTCATGAAAAAGAAACTCGCCAACCTTGTAGCCCTTTTCAACAACTTTCTGCGCGAGTAGGCCAAACTCTTCATCGGTTAGGCCTCGGAACAACTCAATTTCACGAATAAATACCTCAACATTCTTTATATCCATGGCAATATCCTCCAAATAAGTTCATTTATCTCGCAAATGTAACAATCAAAACACAAACCCATATGTGAGGCCGCAGCTGTATAACATATTTTAAACTATTTGTCAACATAAATAAGAAAGCCCCCAATTGGGGGCTAAAACCTTTACATTTCTTCAAGAACTGGTTTTTTGATTTTTTGCTTCACGCTAACGTCCTCCTCCGAGCGCTGAAAGTAGCCAATCAACGGTTCTGGAAGTATAGCAAAGGCTTGTGAGCTATTAGAATGTAAGTATATATTTTTTGCCAAGAGCTTAAGTTGGTTCTGGTTTACCACCAATACCTGAATAGGGTCAACATCGTCAAGGATAAACCGCCCCTCTATTTTCTTTAACATTTTAATATTCTCATTGACAGTGGAAATTAACCGTTCAAAATACTTCGATGAGGCAGTAATTCGGCGATTTACGATTCCAACAACGTTCCCTGTTTTAGGATCAATTATTGGCCCACCTGAATTACCATAGCCAAAGTTCCCATCGAGCACTAACGACATTCTCCCAAACGAATTCTTAAAGGAAGAGGAAACGAATACCTTCTTCATTGTTTGGCAGGCCAATCCCTCTTGGTATCCCACGAACAGAAGTTCGTGTCCCAAGGGTAATTCAGTGCCTTCATCAAAGGTTAATGATGGAACATTTTCAAATTCGGGGAGGTCTAGATTAAATACAGCATATCCCTCCTCGTTTCCCCTAAGGCCTATGCCAAAGTTAGCTACAAACTCTTTATACGGTATCTCAAGACTTGCCAGCGTGCTTTGGTAGGTGTCCCCGCAAAATGTAATGTTCACAGTAACCGCCTTTTTAACAAAAAACGCCTCTTCCGCTGTAATTAAAGAGTTATTAACCTTGAATCCGCTAAGGGTATCAACAACGATTCCTTTGTCGTTATAAAAGCGTAACATGCAAACAGAGCTACGACTTTTTTTCCAGGCTTCTACAAACATAAGTTTTGGGTTTAGGGGTTAATTCTTTAGCAGTTGTTTCGTTAGTCGTGCTGATGCGTATGTAATTTCAAGTTCGGAAAGCACCAAGTTCACCTGTTCCCGGAGTAAGCACAGCTGCTCAGGCAGCACGTTCAACTCCGCAAAATCGGGTAACACCGGTACAAACCGTCTCTCACCCATACAGCTTATTTGAGCAACTTTGAACACTATCGAACCTGTACCAAAAGGAAACTCACCCTCTTTTACCAACTTTACCTGCACACCCTCATTTTCCATATTCCTTAAGGTATCATCACCTAAAATCAGCATGTAGGTGCGTTGCCACAAGAATACTCCCCTCAAAATATCGTTCACGTTCAGCGAGGCTATTGTATCACTTCTATCTGGCAAAACTACCCGGAACAGCATGTCTAACTTGTTCCCCAACACTTTATTCACATTTGCGCGTTCCTTTACTGGTTGACCTTCAATAAACGAAACGAGATTACGATGCTCCCGAAGAAGCATCGGATCAAGGTAATCGCTATACAGATCATGTAGAATCTGATGATAATTCTGCTGTCGATATAGGAATGCCTTAAACGACCTAGGCCAAGCGCCAGGAAACTTAAAGTCATAAGCTTTACCCATTCGAACAACCACCATTGGAGATGAAAATTTCCCAGAAAACATGGAGGTTACCAATTGACCGGAGATGCGCTCCGAAGCGTTGTCGGGGTAAATCCCGCCTTGCTCCGCACAACGATTAAACACATCTTCGTACCAGGTATAGAACCCCTTCTCCATCTCAGTAATATTGTGTGGCAAAAATATAGGTCGCAAAAAAGTCTGTCAATTGGTCACGATGGTCATTTTTTTAAATCAGTAGAAAGTTGCATTCATTTTTTTACTAACTTCGTTATCCACATTTTCGAATACTCATAGATGGTTGATACTCTTAAATTAAAGGTAGAGGAAACTTTTGGGAAGAAAATATCGACTCAAAAGGACTGCACCTCGCTCTCGTTCAAAATACTGGAGGAAACGGGTGAAATTGTAAGTCAAAGCACCATTCGCCGATTCTGGGGTCTTCTAAAATCGAATTCTCAGACCTCAAAAAAGACCATTGAGTCACTATGCCTGTACTGTGGATACAAAAGTTGGGACGATTTCATAAGGCAGAATAGCAAAAAAACGGCAACAGAGATATTCAACGAGAAGCTTTGGACAACATCGGCCAAACGCTGCGCTGACGAAACAGCCAATACTCTTGAGATAATCAAACGTAGATGTGGAATAGGATTCGACCAGGCCATTGAACGGCAATTCACTGCCGACCGCCTTGACCTATTCCTTCGTTCGGCCTATACAGCAACTGCCTTTATTGGACCAGGCGGTTTTGGAAAATCCACCATGCTTGCAAAGTGGATTGAGAAAGAGCTGGAAAAAAACACTGACGACGACAAAATATTCCTGTTGCTCAACGGAACAAAGTTAGAAACAAGCATTGGCTTTGGAAGCGATTTTAAACACTGGCTGCTTCACCGTATAACAGGAAATTCAAACATATCAATTTCTGAACTTATTGGAAAGGATCAAACTAGGAAAAAAGCGGTAGTGGTAATCGATGGGCTTGATGAAATACGGCTATCTGACACCAAGCTTCAATCGCTTTTTAGCCAAATTGTTAATCTGGTTGAGGAACTTTCGGGCACTGGGTTCAAGCTTATCCTAACAGCAAGAAATGCAACATGGGAAAACTACTTCCTCCCAATCTTTAACAGGGAAAAGTATGAAGAGAAAAGCTGGCTTGGAATTCACAACAGCAACCTTTCTCACAATCTCACCAATATTCCACCACTATCACGAGTAGAAATACAGCGAATACTAAACCATACCGTCAACGCAATTCAGGAGAAAAAAATACTGGTGGAGGATATGGAGATAAGCCTACGGCTCACGCTTGCCTATCCATACTACCTTCAGCTATTTATCAACACCGGTGGATGGGATAAGGCCAATGCCAGCCTTGGCAGCCTCGACCTCATGAATGAATTTTTGAAAAGCCAAATCTACAACTCTCCGCTGGCTGATGAAAAGTTGGACATCATAAATGCCATCCTCAGCCTTCAGGATTACGGACAAAAGCCAAACCTCGCACCAAAGAATGAAATAAAAAAATTATTCCCCATTAACCTTAAAACAGCAGGCAAATACTACGATGCCTACCAAGATTTGTTGTCTTTCGGGGTAATTGACGAGGAAATTGTGGAGAGCAAATTCAAAACGCTAAGCACTGCTGTCACCTTTGCCAACGACAACCTGCGATGTGCTCTAATACTTAGGGCCATTATTGAGGAAAACAATGGAGTAAACTACTCCTTATTCGAAAAAATTGACAGCACATATACAAACATTGAAACTAAATCGCAGCTAATTTCACTACTCTTCAACGATGCATACAGGTCAAGAAACACCTCTGCGCTCAAACCATTCTTCAATCTCAAACACGAGACGCTCCGTGCGGCTATAGCCCACGGCCAAATAGGTCAAGCACTTAGAAAAGACCAGTATATGCAAAATCAATTAATCCCAGAATATGCCAGAAATCAGCTTGCTCAGGAACTGCTCTTCGAAAACTACGTGGACTTGGACTATTTAACAATTTCCTACAGCTCCATGCTCAAAGAGTATTTGAAAAACAGAAACGATAGCGAAGCTCGAATATTCGGCTACTCTCTGCTTGCCTTATCATCGATATACCAACTCGACAGACCAAAATCGGACCTATACCTCAACGAAGTAAAGAAACTCAACCCCCAGATTGGCATGAAGCCAGCCACTATAGCTCGCTGGCTTGGAGCACAAATGCTTCACGAATATCTTGCCGAAGGAGAAATTAAGAAGGAACTATTAGACTCTATTTCTGTCTTCCAAAAAATTGCGCACAAAATAAGTCCTGACTACGTCCAATGGGGAAAAGCTGAATTTGAAATCAACATCGCACTTATTCTGCTTATTGCCAAGGAATATGCCCTAGCTGGAGAAGTTCTGAAAAGCGGAAAAAAATTTTTCCACTGCTTTAGCAATGAGTCCGCAATCGAAGTTCCCTCAGAATATACTATTCTTCAAGTTATCTCAGAATGGGGGCAGACCCACAATCTTTCCATAGAATCTGCAATGTCCATCGAAAATCTGCTAGAATCAATTCAGGGGCCAGACAGTATTATACCCAAAGTACTTGCCTACACAGTGGTAGGGACATTCTATTTTTATCAAAACAAGTCCGAGAAGTTCAACAGCTACTTTCAATCAGCACTGGAGTTGGTAACCTTTAACCAAAACAAGATGTGGGAGGTTAAGCTGTTAAAGGTACTCGCCTCGCTTCTCAAACTCTTGGAAGAAAATCGTTCTGCTGAGCAGTGTGAAATTTACGCAAAGGGCCTATCCGAAAACTCAGGGTTTCTTTTTGCAAAACTCTAACTCTAACGAGAATGATAGTTTACCAGCGCAGAGATTGGATACTGAATAACGGTAGCAACCTCTATGCCTGACTCTCGCGCCAAGGGCTTCAATATTGAAGAAAAGAGTGTTCCTATTGATCCAACTATTCCAATTGTATAAAGGTTTGTTTTCTCACACATAGGAGAGACTTGCAACTTAAGGTATGCATCAAACGCACTTCTCACAAGATCCTGCACAAAAGGATGGCTAGCATTACTCACTAAGAATGGGACAAACTGGGCTAGATACCCTGCTGGTGATGACGATTTGTAGAGGTCGGCGACTAGTTTTTCCGAGGGAAATGCTCCAAGAAAATCATCTACTAGCTCGTCTGGCATTAAGCGGTAGGCGAATGTTCGTAGCAACTCCCTACCTAAAGATGAACCGCCTCCCTCGTCGCCTAAGATGTAGCCAAGCGAGGGAGCAATATGCTCAATAGCTCCATGACGAAAATAACAGCACGATGACCCTGTGCCCAAAATACCAACAATACCTTCTCCCTCACCATAAATTGCAATCCCAGCCGCAACTAAATCAGACTTGACGGATATAGCAGAGTCCGGAAAATGGTTCTTCAATATAGATTCCATTGTCTGGGCACCAGCTGGTCCATGGCATCCAGCACCATAAAAGAAAAGGTGTGACACTGGCGGCGTAGCGCTAAGCCCTTCTTTTACCGCTGCAAGTTCTCTATTCAGCACATCAAGTGATGCGCTGTTGGGGTTTAAACCTGCCGTAAAAAATTCGTATACAACCGTCTTGTTCTCCAAAAAGAGCCAGTGTGCCTTGGTAGAACCACTTTCAATCAATCCAATCATCACCGCTAATTAATTTGAACATATTTTAGCACAAGAACATTCATGGGGTTAGGAGACATCCCAGCAACACCCTTACGCACAAACCTTACCGCTTTATCATAGAAAAGGGGGATAACGGGAGCATCGTTGGTTACTATGCTATCCATTTTGGCATATAAGCGAAAACGCTTCTCTATATTAACGGTTTTAAGAGCCTCAACATATAGCCGATCATACCTAGAATTTGAATAATGCGTGTAGTTTGGTCCATATGGAGAAAAATTTCTGGAGTAAAAAAGGGACAAGTAACTCTCTGCATCGGCGTAGTCTGCAATCCAAGAGCCTCTAAAAAATGAAAGACGGGAGTCCATAACCGACTGACGATAGGATGCTCCCGTAGCAACCTCAACATTAATCTTAATCCCTAGCATGCTTAGTTCATGCTGAACAAATTCGCACAAATCGAGGTAATCATCAGTGGTTGTTAACGTAACCGAAGGAAGTCCATCTCCATGAGGATATCCCAACCGAGAAAGAATAGCGAGCGTGGAATCGGGACAATACTCAAGCCCATGAAAGCTAGGGTTAAATGGGGGCAATCCTAAAGGAATAAATCCACTATTAGCTGGATAGCCCAACCCATTTCTCAGATAGGTAATCATTTTTGCCTTGTTAATCCCAAAAGCCATAGCCCTTCGAAAATCTTTTCTAAGCAATACGGCCTGCTGCGATTGCAGCTTTGAGGAATCAACTAAAACGCCAAGATACTCCGTATTAAGAAAAGGACCCGTTAACATATCCACACGGTCAGCATATTTCGGATTCAACCGCCCAGTTCTAGTAAGCAACTCATCCTTTGATGCTTTCGACACTCCAGAAATAAAATCTAGATTGCCAAGTATAAATTCCATAAACTCCGACTGTTTATCACCAATAAAGGAGATGGAGACGGCATCAATGTATGGTAGCCGTTTGCCACCACTATCAACCTCAAAATAGTTTGGATTTTTTACGAGCACCAGCTTCTCCCCATCGCGCCACACCTTAAGCTGAAAAGGACCACACCCAACAGGATGGTGACCAAAGTCTTGACCATAAAGGGCCACTGCTTCACGAGGAACAACTGAGCAATAAGGAGACGACAACAGCCCTAAAAATGCGGGAAATGGCTCCCTGAGCCTAATTGTCAGCACCGAATCCGACAGCGCTTCAATTGCCGGAGAACCATCTTTAAGCGTATCAATTTTCGAGAGAATCCAAGCGCCGGGGCTGGCAACCTCGGCAAAGCCAAGCCGATCTAAGCTATAAACAAAATCTTGAGCCGTAACCTTTCGCCCCCGAGTTCCTACAAAACAGCCATTGTCCTGAAAAAAAACGTCGTTACGCAAGGTAAAGGTATAGTTAAGCCCATCGGGAGACACAGACCAGCGCCTAGATACACAGGGTTTTACCTGCAGCTCGCTATCCAACTGCACTAGACCACAAAAAATTTGAGAAACAGGCCAAATGGATGGCATTGTGCGAGCAAAGGCAGGATCAAGGGAAGTAATTCCTTTCGATTCGTTATACCTAAACACCTTTTTATTATTGTCTACATGAGGGGAAGTGCAACTGACGATAGCAGCAACGAGGATAAATATTGAAAATTTATACCATCTCATAGTCAAAAAAATCATCGCACCATAAATTTCCTGCCAAGCAGAAGGCAGTATCAGTAAAGAATGATTTAACCTATGTGCAAAGAAAGTGGTTTTCGGGAAAGGGAATGCAAAACAGCCTAAAATTACGAAGGGGGCTTACGCCCCCTTCGATGTCAACCAAAACCAGCCAAGTAAAAAAACCAAAACCATGATTTCTTACTTACAGCATCTCGCTGTTGATACAAATGTAAATCAACAAAATATAAAATACAAGTTAGTTTTGACAAAAGTTCTATTTTAATACATTAATCAACCCCTGCCGGTTCTTTATCCAAATCTCCTTACGCTCAACTACAATCAACCCTTCCAACTCCATCTCCGTAAATACACGGGCCAGCGATGGCCTAGTAACTCCAAAAAATTCTGCCAACTCACCCTGTGACTTCTGTATCAATACTTTATCGGCATGCGACTCCTTGGTTAATCCCAACAGGTATTGAGCCACCTTTTCCTTAATAGTTCTAAACGAAAGAAACCAAAGCTTTGAAGACAAAAATTGAGCTCTGTTCGCAATGGCATTCAGATAGTTACTTAGCACTACAGTATTACCTTGGAGCATTCTTACTACCTCATCCTTGGGGACAAACAATATCTTAACATCCTCAAGGGCAACAACATCTACCGGAAAGAAATTTTTTTCACCAAAAAGAAATGCATGTGCAATAGGCATTGGAGCATGCATCTCCTCAATCTTTACAATTTTTCCAGTAAAATCGACCATCTCTCCTTTGACGCTTCCCTGTATTATTATGCACAAACTCCTAACCTCCTCCTCTCGCTGCGCTATCAACTGCCCCTTAGAAAACGACTTCACAGAGTACCCAATTCGCGAAAATAGTTCCTCAATTTGCTCTGGTGGTAATCCTCTAAAAAAGGGCGATTTTGAGAGAAGCAAAAACATATTCAACATTTCGTAATTTTTTTTTCGAGTTTGTAACATATGCAACAATCCACCTTATGGTATTGCCGGATATTTGTGTCAGGATTTAATGCTTGAAAATAGAAAAACAAAAGCAATATACAATGAAACGCGAAATCATCAAGATAGACAGAGACAAGTGCAATGGTTGCGGGAACTGTATCACCGGTTGTCACGAAGGTGCACTGCAGCTGATTGACGGAAAGGCTGCCCTTATTAGCGAACTTATGTGCGATGGACTTGGCGCCTGCATCGGAAAGTGTCCGGTTGATGCCATAACCATTGAGGTAAGAGAGGCTGATGCTTATAACGAGGTCAAAACCATTCAGGAGATGGTTAAAAGCGGCAAAAACGTAATAGTGGCGCACCTTAAGCACCTCAAGGAGTATCAGCAAAAAGAGTATCTTCGCCAAGGGGTAGAGTATCTACTAGGGCAAAAAGACACATTAAACTTCAGCGTTGATGATGTTTTGCAGGAGGTGCACAACCACGAATCGCAAGGAAACAAACAGCAATTTGCCAAGCCTCTAGCGTCCATACCCCATGCAGGAGGAGGATGTCCAGGTTCTGCAGCCAGAGCGTTTAATGTGCAACCACAGGTTGCGACCACTGGTGAAATACCCTCGGCTCTTTCGCACTGGCCCATCCAGCTGCACCTCATCAACCCTTCATCTAGTCATTTCACCGGCTCAAATCTGCTGCTTGCCGCAGACTGTGTTGCATTCTCTCTTGGAGCATTTCATCGCGATTATCTAAAAGGGAAAACGCTTGCCATTGCCTGCCCCAAACTTGACAGCAACAAGGAGTCCTATATTGAAAAGTTAACTGCGCTTATTGACGAAGCACAAATTGACACTATAACGGTGATGCGCATGGAGGTTCCCTGCTGCGGAGGACTTGTCCACCTTGTGAAGCTGGCGTTGGAAAAGGCACAACGCAAAATTCCAATCAAATCAATAACCGTTGGAATTCACGGTGAAATACAAGAGAACAAATGGGTTTAATGAGAAACTTTCAATTAACAATATTATACTAACATTTAAAACCAACAATCATGGGAATGTTTTGCTACCAGTGCCAAGAAGCAGCGAAAGGAACAGGCTGCACAATCAAAGGAGTTTGCGGAAAAACCGACGATCTCTCAAACATGATGGACTTGCTAATGCACCTACTAAAGGGTATATCGGTATACTCCGTCGAACTTAGGGAAAAAGCAAATTACGAAAACCCTACGGTAAACAAATTCATCTTCGATGGCCTGTTTGCCACCATCACTAATGCCAATTTCGACAAAGATGTTTTCTACAAAAGGGTAGAAAAGGCCATTGAAATAAGAGATATGCTAAAGGCAGAAGCTCAAAAGGCTGGCATCAAGGTAAACACCTCATTCGATGGGGCCACTTGGGCAGGAAAACCTGAGGAATTTGAGGCCAAAGCCATTCAGGTTGGCGTTCTTACCGAGAAGAATGAGGATGTCCGCTCTCTTCAACAGCTAGCGACCTATGGATTGAAAGGAATGGCTGCATATGCCGAACACGCTTACAATCTTGGCAAGGAAGATAAACAGCTATTTGCCTTTATGCAAAAAGCACTTGTACAACTCACACAAAACCTTTCCGTTGACGAGTTAATTGGTCTTGTAATGGAGACCGGGAAAAGTGGGGTCACCGCCATGGCACTTCTCGATAACGCCAATACCTCCATGTATGGCAATCCGGAAATAACCAAGGTAAATATTGGCGTAAGAAACAACCCTGGTATTCTCATCAGCGGCCACGACCTCAAGGATATGGAAGAGCTGCTTGAGCAGACGGATGGAACTGGAGTTGATGTATACACACACAGTGAAATGTTGCCTGCCAACTACTATCCCGCCTTCAAAAAGTACAAACACTTTGTGGGTAACTATGGTAGCAGCTGGTGGCGTCAGCGTGAGGAGTTTGAAACGTTCAACGGTCCAATTCTTTTCACCACAAACTGCATCGTGCCACCGATGGAAAGTGCAACCTATAAAGACAGAATTTACACCACAGGAGCATCGGGGTTAAAAGGTGCAACCCACATCCCGGACAGAGCTAACGGTAAGGCAAAAGACTTCTCAGCCATTATTGAGCATGCTAAAAGATGTAAGGCACCAATCGAAATCGAAAAAGGAGAAATCGTTGGAGGTTTTGCACATGCTCAGGTATTTGCGTTAGCCGACAAGGTTGTTGAAGCAGTAAAAAGCGGTGCCATCAGGAAGTTTATTGTTATGGCGGGTTGCGATGGTCGGATGAAGTCGCGCGACTACTATACCGAATTTGCACAAAAGTTACCAAACGATACCGTAATACTCACAGCGGGCTGTGCAAAGTATCGCTACAACAAGCTTCCGCTAGGTGACATCAACGGCATACCTCGGGTGTTAGATGCAGGTCAGTGCAACGACTCCTACTCTCTTGCGGTTATTGCCATGAAGCTGAAAGAGGTATTTGAACTCAACGACATTAACGAGCTACCCATTGCATACAACATTGCCTGGTATGAGCAAAAAGCGGTGATCGTTCTGCTAGCGCTTCTATATCTGGGAGTAAAGAACATCCACCTCGGACCGTCACTTCCGGCCTTCCTCTCTCCAAATGTGGTCAATGTTTTAGTAGAAAAATTTGGGATAAGTGGAATTACCACGGTTGACGAAGATGTCAAACTTTTAGTAGGTTAGTATTACACTCCGAGCCCTTCGAATGGAGGGCTCGTTTTCTTAACCAAACACCAAAACAATGAAAGATTCTGAATTTATTAGAGGCAACAAATTTTCTTTCTCAGCCCAGATTGAGTATGCTGCAGGAGGAATTGTTAGCAAGAATGTGATAAAAAAGGAAACAGGAAATGTTTCACTCTTCGCCTTCGACAAAGGGGAAAGCCTAAGCGAGCACACTGCGCCCTTCGACGCCCTCGTTCAAATTATTGAGGGTAATGCAATCATCACCATTGGTGGTGCAGAGCACCATCTTTCAAACGGAGAGGCGATTATTATGCCTGCAAATGTGCCCCATGCTGTTCTGGCAGAAAACCAGTTCAAGATGCTGCTAACCATGATTCGCGAACCCAAAAGTTAACCTTACAAAATAACCTAGCGCACATTAGTTAGCCATGCAAAAACGAATGCACATGCTCAAAAACACATAAAAATAACATTTTAATCACATTAGTTAACAAATGATTATATACTTTTGCACCATCTTTGATAAAGGGAACATATAGTTAGAATATGGCTGAAATAAAGCACCAATAAGGTAGAAGACATTTCAGCAGCATAACAATAAAGATTTTCACAGCCTATAGGCAAATAGGTTAATTTAGGTTTAGTTTTAGGGTTAGAAAAGAGGGCTTTGTGTCCTCTTTTCTGTTTTTTTGTATATTCACCTCTGTTGTACAACGCACATAGCTGCATTGGCCATCATTCACAAAAAAACTGGCTATGAAAATAAAACTACTTGAAACAGCCGAGAAGGTGCCATTCGACCTTGATGGAAGGAAGATGTTCACAAGTGATAAGGTAGAAATAATCCATCTAACATTGCTTACAGGCGAAAGTCTAGCACTACATACCAATCCTTTTGACGTTGTATTCTATATCCTGCAAGGAGATGGGATTGTTGAAACGGAAGACGAGCAAATTACCGTTGAACCTGATATGACTATTGAAATTGCAGCCGGAATAAAACGTGGTGTAAGAAATATTGGTGCAAGCAGCCTTCGACTTCTTGTGGTAAAGCTATTTTAGTCATCGCCAACAGGCACCATCGACTTGAGAATGACTATAAATGAAATTCCACCTCCAATTATCCTGAATTGCTGGAAACATCACCTTGGATTTCTTCGTGAAATGGCGAAACAAAATTTCACGAGCAGCCGATTGTCCGAATACTTAAAGCCAATTGGAGAAAACACGGTGGACCTCTATACTGGATTACTCTCTCCCGAACAAGTTTCCACTGAAATAATCAAAGCCCTTGCTTACCTTAGGGCGCTTTCGGAAGAAGAGTTTGCAAACTGGATAGCCATAGGGCCAAAGCGGTTCCAAGAGATCAAACTCCACGACGGTTCCAACTGGACAATTTTACCAGGCAACCAAAAGGGTCGCTACATCCACATCCATCCATCTCGCTATTCGGCATACACCATCCGAGTCAAAGCTCAAAGCATAAAAACAGCGTTTATTCTAGCGAGAAACTATAAAGGAATACCATTGGGGCAAATTCCTCTAGAAAGCATTAATAACATCAGACAAAACGTGCTTGACCTTTCACCTATTAAAAGCGTCGGCCTTTCAAGCGGGATTAAAACAGTATACCTGCTTCTTTGTCATGACCTCGACTACCGGCAATCCTGAAATAAAGAGTAAACAGCAAGTGGCCCAGGCGAAAAGTCTATTCGAAAACTTTCCCCAAGAGCCTCATTTAACGTTCCCTGCCACCACATGGAGAGTTTTTGCCCGACAATCGGATACTTCAGTCCATCGGTGGTTATTATTGTTTCACTATTAAATGAAAAGAGTGATATCTGTTGCCCTGGAAAGCTAACAAACGATCTGGAGGTAAGAACCGGAATAAAAACGCCCGTATCAGTTATTATAGTAACATCCAAGCCCAGCTGAGCATAGTAAATCATCAACGAAATGTTACCTAGGGTATGGTCCTCACGCAACCCAGTAGAACCAAGTATGGCAATGCGGTGAAATCCTTTCGATTGGCAAAACCTTATGGACTTAGTCAAATCATTGCTATTCTGGTCGGGGTCGTGATAAAGTTTTCCCGCAAAGGCCAATTTAAGCTCACCCGGCAATGAATCCAAATCGCCCACAACGGCATCCGGAGTATTTCCTCTACCAACATGCTTAACCACAGCGCCATCGCAGCATATCAAATATTTAGCTGATGTAAGTATTCTCGCTGGCACCTGATGCTCTGGATACTTGCCATTCGCCAGTATCACCACATCAAAATCTTCAACCATATTAACGTTCGTTATAGACCGTCTAAACCTACACAACAAAAAGACGGCAACAAATTAATTTTCGACAACACCTTCATCTAGCATCTTCTGCCTCCACTTGTAGTAGCCAACCACGGCCAACGTAGTATAAAAGAAGAAGAGTATTGCCGTTGGGTATAGCCCTTTCCAAATATACAACCCCAATGATACAGCATTTACCACAACCCACAACCACCACTGCTCAATATATTTCTTAGCGAGCATCCATGTTGCCACTATGCTCAAGGCCGTAGTAAACGCATCGCCAAGCGGAACAGGAGAGTCGGTAAAATCCTTTAGAATCCACCATAGCAAGAAGAAGAAAACAGCAAATGACGCTGCAAGCCATGGCCAAACACGAATTGGCGTGGGTTGAATTCGCAGAGGTACATTCTCATGCTTTGCAGAGGTTCCCCCAAACAGCCATTGGTACCATCCGTAAACGCTTATAAGCACGTAGTAAACATTCAGTGCCATATCGGCATAGAACTTGGAGGTGTAAAAGACAACAACATACAGTGCTGAAGTGGCTAAGCCAACTGGCCAAAGCCAAATTCGCTCCTTTATTTCCAGATAAAGGTAGATTAAACCCGAAATGGTGCCCAACAGCTCCACGTAGTGGCTGATAACCCAACGGTATGCCATATCAAGATGCTCCATAGTTCTATGCCAACAGGCCTTTTACAGTTAAAAATTAGCCACTAAGCGTATAGCAAAATTACGGCCAGCCTGAGGAAAATACCCATCTTCCACATAATCAGGACTTCCATCACCAAACTTCGCACGATATATCCAGCCATTTACAAGATACTTCTTGTCCAGTAGATTGTTGGCCAACAGCATTAAGCTGAAAGAAGAACTCCTGTAACCAAAACGGTATTCGAGGCGAGAATCAAGCATCTCGTATGCCTTAAGCATTCTACTGCTACTTGAAGAGTTGTCGATATACTGCTTGCCTACATATTTCTCCTGAAATACAAGCCGAACATTCTTTCTCGGTTGCAAAATTATGGCCCCTGCACTTACCACGTTTGGAGAAAAAGAAATATCTGTTGTTCCAAGATTTTTCGACTGTTGACCAAGGCTATTCCAATCATTGGGATTATCATACAGATCGACGTACTCCACAAAATTCTCAATACGATTCTGGCTCAAGGCAAGATTACCCATCACTGAAAGCCACGATAAAGCAGCATACGAAGCCTCAACCTCAACCCCTCTACGATAACTTTTACCCACATTTGTCATAAGTGGATATCCAACATCATTAAGCTTTCCTGTATTTACAAGTTGGTCCCTATATCGCATATAGTAAAGAGTCGCCTTTGCCACCAACGATTTGGTGTTGTAAGCATAACCAAGTTCCAAGTCGTACAATCGCTCAGACTTTGGCTTTACCGTTGCACCATCTTTTGTGGCATCCTTCAAATCGCTTCTGGCTGGTTCTCTGTTGGCAACCGCAAAGGAAACATAAGCCTTATGGTTTAGGTGTCGAAAGGAGATACCTGCTTTTGGATTAAAAAAGTCCCATCGATCAGTTTGCCACAGGTTTGCCAAATCGTCGTCGGGCCCACTCATTTTGTAGTAAATGTAGCGGTACTGTAAATCGGTAAAGCAAGCAAATCCAGCAGGCAAATCTACTGTAATCTTCAAAAATGAGTTAAAGTCATCCTTTACCCCCCTATTTTTATACCACTCATAATCGTAAGGTATATTCTGATTTTTTTCAACCCACTTAATCTTTCCAAAGTGATTGCCATCGTATCGATTTGCTCCACCTCCAAGGATTACTTCAGCTTTACCCGATTTATAAGAAAATGAATAGGTCCCGCCATAAAATCGATTATTGAGCCACTTCTGTTGAATCAAATCGGACTTACTCACAAGCGCGCCACCAACCTGCTGATCGGCTATTCCATAGCTGTTCAACGATTTATTATCCTTATACTCCTCGTAATAGCCTCTTCCTGGCGATAAATGGCCCGCCAGATTTAGCATAAATCCCCCTCCTAACTTCAGAGAGTAAAGAAGTTGATAGTGGTTCAACCAGTAGTTATCCGTTTCATTGTTATACATATGGAGTTTCCCATCATCGGTATAGTATAGTCCTGAAGGATTGTAACGCCGGTTGGTATCGAGCGCGTATGAGGGAACGCCATTCCAGCTGATATCGGTATGCTCTTCACCCATAATAAAGTTTGCCTTCAACACACTTCGCTCCGTAAGCCATGCACCAGAGATAAGCATCGACGTATGGTCAGAACCGGTGTGGTCAACATAACCATCGGTAAGCTGACGCGAGTAGCGCACATCGAAGCTAAAACGATTATGAATTAGTCCTGAACCTGCAGAAAAAGCTAATTTTTGGGTATTAAAAGCCCCGTATGAGGCATCTATTGTTGCGTAAGGCTCAGGCAACGCAGCTTGTGTTTGAATAGTAACCGTTCCGCCAAACGCTCCAGAGCCATTGGTTGACGACCCAACTCCACGCTCTACTTGAAGTGAACTAATGCTGCTGGCAATGTCTGGTACGTCAACCCAAAATACGGTTTGCGACTCCGCATCGTTCAACGGAATACCATTCAACGTAACGTTAATACGCGAAGGATCTGTCCCTCTAATACGAAACGCTGTATTACCTATTCCACCCCCACTCTCGGATGTTGATACAACAGAAGGGAGAACACCAAGAATAAGTGGAAGGTCGGCAACAGTATTTCCATCTTTAATCCGCTCAACGGAAAGATTACTGTATGTCATTGGAGTTTTCGACGAAGCCTTAAGAGCAGTTATCACTACCTCCTCACCTAGCGTAGAAGAGGGCGAAAGCTGAATCTTCAAGTTTAAGTCTCCCTGCAAATTAACAGCAATTGTGGTATCGGAATAACCTACAAAACTTACCTGCAAGGAGTAACTCCCGGATGGTAACTTGGCAATAACAAAGTTGCCATCTCTGTCGGCTACCGCACCCTTAAATGTATTTACCACTGAAATTGAAGCACCAGCCAAAGGGTTACCAACCTCATCGACCACCCTACCAGATATCTGCCAACCAACAACTGGAGTATTCTCAGCAAAAAGATTGGCAAAAGTCAAGGCAAATAGAAACAGAAATAAAATTTTCCTCATTGTTTTTTTGGTTAAGAAAAGATTACTAAAAGTCGGTCATGGCAAAATGGCAGATGCCGGCATATCTGCATATTGCTCACAACTCAACCAATAACAACAAGGGGTGTAAAAACTGGAATTAACTCTTCTTATCCCTACGCCGGCATTACCCGGATCAGGTCAAAGGGTATGATCTCAGCCTGTTATATTAAGGCACCCCTAAAAGACAAGGCAAAGGTAGCCCAAGTTTTTACAATATCAAATACAAACTGCACAATCCACAAATGGTGAAACATCGGGCAAAAAAAGCGGAGTCAGGTTACCCTGACTCCGCTCTCCTACACATGACGTGCACTATTCTACGTTAAGAACTTCTTTGAATGCCTGCTTAAATGAATCTTTGGGTAGAGCGCCCATGGCCATTTGAGGTTGTCCTTCAACCGGAATGAACAGAAGTGAAGGAATTGATCTAATGCCAAAAACGGCTGCTAGTTCCTGCTGATCTTCTGTATCTACCTTATAGATATCCAACTTATCCTTGAATTCAGCGGCGAGCTCTTCCAAAATTGGGGCTACCGTTTTGCACGGCCCACACCAATCGGCATAAAAATCGATTACGGCAGGTCTTTGACCCTCAAACTTCCATTCCGTATTTGTTTCGTAGTTAAAGACTTTCGACTTAAACGTATCAACGGTGAGATGTTCCAACATGATGATGAGTTTTTAGTTATCAATAAATTTAGAAATGTTCATTATTCATTACAAATAGCATTCCATTATCACTCTGCTAAAAATAAACCCAAAAAAGGAGAAAATGTTTGTAATTTTGTCGTGCAAAATAACACTTTGTCATATTTACATATGAATTATTGTCTGGAAAACCCAATATTTAGCATAGTATCCCAAGTTTCAGAAGAGCAGAATCTTCCGGCATACGTAATAGGAGGATTCGTTAGGGATAGTATCCTCAAACGTCCTTCAAAAGACATCGACATAGTAGTTCAAGGTAGCGGCATTAGGCTGGCCGAACTTGTAGCAGAAAAGGCTGGAATTAAAAACGTTACCGTTTTTAAGAATTTTGGCACGGCCATGCTTCGATATGGCGACATGGAGGTTGAGTTTGTGGGAGCGAGAAAGGAGTCCTACCGAACAAACTCTAGAAAGCCCATTGTGGAGGATGGAACACTTGAGGACGATCAGAACCGCAGAGATTTCACCATTAATGCTCTAGCCATAAGTTTGAATAAAAAGGACTTTGGCGCGCTGGTTGACCCCTTCAACGGTGTAGAAGATCTGAAGAATAGAATTATCCGAACACCCCTAGACCCAATTACCACCTTCTCCGACGACCCCCTTCGCATGATAAGGGCAATAAGGTTCTCGGCACAGCTAGGATTTAAAATAGAGGACAAAACCTTTGCCGCAATAAGCACAATTAAGGATAGAATAACAATAGTGTCGAGAGAGCGGATAGCGGACGAGTTGAACAAGATTATGGTTTCAAAAAAGCCCTCGCTTGGGTTTGTTCTGTTTGACAAATCTGGATTGCTCACCTATATTCTACCAGCGCTAGAGAAACTAAAGGGGGTAGAAACAAAAGAGGGCCGAGGACACAAAGAGAACTTCACCCATACCCTCAAGGTTCTGGACAACTTGAGAGCCAACACCGACAAGCTATGGCTTCTGTGGGCAGCACTGCTACACGACATTGCCAAACCTGCAACCAAAGCATACCACCCAAAGCAAGGCTGGACATTTCACGGGCATGAATTTATTGGAGCAAAAATGATTCCTGGCATTTTTCGGGAGCTTAAGCTACCCATGAATGAAAAGATGAAGTATGTTCAAAAGCTTGTCCAGCTTCACCTGCGCCCCATAGTTCTGTCGCAGGATGTAGTAACTGACTCCGCTGTTAGACGACTGCTTTTTGAAGCAGGCGATGATATTGAAGACCTTATGATGCTTTGCGAAGCGGATATTACATCCAAAAATGAAGCTACCGTAAGACGACATTTGAGCAACTTTGCACTTGTTCGAACAAAGTTGAAAGAAATAGAGGAAAAAGATGCAGTCCGTAACTTCCAACCGCCTATCACCGGAGAAATAATTATGGAAGTATTTCAAATTGGTCCGTGCAGAGCAGTTGGAGACATAAAAACATTCATTAAAGACTCCATATTGGACGGAGTAATACCCAACCGCTACGAAGAGGCTTACGCGTTGATGTTAGAAAAAGCGAAAGACTTCAATCTTGTGCCAACAAAAGACCTGAGCACTCCTCCTAGAACCTCCGGTCAATTGTGAGTAATACGGGCAGGTGATCACTATAACCTCCATGGTATTTAAATCCAACAAAGGTTCGGAACGGCTTCATTCCGGTGTATTGCTCATCGGGTTCCAGTAGAAAAGGAGCAGCAAAGACCTTACACGATTCTGGATTAATGGTTAGTGCATTGTAAGGAGCAAAAAAGGAGTTGGATACCATAACCTGATCTATCACGGCCCAGTGGCCTTGATACTTATGGGTTCCCATCCCATTGGCATACAGCAATCTCGATAAGTTCACCAAATTGGTATTACCCATATCGGCCTCATCCAGAAAACGAGATTTAAGGATTGATTGAATGGTATTGTTGTCTGGCTCATCGTTAAAATCGCCCATGACAACAATATTGGCCATACTATCGTACCTCAACACAGAATCAACCGCACTTGAAAGAATTGATGCAGCGTAGCTACGTGCTTCTTCGGTTTCTAGTTCACCTCCATATTTAGACGGCCAATGGTTTAGAAAAACATGGAGTGTATCGGTATTATCCAACAAAAACTTTGCATAAAGAATGTCACGCGACCGATGTCCCAAAGGAGGATACGACCGAATAAACCGGCTTTGCTTTAGCCACAGTCTTTTGCTACGGTAAAGTAGCGCAACGTCGATACCCCTAGCATCAGGCGATTCGGAATGTAAAACACGATACTCAAACTTGGAGAGAGGTGTTTCATAAACAAGTTGATTCAGCACAAATCGGTTCTCCACCTCACAAAATCCAACAATTAGGGGTGGATCAAACCCATAGGAGGCCACAATTACTTTGCAAATACCATCGAGCTTCTTCTCCATTTTTCCCCACGTCCAGTGGCGGGCTCCAGCCATTGTAAACTCATCATCAACGGTCAAGGAATCATTAAATGGGTCAAAGAGATTTTCGGTATTATACCACAGCATGTTTACCTTTCCTGGCTTCTGGGCAAATGACAAACCAGCGGCAAACAACAACAAAGAAATAAGCAACAGGAGTGTTCTCATCCATACACTTGGTTGGTTAAACACTATTTGCCGTAATTTGAGCTACAGCTAATAATATCCCTTTGCCTGTGGTGGTGAGCTTACTTTGCTCCAACTCGCTCAAAGGCACCTGCATCAGGAGCTCCATCAACAACCCGCGAATCCCCCTTGAGGTCTATCGGATACAGCAGACCATATTCAAGGAGGCCCAGATCTTTGGCAGGAGAAAGGGTATCCAAAAGGTATGAATAATTTTGAGGATCAACAAATTTAGGATCGTCACTTAGCACATTAACAAACCGAGACGCTGGCATGCTTGTCCCAACCGGAACTTTTACAATGGAATTCACAAACTTGTAGGTCATCTTGGCTGAGGAGACCATGCCATTGCTAACCGTATCAACCCAAACTTCATTTGACATGCTCCCATACACTATGCAGTTGTAAAAGTCTGCTCGTTCAATATCCCTCGAGACCATTGTAAGTGAACCGCCTTCCGGCTGATAGAGATAATAGTTATTGAGCCAGAGTTCGGGATACTTACGGGAATAGTAATCCCCCCAGTAGTTGGCCATGGTACATTGGTTAAATTCATAATTACCACCCATGGTCAGCGCAACCGTTGCTTGTCCACAATTTGCAAACAAGCAGTTCCCTGCATCAACAATGGCACCTCTCGCCAATAGGCCAAAGGCAGACATATTTTCTACCCGAGTATTTGTGACGGTAAGTGTCGGTTCACTGGCAACCTTAAAGGTATCCACCTGAATGCCAGTAATAGCATTCTTTACATTACACCAATTCATTAAACTACCGGAACTTCCTGCCATAAAATAGATGCCAGCCCACTGGCCAGCTTTATCTTGATAAAATTCCTCAAGCCTATCTCCAGAAAATGAGACTGGATTTTCCAAGGTACCATTAACGGTCATTTTCCCTTGCACATAAAGCCGTGAATTGTTGTGAAAGTAGAATCGTGCACCTGCATCAACGTTTAAAACTTCGCCCTCCGGCACTAAAGCCGAATTGTAAACCAAGTAAGGCTTGTTTGTAGTAAAGGTTTGAGAAGTAATTACCGCTGCATCCAGCAAAACCACATCCTGCCCCCACGATAAGAGCTTCACTCCTGCAACATTTCCGTTAAGCTCAAACATAACCGAATCCTCCACAGCTAGGGGTGAATTCTGGCTTGAAGGGTCCACCGTCACGTTTACAAAGACATAGGCCGAATCGCCCGATGCCAGTTCAAGATCATTTACCGTTGGACCAGGCTCACCATCCACATTAATCTTGTATGGTGAACTTATCCCTCCAGCGAGCCAAACTTTTGAAATCTTCACGCGGGAATTGCTTTTGTTGTATACCATAAAGTTTCGCGTGGAGCTGCCAATGGAAGCAAATACGGTATCAAAAACAACGGTATCCGTCGAAAAGGAAAGCCTATCAGCGGAACTAGTGCTAATCACCTCCTTTTGACAGGAAAGAAAAGTTAAGCCAAGAATGAACAATGTAGGGAAAACGACCTTCATAGATGTATTATGTATGGCATCAAAGCTATTACATTACCTCTAATAAACGGCAACTTTTTTTCACTATTTTGGTTGGACAAAAAAATTGGCACAAATGCACTTCGATAAAATCGTTAAATACACAGCAATTATTCTTTTCTCAACAATTGCCACACATTGCACTACAATGAAGAAAGCAGACTTAATAGTATTCAATGGAAAGATATATACCGTTGACTCATCCTTTTCCATTGCCAGCGCAATGGCCGTTTCCGATGGAAAAATCGTTGCCATTGGCTCAGATAACGCTATTCTGAACAGCTACTTTTCTAGCAAAAAAATTGATCTCAAAGGAAAATTTGTATATCCAGGATTTATTGATCCTCACTCCCACTTTACAGGCTATGCAGAATATTTGGCAACAGCGGATCTTACTGGGGCAAAATCGTACACCGAAATGGTTTCGAGGCTCAAGGAACATGCAGAAAAATATCCGTCGGAATGGATTATTGGTAGAGGCTGGGATCAGAACCTCTGGAAAGACAAGAAAATGCCAACCAACGAAGAGCTGAATAAGGCATTTCCCAACAAACCAGCTTTTCTGTTTCGAGTTGATGGACACGCAGCACTTGTAAACGATGCTGCATTACAAACAGCAGGAATTACCAACACTTCGCACATTGAGGGCGGTGAAATACCTGTAGCGAATGGAAAACCAACTGGAATCCTACTCGACAATGCCATTGAACTGGTAAGCGAACACATCCCTCCTGTAGCAAAAGAAATAAGGGAAAAGTTGGTGAAAATTGCAGAGCAGAATTGCTTTAGCGTTGGCTTAACAACAGTTACCGATGCCGGTATCGACTACCAAACACTCAAATTTCTTGAAAGTGAATTTAGTGAGAATAAGCTAAGCATTAGAATTTACGCAATGCTTACCCACACAAAGGAGAATATCGACTCCGTAATAAAAAAAGGGCCATTCCACACCTCCAATCTATACGTAAGTGCAATCAAACTTTTTGCCGATGGGGCTCTAGGATCAAGAGGTGCAAAGTTACAGGAGCCATACAGCGATATGCCAAACACAACGGGCATTTGGACAACATCCGAGAAAGAGCTCAATGAAACATGTCAATTGGCTTACCAAACGGGCTTTCAGGTGAATACCCATTGCATTGGCGATGCTGCCTGTCATCTAGTGCTAACCACCTACGGCCGTTATCTCAAAGGGAAAAACGACAGGAGATGGCGAATTGAGCATGCCCAAGTTGTTGCGCCCGATGATTTCTCTCTCTTTGGTAAGTACTCTATTATACCGTCGATTCAGACCACCCATGCCACCTCCGACATGGGATGGGCCGGAGAAAGGCTTGGGTCAAGAATTAAGTACGCCTATGCATACAAAGATCTGCTTGAGCAAAACGGATGGCTACCTAACGGGAGCGACTTCCCAGTTGAAGACATAAACCCGCTCTACGGATACTACGCAGGGGTGGCCAGAAAGAGTCCAACACATCCATCGGGAACACCGTTTCAACCAGAAAACGCTATTGATAAAACAGCAGCGCTTAAAGCCATGACCATTTGGGCCGCCAAAGCAAACTTTATGGATAAATATGTTGGAAGTTTAGAAGTTGGAAAATTTGCTGATTTTGTTATCCTTCCAACGGACTTAATAGAATCTTTCTCGGATACAATTCCCAAAGTAAAAATCTTGGCAACGGTTGTTGGGGGCAAGGTTGTATTCGATAAACTCTAAAAAACGCTTCTCAAATTCTCGAACCAAATGAGAAATTGGTAGAAGTGATTAAGATTTTTATACTTTTGGGTTAACAAAAAAGGGCATTGTTCATGTTATGAAAACGGAGATTATAAAGGCGGAAGAAGAAAACCTGCTGGAGATAATGTTTATTTACAAGCTAAACGCTGAAGATCTTATCTCTAAAGGATTTACTCACTGGAATAGTGCCTACCCATCCTATGCAAAGGTGCGAAACAACGTTTTAAATGGACAGGTGTATTTGCTCCGCAAAGAAAGAGGAACAGTTGGCGTGATTACACTCAACAACGAACAAGACTCAACCTATAAAAATCTCACATGGAAAGGAGATGAAAATGCCTTGGTGATCCATCGAATTGCAGTAGTTCCCTTTTTCCAAAAGAGAGGGTATGGAACAGAGTTGCTTGAATTCGCGGAACAATTTGCAAAGGAAAACAAATTCCAGTCCATCAGGCTCGACACCTACACAAAGAATCAAACCACAGAAGAATTCTTTTCAAAAAGAGGATACACCAAGGTTGGAGAGATAGCACACTCCCAAGACCTGAATTTATACACCTGCTACGAGAAGATTATCTCCTAAAGAAAAAGGGAGCAAATGCTCCCGTAATTTCACCATTCTCTACTCAAAGGCCAAAGGCTTTCCTTGATAGTAATCCAGTATTTTTTTTCGCAGCACGTAGGAGTACTTTGAATTGATAAAGTTGGTGGTGGCTTCAAAAAGATTTTTCTGAGCAATACCCAAGTCAATTGAACTAGCCGATCCCAAATCATACTTCTCCTTTGCTGCATTCCAAGCGGCTGTTGAAGCATCTAACTTTTCCTTCGATGCAACATAGTTATTCCATGCACCAGTAGCTTCTAAATAAGCATTGATAACCTCCTTGGTGGCTGCGTTCACCGTTTGCTGATAGCTATACTTCGCATCGTTATAGGCAATCTTTTTTCTGGCCCTATTTGTTTGAGCAGAGAACCTGTCAAGAATTGGTATTGAAAGACCAACGGATATAGATCTCAGACGATTATCATTTATCTGACTTTGATAGGAATAGGCTGGATAGGAAGTCATTCCTGTTGGATCTCTCGGATCTGTTGCATTGTCGGCAAACCACGACGACAGACTATATGAAAAGAATAATCGAGGTGCCAGTTCTCCTAAGGCTGAATAATAGTTCAGTTCCCTGGCCTTCATATTATTTCGTGCCACCTTAAGTTCAGGAAACCATGAATCCTTCTCAGCAAGTACACCATTCAACTGGGGAAGATCATTTATAAGTGTAGTATCCATACTTGTAGGTGAAGCGATGTTGAAACTCATAACATCGGGAACTTCTAGAAGTTGAGCAAGGTCAACAAGCACCAATTGGTATTGATTCTGATAGCTAACAACATCAGCAGCGCTTCTTGCATACTGAGCCTTGATTTCAAGATACTCAGCATTGGAAACACCTCCCAAATCATAGAGGTTCTCCTCCTTTTCTAGATTTTGCTTAGAGATTGACTCTTGCTGCTCAGCAGCTTTGAATAGGTCTCTCTTAAACAGCACATCGATATACTTTACCATTATATTCAGCGAAAGATTTTTTCTTTCGGTGGCAAGAGATGCCTTTGCTTTTTCAAAATCATAGCGGGAAGCACGGGCTCCATTCACCAAACTAAAACCTTGAAAAAGTGTTACGCTACCTGAAAGAGATAACGAACCCCCATTTACCGTTGCATCTTGATAAGAATTGGCGTTGTAATTGTAAGCGCGACCTGTTGCCTTGCTATAAGAAGCATCCCCGGACAAAGTTGGAACCATATTCATGATTGACTGTGTAGCATTTGTCGAGCCCAGCTTAACTTCCAGTTCGGCACGCTTATACTGTAGGTTATTGTCCAAAGCATACTTCAAACAATCATCAAGTGTCCATTGTTTTTGGCCAAAAGCGCCTACGCTGGCCATCAGAGCCAGAACAAATAAAATACTTTTCCTCATTTCAAAACGTAATTAAAGAACCGGGACAGCCAATGTTTTCCCATTAATAAAACGTGCTGAGTCGGAACTACAGCGGCCTACCTTCAGAGAATCACGTTCACAGTTTCCTTGACTATACCCAGTTGATAGAAAGGGTAAAAAATCTTCTTCCGTGAAATTAACAAAGGAACCTGTGTTATCAACCTGCACTACTTCCATTGCAACAGAAGATGCAAGAGTTCCTGCTGGCTGTGATACGCTTACCTTGGTAGTCTGTGAACTAGCCTGTGTTTGTTCTCCACTGCCTTCAACTGTTGCGCCTTTCACGCCGAAAGCAATCATACAAGAGACAAAACATGCTATTACCCCCTTCTTCATACCCCTAGCTGTTACGTTAACACTCAACTATTTCTTTTTCTAAACAACACCTGAATGTGCCTAGCATTGGGCTCAGGCGTATAAATCTGTATTAACTCCCACTCAACGCTAAGTGCCGCAATGTATTCCCTTAGCTTCAAAATTCGCTCAAGCGTTTGGGAAGGATTTCCCTCTTTATCATCGTCAGCGGCCATGTCTACTTCCCATGGCAGAGACTCCAGCTTGTAGCTATAAGCCACCTCCTTGCCCTCCATCTTGAAGATGATGTCGGCAACCTGTCCTTCGGGTATAGCTGGAACTGGTATACAAAGCTGTCTCATAACATTGAATTAACGGGTTACAGAATCCGCTTAACATTTTCGGTCACAACATGACCGTCGAAGAGATGAATGATACGATGCGCCTTTTCGGCATCGCTCGGTGAGTGTGTTACCATTACTATGGTAGTCCCTTCGCTGTTCAATTCGGAAAGCAAGTTCATTACCTCCTCACCGTTAGCTGAATCGAGATTACCAGTAGGTTCGTCGGCCAATATCAACTTTGGATTCGCTACCACTGCTCTGGCAATGGCCACGCGTTGCTGCTGTCCACCCGAAAGTTGCTGAGGAAAGTGATTCCGCCTATGCGACATTTTCATTCTGTCCAACACTGCCTCCACCTTTCTCTTTCGCTCCGTGGCGGAAACGCCTAGGTAAAGTAATGGCAGCTCAACATTTTCGAAAACTGTCAATTCATCAATCAGGTTGAAGCTTTGAAAAACAAATCCGATGTTTGCCTTTCGCAAGTTTGTACGCTGTTTTTCCCTAAACTTAGAAACTTCGTGGCCTAGGAAATGGAGCTCTCCTCCACTGGGATTGTCAAGAAGGCCAATGATGTTGAGCAATGTTGATTTGCCGCAGCCAGAAGGTCCCATTATAGCGACAAATTCGCCCTCCTTTACCTCGATATTCACCTTGTTCAAAGCAGTTGTTTCAACCTCCTCTGTTCTGAACACCTTAACTAAATCAACAGTCTTTAGCATAGTCTTAATGTTTTAGGTAAACCTATATTTATTTTTTGAGAATTAGCTTATCTACGTCGCCAAAAGTATCGTAGCTGGATACAATTACCTTCTCCCCTGGCTTGAGCCCTTCAACAACCTCATAATATAATGGGTTTTGGCGATTAATCCTAATGGGTCGCTTGGTTGCAACGGATCCAGACGGGTCAACCACAAATATCCACTGTCCTCCGGTGCTCTGGTAAAAGCCACCGCGAGGTATAAGAATGGCCATGTTAGACTCGCCTAACTCCAACCGGATTCTTGACGTTTGCCCAATTCTAATATCAGAAGGAATGGAGTCTACAAATTCCATATCCACAGTAAAGCGGCCATTCCTTACCTCTGGGTATACCTTTGTAATCTTAGCTTTGTAAGAAGTACCGGAAAAGTCACACTCTCCAATTAAATTACGGGTAACGCGAGAAATGTAGTGCTCGTCTATTTCGACTTTCAATTTATAGGAATCCAAAACGTTAATCTGACCAATCCGAGTTCCCATGCTTACTACCTGACCAACCTCCAAATCCAACGAGGCTAGCTCACCAGCCACGGGTGCCCTTAAATTCAACCCTTCGAACCGCTGCCGAACGATAGCTAAATTTTGCTGCATCCGAGTAACATCATTTTCTAGTGTAGCAACCTGCGTTTCTCTGTATAGCGAATCCTGTCGAATGCTCTCCTTCAGAAGCTTAATCTTAGCCATTGTATAGTCTAAATCTTCTTTCGCTCTTTTGTATTCCTCATCCGAAATCAGGTTCTTCTTGTGCAGCTCCACGCTTCGTTGATAGGCACGCTCCTGCTCCTGAAGCTTATAATTTTGATCTAGCAGCTGGCTTTGAGACTCAACTAACTGTTTCTGCATGCTCAGTCGAGCATTACGCAACTCATTGGTAGTTCTTGATGCATCGGATTCCGTTCGCGAGATATCGATAACAAGGCTTGTGTTACTAAACCGAGCAATGACATCACCCTTCTTCACCATTGAACCTTCTCGCCGAACAATCTCCTCAACCCTACTTCCTGACTCGGTTGCATCCAAATAAATCGTTTGAATTGGAGCAACTGTCCCAATCACCGCGATGTAATCTTTAAACAAATCTTGTTTCACCTCTTCAACGGTAACCTTGTCCAAATCCACATTCAGCTTACGGCTTTTGTCGCCAAATGCAATCTTAAGAATCAACGCTAATATAACTAGGGCAATTACACCATACCAAATTTGTTTCTTGGTAAACCGACCCTTTTTTTCAATAATCTTATCCATAAAAGTGAAAATAAAGTTCCAACATCTCCCCCTTGTTATCCATTAACGTACCAAACAACGCACACATCTCATTTTCTGAAACATAAACAATTACCCATAATGCACAATCTCGTTCCAATTGTTCGCAATTGCAACAGACGGTGTTCGATTTCGCACAATTATTCCTAACTTTAAACCATCTCCAAAATCCAATTTCGTATATTTCGCAAGAAAAATATTTGACCATGGTAAAGAAATTTGGCAAAATTTTGGCAATAGACGATAACGAGGATATCCTTTTTGCGCTGAAGTTATTGTTAAAGCCATATGTAGAACAGGTCACCACCACATCAAACCCAAACGATATTCCTCGGTTGATGGGACAGGACTCTTACGACCTTTTTCTGCTAGACATGAACTTTACGCAGGATGCCATCAGCGGTCAAGAGGGCTATTACTGGCTTGAGAAGATTCTCGAACTCGACTCTTCTGCCATTGTGCTATTCATTACGGCATACGGTGATGCCGAAAAGGCTGTTAAGGCAATAAAAGCGGGAGCAACGGATTTCATTCTCAAACCTTGGCAAAATGAAAAGCTGATTGCTACGGTTTCCTCTGCGTTAAAGCTGCGCATGTCGAAAGACGAGGTGGATACCTTAAAGCAAAAGCAAAAGGCCTACACTGAAGCTATCGACCAACCCTTTACCGACTTTATTGGAGAATCGACAAAAATGAAGGAGGTTTTTGCCACTATACAGAAGGTAGCAAAAACTGATGCAAACATTCTCATCCTCGGAGAAAATGGGACTGGAAAAGAGCTAGTTGCTAGAGCGCTATATCGAAACTCGAATAGAAGGGACGATATTTTTTTAAGCATAGACCTCGGCTCCATAAGCGAATCACTATTTGAGAGTGAACTCTTTGGCCATGAAAAGGGAGCTTTTACCGATGCCAAGAAGGAGAAGCCAAGCCGCTTTGAGGTGGCACATAACGGCACCCTCTTCCTCGACGAAATCGGCAACCTCTCCATGCCCCTTCAGGCAAAGCTGCTTACAGCCATCGAGCGACGTGAAATTACGAGAGTTGGGGCAAACAAACCAACGCCCGTTGACGTAAGGCTTATCTGTGCCACCAACAACGACATCCACCAGCTCGTTTCCAGTGGCCAATTCCGACAAGACCTACTATACCGAATTAATACTGTTGAGATACACCTACCTCCTTTAAGAGAAAGAGGTGACGACATTGCCATTCTTGCAAAGCACTTCCTTTCTATTTACGCGAAAAAATACAAAAAATCCATCCGAGGAATTGCTGCGGAATCGCAAAAGAAGCTACTGCAGTACCCTTGGCCTGGGAATGTGCGAGAATTGCAGCATGGTATTGAGCGTGCCGTAATAATGAGCGAAACCGATATGCTCATGCCCGACGATTTTTTCCTCACCGGATCAAAAGAAAAATGTGCCGAGATTGACCTCGAAACATACAACTTGGAACAGATCGAAAGAAATGTGATCATGAAGGTGTTAAAACAGTTCAACGGAAACATTACCCAGGCAGCCACCGAACTAGGAATTACAAGAACATCGCTCTACCGAAGAATGGAAAAATATGGTCTATAGGAACTTTAGGGTTAACGTAGTAGTTCGACTACTGATTCTGTCGATGAGCATTTTTGCCCTCTTCTACACCATCAGCAACTACAACTTTTTCATCACCCCGCTCCTAATTGGAGTCTTCATCTTTCTGCAGATATACGCCCTCTTCAAATTTGTAGATAAGACCAATCGCGATTTGGCTAGTTTTCTCGAATCGATCAGGTTTTCCGAATTTACCAGAACTTTTCAAGTTGAAGGCATGGGAAGCTCGTTCGACGAGCTCAGCAAGGCATTCAACGACGTAATCAACGATTTTCAGGCCGTTCGTTCGCAAAAGGAGGAGCACTTTCAATACCTCCAAAGCATTCTGCAGAACATCGACGTTGCCATAATCGCCTTTCAGAAGGACGGTACTGTTGAAATGGTAAACAAGGCTGCCAAGGTACTTTTCCAAGCTCATAGCCTCAAGAACATCAAGCAGCTGGCAGCAGTAAGCTACGAACTGGTGGATAAGCTACTCAACATAACTCCAGGGGAAAACACGCTCGTGAAGGTTCAGGTCGACGACGACCTGCTTCAGCTAGCAGTATACTCCACAGAGTTTCGCATTCACCGCAAAGAAATCGTACTAGCCACCATCAAAAACATTCAAAATGTTCTAGAAGACCAAGAAACGGAAGCGTGGCAAAAGCTCATAAGCGTTCTTACGCACGAAATTATGAACTCAATAACCCCCATTGCCTCTCTCTCCTCTACGCTTGACAGCATGCTCAGCGCCATAAAGGAAAACAAAGAGCAGGATCAGGAGATTGATGAGGAAACAACGGAGGAGATTCAGCAGGCCATGCAAACCATCCATAAGCGAAGTACCGGCTTGCTACACTTTGTAAATACCTACCGAAATCTGACCCGCATTCCAAAGCCAAACTTCAAAATAACGAAGGTTAAGAACCTATTCGAAAACATTAGACCTCTGGTAGAAGAAGATATTCGTCAAAGTGGGATAGCCATGAACATTGAGGTTGACCCAGAAGAATTGGAATTCTCCATTGATGAAAACTTAATTGAACAGGTTATTATCAACCTAGTAAAGAACGCCTCTCAAGCCCTTGACGGGAAGGTAACACCGCGCATTGAAATAAAGGGCTTCAGGAACAAGCGAGGGAGAGTAACCATTCAGGTTTCAGACAACGGACAAGGCATCCTACCGGAGGTGCTTGACAAAATATTCATTCCTTTCTTCACCACCAAGCCAAAAGGATCTGGCATTGGGCTAAGCCTTTCGCGCCAGATTATGCGACTACACGGTGGCAGCATTACCGCCAACTCAGCGGTTAATGAGGGTACAACATTCACACTCACCTTCTAACAAAGCAAAAAGACGTTCTACTCGGAACGTCTTTTTTGCTCTTTATACCACACCAAACTGGCATAAAAAAAGCCCCGCGTTAACGAGGCTTACTTGGTGGGAACAATAGGATTCGAACCTATGACCCTCTGCTTGTAAGGCAGATGCTCTGAACCAGCTGAGCTATGCTCCCAAGAAAATTTCAACTTTGAAGTGGGAACAATAGGATTCGAACCTATGACCCTCTGCTTGTAAGGCAGATGCTCTGAACCAGCTGAGCTATGCTCCCAAAGTTTTCAGTCTTTAGCAGAACGTTTTTTGTCTAAAGCGGTGCAAATATAACTCACTTTTTCAAATTCACAAAGGGCTTCCGCAAAAACTTAAAGAAATTACACAACCTCCGCAACAACAAAAGTACTTCCTCCGATGAAAACCAAATCGTTAGGTTCTGCATTTTTTTTCGCCGCTGCAAAAGCCTCCGAAACAGTTGGGTAGCATGCCCCATTAAGCCCCAAATTGCCACCCAACTCTTTCAGCCGTACCTCGGACATAGCCCTTGGAATAGATGCCTTTGTAAAGTAATAAGTTGCACTGCAAGGCAATAGGCTTAGGACTCCTGTCACATCCTTATCGGCAACCATGCCTAAAACAAAGTGGAGATGATGGTGGGGAGTCTGATTAAGCTGCTTAACAACGTACCCAACTCCATCTACGTTATGACCTGTATCGCAAACTATCAACGGATTTGTCCCCAAAATTTGCCACCGTCCCAGTAAGCCCGTTTCGCGTGCGGCATCTCTCAGCCCTTGTAACATCGCCGGTGCTGTAATAAGAGGAAATCGCTCAGATAAAACCTGAATAGCGGACAATACAGTAAGAATATTATGCTCCTGATATACACCACCAAGATCGAGCTCAATCCGTTCGTCAGCAAGCAGCGATGGTCCCGCCACCCTAAACCATTGTCGCCCATCGGACGAATATCCGCGATCGGCTATGGCAAGCACCCTATCGGCTAGGACAAGAGGTGAGTTGACTTCAGCCGCTTTCAATTGAAAAACGTGGAGATATGCAGGGTTCGACTCACCTAAAACGGCAGGGACGTTTGGCTTAATTATACCTGCCTTTTCAAACGCAATTTTCTCAAGTGTATCGCCAAGGAGATCGGTATGATCCAACCCAATATTGGTAATCACGCTCAGCTCTGGAGTAATAATGTTAGTAGAATCGAGCCTTCCCCCCAGCCCAACTTCCACCACCGCAACTTCAACCTCTTCACGCGCAAAGTAATCGAAGGCCAATGCAACGGTCATCTCAAAAAAAGATGGCCTAATAAGATCAAAAATCGTCCTGTTTTGTTCAACAAAGTCTACAACCTCCTCCTCCGGAATGGGCTGGCCATTAATTTTTATCCGTTCCCGGAAATCTTTCAAATGGGGGGATGTATAGAGTCCAACCCTATATCCCGCCTTGGCTAAAATGGCCGCCAGCATATGGGATGTGGAACCTTTTCCATTTGTTCCAGCCACATGTATGCTTCGAAATTGTTTATGGGGATGGTTAAAGTGCTTATCTAGAGCAAGAGTATTAACTAGGTCGGCCTTGTAGGCAGCCTTCCCCATGCGCTGAAACATTGGCAGCTGACTAAAAAGGTAATCTAACGTATCCTGGTAGGTCATAACATAAATATTGACCACAAAATTACTGAAAAGGTATCCGCATTATTCAGCCTTTGGTTGCTATTTTTTGAACATTGATGGTAAAAAATTGCTACTTTTAAAGATAATTCTTTCAATCCACCATACTATGCGTAAAAACATTAAAACCTTCGTGCTCGACACCAATGTTCTCCTGCACGACTTCAAGTGTATTTACAACTTTCAAGAAAACGACATTGTATTGCCTATCGTCGTTCTCGAAGAGCTGGATAAATTCAAAAAAGGCAACGAACAAATCAACTTTAATGCACGTGAGCTGGCCCGCGAACTTGACAAAATAACGGGGGACCAACTATTCACTACTGGCATAAAGTTGGGAAAAGGATTAGGAAAGTTGCGTGTCGAAACAGGAAAACCCTTCTCCAAGCAGATGACGGAGTCCTTTAGAGAGGATACACCAGATCATCGCATTCTTGCCATTGCCGACTACCTCTCCAAAACGATCAAGGATAGCCCCGTCATCCTAGTTACCAAAGACATTAATTTAAGACTAAAGGCAAAGTCTCTGGGGCTACAGGCGCAAGACTACCTATCTGACAAGGTTAGAGACATTGACGTTATTAAAAAAGAGGTAGATATTTTGTGCGATATCGACGACGAAGTGATAGCCAAGCTCTACCAAACAAACGAAGGCCTTTCTGCCAAAGAGATAAAAACAAAGCTCTACCCCAATCAATACGTTGTGCTCAAAGGTGCTAACTCCAGCGCGCTAGTCTTCTACGATGGAGGGACAGAAATGCTTCACCGAATTGAGAAACAGCGGGCATATGGCATTGAACCCCGCAACTCGGAACAAACATTTTCCATGGATGCCCTCCTACGTCCAGAGATTCAACTCGTGGCACTCACGGGAAAAGCTGGCACAGGAAAAACGTTGCTAGCTCTTGCAGCCGCACTACAGCAAGAAAAGAGCTACGACACCATACTGCTCGCACGACCTATTATGCCACTGGCCAACCGCGACTTAGGCTTTCTACCCGGAGATGTTAACGAAAAAATTGGCCCCTACATGCTCCCTCTGTTTGACAACCTTGCAGTTATAAAAAATCGGTTTAAGTCGCAGAGCAGAGAATACATGCATGTAGAGGAGATGCTTAAATCAGAAAAGTTGGTGATCACTCCCCTTGCCTACATTAGAGGAAGGAGTCTTTCCAACGTTTTTTTCATCGTTGATGAGGCTCAGAACCTCACCCCTCATGAAATAAAGACGATTATTACTCGCGCCGGAGAAGGCACAAAATTTGTGTTCACTGGCGACATTAACCAAATTGACTCACCTTACCTTGACATTAAATCGAACGGATTAACCTATTTGAGCGACAAAATGCATGGACAAGAAATTTTTGCCCATGTTAATCTGGTCAAGGGAGAAAGAAGTCCTCTCGCTGAGTTGGCGAGCGATATTTTATAGAAAATTCTGTTTAACCGATTAGGTGCACAACTTTAGGTGTCGTGCACCTAATCAAATAGCTATCAAATGAAACAGCTCATTCTAGTACGTCATGGAAAAGCAGCGTTGTCTGAAGAAGCATTTGAAGACGTAGATCGTCCTCTAAAGCACCGAGGAGTCAAGGATTCACTCACCATTGCCAAGACTTTAAAAGATAAAAAGATTACTCCAAATCAAATCATCAGTAGCCACGCAGCACGGGCAAGCCATACAGCCACCATCTTTGCAGAGTGCTTGCACTACCCTATGGAGTTGCTCACCCTTACGACAAAGCTCTACAACGTTAGCCTTAAAGAGCTGCTGGATCTTGTTCATCACGCAGAGGAAAAAAACAATGTGCTGCTTCTTGTCGGCCATAATCCTACGTTTACCTTTGCAACCAATGAGTTTCTCAAGGATCCAATCTACGACCTCCCCACAGCCGGCGTAGCGGTGTTGAACTTCAATACCGATAATTGGCAGAGTATATCGAAAGAAAACCTCAGTAGCTTTGAACTAATTTTTCCAAGGAAAGAGTAAAAAAACGATAATGGCACCCTATGTTTAAAAAGGCACCTCGCTATATTAACAGAGAAATCAGCTGGCTTTCATTCAACAGGAGAGTTCTACAGGAGGCAGAGAATCCCTCTGTCCCACTTATTGAGAGAATCCGATTCCTTGGTATCTTCTCCAATAACCTTGACGAGTTTTTCCGGATTAGGGTAGCAACACTTCGACGATCGCTTGAGTACGAAAAAAAAGCCAAAGAGTACTATGGCGACAACCCTAAAAAAGTATTAAACAGGCTTCAGCGGCTTGTAAAGGATTACCAGAAGCGATTTGATTCCATATTTCTAGAACTAAAGCAGGAACTTCAAAATGAAAGTATTTTCATTGTAGATGAAACCTCGCTAACGTCGGAACAGGAGCAATACATTCAAGCCTTTTTTGAGAGCCAAATACTCAATGTGCTTTCTCCTATTATGCTCAACCAGGTAGAGCAGTTTCCGGAGCTCAAAGACATGACAATATACTTGGCCGTTAAAATGACCAACCGCAAAAAGTTGGCCAAGGAGTTTGCCATTATAGAGATTCCCACCTCCGATTTCTCTAGGTTCGTTGAGCTGCCAAGCAGCAATGAAAACAAGTATATCATTCTCTTAGATGACGTCATCCGTCTTTGTCTGGACAAAATTTTTTCCATCTTCAACTACGACAGCTTCGAAGCATTCACCATTAAGGTTACTAGGGATGCAGAGTTGGATGTTGACAACGACATTTCGGAAAGCCTCTTGGAAAAAATAGCCAAGGGGGTAAAAAACAGAAAAAAAGGAGATACAGTAAGGTTTGTATACGACAGCAAAATATCTGGCGATCTACTTTCCTACATTGTCCAAAAAATGGACCTTGACCAGTATGACACGGTAATTCCTGGGGGTAGATACCACAACTTCAAAGATTTTATAAAATTTCCGAACCTTGGAAAGAAGAACTTGGTATATGAACCGCTAAAACCAGTATCCATTCCCATTTTGGACAAAAACAAGTCAGTTCTACAAATCATAAAAAATAAGGATTTACTGCTCCACTACCCCTACCATAATTTTTCGTATTACATCCGATTACTCAAAGAGGCTGCGATAGATCCTGCAGTTAAATCAATTAAGATAACGCTATACAGGGTAGCAACAGAATCCAAAGTTATTAGCGCCCTTATCAATGCAGCGCAAAATGGCAAGGAGGTTACTGCCATGGTTGAGCTAAAGGCCCGTTTCGACGAAAAGTCGAACATTTACTGGTCGGAAAAGATGGAAGAGGCTGGCGTAAACGTGCTATTTGGGGTGGCAGCCTTAAAGGTGCACAGCAAAATGACGCTTATTACCAGACAGGAGGGGAACAAGCTCATGCGGTATGCCTCCGTAAGCACCGGCAACTTTCATGAGGGCAATGCAAATGTATACACCGATATTACGCTGCTAACAGCTGATGGGCGCATTACATCAGAAGTTGAGCGAGTATTTACCTTTTTAGAACATCCCTACAGAGTGTTACCCTATCGTCACTTACTGGTCTCTCCAAACCACATGCGAAAGAGACTTTTCTCACTTGTTGACAAGGAAATTGAGCACGCTGCAGAAGGGAAACCAGCCTATATTCTTGGCAAAATAAACAACCTTGTTGACGAGGCCATTATCGACAAGCTTTACGAAGCGAACAATGCAGGAGTAAAAATCAGGCTGGTGGTAAGGGGTGTTTGCGCCTTAATTCCCAGCGTCCCTGGTTTAAGCGAGAACATTGAGGTGGTCTCCATTATCGACAGGTTTCTTGAGCACTCGAGAATCCTCATCTTCGCCAACGGTGGCAATGAGCTATGCTACATCTCATCTGCCGATTGGATGAGCAGAAATCTAGACCGAAGGGTGGAGGTGGCAGCACCGATTTTTGATCCACGGCTAAAAGATGAGCTTAAAACTGTTGTGCTGTACGGGTTGATGGACAACCAAAAGGCACGCATTATAGACGAAAATCAGACAAACAGCTTTAAGGGTAGCGACAATAGACCACCATTTCGTTCGCAGCTGGAGCTGCACAAATTTTACAAACATATTTCAGAGGACTAATTAAACTGAAAAGCGTTGGAAATACATAAACTTGCAGCAATAGATATCGGCTCAAACGCAGTTCGACTCCTTTTCACCAATGTGGTTGAAAACAAAGGCAAAATTGAGTTTAAAAAGTCTGCCCTAATTCGTATGCCGGTGAGGCTTGGCGAAGATGCGTTTACAGCCCATAGAATAAGCACTCGCAATGCGGATCGACTTGCGCAACTGATGCTCGCATTTAAGCATCTCATGCTTGTCAATGAGGTTGAGGCATACCGTGCCTGTGCCACTTCCGCCATGCGTGAAGCCCATAATGGAGAAGAAATTGCGCAAAGAATCATGCAAGAAAGTGGTGTTGAGATAGAAATTATAGACGGCAAAGAAGAGGCAAAAATCATCTACTCAAACCAGATTACCGACAAGATCACCAACTCTAAGCCTTATCTGTATATGGATGTTGGCGGTGGTAGCACGGAGCTATCGCTATTTATCGATAAAAAGGTCAAGCGCTCGCGCTCTTTCAACATCGGAACACTAAGGCTACTCAACAAGCAGGTGCCAAAGGAAAAATGGAATATCCTTGAAGCGTGGGTAAAGGAAATTAAATCGGACTTTGGCGCAGTGGACATTATTGGTTCTGGGGGAAATATCAACAAAATCAATAAGATGCTGAGCAAAAAAGAGCAAAACAGCATCGATCCCGTTGAGCTAAAAGGTCTCCTCAAAAAGTTAACTCAACTCTCCTACGAAGAACGGGTTTCTGAACTAGGGCTGAACCCCGACCGGGCCGATGTAATCGTCCCAGCCACAGAACTCTTTTTATCGGTTTCGGGCTGGCTTGGTTCCAAAAGCATTATTGTTCCCACCATTGGTGTATCCGATGGTATTGCAAAAAAGCTCTACAAGGAGCTGAAAAAGGACAAGAATAAGCTTAGTGCAAAAATTGAACGACTAAAAAAGTAGTACATTTGCCATCCTGTATCAATTTGCTTTGTTGAATGTCGATTAACCCAAACAAGAGGGTAGCTTTTCTTACGCTTGGCTGCAAGTTAAACTTTTCGGAATCGTCCACCTTGGCAAGAGAATTTGAGGAGAACGGCTATTCCCGCGTAGCCCCTTCGTCACAAGCAGAGGTGTACGTTATAAATACCTGCTCTGTAACCGAACATGCCGACAAGAAATGTAGGCAAGCCATTCGAAAACTCATTACCCAATCGCCGAAAGCCAAAGTGGTAGTTACGGGATGCTACGCTCAGCTCAAACCCGACGAGGTGGCATCAATAGATGGTGTAAGCCTCGTAGTTGGAGCATCTGAAAAGGGAAACATTTTTCGCCTGCTAGACTCAAACAACAGCGGTATCTCTGCCCCAGAGATATTTAGCTGCAACATAGAGAAGGTAGAAACCATTTTTCCTGCATACTCCTCCGCTGATCGCACCCGCTCATTTCTCAAAATTCAAGATGGATGCAACTACCACTGCAGCTACTGCACCATTCCATTGGCCCGTGGGAAGAGCAGAAACCTGTCAATAGAGCAGGTGGTAAAAGAGGCTAAGGAAATTGCCGCCAAAGGAGTAAAAGAAATTATTCTCACAGGGGTGAATATTGGGGACTTTGGACAAACAACCGGAGAATCACTCCTTTGCCTCATCCAGCAGTTGGAGAATGTTGCTGGCATCGATAGATACAGAATAAGTTCCATTGAGCCAAACCTGTTAACAACGGAAATCATTAACCACGTAGCCCAATCATCAAAATTTTTACCTCATTTCCATATCCCGTTGCAATCTGGCTCAAACAAAATACTAAAGTCAATGAGGCGCCGCTATACCCGGGAACAATTTGCGGAAAAGGTTAGCCAGGTGAAAAGAATCATCCCCAATGCATTTATTGGCATCGACGTGATTGTTGGATTTCCTGGGGAGAATGAATCGGACTTTGAGGACAGCTACAACCTCCTTGAAGCGTTAAAGGTATCCTTTCTTCACATCTTTCCATATTCTGTTAGGCCAAATACACCCGCGGAACTGCTTCCCGAAAGAATTTCAACCAGTGAAATAAACCGTAGAGTGCATCGCCTTAAGAGCCTATGCGACACGCTTCACCTGCAGTTTTATGAGAACAACATAGGACTAAAGGGGAAAGTATTGTTCGAAGCTCGACGCAAGGGCGAGCAAATGCTTGGCTACACCGAAAATTATATACAAGTAGAAGCCCTATTTATCAAAAACATGACAAACAAAATTATTCCCGTAAAACTTACCGGTATTGCCGAAAGTGGGAATGCAACTATTGAATATACAGCACTATGAATTTTGAAACCATTTGCCACAAAGTTGTCACATTAGAAAAGGAAGTTGGCCAATTTATTCAGAAGGAGAAGGAAACTTTCTCCATGAACAAGGTGGAGGTTAAAGGACTTCACGACTTTGTATCATACGTCGACAAAACCTCAGAAAAGTTGCTCATTGAAGGGCTTCGAACAATTCTACCCGAAGCCACATTCTTAGCCGAGGAGGGCACTGTACAACACGAAAACGCAGAATTCCAATGGATCATTGACCCCTTGGATGGAACCACCAATTTTGTCCACGGCATTTCACCATACGCAATTAGCGTGGCACTTATGCAAGGCAACGACGTTGTTGTTGGGGTAGTGCTCGAATGTTCCCTCAACGAGTGCTTTTACGCGTGGAAAGATGGCCCAGCCTTCCTCAATGGAAAAATAATAAAGGTATCAGCAGCCACAACCATCAAGGACAGCCTTGTTGCAACAGGATTTCCCTACTACGATTTTTCAAAAATGAAGGCATACCAAGACTCGCTAGAGTTCTTTATGCGAGAATCCCATGGAATCAGAAGGTTGGGATCTGCAGCCACTGACCTAGTGTACGTAGCAGCAGGCCGATTTGAACTATTCTACGAATATAGTTTACAGCCTTGGGATGTTGCTGCCGGAGCATTCATTGTTGAGCGAGCTGGTGGAAAGGTAAGTGATTTTTGTGGCGGAAATAATTATATATTCGGCAAACAAATTATTGCAGCCAACGCCAACGTATTTGAAGAGTCGTTAGGTAAGGTTAAAGATTTTTTTGAAGAAGAGCAGCGCTAGTATATCAAAGAACAAGGGCTTTGCGAACCACATTACAATTGTACATCTATCAAGAATATAAAAATCTACTTTCGTGAAAATTGCTTATTGGTTGTTTTTTGCGTTAACCTGGATACTGGGGCATATTCCTTTGAGAGCACTATACTTCATATCAGACTTTCTCTACATAGTTGTATATAAGATTGCGGGGTATAGAACAAAGGTGGTTCGAACCAACCTAAATAATTCATTTCCAGAAAAGAGCCACGAGGAACTCCGAACTATTGAGAAAAGATTCTACCATCACCTCTGTGACTTGATACTCGAATCAGCAATGCTGAGACACATTAGCGAGAAGAAGATGAGAAAGATGGTTACCTTCTCAAATCCTGAGGTCATGGAGAACTTCTGTAAGCAAGGGAAGAGCATCGTATGCATTACTGGCCACTACAATAACTGGGAGGTACTTTCCATTCGCCAACGCGATACTAGCTATCAAATACTTGGCGTATACAAACCTTTAACCAACAAACACTTTGACAATTTTTTCATAGAAACACGAGAGCGGTTTGGTGCGAAAGCAATCTCTATGGATGATACGGTGAGAACTCTCATTCGATATAATGCCCAGAATAAGCTAACCCTATCATATTTCGTCGCCGATCAATCTCCAACTGAAAGCCAAATTCACTACTGGACCACCTTTATGAATCAGGATACAGGAGTATTCACTGGTGCAGAGCGAATTGCCATAAAAATGGGATACCCCGTAATATTCCTTCATATTCAAAAAACAACAAGGGGACACTACAATGTTGAGGCCATACTAATATCTGAGAACCCCAAGGAGGCAAAACCGTTTGAAATAACAGAACGGCACGTGCAAATTCTGGAGAGGATTATTCGTGAACAGCCTGAATACTGGCTCTGGTCTCACCGTCGATGGAAGCATAAACGTCCAACTGCAAACTAACACCATGGCAAAGCTATCAGTTGTAATACTTAATTGGAACGGGCTCTCTTTTCTCAAGAAATTTCTGCCCGAAGTTGTTCGTACCACCAGTATTCCGGGTGTGGAAGTTGTAGTAGCAGACAATGGCTCATCGGATGAATCATTAGCATGGTTAGCAACAAACTATCCTGCTGTTAGAACCATTGAATTAGACAAAAATTACGGATTTACAGGAGGCTACAACAAGGCTCTTAAAGGGATTGATGCCGAGTATTACCTCATTCTCAATTCCGATGTCAATCCCACCGACGGGTGGATTGAACCAATGCTTGCCCTTATGGAGCAGCAGCTTGACGTTGCTGCATGCATGCCAAAAATTCGTTCATACAACAACCCAGCATTCTTTGAATATGCTGGCGCTGCTGGAGGATTTATCGACCGATTTGGATTTCCCTTTTGCCGAGGGAGAATACTAAGCCAAGTAGAGGAAGACAAGGAACAATACAACCAGCAATGCGATATATTCTGGGCTACAGGTGCTTGTATGATGGTTCGTTCATCAACATTTTGGGAAGCAGAGGGGTTCGATGAGTTCTTTTTTGCCCATATGGAAGAAATAGATCTTTGCTGGAGACTGAAAAACTTGGGATATAGAATAATGTTTGTACCTGAATCCACGGTATTTCACGTTGGCGGAGGCACACTTCCAAACAACAATCCTCGAAAACTTTTTCTAAACTACAGAAACAACCTCATTCTACTAGTAAAAAACCTTCCTTCTGGCCTCCTTGTTACCACGCTCCTCTTCCGCATTTTCATGGATATGGCCTCAGCAATGGTGTTTCTCCTGTCAGGAAAGAGAAGTTTTTTTACGGCTATAGTCAAAGCTTACTGGGATTTTTACAAGCATTCCTTCTATTACAAACGGCTGAGAAAAAGGTTGGCGCATCCCCGGCGCAACAACCTCCACAAAGAGATATACAGAGGAAGTATAGTTTTCGACTTCTTTCTTAAAAGAAGAAAGACATTTTCCTCCATCAATTTTTCGAAGAAATAGCAAACCTTACTGCCAATATTATGTAGAATTACTTTTACTACGCCCATGCAAGCTCTTACCTACACTAACCTAAAAGAGGCCTTTCTTTTCTCATCAAATAAATTTGCTGACAAGCCATTTTTAAACAATGACCTTGGAGTAAGCTTAAGCTACAGAGAAGCAAAAAAGATGGCGCTTAAGCTTTCTGAAGCAATCAGAAAAGCAGGTATTGGTAAAGATGACAAAGTTGCTCTTCTTTCCGAGAACAATCCATTTTGGCCAATTGCCTACTTCGCCATAGTCCTAAGCGATGCCATTGCAGTACCCATACTTCCCGAATTTACTGCCGATGATGTAAGGATTCTGCTAAACCATTCTGAGTCAAGAGGAATTATTATCTCAACAAAACAGCGAACAAAGCTTGCAAAGGAGTTGTCTATCCCCGTTTTCGAGATTACGGAAAAGAAGATTATCGCCGCTGATAATTACAACGCCATAAAAACAGAAGAGAAGCACGTTATGCCCTCCGACATAGCGTCCATTATTTACACCTCTGGTACAACTGGAACTCCCAAAGGCGTGATGCTTTCGCATGACAATTTCCTCCAGAATACAAATGGATGTTTGGCAATACAAGATGTTAATATCAATGACGTTTTTCTATCGGTATTACCACTCGCTCATGCCTACGAATTCACCATAGGACTATTGCTTCCCATGGTGGCTGGTTCAACCATACACTACCTCAGCAAGCCGCCCACCGCATCCACACTGCTTCCTGCCATGGCTGAAATCAGGCCTACTACCATGCTCACGGTTCCCCTGATCATGGAAAAGATATTTAAAAACGGGATTAAGCCAAAACTTACCGATAGTGTGATTAAACGGATGCTCTACAACACACTCCTAGGCAGAAAATTAATGCATCGAATTGCAGGCAAGGAACTCAAGCAGAAGTTTGGAGGAAGAATTCGCTTTTTTGGAATCGGCGGAGCTAAACTAGACAGGGAAACTGAGCAATTTCTGAATGAAGCGAAATTTCCATACTCTATTGGCTATGGCATGACCGAAGCATCGCCACTTTTAGCTGGCTCACCTCCAAGAGAAACAAAGTTGTTTTCCACGGGGAAAGTCGTTTTGAACCAAGAAATCCGAATCAACGAACCCGATCCACGAACAGGTATTGGTGAAATATGGGCCAGAGGTAGAAACATTATGAAAGGCTACTATAAGCTGCCGGAGCTTACCAGTGAGCTAATCACTCCCGAAGGGTGGCTTAAGACTGGAGATCTAGGCAGAATGCGCCCAAATGGTTATCTATACATTTGTGGTCGACTCAAGAATATCATTCTTGGGTCAAATGGCGAAAACATTTACCCAGAAGATATTGAGGCAATTATCAATCGTCACCAGCTCGTTGTGGAATCGCTTGTGTACGAATTAAAGGGAAAATTGATTGCTAAGGTTCATTTAAACCAACAAGAGTTGGAGCAAAAGTATGAAGATTTAAAAGTTGCCGCAGCAAGCCTACACCAAGAGTTAGAACGAAAAGCGGAAGAGGTGCTTGCTGAAATCCAGGCCTACGTCAATGGTCAAGTGAATCGCTCCTCACGTCTTTCTATAATTGTTGTTCAATCGGAACCATTTGAGAAAACTCCAACCCTAAAAATCAAGCGATACCTCTACACAGCAGGGTAGCAAAAGAGAGGTGATTAAACATAAAAAAGGGAGGTCGTATGAAACACGCCTCCCTTTCAATTTTCTATTCAATTTCAACTAGAGATAGAGCATCGACTCCAAATTACTGAAACGCTTTGTGTAGTCATCCATTGCCCGTCGAATAACCTCGTGAGCTTCCTCTATACCATAAACATGGGTAATTTCACAGTTGCGCTTTTCACCTGGCAAATCCTTATAGGTAAGAAAGTAGTGACGCAGCCTATCTATTACCAAGGTAGGAACGTCCTGAATATCGTTGTAGTTGCCATAAACAGCATCGTTGTTAAGAACTGCTATTATCTTATCATCGGCCTCATTACCATCAATCATGCGAAAGCCTCCAATGGGTTTAGCGTCAACAATAATATCCCCATGAGTAATTACCTTCTCGGTAAGTATGCACACGTCAAGCGGGTCACCATCGCCATTGATGTTGTCATTATCAAGCCGTTCCCTGCTAAGTTGAGCAACAGTGTCACCGCAGTATGTTTGTGGTAAAAAACCATAAAGGGCTGGTATTACGTTGGAATACTTCTGAGGTCTGTCAAGTCGTAAATATCCAGTTGCCTTATCGACCTCATACTTTACCGTATCGGTTGGAACCATCTCGATGAAAGCGGCAACTACATGAGGAGCAGTTTTCCCCAAACTTATTCCGTGCCAAGGGTGAGATTTGTAGCGTAAGCCCATCAACTTCCCCACGAGGGGATCCATCGTTCTATTACCGTTATCCATTTCAATAATTTAAAGTGTATCAAATATTTTTTCGAGTTGCATACCTCTTGAACCTTTCACCAAAACAAAAGAGTTAGAAACAGGATTTCGCGTTAAATGTTTAGCCAACTCTCGATAGCTATTAAATTTAGGCAAAGAAAGACTTTCTGAAGCCAAAGCGAACATAGGTCCAACCAGAATAATATTCTGAAAACCACACTTCTGAACCAACTCCACTACCTCTCTATGTTCATCAAGAGAGTAGTTGCCCAGTTCAAACATGTCGCCCAAAATGGCCACCTTTGACGAATGATCTATTTCAGACACGCTCATCAGTGCCGAGCGCATGCTTGAAGGATTCGCATTATAGCAGTCGAGTAATACCACATTTCGCCCGGTGTTTGCAATTTGCGAGCGATTGTTGCCTGGAACATACCCCTCAATAGCCTCCCTTATCTGCTCATCGGCAATACCAAAGTAGCGCCCAACAGCAATGGCGGCAAGGATATTCTCCAAGTTATACCCACCAAAGAGATGGGTGCTCACGATACCGACACCACCAACATCGACCCTGAGATACGGTGACGCAGCAGTTGGCTTCAACAGTGCTGTCTGAAGACTACTCTTCGAGTATGCAAAGGTCTTCATTGTAGAACGAGTGCCTACCATTGAAGCCAAAGAATGGCTATCGGCACAGTAAAATGCAACACCACTGTGCTGGTTCAAAAAGTCATAGAGTTCACCCTTTCCTTCCATTATTCCTTCGACCGAACCAAAACCTTCTAAATGCGCCTTGCCAATATTTGTAATAATGCCAAAATTAGGTTCGGCAATGTTGGCTAACAAACCAATCTCATGCTTATGGTTTGCCCCCATCTCAACAACTCCAAACTCGGTACTGCTATCAAAGGAAAGAATGGTGAGTGGCACACCAATATGGTTGTTTAGATTTCCCTTTGTATATGTAACAGAGAATTTCTTGCTAAGCACAGCGCTCAACAACTCCTTTGTGGTAGTTTTCCCATTACTTCCAGTAATTGCCAACACAGGAATCCCTAACACCCGACGGTGATGCTTTGCAACTTGCTGAAGGCATTTTAGTGAGTCCGAAACAACAACCGTTCTTCCATCTATCATCTGAGATGGATCGTCGATTACAGCAAGGGCAGCTCCTTTAGCAAGTGCATCACTAGCAAAAAGATTCCCATCGACAGTTTCACCCTTAAGTGCAAAAAAAACATCACCGGGCTGAACTAATCTACTGTCGATTACAACTTTACCTCCACTACTGATTACACTATAAATTTTTAAAATATCCTCCATATTCCACAAAGTAAAAGACCCCATTACAAATGGGGTCTGATCAAGTTTTTACCTGTCAAGGTTTAACTATTTTCCTTTACCTCCCTTTCCCGATGGGCTACCTACATGTTCCATAGCGCAGCGGAAACCTAGGTCATCTCTAGAAGATTTCTCATTCAAGTAGCGACGAGTTCCAGGAATCAACCAGTAAGCTCTATCTTTCCAAGAACCACCTTTGTAAACCCTTACATGGTCATTAATAAGGGAAGTCATACCATCGTTAGGCTTAAGTTTAGATCTGTCAGTCCCTTGATAGTACATTCTATTAGATCCCGGATCTTCTGGCTTATCCATATCATTGATACTTTCATAGTCAATACTTGATGCCAAATCGCCGTCAAGATAATTACGATAATCAGCCTTATTATAGTTTGTTCTACCAGCAACTTCCTCTGGCTTAACATTCTGATAAATCAAACGTCCTAAACTATCTTTTTCTACAATCCTACCCTCTTCGTCACGTTTAACTTCTTTAAAAACGTTACCTCGGAAAGGACGGAATTCATCAACATCCTGAAACGATAGTGGACGATATACATCAAGAACCCACTCGTTTACGTTACCAGCCATGTTGTAAAGTCCGAAGTCGTTTGGCCAGTATGATTTAACTGGAGCTGGAATTGACGCATTGTCATTCAAGGCGCCTGCAGTTCCCATATAGTCTCCACGACCTCTACGGAAGTTTGCCATCATTTGCCCACGGTACTTCACATCTGAATTTCTAACATTGTGACCATTCCATGGGTAGAGTTTTCTATCGGTAATACGCTCCTCGTAGGTGTTGCCAATTAAACCAAGAGCTGCATACTCCCACTCTGCTTCAGTGGGGAGGCGATATTTAGGCAAAAGAATACCATCTTCAAAAGTAACGGGGCGTCCCTCCTTTGCGCTAGGATCGAGGCTAGGTAAGTTACGCTTAACAGTCCCTACATAGAGACCAGCGAGATATGCCTCAGTATTAAAGTTATCAGCGTCCTTTTGATCAAGTGAAAACTCAAGAATTCCCGCATCAACGAGTAACTGTTCGTTTACACGGTCGGTACGCCATAAGCAGTAATCACCAGCTTGCAACCAGTTAACACCAACCACAGGGTAGTCGTTGTATGCTGGGTGTCTGAAATATGTTTCAACATAAGGATCGTTGAATCCCATCTTTGTTCTCCAGCAAAGAGTGTCGGGCAATGCATTACGGTAAACCTGCGGATAGGAAACCAGCACACGACGAATCCAGTGAAGATACTCTCTATAGTCTACATTCCTAACTTCAGTTTGATCCATATAAAAGGAAGCAACAGTTACTCTACGCGGCATATTATTCCAATCGTACATAACGTCTTGCTCTACCCTACCCATGGTAAAGGTACCACCTTCCACAAAAACTAGCCCAGGGCCAGCTTCTTGCTGATAGTTGGTTTTAACTTCAAATCCGCCATTATTATAGTTATTGTACTGCCAACCAGTTGTAGGCGATTTATCACTACTGCCCCCACCACCGAGGATTCCACAGCCGGAGATCATCAACATAGAACCGGCAAAAAGAGGTAGAAAACTAAACCTGAATTTCATAGGTAACAATTTTAGATGCTTGGAGGTTAATCTTTCAACACCGCTCAAATTTAAAAAATAATAACAAGCAGAAAGGAATTAATTAGCAATTATTTTTCAACAATAACTAAAATTCTGGTCCAAATATTGCTTTGCGCTGCCACCAAAATTTTCTTTTCTGCTTTTTATACTCCATTTTCAAGGTTAAGGTTACCTCGTGAATGGTGGAATTAAAGCCAAATATTTTCCCGTTCAGAGACCCAAGATCAAAGCTATATCCAAAGTTATAGCTGTCCGAATAAATTCCAAACATGAATGTTGTACGAAAATCTCCTTTAGGAAACGTTTTCCTGAAATATCCGCCAACATATGCTGATTCCATAGCTAAAAGACCTCCAAGCTGGGCACGCGTCTGACCATCCTGTAACTCTATAACACCTGTTGGATAAGCGGCAACTCTACCTATTCGGGTATGACCGTATTTTTTACGGTATCTAAAGCGGCTTCCACTTTCGATTGGAATTTCACCGCCTGCATGAAGAGTAATTCTTCTGGGGAGCACAAAACCACCAACATCGGTATTAAACTCAACTGGCTCTAAAATATGATGAACAGCCACTCCCGCAAAAAAACGATGATATGACACGAGTACTCCCCCTGCAAGATCATAAAGCGTGCTGGTTTGACTTGCATAGTCGCTGGAATTAGCAACTAGCCCAGTATTATCATACATATCGGGAAAGTGCAAACCGCTGGGATCGATCTGATAATACCCAACACCCAACTGCAATGCCGGCCGCACAACTACAGAGTGAGACACCTTTATTTGATATGAATAGGCAAATTCAGCAAAATTTCGGCTGAGGTAGCCACCGCCTTGATCATCGCGGGTCAGCATCACTCCAAAACCACTTCGAATACTCTCTCTATAGGTGTCGAAAGAAACACCATAAGTAATATAAGGATTACCGAGGCCGGGGTATTGATAACGAGTTACCCCGCTAACATGGCTATAATACTCCGAACCGGTGTACGCCGGATTGAATCGCATTCGATTAGCATAGAATTGATCAAACGTGAAGTCCTGCCCTTTACACACATGGCTAAACGCTAGGAAACTAACGAGCAAAGTGAGCCATATGGAATGCGGTCTACTTTTCATCAATAATAAATATGGTAAGGTAAGCGTTTGTTCATGAGCCAAAGTTGTATGCTAAAATACCAAGATTTTGTTTATTTGCATAAAATAGTTTCCCATGAAGCATCTGTTTACGATAATTATACTGTTTCTCTTCATTTCAAAACAAGGCATAGCCCAATCAACTTATACGGAAATTCCAATTCAGGTTAGATGGTTCGACGAAAATGTTCAAAAATCTGAAAGCAATAATGCAACGTTGACCTCAACAGATGAAATTCCACGATTCGAAGGTATCTATTTTCCATATAACGACTCCATTCCTCACATGTTTTATATTGGGGCTTCTCCTTTTGGAAAAATTTCTGGAAAAATTTCTATCCAAATCAAGGATGCATCCGTGGCTTCTGGGAATAGCTACTCAAACTACTTCAGATCCATACGTAAGCTATCCTCAAATTTTGAGGCATCAGGGTATATTGCCATAGAAGATGGTAAAAGTAAATTGTGCATTAACATTGTGCCATTAAGAAGGAATGGAGGCTCCATAGAAAAACTTTTATCGTGCAATGTCTCGGTTAGCATTCTCCCAATGGCTACCGCAAGCAACCAGAGAAGATCTTCACGTGCCAGCCAATCGGTGCTTGCAGATGGGAACTGGCAAATGATAAAAATTTCCAAGAGTGGGGTATTCCGACTTTCTTATGATGATTTACAAGCGATGGGGTTTTCAAACCCTGCCCAAGTCAGCTTGTGGGGTTCTCAGGCAGAGATGCTCTCCAAAACGCCAACAGCCGATTATCCAATCGATTTGGAGCAAATACCCGTTTATTTTGCCAACGGAGCCGATAACGTTTTCAATAGTGGAGATTACCTTGTTTTTTATGTCAATGGACCTACAACATGGACCTACAATACAACAAACCAACTATTTACACACCAACTAAACGACTATTCCGACTTCACTTACTACTACCTTACCGATTCAAAAGGAACCGCCTTGCAAGTGAGCAACGCACCAACTCCCGGAACTGCAAACATTTCATCAAATTCCTTTGATGACTACGCCTATCATGAGGTTGAAGACACCAACCTAATAAACTCAGGAAGAATGTGGTTTGGTGAAGGTTTCGACATCTATAGCAGCAGAGATTTCTCCTTTAACTTTCCGGATATTGACGTTAATACACCAGTTCGGGTTCGGTTAAGAACAGCGGCACGCTCAGCAACAACCAGCAACTTTAAAGCCGCTGCTAATGGCAATACTTTCATTGTAAATTACCACCCGGCAGTAAACACAAGCAGTGAAACGGCTACAGTAGCCAACATCATAGACAACACGAACAACTTTATTGCCACCGGCACCCCAATAACTCTCACGGTTACCTATTCTCGACCAACTCCGTCCTCGTCAGGATGGCTCGATTTTATTGAAGTAAATGCACGGAGGAAATTAAATTTGACGTCGCCATTCCTGCTTTTTAGGGACACCAAGGTTGTTGGCACGCAAAACATCACCGATTTTGCCATTACTGGTGCTGAATCTTCCACAATCCTATGGAAGATTAACTCTCCCTATGACATAGAAAAGGTCTCCTCCTCACTGGCAGGGAACACGCTGCACGGAATTAGCAGTACATCAGTGCTTAATGATTTTGTGGCCTTCGATGTTGCCAATTTGGAAAAGCCAGCCGTAGTGGGCAAAGTTGAAAATCAAAATCTTATTGGAGATGGTCCAGCGAACCTCGTTATTGTCACCTCTCCGCAATTTCGTTCCTATGCCGAAAAACTTGCCGATCTACACAGAACCAGAGACGGTCTAAGCGTCTTAATAGTTGAACCACAGCAAATTTACAATGAATTTTCTGGAGGAAAACCGGACGTTGCCGCCATAAGAAACTTCATGAAGTATCTCAAAGAACAACCATCAACCGCTGCAACCGAGCTTAAGTATTTGCTTCTTTTTGGTGATGGCACTTTTAAAAACAGAAACCTACCGGTAGATGGCCCCAACATCTTAACCTACCAATCGGATAACTCAACAGAGCCACTAAGTTCATATGTAAGCGATGACTACTACGGTTTACTTGACAACGGAGAGGTGCCTTCCACTGGATTGCTAGATATTGGCATTGGTCGTTTCCCCGCTGCCAACACTGCCAATGCCCAAACTATGGTTGACAAGGTCTACACTTATATATCCTCAACGGTTCCGGGAAACTGGCAAAACCAGCTCTCCTTTATTGCAGATGATGAGGACAACAATATATTCATGATAGATGCAGATGAAATAGCCACGTATGTGGAATCTACCTATCCTAACTACATGGTTGAAAAGATATACATGGATGCATATCAGCAGGTGAACACTCCATCAGGAGCGAGGTATCCTGATGTAACAGAAGCCATCAACCGAAGAGTGAATAAAGGTGCATTTATTGTTAATTACACGGGACATGGGAACGAGCAATACTTGGCCCACGAAAGAGTTGTTTCCATTGCTGACATCATGTCTTGGAAAAACAGCATCAAGCTGCCGCTGTTTATCACCGCTACTTGTGAATTTAGCCGCTACGACGATTACCACAGGACTTCGGCAGGAGAGTATATCCTAGAAAACCCCGACGGTGGAGGAGTTGCGCTACTCTCCACAACGAGGCTAGTATACGAAAATTCCAACAAAACGCTTAACCAAAACTTTTTTGAAAACGTGTTTGAGAAGGACAATCTGGGGAAAAACTACAGGCTTGGAGACTTGGTAAAAATTACAAAAAATCTCACTGGAAGCGGCACCAACAAGCTCAACTTTTCTCTTCTGGGCGACCCAGCCTTAATGCTTTCCTACCCCACATTTTCAGTTACTCCCGAAAAACTTAACGGAAAAGCCATTGCCCTCACGCTTCAGGATACAGTTAAAGCGCTTTCCAGGGTTTCCATAGAAGGCTCCATAAACCTATCAAGCACAAAACGGTTTGTAGACACCACCTCAAGTACGGTAACCATAACACTTTTCGACAAGGAGAAGCAGATTACCACACTCGCCAACGACAATGGAACACCCTTTGTTTTTAAAACAAGAAACAGCATGCTCTTCCAAGGGAAAGCTAGCATTAAAAACAATCAGTTTAAACTGGAGTTTATTGTGCCAAAAGACATTGCGTATCAAGTTGGGAAAGGCAAATTTTACTTTCAGGCAAATGTTGACGGGCAAATTGGGTCAGGATTCTATGATCAGGTGCTGGTAGGGGGCATTTCCACTAATGCAACGTCAGATAATGTTGGGCCCTCCGTAAGCCTATACCTCAACGACGAAAACTTTGTGGATGGAGGTATCACCAACTCCCAGCCTAAACTAATAGCCCTTCTCTCGGATAGCAGCGGCATTAATACGACTGGTAATGGGATTGGGCACGACATTACAGCAGACATCACCGGAACAACGGCCGAGAAAATTACGCTTAACGATTACTATACTGCCAACACCGACAGCTACCAAAGCGGTCGAATTGAGTATCCGCTGGAGAAACTGGAACCAGGGGATTACACGTTGAATTTTAAAGTTTGGGATACATACAACAACTCATCCACGAAATCTCTGGCATTCAAGGTTGTTAAAGACGAGAAATTCACACTCGATCACGTTCTAAACTATCCTAACCCATTTACCGAATCTACAGCCTTTTACTTTGAGCACAACCGTCCCAACGACATTCTTGATGTGCTCATCCAAATCTTTACCATATCGGGGAAGTTGGTTAAGACCATAGAGGAAGGGAATATCCAGCCAGGTTCGCTCCGCGTTGGGCCAATTATGTGGGATGGAAAAGATGATTTTGGAGACAATATTGGGAGGGGAACCTACGTTTACAAGGTTCGCGTTAGAACGGCCTCTGGAGAGTCAACCGAAAAATTCGAAAAGCTTGTGATACTTAAATAGAACCCAAAATCTAATACATATATTTGACGCTTAAATCAGACCTATGAAGATGTTAAGAAAACACCTATTATTACTGGCTTTTGTTGTAGTCTCAACCAGTCTTTTTGCTCAAACAAGCAGCACAATCTCAAAGGATCAGCTGGGTGGAGGATCCACCAATTCTATTCAAACAGCTGTTCCATTTCTTACCATTGCCCCAGACAGCCGCGGAGGCTCCATGGGAGATGCAGGAGTGGCTACCTCTCCAGACGTAAACTCCCAATACTGGAATGCAGCAAAGTATGCATTTGCCAAGAGTGATATGGCCATCGGATTTACCTATACCCCATGGCTTCGCAACTTGATTAACGACATCAACCTCTCCTACCTTTCAGGTTACTATAGGTTTGCGCCAGATCAGACTGTTTCTGCATCACTCAGATATTTTTCCTTCGGCGATATAACATTTACCGATGGAACTGGCAATACGGTAAAGAACTTTAGCCCCAATGAATTTTCGTTTGATGTTGGGTATTCGCGCCTTTTTGGCAAAACCGTTTCTGGTGCAATTACTTTCCGGTATATTCGATCCGACCTTACGGGAGGATACTCCAACACCACCGAATCAAATGCCGGTCAAGCATTTGCCACGGACATCTCGGCATACTACCAAAATGGTGTAAACATCGCCGATAAATCAGGCCAAATGGCCTTTGGGGTAAATATTTCCAACATTGGATCCAAGCTCTCCTACAACAGAGACCAGAAAAAGGATTTTCTTCCCATGAACTTACGCATTGGAGGTAGGGTTACCATAAACATGGACGAATACAATAAGATTTCAGGGACCGTAGATTTCAACAAACTTCTTGTTCCCACACCTCCCATTGTTGACTCAACCGGTGCAATCGTAAAAGGCATGGACAATGATGTTTCGGTTACCAAGGCTATATTTCAGTCCTTTTACGATGCTCCCGGAGGGATGTCAGAAGAACTTAAGGAGGTTACCTACTCCATTGGTGCGGAATATGCATACTCCAACCAGTTTTTTGTAAGGGGAGGCTATTTTCACGAGAGCGCAATGAAGGGTAACAGAAAATATTACTCTTTTGGTGCTGGCGTGAAGTATAACATTCTTACGCTTGACTTTGCCTACCTAGTTCCTTCAAGTGGACGAAACAATCCTCTTGCCAATACCGTAAGATTCTCTTTAATTTTCGAGTTAGAATCAAACAGTGTTAGATCTCGACGATAAGGTATGAACTTTAGAATAGGTAATGGATATGATGTACATCGCCTAGCCCCAGATCTTCCTCTGTGGCTAGGCGGTATTTTAATACCACACGAACAAGGCTGCGTTGCTCACTCCGATGGTGATGTGTTAATCCACGCAATATGTGACGCGCTTCTTGGTGCTGCAGGATTGCGAGATATTGGCATTCACTTTCCAGATACCGATCCGGAATTTAAAGGCATCGACAGCAAAATTCTATTGGCGAAGGTGATGGAACTCGTACGAAAGAGCGGGTTCTTGGTAGGCAACATCGACAGCGTAATAGCCCTTCAAAAACCAAAGATCAAAGACCATATTCCAACCATGGTTAGAACGCTAGCCAGCATAATCGGAGTTGAGGAAGGAGCCATTTCCATAAAAGCTACCACCACCGAAAAGTTGGGCTTTGTTGGAAGAGAGGAAGGTATTGAGGCCTACGCCGTGGTTCTTATATACAAAGCATAACCAAATTATATATGAGGAGAACGCTAGTTCTGGGAGCAAGCATGCGCAAGGAGCGCTTTTCATACCTTGCCATGAAATCACTTCACGAACACCAAATTGATTTTGCTGCAATTGGGGCAAAGGAGGGGGAAGCATTTGGCGTTGAAATAAAAAAGGGCCAGCCGGAACTCAACAATATCCATACAGTGACCCTTTACCTTAATCCGGAAAGGCAGAAAGAGTACTACGACTATATTCTGGCGCTGAAGCCCCAACGAATAATTTTCAACCCAGGCACTGAAAATGGAGACCTTTTTAAGATGGCTAGAAATGCTGGCATAGAAGTTGTAATTGGGTGCACCTTAGTTATGCTTCACAACAACACATTTTAAACTTCATGATAACGTTAAACCAAAAGGTTACGCCAGATTTTTTCACCAGCAAGGAGGCTTGCATGGTTTACTTTACTACCAACGACTGCGTTGCCTGCCACGCCCTACTCCCAAAAGTTAAGGAGATGGCTGCAGATTTTCCAAAGATGGAAGCCTATCACATTTCACTGCCAGAGCATCCCGAGCTGTCGGGACCGATGGGCATCTTCTCCGCACCTACCTTAGTAGTGTTCTTCGATGGGAAAGAGCAAATAAGGAAAGCTGGGCGTTTTTCACTTGGAGAGGTTATACAACCCCTGGAACGCATCTACAACCTTTACTTCGAGAATTAATTCCGAGTAAGCTCCGTGTATACCTGATCGTTTTTCCCATCAGGCATACTTACCGTATAGTTCCAGGTAATCTTTCGTCCAGCCTCATCGTAAGTTCCGGTACCAACAAAGTTATACCCAGTAAGGGTACACGAAAACATGGTAAGCGTATTGCCCGATTTTGTGCAGTATACCCATGCTTCATCAGTAGTACTTATTCCATATAGGTTAGATATCCTCACCACTGAAGTATCAATATCATCTCGCTCCACAGAAACAATGTAGGTTGCGGGGCCACGGTATGCACTAATTACGTCCTTGGCATTCCAAAGACCATACATGGTCCCATTGTCGGAAACATTGTCCTTAACGCATGAGGACAGCAGGAAAAGGAGGCACGTAACCCCCGCAAGCACAAAATTTCTCATGGAGTAAATATAGCAAAAGCCCCGCCATTTTATCATGACAGGGCCCTTGGCTAACATTAAAAAAGGCTATCGATTAAATCGTTATCTGCAAAATTGGGTAAGGTAACCTTCAGCTGTGGTGTTCGTTCCATTTCGCGCTTAATGGCAAAGATAGCACCCTCGTTGCGTGCCCAGCTCCTACGAGCAATACCGTTATTCACGTCCCACAGCAACATGAGCTTCAGCCTTCTGTCGCAATCGGATGAACCATCGAGCGTCATTCCAAATCCACCATTTATTACCTCACCCCAGCCAACTCCTCCACCATTATGGATGGAGACCCACGTGGCCCCTCTGAATGAGTCACCAATAACATTCTGCACTGCCATATCGGCAGTAAAGCTAGAACCATCGTAAATATTCGATGTTTCTCTATATGGTGAGTCCGTTCCAGAAACATCGTGGTGGTCACGGCCAAGCACTACCGGAGCAGAAATTTTGCCCATGGCAATTGCATTGTTAAATGCTTCGGCTATCTTAATACGACCCTCAGAGTCGGCGTATAGGATTCGTGCCTGCGAACCAACAACCATTTTATTTTTGCCAGCCTCCCTTATCCAATGGATATTGTCGGCCAGCTGGGTATGTATGTCGGTCGGAGCATTCCGGTATATCTCTTCCAAAACCTCCGTGGCAATTGCATCGGTAGTCTCAAGGTCCTTGGAATCCCCTGATGTGCAAACCCACCGGAAAGGGCCAAAACCATAGTCGAAAAACATGGGACCCATAATATCCTGAACGTATGATGGATATTTGAACTCACCCTTCTCATTTAAAATATCGGCTCCGGCTCTACTTGCCTCCAACAAAAATGCATTGCCATAGTCGAAGAAATACATACCGTTATCCACCAACTTATTGATGGCAACAACGTGACGGCGTAGTGTCTCTTCAACCTTTTGCTTAAAGGTTTCCGGCTCCTCTGCCATCATGCGGTTCGACTCCTCAAAACTTTGCCCTACCGGATAGTATCCACCCGACCATGGGTTATGCAGCGAGGTTTGATCTGATCCCAAATCAACTTTAACCTTTTCGGCAGCAAGTCTTTCCCATAAATCCACCACATTACCTTGGTAGGCAATGGAAACGGCCTCCTTTCCTGCAACCGCTTCTCTTATTCGGGGAATTAACTCGTCGAGGTTGGTAAACACCTCATCTACCCAGCCCTGCGAAAAACGGGTATGAACAGCCTTTGGATTAACCTCAGCAACAACGCCTACAACGCCAGCAATAACCGAGGCCTTGGGCTGAGCACCCGACATCCCGCCCAGTCCAGAAGAGACAAACAGTTTGCCTCCAATACCCGTTTCTCCCGCCTTCATTCGCTTACGGGCTGCGTTAAGCACGGTGATGGTTGTTCCATGCACAATTCCCTGCGGACCAATGTACATAAACGAGCCAGCAGTCATTTGTCCATACTGAGAAACCCCCAAGGCGTTGAACTTCTCCCAATGATCCTTCGATGAGTAGTTTGGAATAACCATACCATTGGTAACAACCACTCTCGGAGCATCCTTATGCGAGGGAAAAAGCCCCATAGGATGGCCGGAGTATAAAACCAAAGTTTGCTCGTCGGTCATCTCGGCCAAGTATTGCATGGTAAGCAGATACTGTGCCCAATTCTGAAATACGGCACCATTTCCACCGTAAGTAATGAGTTCATGCGGATGCTGCGCCACGGCATAGTCCAGATTATTGCTCAGCATGAGCATAATGGAAGCTGCCTGAATAGACTTATGTGGGTAATCGGAGATTGGCCGAGCATAAATCTTGTAATCGGGGCGAAGCCGATACATGTAAATGCGCCCATAATCCTCCAACTCCTTGGCAAACTCTGGTGCCAAAACGGCATGGTGCTTTGCTGGAAAATACCGCAGAGCATTTTTTAGCGCCAACTTCTTCTCATCCTGAGTGAGAATGTGCTTGCGTTTTGGTGCATGGTTTATGGTAGAATCGTAAGGTTTAGGTGATGGTAATGTGTCTGGAATCCCTTGAAGAATCAGCTGCTGAAATTCATCTCTGGTCATGTCTAAATCGATTTAAATTTATCTTCTTGGAGGAGCAAAGTTAAAATAAATGGGCAAAAATTCAGTCAACTCGGCATGAAGAACAGGCTTAAAAATAATTGCATACTTTTTGATACCTTAGCACCAGAACAACCTCCACAACAAAATCGGAGCGTTGCATTTACCAGAGCGTTGTGGTAAGCACATTGCGAGGTAAAGTAAAAAATGATATAAACGAAAATAACGTTGACATGAAAAAATCTTGGATTATTCTGGCCGCAATTGGATTACTGGTAATCATACTCTTTATGTGGGTTAAGAATGGTTACAACCAAATGGTAACCTACAATGAATCTGTAAGCAAGGCATGGTCTGATGTGGAAAATCAATATCAGCGAAGAATGGACCTCATTCCAAATCTTGTAAACACAGTAAAAGGATATGCCGATTTTGAAAAGAGCACGCTTACCGCAGTAATTGAGGCTAGGGCAAAAGCTACGCAAGTTACCATTGACCCCTCCAAACTGAATGCACAATCGATGCAGCAATTCCAGCAGGCACAAGGAGAGCTTAGCGGGGCACTTTCTAGGCTTATGGTTACCGTAGAGCGGTATCCCGACCTAAAGGCAAACCAAAGCTTTCTTGATTTACAATCACAGCTCGAAGGTACCGAAAATAGAATTGCAGTAGAGCGTCGTAATTTCAATGACGCTGCTCGGATCTACAACACATACATAAAACGCTTCCCAAATCTATTTTTCGCCAGATCCTTTGGTTTTGAGGAGAAAGCATACTTCGAAGCTGACAAAGCAGCAGCTCAACCACCCAAGGTTCAATTCTAAGCCATGAAAGCAAAGGATTTCTTCTCTCAGGAGGATCAGCATAGAATTTTGGAAGCCATTCAACACGCTGAAAAAGATTCATCTGGCGAAATACGAGTACACATTGAAAATCGGTGCAAAGGAGATGTTATGGACCGAGCAGCAAATGTTTTTGCCAAGCTTAAAATGCACAAAACAAAGCTGCGCAACGGTGTACTATTCTACCTAGCCATTGATCACCGGAAGTTTGCCATTCTCGGAGACGCGGGCATTAACGCTAAAACAGGGAACGACTTTTGGGATGCCATAAAGAGTGAGATGGCTAACTCCTTTAAAGTTGGGCAATTTACCGATGGATTAGTTGGAGGAATTTTAAAGGCTGGAGAACAGCTTAAGGTTCACTTCCCCTACCAGCAGGATGACGTAAATGAACTTCCCGACGATATTTCATTCTCTTAAAACCAAAACGATGAGAAAACTAAAGATTCTTGGATTGCTTTTCATTCTCGTTTTGGGAATCGGGCAGATAACATCGGCGCAGCAAATTCCAGAGCCAATGTCTCCACCGAGGTTAGTAAACGACTTCACCGGATTGCTTACAACTCAGGAGCAAAATGCGCTGGAGGTAAAGTTGCGTAACTATCACGACAGCACCTCTACTCAAATTTATGTAGTTACCATAAATTCGCTAGATGGTCAAGATATAGCCGAATACTCTGCACTAATGGGTCAAAAATGGGGCATTGGTCAGAAGGGGAAAGACAACGGAATACTACTGCTCATAAAGCCCAAAAACGAGGAGGGGAAAGGCGAAGTATTTATTGCCACTGGCTATGGCATGGAGGGTGTAATTACCGACGCCATGTCGAGAAGAATTATCGAGCAACAAATACTTCCTGCATTTAGGGAAGGAAAATACTACGAGGGAATCGACCAAGGCACAAATACCATTATCGCTCTTGCATCTGGGCTTTACAAAGGTGAAAAGAAGAGCAGCAAATCAGGTGGTGCATATGGTGCCATACTCTTCTTTGGCTTACTCATTCTCATGCTTGTTCTTGGACGCCGAGGCGGTGGTGGAAGGACTTTCTCCTCTAGAGGCAGCTCTCTCCCATTCTGGATGTTAATGGGAGCCAGCAGCTTTGGAAACTTCAGCTCTGGAAGCGGCAGCTTCGGAGGAGGTGGAGGTGGATTTGGTGGAGGATTCTCCGGTGGCGGCGGCGGCAGCTTTGGTGGTGGTGGCGCTGGTGGAAGTTGGTAGTCACCAAAAGTAAAAGCAATAAAAAGGGGGATTCGTTGAATCCCCCTTTTTATTAGCCTATGCTAGTTATACTAGTATGCGTCTTCTCCAGTTATTGAATCATCAACCAAAACGCGGCCGCAGTATTCGCAAACAATCACCTTTTTACCAAGGCGAATGTCGAGCTGACGTTGAGGTGGAATTTTGTTAAAGCAGCCACCACAAGCATCACGCTTTACGGTAACAACGGCTAAACCGTTTCTTGCATTGGTACGAAGACGCTTGTATGCAGTTAGCAATCTTGGCTCAATCAAACGCTGACAAGCTTCTGACCGTTCTCTAAGGGAGTCCTCCTCCTTTTGGGTTTCAGAAACAATTTCGTTCAGCTCACTCTGCTTGTTTGAAAGGTCAATCTTCCGCTCTTCAAGCAGCGACTGAGAATCTTCCATCAATTTACGCTTATCCTTTGCCTGTGCAGTAAACTCACGAATTCGCTTTTCACACAGTTCAATTTCCAAGTTCTGAAACTCTATCTCCTTATTCAAGGAGTCAAACTCACGATTATTTCTTACGTGCTTTTGCTGTTCCTCATACTTCTTGATAAGTTCCCGAGAGTTGGAAATTTCCTGATTTTTCTTGGCAACAGAGGTGTCAAGTGTTGTCACCTCCTGATCCAAATTCTTTATTCTGGTCTCAAGACCCTCAATTTCGTCTTCCAAATCTTGCACCTCCAGAGGAAGTTCCCCTCTGAGCAGTCTAATCTTATCGATCTGTGAATCGATGATCTGAAGATCATATAATGCTTTGAGCTTATCGGAAACCGAAAGTTCATTGGATTCAGCAACCTTTCCTTTGTCTGTCACCATACGGCCTATAAATAATTTATCGGGTTTGAATTTTTTTCTGCAATATAAACGGCAAAATTAGCGAAATTTTTCTTTAAAAGGCTAGAAATTATTTCCAAAGAAAATTGTTCGCTCTCAAAATGCCCCACATCCACGAGCAAAAGTTTGCCCTTGGCATCAAAAAAGTTATGGTACTTTACGTCTGCCGTAACGTATGCATCAGCCTTTGCAGCAATAGCCTTGGACAGCAGTGAAAAACCACTTCCGCCGCAAAAGGCAATCCTATGGACTTGTGATTTCACGGGAGCAGTGTAGCGCAAGCATTCCGCTCCAAATATCACCTTAACCTGTCGAAGAAACTCCTTGGATGGCATGGCTTCAGGCAAGTTACCAACTACGCCCAAACCAGCACGGGTATCGCGATTATCCAGCGAGTAGATATCGTAAGCAACCTCCTCATACGGATGGGCGCTCAACATGGCAGTCACCACCGTATTTACCAAATGGGCAGGGCACACCATTTCAAGCTTTACCTCCTGCTCAACATGACGCTCCCCAACCTTTCCTAAGAACGGGCTTGCATTTTCCCCAGCCCTAAAAGTTCCCTCTCCTCGAGAGGAGAAGCTGCAGGCATCGTAGTTTCCAATGTGGCCAGCCCCCGCCTCAAACATCGCGACTCTTACCTTCTCAAGGAATGCCACTGGAACATAAACCATCAACTTAACAAGATTTCCAGCAGCAGGATCTAATACGGAAACATTTGTCAGGCCAAACTTCTCGGCCATTTTATGGCTCACTCCCCCAGCTGCGCTATCGAGATTTGTATGTGATGCATAAAGAGCAATATCGTGCTTAACAGCCATGTAAACTATCTCTTCCACCTCGCTGCTACCAGTAATTCGCTTAAGACCGTTGAAGATGAGAGGATGATGCGCAATAACCATGCTAACACGCTTTTCAATAGCCTCCTCTAGTATCTCCCGGGTGATATCCACCGTAAGCAAGGCTGAATGTGCAGCCATAGTTCGTAAGCCTACCTGAAGGCCTGAATTGTCGTATGACTCCTGAAGGCGTAAGGGAGCAAATTCCTCAATGCAGCTGGCTATTTCGGCAACTGTGGGGTATTCCATCTTAAACTATTAAAGTATTTCTTTTACCTCAAGCAGCATCTCTTTAATCTCGGTAAGCGACTTTACAATGTCGAAGGTGTTAACCGTGCCCTCACGATTTTCCTTTATACGCTTTTGCGCACCCGACAAAGTCATTCCCTGTTCCTTTACGAGGTAGTATATAAGATGAAAATTTTCGATATCATCCTTTGTGAAAAGACGATTGCCTTTCTTGTTTTTTTTGGGTTTTATAATATCGAACGACTTTTCCCAAAACCGAATAAGCGAGGTGTTCACGCCAAACATATCGGCCACCTCTCCAATGGTGTAGTATAACTTCTCTACTTTTCTCTCTTTATAGGGCATGGCTTATTCTAATCTAAGGATTGTCCACTATTTGCCGCAAGCTCAATTAATCTATCGTACTCTTCTGGAGTAAGGTCATTGAAGTAGAAGTTAATTGGGTTAATGGGAGCACCATTTTTCCAAACCTCATAGTGAAGGTGAGGGGCCATAGACATACCTGAATTTCCAACCTTTCCTACGACATCTCCACGTTTCACATGCTGCCCCATCTTTACGCTAAAAGAGCTAAGATGCGCGTATAAGGTTTTGAAACCAAAACCATGGTCGATTTGCACCACGTTCCCATAGCCACGCTGTGACTGCTCAACTCGAACTACGACTCCATCACCAGTGGCAAAAACATCTGTTCCGGTGGGTGCTGTAAAGTCCATTCCCGTATGCATCTTCAACACCTTATAAAACGGGTGTATGCGCATCCCAAACGGTGAAGCCACGCGCCGAAGATCGGCATTTCGAATGGGCTGAATGGCCGGCACGCATTGCAGCATCTCCTCCTTACGCTTAGCTAGGTCAACAAGCTGGTCGAACGACTTACTCTGCACATATACCCGCTTAGATAGCTTATCAAGTGTTTTAAACGACTCAATCACTATTTTGGGGTTCGACATCGACTCCAGCTCATCGTAACGGGCAACTCCCCCCATACCAGCATTCCGGATAGTTGATGCAATAGGTTCAGCCTCGAAAATAGTGCGGTAGATGTTTTCGTCGCGTTGCTCCAAATCGGCAATAACCTTTTCAACTTGATCGAACTTCTTTGTGAGTAAATCGAACTGCAAATAAAGTTGAGCATTCTCCCTTTTCAACCCACGCTCAACGGGGGTATCGAAAAAGAAAGAGTAGCCAATATAGTAAACCACCGCAATCACAGCACTGGCAAAGAAATAGGTTAATCCCTTTGCCAATTTATTGCGAAGGCTTAACCTAACTCTATCAAAACTAAGTGAGTCCGGATTAAAGTGATACTTACTCTTACCCATTTATGCTAAATTAATCTTGACCAACGCCAGAATTCAGGGCAGCTCGGTCCACAATTTTATCAAACTCTGCCTGATCTATATCGCCGAAATAGTTAATTGGATTAACTGGCTTATTGTGGTAAATTACCTCATAGTGCAAGTGTGGTCCAGTGCTTCTTCCCGTACTTCCAAGAAGTCCTATCTCCTCTCCCCGTTTCACTTGCTGTCCAATTTTCACCAGCACTTTCATTAGGTGGGCATATCGAGTTTTGTATCCAAACCCATGGTCAATAATTACTTGGTTACCATAACCATGGTCAGAGAAGTTGGTCAACGCTACAACGCCATTTCCAGTTGCATATACACCTGTTCCTTCCGGCGCCGACAAATCTACACCCTCGTGAAACTTTATGGTAAAATTAAAGGGGTCGTGGCGAAAACCAAAGAAGTCCGTAATCCTTACCTTATCGCGCTGGGATAACGGTTGAATAACTGGCATATTCTCGGCCATCAATTCCTTTTGCTTGGCCAATTTTATGACCTCATCAAAGGATTTGCTCTGTATGTATGCTTCCCGGGTAAGCTTGTCCAAGTCCAGTGAAGCCTTAATAATTACAGCACCATGCTTCAAATTGGAGAAAGACTCATAGCGTTCAACGCCACCAAAGCCCGCTTCACGAATGGAGGAAGGAATGGTATCTGCCTCAAAAATGCTTCGGTAAATATTGTTATCCCGCTGTTGGATGTCGGATAGAATCTTTTGGGCCTCGCCAAATCGTTTCTCCAACAAATCATACTTTACCAAAACATCGGCCCGGTCTCTTTTCAGGGACAATGCGCGTGGAGTATCAAAAAAGTAGGTGAAAACTAGGCTAAACCCGGTAGCAATAATAAAGCCACCCACCAAGTAACCTACACCTCTCAATAACTTATGCTTAAATGGAATAGCAATTAAGTCATAGCTAAGGGTGTGTGGATTAAATCTGTAATGGTGTTTTGCCATGCCAATAAATACCTAATATATTTTGGATAAAATAATAACAGCGCTTCAAAACTAGACGAAATAAATTAATTTTACAACTTCTTTTCATCAAAATATTGCATTTAAAGTGTAAAGTAGCCTTAAATAAAACGTTAAAATATAGATTTTTATGAATTCGAACCAAGTTCGGACTACCTTCTTGGAGTTTTTCAAAAGCAAGCAACATGTGGTTGTACCGTCAGCCCCCATGGTTGTAAAGAACGACCCCACGTTAATGTTCACCAATGCTGGGATGAACCAGTTCAAAGACATCTTTCTCAATATATCTGCACCCAAATCGCCTCGTATTGCCGACTCTCAAAAGTGTTTGCGCGTATCGGGTAAGCACAACGATCTAGAGGAGGTAGGGCACGACACCTACCATCACACCATGTTTGAGATGCTTGGCAACTGGTCGTTTGGCGATTACTTCAAGAAAGAGGCTATTGACTGGGCGTGGGAATTTCTCGTAAAAGTTGTTCACTTGCCCGAAGATAGGCTATACGCTACCGTTTTCGAAGGAAATGCAGAAGAAAAAATCGACCCCGACAACGAGGCGCTCTCCTACTGGAAGCAATACCTTCCCGACAGAAGAATTATTTGGGGGTCGAAAAAGGATAATTTCTGGGAGATGGGCGACACGGGCCCCTGCGGTCCATGCAGCGAGGTACACATCGACCTCCGGCCCGAAGAAGACAGGGCAAAGGTACCAGGAGAAACCTTGGTTAACACGGGCAATCCGTTGGTGATTGAGATATGGAACCTAGTGTTCATGCAGTTTAACCGAAAGGCTAGCGGTGAGTTGGAACTACTCCCAGCCCAGCATGTAGACACAGGTATGGGCTTCGAACGGCTATGCATGGCCATTCAGGGTAAGCAAAGCAACTACGATACCGATATTTTTCAACCGCTTATTCAGCACATAGCCACTATCGCAGGAAAAGTGTATGGAGCAGATCCAGCATGTGACGTGGCAATGCGAGTAATAGCGGACCACTTGAGAGCAATTAGCTTCTCTATTGCTGACGGTCAACTGCCATCCAACGTAAAAGCGGGGTATGTAATTCGGCGAATTCTCCGGAGAGCAGTACGGTATGGGTATACATTCCTCGGATTCTCCGACCCAACCATATACAGGCTTGTAGACACCTTGGTAAAGCAGTTGGGGGATGCCTATCCTGAATTAAAGGCACAGCAGCAGCTCGTAGAAAAGGTTATTGCAGAAGAGGAAGCATCGTTTCTCCGCACGCTGGAAACCGGCATTCGACTGCTCGACCAGCATATTGAAGCTGCGCGCAAGAAACAGGTTACCGAACTGGAAGGACAAAGCGCATTTGAACTGTACGACACTTTCGGTTTTCCACTTGACCTTACGGAGTTAATCCTAAGGGAAAATGGGCTGACGGTTGACCGCGAAGGATTCAACAAGGCAATGGAGGCTCAAAAAGAGCGTAGCCGTGCTGCAGCTGCAACCGAAACCGACGATTGGATTGAGCTAAGACCGCTGGATAAGGTGGAATTTGTAGGATACGACTTCACCGAAACCGACATTCGAATTTGCCGTTACAGAACAGTTAAAACAAAGAATAAAACATTATTTCAGCTAGTTTTTAACAAGACCCCTTTCTACGCTGAATCGGGTGGCCAAGCCGGGGATAGCGGCTACATTGAATCGGAATCAGAACGCATTGAGGTAATTGATACACAAAAAGAGAACAACCTCATTGTACATATCGCCACAAAACTTCCGGCTGATCCAATGGCCGATTTTCAAGCCCACATTAACATCCACAAGCGTAGACTCACCGCCAATAACCACTCGGCAACCCACTTGCTACATGAAGCACTTCGAGAGGTGCTCGGAACGCATGTCGAGCAGAAGGGTTCGCTTGTAAATGCAGACTACCTTCGTTTCGACTTTTCCCACTTCCAGAAAATGACTGAGGAGGAGATTGCTAGGGTGGAAGAAATTGTCAACACTAAAATAAGGGCAAACCACAGCCTTGTTGAGCGGAGAAATCTTCCCATGGAAGAGGCACAAAAGTTGGGAGCCATGGCACTTTTTGGAGAAAAGTATGGAGACAGCGTTCGGGTAATTCAGTTTGGAACCTCCATTGAACTCTGCGGCGGAACCCACGTCCCTGCTACTGGCCAAATTGGCCTTCTGAAAATTGTAAGTGAGGGAGCCATATCTGCTGGTATTCGCCGTATTGAAGCTATTACAGCCGATAGGGCAGAGCAATTTGTAACCGATGCGCTAAATCAGCTTAAGGAGGCCAAGGCTACACTTAACATTACCGGCAATCTGGCTCAGGGTATCCAGAAGCTGATGGACGAGAACAAGAGGCTGGAGAAGGAGATTGAGGCATTCGTTAAGGAAAAATTGACCATACTTAAAGCAGAACTCAAGGCCAGCGCTAAAGAGATAAATGGGATTACCCTAATTACTGCAGCTGTAAATCTTTCACCCGAAGCGGTTAAGGATTTGGCCTATCAACTGCGCGGAGAAATTGCCAACCTCGCCTTTATTGCAGGCAGCATATCGGCCGACAAGCCCTCATTAACCATAATGCTTGGGGATGACCTAGTAAAGCGATCGCACAACGCCGCAACCATTATTCGGGAAGCAGCAAAAGAGATTCAAGGTGGTGGTGGTGGACAACCCTTCTTTGCCACTGCGGGAGGAAAAAACCCTGCTGGACTACAAGCCTCAATAAACAAAGCCGTTGAACTTATTACTGCAAAGGCATAGGGATAGTAACGTATTTTTTCTAAACACTAGCATAAGAACGCAGGTATTGATCCTGCGTTTTTGCGTTAAAAAAGTGTAACTTAGGCTCATAATCATAACACCAAGAACCATGGAAGTTATTGAAGAACAAACGCCTAGATATGCAGGCTTCTGGTTAAGACTAGCCGCCTTCATCATCGATTCTTTTGTGCTACAGCTGGCAGGAGGCATCTTTGCGCTGCCAATAATCATCACAATGGTAGGCGGCATAATTGCAGCCGCACAACAACCTGATAGCGCCACAAAGGTGATGGCAATAATTAGCGTTGTTGCAGGTTCGATCCTTCTTTTAATACTAATCGCCCTTACCATTGGCTGGCTCTACTATGCAATAATGGAATCATCAAGCCCACAAGGAACGCTAGGAAAGATGGCCGTTGGCATTAAGGTTACCGACATGGAGGGCAATCCCATCTCCTTTGCTCGCGCCACGGGTCGATACTTTGGTAAAATTATTTCGAAGATAATTCTCTACGTCGGCTTTATTATGGCTGGCTTTACCGATAAGAAACAGGCATTGCACGACATAATGGCCGATTGCCTAGTGGTAAGAAAATAGATATTGCTCCCATCGCAATATAAAAACTCCGAAACATTGCTATTTCGGAGTTTTTGCTTACTACCAAAAGCTAGTATGTTTTTGTCATTGTGCTATTAACCACCAATATAAAATCGCCCTTACCCCTATTCTCGGAGGCAAGGGAGTCAACATTATCCTGTTCAACAGAAGAGATGGTTAGCACTTTTAACGCTGGTCTTAGCTGCTTTACCATATATGGAATTCCCTCATGGTTATCGGAATGGTAGCTGCCATTGAAGTGCAAAAAGCAACCCCTTATCGGAATATTCTTAACTATAAAATAGGCCATTGTGGCGTCCTTTACGGCCTGTGCCTCCGCAATATGTGAAATGCCATGGGCACCTCCTGCCATTCCCATTCCTGCCATGGCCTTGTATGATGGGAGATCGGCATTGTACGTTATGGGTAGCGGAGCCATAAATCGATGCGCTTCATCAGAGAACTTGGCAAGAATATCCAATCCAGAAGTGGCTACAGCTGATGCATAGCGACGAGGAATATTGGTTGCCACAAAACGCAACTTCTTCTCCAGCGCCAGCTGCAATAGCGGTTTGTAATCGGTCTTGTAGTTTGGCCAAAGGCGACACTCCTCCTCAAACTTTTTGAGAGGGATAAGACCCTGAAAAAGCTCATCCAGCAGCAGCTGATTATCTGCCTCAAACATTTCGGCACCGAGTACCAAACTATCGGAAAAGTGCTGCTGAAGCGACATCTCTGCCTGTAACTCCAGCCAATGTACCACAGGATTATTGTGCTGCTCACCAAAAAAGACTACATCGGAACCATAAGCCGCCTCCATAACCTTACTAAAGGTAACCTCGGTCCCATCGGAGGTGAATATTCTATAGGCAACCACCTCCTGCGCCCGGATAGTCAAAAACGACACCACAAGGACGAGGGCAACAACAACCTTCTTCATATGCCAATTATTTAATAGTTAATATACTTCAGACACAACTCAGCCTTTACCATATCACTACCTGTAGGCAAAGTATAGCAAGTATCCAATTATTGAAGAGCCCTCTTCTTTGAGTTTACCCCAATGCTAAAGAGCAACATTAACCCAAAGGTAGCAATTCCATTATAAATCAGCAGCTCAAACCCAATGACAAAATAGTTGCTAGCAAGGTAGCACAACAACGGTGCAGCAACTGCGGCAACAGGAACAAGGGAATCACGGACTTTTAACTTTGTAAGCAAGCCATAGGCATAGAGCCCCAGTAGTGGCCCGTAAGTGTAGCCAGCTACCGTATATATGGCCTTGATAACCGCTTCGTTGTTAATAGATTTGAACAGCAAAATGGCCCCGATTAGGGTAAGAGACATTAACACGTGAACCAACTTTCGCGTTTTTCTAAGGGAAGATTCCCCCTTTTTGTCGGCCTCCAGAATATCCACCGTAAATGATGTTGTGAGAGCTGTAAGAGCTGAATCAGCGCTAGAATAAGCCGCAGCAACTACGCCCACCACGAAAAAAATACCCAAGGATACATGGAGATAGCCGCCAGTAGCAATTAGCGGAAAGAGCTTGTCGGTTTGGGAAGGAATACCGATACCTTTTGACTGAGCATAAATGGCTAACAATGCGCCCATTGTCAAGAAAATAAGGTTGATAGGCAAAAACATGATACTATACCAATACATGTTTTTCTTGGCATCGGAAAGGCTACGGCAGCTCAAATTTTTCTGCATCATATCCTGATCGAGCCCGGTCATTACAATGGGGATAAATACACCGGCAAGAAACTGTTTCCAAAAATAGTGTGGATTAGAGGGGTCGTCAAAAAACCAAACTCTTGAAAACTGGCTTGAACTTACAGCATGCACCATCTGCCCAAACGAAGCGTATCCCAGCGCATCGGCCACAAGCACAACGCAAAGGACAACAGCGAGTAGCATGGCTACCGTTTGAATAAGATCCGTCCAAATAATAGTTTTTACTCCGCCTCTATTGGTATAAAGCCAAATAAGACCGATGGTGCCTGAAACGGTAACCCAAAATGGAATTCCTATTTTCGCAAAAATGAGAGTTTGCAATACCAGTGAAACGATAAAAAGACGAAAAGCTGCACCGATAATTCTGCTAATTAAAAAAAACGTTGCCCCTGTTTTATACGACCAAAAACCAAACCGAATGCTCAGGTAGGTGTAAATCGAGGTAAGATTCAGCTTGTAGTAAAGAGGCAGCAGCACTGTGGCAACAACCACATAGCCAACAAGGAATCCCAGCACCATTTGAATGTACGAAAACTGATCGGTAACCACCCAACCCGGAACGGAAATGAAGGTAACACCCGATATGGAGGTGCCTATCATTCCGATGGCAATGATGTACCAAGGCGACTGCCGGTTACCATTAAAAAAACTTTGGTTGTTGGCCTTTCGTGCTGTAACAGTTGAAATAGCAATAAGAACAGCAAAGTAGACGACAATAATCAGCGTAATGGAAAGAGGTGACATAAGAGCATTTTTAGCAAAGAAAATATAAATAGTGGGAAACCCAAAGGGAATAGGATAATTAGCAATGCAGCCAAATATTGGTAAATTTGCATCCAAAATCAGCAAGAATGAATCTCTCTCATTTTCCATCCAAATACCTAGAAAACGCTGTTGAAGAGCTGGCCAAACTCCCCGGAATTGGGAAGAAAACGGCACTTCGGTTGGCCTTACATCTGCTAAAACAATCAGAAGAAGACGTCACCTTATTTGGCAACTCCATGGTGGAGATGCGCTCAAAAACTCGCTATTGCCAATCGTGCCATAACATATCCGATTCGGAAACCTGTGACATTTGTGCCTCACCGCGTAGAGACCACTCGCTGGTTTGCGTTGTTGAATCCGTTAGGGATGTAATGTCCATTGAAAACACTGGGATTTTCAACGGCGTTTACCATGTTCTGGGAGGGATTATTTCACCCATGGAGGGAGTTGGCCCCTCCGATTTAAACATTGAATCGCTTGTTAACAAAATAGAAAAGGGCAACGTAAAAGAGGTTATTTTAGCCCTAAGTACGACAATGGAGGGAGAAACAACTAATTTTTATATCTTTAGAAAAATTAGGAATTATCCCGTTTCGGTTACCACAATTGCCAGAGGTGTTGGATTTGGTGACGAGTTAGAGTACACCGATGAGGTTACCCTTAGCAGATCCATCAAGAATCGCATACCATTCGACAACGGGACTAACGCCTAATAGCATTTGAATTGCAGCGAATATGAGAAAAGCGCTTACCACCCTTACCCTCCTTCTGTGTATTGCAGGGCTTGCCTTTGGACAAGATTACGAGACCTCATTAAAAGCGGGTTTCGACAACATGGACCAAAAGAAATTCCAGGAAGCTATTGCCAACTTCAAAACAGCACTCAGCCTCAAACCCGACGATCCGGAGGCGACCTACGGTCTCATTGCAGGAAATTTATTCTCCGACAATATTAAAGAAGCTCAGAAGCTGTTGAATGTAGCCATGGAGAAAGACCCAAACTACGCGGGATTTCTGCTGGCCAAAGCCATTATCAGCATCAAGAAGAACGAGCTGGATCAGGCGCTAGAAACATTGAATCGGGCAGCAAACCTTCACGACAAAAAGTTTGCGGAACAAATCCTGCTCAACTTGGGTGCCCTAAAAATCCGCAAAGAGGATTACGAAGGGGCTATTACCGATTTTAAAAATCTTTTAACCATAAATCCAAGCAGTAGCGGAGCATACAGCAACCTTGGGATTGTATACTACAAAACCGAGAAGTTTAAGGAAGCCATCGACAACTTCAATCTGGCGCTCGAAATTGACCCAGAAAATTCCATTGCACTTTACAACAGAGGCATGTGCTACTACAAACAAAACCTCAAGCCAGAGGCATGCCTCGACTTCCAGCACTCCTGCAGGCTAACCAATCAAAATGCATGCAAGATGATTGTTACCTACTGCATTAATCCACAAAAAAACGAGTAAAGCCCAATAAGCAACTCTAAAAAAACCGGACTGGCCTAAAAGCCACTCCGGTTTTTTTATCAAGGAATCCCAACATGGGCGAAGTTGCCTTCTAGGACACCATGAAGGCAGGCAAATCTCTAAACCTGTTGCAAAACATGAAACTCCAGAGTAAAAAAGAACAAAACGCTTGGTTAATAACATGACAGTTCGTAACTTTGAACACGAAAATAATTCGCTATTGAAACTATTTTTTCATATTTTCATACAATATGAAAGTAAAACATAACTTGGAGGAACTATTATGATTAGCGATTTGGACGAAATTTGGTCGAGGAGTGGGAAAGGAATGAAGCGGTCTGCCATCAGGGAACTGCTTAAGCTTACTCAGAACCCAAATATTATCTCATTTGCCGGAGGACTGCCCGCTCCAGAATCTTTTCCCATTGAGCAGCTAAAGGAGATTACTGCCGAAGTATTGGAGAAGGAGGGCGCTCAAGCACTCCAGTATGGAGCCACCGAAGGCGACAACAAGCTGCGTCAAATTATGGTTGATCGCTACCGTAAGATGGGGCTGAATATTGAGATGAAGAACTTGGTAATCTTAACCTCCTCACAGCAAGGGCTCGACCTTATTCCAAAGATATTTGTAAACCCCGACGATAAAATTATTTGTGGGCTCCCCTCCTACCTAGGTGCTCTTCAAGCATTTCACAACTACGGTGCCAATATGGTTGGCATTAAACTCGACGAGCAGGGCATGCGTAGCGACCTGCTGGAACAAACATTGGAGGAGATGAAGCAAAAGGGCGAAAAGCCCAAGTTTGTTTACATCATTCCCGACTTCCAGAACCCCGCCGGGATTACCATGCCCGAATCGCGCAGAAAAGAGATTATTAGCATCTGCAAAAAGTATGACGTGCTGATGATTGAAGACAGCCCATACCGCGAAGTTCGTTTTGAAGGGAAACCTCAGAAGACCATTTTTGAGCTCGATGGTGAAGGAAATGTAATTCTACTTGGCACCTTCTCCAAGATTTTTGTTCCCGGATTCCGCATTGGATGGGTTATTGCTCACGAAGCTATCATCGATAAAATTGTGATGGCAAAGCAGGCAACCGACCTGTGCACACCTCCGTTCGTTCAGAAAATTGCAGCAAACTATATTGAAAAGGGCTATTTCGACCAAAACCTAGGAAACATCATAGCCTCCTACAAGGAAAAGCGTGATGCAATGATTTCAGCCTTCTATGAGTATATGCCCAAAGGTGTTACCTGGACAGAGCCAGAGGGAGGCTTGTTCTTGTTCATGACTTTGCCTGAAAACATGGATGCAGAAAAGCTTTTCGAAATTGCATTGAAGGAAAATGTTGCCTTTGTGCTCGGAAATGTTTTCCACTGCGACGGAAGTGGCAGGAACACCCTGAGGATCAACTTCTCCTATATGTCGAAGGAGCTGAACCGAGAGGGTGTTAAGCGCTTGGCCAATGCCATCAAAAAATTAATGAATTAGGTCAGAACAATCGAAGTAAGGACAAGCTACCCAGCCACTGTAACGTGGTTGGGTAGTTTTTTTTACATTTACACCATGAAGCTCTCCATTGTCATTGTTAGCTACAACGTAAAAGAGTTCCTCGACCAGTGCCTTTTGTCGGTAAAAAAAGCGATTAAAGGAATTGACGCCGAGGTTTTTGTTGTGGACAACCTTTCGGTGGATGGCTCCTGTAAAATGGTTAGTGAACATCACCCCTGGGTAACCCTCATTGAAAACAACAAAAACACAGGATTTGCGGTTGCCAACAACCAGGCCATAAGGCTTTCCAGTGGAGAATATGTGCTGCTCCTCAATCCAGACACCCTAGTACAGGAGCAAACTTTTCATACGTGCATAAACTTCATGGATAACCATCCTGAAGCCGGAGCGCTTGGCGTAAAGATGATTGATGGCAAAGGAAACTACCTGCCAGAGTCGAAGAGAGGGCTTCCTACCCCTGCAGTTGCATTCTACAAGATTTCGGGATTAATAAGGCTATTCCCTCACTCGCAACGATTTGCCCACTACTACCTTGGACATCTCTCCGAAAACCAAACGCAAGAAATTGAAATTTTGGCTGGAGCATTCATGTTTATGCGAGCGAGCGCCTTGGCAAAAACGGGTCTGCTCGACGAAGCCTTTTTTATGTATGGCGAAGACATCGACCTCTCCTACCGCATTTTGAAGGCGGGGTATAAAAACTACTACACACCCGAAACCTCTATAATTCACTATAAGGGCGAGAGCACAAAAAAGGGGAGCATCAACTATGTTGTGATTTTCTACAAAGCAATGATTCTTTTTGCCAAAAAGCATTTTAAAACCAGCGATGCACGCTATTACTCCGCAGCCATCAATATGGCCATTTACCTCAGGGCAGCCCTCTCCGTGGTCAAACGTGCCTTCCAGAAAGTTGTATTACCCCTAGCAGATGCCACGGTACTTACCTGCAGCTTCTTTGCCTCAACCGCTATTTGGGGTGGATTGGTTAAGGGCACCAGCTACTCCTCAACTCTGCTCTACCCATTCCTTGGAGGTTTTATCATAGCATATATTTCAGCAATATTCGTAAGTGGTGGATACGACAAGCCTCTGCGTCAAAAAAAGGTATGGAAGGGCACTGCAGTTGCCTCCATTGCGGCACTCATTCTTTACAGCTTTCTCCCCGAGTCTATCCGTTTTTCAAGAGCAGTTGTAACCCTTAGTTCAGGGGCCTCACTCGTATTCATCCCGCTCCTTCGAACTCTTATTGGAAAGATACTGGGAAATAGCTTTGTGCCATACAAGCCCGAACGATTAAAAAAGTTGATTCTTGCCTCACCAGCAGAGTCCATTCGAATAAAGCAGCTTATTGAGCTATCCGGTACCAAAGGGGAGATACTGGAGCAAGTTCCGGGGGAGGACGAAATTAGTGACGAAGAACTTGCCTTACGCCTGAAGGAGAGAATTCGCGTTGAGAAAATTGATGAGCTCATCCTATCCTCGTCCGACATCTCCTCAACACAAATAATCCTGTTCATGCTCCAGCTCTCCTTCACGGGGGTGAACTTCAAAATAGCCCCGCCAAAGGGTATTTCTCTCATTGGAAGCAACTCGGTTGAAACAGCAGGCGACCTATACTCCATTGGACAGGAAACGCTGGCATCGCCCACCAATAGAAGATTAAAGCGGCTACTCGACATAGGGGTGAGCTCCCTATTTCTTCTTACTGTTCCGCTGTGGATATTGATAAATAGGAAACCGGGCAAAACAACTCTAGCACTGGTAAAAGTGCTCATTGGTGCAAAAACAATGGTAAGCTACCACCCCGAGGATACAACCCTTTACAAGCTGCCCAAACTCAAAACAGGCATCTTTACTCCAACCCGAAATTGTCCAGACTCAGTTCAGGCCAATGCCACCAACCTCATGTATGCAAAGAGCTACTCTGTGGCACTAGACTTCAGCATCATTGCAAAAAATCTGCAAAAACTTATCAGAGGAAGTTTTTAGCCCGCAACATTGAACAAAAACCATTCATTTTCCTTTAATAGGTGGAAAAACAAAGCCCCTTAAGCAATGAAAAGGATTGAAGTGACCCTGCCCGCCATGGGAGAAGGAATAACAGACGCCACCATTACTCGATGGCTCGTAAATATTGGCGATCAGGTAGAAGAAGATACACCAATTGTAGAAATTGCCACAGACAAGGTCGACTCCGAGATACCCGCTCCAAAAGCTGGTCGCTTGGTGTCCATTGCCTTCAAAGAGGGAGATGTTCCTCAGGTTGGACAGGTTATTGCAGTAATAGAGTCAGAAGGGGAAGAGGAAGCTAGCAGCCACCAACCCGAAATTGAGAAAATAATAAACGATATACCAGGAATTGGCCAAGTAATGGAAGAGGTTGAAATTGCATCCCCCACTCATGACTTTGGCGACGCATATCTTTCCCCTTTGGTTAAGAGCATTGCAAAGAAGGAGAATATTTCCAAGGAGGAACTGAGTAAAATTAATGGTACCGGACTGGGCGGAAGGGTAACCAAGGAAGATATGCTGCACTTCCTTTCCAACAGAGGCACCGCTGCTCAGGAAACAAAAAAAGCGGCTACTTCGGAACTGCCAAAGCAACCCACCCCAAGTAAGGTTGAACAAGGAGAGGATATTGAGATTGTCCCCATGGATCGTATGCGAAAGCTGATTGCCGACCACATGGTAATGTCCAAACAAACATCACCTCACGTCACCAGCTTTATTGACGTTGATCTGACTAACATCGTTAAGTGGCGGGAGAAAAACAAGGCCAACTTCCAGCGCAAGGAGGGGCAAAAGCTCACCTACACCCCCATTTTCTTTGAGGCTATTGCCAAGGCAATAAAGGAGTTTCCGGGAATAAACGCCTCTGTTGATGGTGACAGAGTGCTGATAAAAAAACGCATCAACCTAGGCATGGCCACGGCTCTTCCCAGCGGAAACCTTATTGTACCTGTAATTAAAAACGCAGAGAGGCTAAACATCACTGGGCTAGCCATTGCCGTAAACGATTTGGCAGAGAGAGCAAGAACGAATAAGCTTCTCCCCGACGAGATCCAGGGAGGAACCTTTACCGTAACCAATCTAGGTGCTTTTGACACGCTGGCTGGTACCCCAATCATTAATCAGCCTCAGGTGGCAATTTTGGCCATTGGAGCCATAAAGAAAGTGCCCGTTGTGATTGAGTCGGCCGAGGGTGATAGCATCGGGATAAGGTCTGTGGCCATACTTTCACTCGCCTACGACCACCGCGTTGTAGATGGTGGCCTAGGTGGAATGTTCCTAAAACGAGTTAAGGACTTGCTTGAGCAATTCGATGTCAATAGGACTTTGTGACAAAAGCAGCAACGCTCTCTACAAGTAAAATTCAGCTACAAAAGAGGGTGGAACGCAACAGCTGAAGTAAAAAGGTGGAACACGGTGTTCCGCCTTTTTACTTAAACAGCGGTCTTCTCCATGCATAAAAATGTCCCCCAATGTTTTCGTTTAATGAAAAGTTTTTCCCATTTTTGCTTATACTAAGGAAGTTTAGTAAGCTTACTGAAAATTAAACGGCAGGTTGTGAGAGGAATCATTACGCTATTAACACTTCTACTTATATCCATATCACACGGATTTGCTCAAAAAGAATCTTACTACAAGCGCGTGTTTGTAGATGCAGAATACTATGTTCTGTACGAGGAGTATAAGGATGCACTCCCTCTTTACAAAGAACTTTACAAAGCCGGGAAAACTACGGCAAATATTAACTACCGTATTGGACAATGTTACCTGAACATTCCAGGAGAAAAGGAAAAAGCCATTGTCTACCTTGAGAAAGCTACAACGCAAATAAGTCCAGCCTACAAAGAGGGATATTACACTGAAACTTCGGCACCGAGAGAGGCATTTTTGCTACTAGGAAATGCCTACCGCATTGCTGGTATGCTCCAAAAGGCCAAGGATGCCTACGAATCATATGAGCAGCTGCTAAAGCCAGAAGATACAAAACAGAAGGACATCGTACTGCAACATCTGACCTGCGTAAACCATGCCCTTGCCATATCCACTGGGCCAACTCAGCCTAAAGAAGTTAACCTTGGATACAATATCAACACCTCCTTCCCTGAGGTCAGACCATGTATTTCGGGTAACGGACAGGTTATTGCCTACACGTCGATACAGCGTTTCTACAACGCAATATTTATTAGCCGCATTGGGGCAAAGGGCCAATGGTTACCGGCCAAGAATGTTACTGCCGAGGTTAATGCAGAAGGGCCTGTTTACACCTGCTCCCTCTCCTTTGACGGCAACATTCTCCTTTTCACCCGCAACGATGTTGACGATTTCAACATCTACATGAGCAGATACGATTCAACCACGGGTAAGTGGAACGCAATGGAGCGGCTAAACAAAAACATCAACAGCCGTTTTTTTGAGCTGGCAGCCTTTCTTTCCAAAGATGGAAGAACTATTTACTTCAGCAGCAATAGAGATGGTGGTGCTGGCGGCTACGATCTCTACAAATCGGAGCTTACGCCTCAAGGAGAATGGGGCGAGGCAGTCAACCTAGGCAATGCAATCAACACTCCATTCGATGAAGATGCCCCAGCGCTTACCAGCGATGGCCAAACACTCTTCTTTTCATCCAATGGACATAATGGCTTTGGTGGATTCGACGTCTATACCGCAAAAATATCTGGGGCTAACTTCACCGATGTCCAAAATCTTGGATATGGCATAAACACCACCGATGATGACATCTACTTCTGCCCGCTAGGCCATGGCAAACAAGCCCTCGTTTCCAAGCACGATCCAAATGGATTTGGCGATTACGATTTGGTGATTATCGACTTAGTGCCCTAGCTGGCGAGTTGATAAAACAATCACCGTGAGTCAAAATCCTTACAGTTAACACTTCCCGATTTCCAAAAAAATCCATAACTTGGCTTGCACTTTGGTGCGAGGCAATTGCTATAAAAAGAACCGGAACAAAACCTTAGATGAAGCTAAAACTTTTACTGTCAGCACTGCTGATATCCCTCATACAACCGCTCTGCTTGCACGCACAGGAACCGAACACTTCGGCAAGTGACCTATACCTAGACGCAAACAGCTACTTTTTCTACGAAGATTACGAGGAAGCCTTGGCTCTTTACCTTCAAGTGATTAAAGAAATACCTCGGAATGCCAATCTCAACTACCGAATTGGAATTTGTTACCTCAACCTTCCTGGAAGACGGAATAAGGCCATACCTTTCCTTGAATCGGCCACGGCAAGCACCACCAAGAACTACAGGGAAAACTCCATTAAGGAGGAGAAGGCCCCCATTGATGCCTACTATTTTCTTGGAAACGCCTATCTCACCAACAATCAGCTAAGCAAGGCGAAGAGTGCTTTTGCCAAATTTCGACAGCTGACACAAAAGCAGAGTAAGCAGTATGATCTTGCAATGCTCAACCTGGAGACTGGCACCATCGAGAGTTCCAAAAAAATACAGCAAACGCCCGTAAATTTTCTGCTTAGCAATTTGGGTCCAAATGTCAACGACCGTTTCTCCAATTTCAGCCCAACAGTATCATACAACGGTCAGGTACTTGCTTTCACCTCAAAACGGAAGTTTTACCAAGCAGTATATGTAGCCCGTAAAAATGGTCAAGGCTGGTCGACACCACAAAATATTACGGCCGAGCTGGAGACAGACCAAAACCTCAAGACGCTTTCGCTTAACTATGATGGAACCGATCTTTATCTCTACAAGGACGATAACCGGGATGGGAACATATACGTAAGCCACTATCGCGATGGGCGATGGAATCCCATTGAGCCCCTCGGGCCAAACATTAACACCAAATACTGGGAGGCAAGTGCTTGCATATCTCCCGATGGTAAAACGCTGTACTTTTCGAGCAACAGAGAAGGTGGGTATGGCGAACTTGACCTCTACAAAAGCAACAAGCAGCCCGATGGCACTTGGGGCCCAGCCATCAACCTCGGGAAAGGCATCAATACCCAGTTCAACGAAAACAACCCCAAGCTAACGGCCACCGGAGAAACGCTATTTTTCTCTTCCGACGGCTACCTCGGAGTTGGTGGATACGATATCTATTTCTCAAACCTACAGGGAGCCAACCAGTGGTCGAAACCGGAAAATCTCGGATACCCAATTAACACAACCGATGACGACACCGACTTCATGCCCATTGAGGACGGACAGTATGGACTTATTGCCCGATTTGACCCCGACAGCTATGGTGAGATGGACCTCTTTAAGGTTGAGGTCTTCTCGGACAGATATGCTAGAGAAGTTGTCCTCCGAAACCAGCTTGCGCTTAGGAAAAGGCAAAACCCCAATGAAAAATTGCTCGTTATAGATACTCTTAATACGCAGAAACTTGCCCTTGTAGTTCCCGACGATGAGGAGCAAGCAGAATATACCAATCCCAACCTTCGATACAAGCTCTACTTCGACGGAAAGCGGTACGACCTTCGCGACAAGATTGACGTTCTATCGTCAAAAGCGGCAACACTGGACAGGTCAAGCCTGAACGTAATGCCAAAAATTGCCGAGATAGGCATTAACAACAGAATTGGAACTGAAAAGGCAGCACAAAGCACCAGCGAAATTTCTGAAAAAATAAATGGCGCTAATGGAAACTTGAGCAACCTAAAGGATTCCACACCATACCTCCTCGATAGCCGGTATCAAACGGACTTGGGACTACAGATAAAAAATCGTTTCGCATCCATCTTTGAGGTGCCGGGCATGCCACCTCAAGCGATAGGCTCACGCATTGCCAATGAATCTCTTGCAGAGAATCCCGCAAACCAGCTCTTGAGAATATTCAGAGCCTATGGCCTCAATGTTTCCGATAGTTTAATTGCCAAAAGTGCTGCAATACCGGGAGCGTCACCCCATCTGTTTATGGCTACCCTTCTCAGCCAAACCGACTCGGGAACTGTTGCAACCGACGATTTGATTAAGGTTTTGGCAACCTTCCTTGACAAACTTGCACAGGAGCAGGACAAGCTATCGATTACAACCACCCGATCACGAAACATTGTAAAGGAGAGCAAAGGTTCGACCTTTATGAACCTTTTTAACCTTCTTAAATCCAAGGCAAGCGGCAAGTTGAGGCTGATGCTTAACAGCATTGACCCCGAGGTTAACCAAATAGAATCGTTTAGCCAACTAATAGATCTTTTACGGTCTCTCGACGAGGTGGACTTCCAAAGCTACAAGAGCGAACTTACACAACTTCTATCGGAGATCACCATTGATGAATTCTCAACCCTTGATGCACAAACCCGAAGCCACCTTGTTGCTTCCGCTGAGCACAAAAACGGTGTTCGATACTTAACATACGCCGCCGGAACTACAATTCTCATTGGCATCCTAATCTTACTTCTCGTTCTTTACTCACGCAGAAGAAAAACTCATAAGCAAAGAAACTCTGCCGCATGATAGGAAAAAGGATTTTATCGACTCTTCTCACCCTGCTTCTCTTCATTTCTGGCATGGCGCAGGAAGACAATTTGCCTCGGTCGTTCAAAGATGTATTTACCGATGCAGAGTACTACTTCATGTACACCGACTACAGGGAAGCTTTAGCGCTATACCTCCAAGCGCAGAAGATGCAACCAGCAAACTCCAATATCAACTACCGAATTGGCGTTTGCCTGCTAAACATTTCGGACCAGAAACGAAAGGCTCTACCCTATCTCGAATATGCATCGCAGCATATCGATAGCCAGTATCAGGAGGGCTCCTACAAGGAAACATCGGCACCACCTACTATATGGCTATACCTCGGTGACGCCTACCGTATTGGCAATAAGCTGGAACAGGCAATTGAGTGTTACAAAAAATTCAAAAGCCAGCTCGACACTAAGGATGTATACAACCATGATTTTGTAGATCAACAAATTAGCGCATGCGAAAAAGCCGAACTCTTTCTAAAAAAGCCGGCAAAAACAGATCTCGAAATCATCGATTTCAACTTTCCTAACCTAGAACTAGCCTACAACCCAGTAATATCGGAGGATGGCAATTCGCTATTTTTCACGCAGCACAAGAAATTTTATGAAGCTGTATACTGGAGCAAAAAGGAGAACGGCAAATGGTCGGAACCGCAGAGTTTAAACATTCCCTTACGCCTTGAAGGAGAGATTAGCATTAGCAGCTGCAGTGCCGACGGTAAGGAGATTTTCATATTCGTGAACGATCACGGAAATGGCGACATTTACCACAGCCAGTTCAACGGGAAGGAGTGGTCGAGGGCAGAGAAGCTTAACAAAAACATCAATACGCCCTTTTGGGAAACAAATGCCTCCATTTCCACCGATGGACAGACGCTTTACTTCACTTCGAACAGGAAGGGAGGTTACGGAGGACTCGACATTTACAAGTCGGTGAAAAATGCTCAGGGTGACTGGGGCCCTGCCGAGAACTTGGGCCAGGAAATCAATACCCCTTACAACGAGGAGGCTCCCTTCTTCTGCGAAGATAAAAACACCCTGATATTTACCTCCCAGGGGCATGAAAACATGGGTGGCTACGACATCTTTTTCTCCAAACTTGGTGAAGATGGACAATTCTCAACGCCCATCAACCTAGGATATCCCATCAACTCTACCGATGACGATCTCTTCTTCTGCCCCCTATGTGACAAGGGCATAAAAGGAATACTTTTTCACCATACTGACGACATTCATAACGACAGGGTTAGCTTAGCAGAAATTGCGTTGGTTCCCCAAACCAACAACGCCACCATCAACGGTCAGCTAATTACCCAAGACCAGGCAGATCTCTCTGACTCAAAAATAAACCTAGCAGTGGTGGACAGCGAAACGGGTGATACTCTTAGTCCTGACATCAAAAGAAATGGAAAAACGACCTTCACGCTTAACCTAAAAACGGGGAATTATCTATTAGTGGCGAGTGTTCCTGGTTACCAAAACATAAAGCAGCGTCTATACATTCCCTCGGAGATGTCTGGAGCAGAGCTGCCCGTCTCCATTTTCCTAGTGCCAACAGAGGTTTCTTCAGGTAAATACTTAGCAATCCAATCGGTCCAATTTGGATTCAACAGTGTAGAGCTGTCCAAAGATGCACAGGTCACGCTGGAGAAGGTCTACAGCATAATGCAAACCTACCCATCACTGCTTGTGGAGGTGAGTGGTCATACCGACTCCAAGGGCTCTCCAGCTTACAACAAAGCACTCTCGCTTAAAAGAGCAAAGGCGGTGGTCGATTTCCTTATCAGCAAAGGAATTGCGACAAACCGGTTTGTAACCAGAGCTGCCGGATCATCTGAAAACATTGCCATTGACAAAAACCCAGATGGAACGGACAATCCAGATGGACGACGGTTCAATCGTAGGGCCTCCATAAAGGTGATTAACGGTAACGCATCGGTTATTATAACCGAAGATGTTTCCATACCTGAAAACCTTAAAGCGCAAAAGGAGAAATACTTTACGGTATTGCTATGCAAGTTAAAGGCTGGTGCAGACACATCGTGGTATAGGGCGCTTCCTTTCCTAAAAAACGAGATGGTTTCCATTTTGCCAGTTAACAACGGCACAATAATTACCGTTGGTCAATACGCCAACAAAGGGGATGCGGTAAAGATTCTGGGACAGTGTATTGATGGAGGATTCCCTACCTCAGCAATTGTTAGTGACGTTACCTTAGGACAACTGGTAAAAGAAAAAACGCCAGAAGTAGTGCCCCCTACACCTGAGAAGCCAAAGGCTAGGTATTGCATACAAATACTGGCCTCGAAACAGTCAACCCCCATCGCTAAGTTTGGAGAGTTTGGTGAATTGGTAAAGGAAAAGAGGGGTCCCGATGGCATTTACCGTTATTACTACGGCGAGTATAGCAGCAAGAAAGAGGCTATTGAAGCGCTTCAGGGTAAGGTTAAGAAAATGTTTTCTGACGCATTTATCACCACCATCGACAAGTCAAAACAGTAGAGAAATGGGCAATACTCTGCAAAGTTCAAACATTAGACTACGGGCGCTTGAACCCGACGACGTGGATTTGCTCTACAGCTGGGAAAACAACATGGAGATATGGAACGTGAGCAATACCCTCACACCATTTTCGAAGTACATCCTTAAAAAATACATTGAGTCCTCCCACCTCGACATATACGAAGCCAAGCAACTCCGCCTAATAATTGAGGCGAAGAACCAAAGCTCGTTGATGTTTCTTCCGGTTGGAGCTATCGATCTTTTTGACTTCGACCCATACCATTCCAGAGCAGGCATTGGCATTCTCATCCACAGTGCCGAAGAACGGAATAAGGGCTACGCCACCGAAGCGCTGAAATTGCTAGTTAAGTATTCCTTCGAAACGCTGCACCTGCATCAGCTCTTCTGCAACATCTCTTCGAGCAATATTCCCAGCCTTCAAATATTTCAGCGAATGGGCTTCAAGGTAATTGGAATTAAAGAGCAGTGGATAAAAACAGCCATTGGTTGGGAGGATGAGCTAATGCTTCAAATGATAAATCCCCTCTCTATTCCCAGCAAGAGCTAGCTCATACAAAAAAGGCCTGCACCATAAATGATGCAAGCCTCCACAGGTTAGGTTTAGATTAGGTGATATTGAAGTTCTTATAGCGTAAAAAAATATTCAGCAGGTTGATTCTCCACCGGATTTGAACCCGAATAGAAGAACTCGTTTGAGTGTTTGCAGTAGCGGTAATCCTTCGACCACTCGTCTGAATGCTGTGCAATTTTATCAAGGGCATCGGCAATGTAATCAACCTCCCAATCAGTTGTTGTGGGGTGAATGGACCACCGAATCCAACCAGGCTTTTGTGACAAATCACCATGGTTAATCATTTCGCTAATGCTGTGCGACTGCTCCTTGGATACGTGGAGAAGAAAGTGTCCATACGTTCCGGCACATACACATCCACCGCGCATCTGAATGCCAAATCTATCGCTCAGCAGCTTCACCACTAAATTGTAGTGGATATCTTTCATGTAGAACGAAACGGCCCCAATCCTGCATCGGCAATCGGTAGCTAAGGTAACAACGCGAGGAATTGTATCCAGCCTTCTGAAGGCATGATCGACCAGCTCCTTTTCTCGCTCATGAATTTTCTCAACGCCCATCTCCTCCTTAAGGCGTATGGCCAAAGCAACTCGAATGGCCTGCAAGAATCCAGGGGTTCCGCCATCTTCTCGCCGCTCAATATCGTCGATATACTTATACTCTCCCCAAGGATTAGTCCAGTCTACTGTGCCACCACCGGGCTGATCGGGCACCCTGTTTTTATAGAGAACTGAGTTAAAAACCAGAACACCGGAAGTCCCGGGACCGCCCAGAAACTTATGGGGAGAAAAGAATACTGCATCCAGACGCTCCTCCTCCTTCTCGGGGTGCATATCGATGGCTACATAAGGTGCCGAAGCAGCAAAGTCAACAAAGCAGTAACCTCCAACCTCATGCATCACGGCTGCAAGTTGATGGAATGGTGTAAAAATCCCCGTCACGTTGCTACAGGCGCTAAAGGAGCCAATAATCAAGGGGCGATCACGGTATGGAGCAACGGCTTCGCGCAGCTTATCGGGCGAAACCAACAGGTTTTCATCGGGATCCACCACCACCACATCGGCATTAGTCTCATACCATGACGTTTGGTTGGAATGGTGCTCCATGTGGGTGACAAATACTACTGGCTTTTCGTTGGAAGCAAACTGTAATGTTCTGTTGCGCAACCCAAGAATCCGTTGGAACTTATTGATAACAGCAGTCATTCCAAAGCCTGCCGTAATAATTACATCGGCTGGCCCTGCATTTACATGTCGCTTAATATCTCTTAAGGCAAAGTGATATGCCTCGGTCATGAATCGGCCGGTTTCGCTACTTTCGGTGTGAGTGTTGGCAACCATTGGGCCAAACACTTCCAACATCTTCTCTTCAATGGGACGATAGAGCCTACCACTAGCAATCCAGTCGGCATACACTACCGGCATTGTTCCATATGGAGATTGATAGGTGGCATCGATGCCAACAATATTTTTTCTAAACTTCTCGAAATGATTCTGCAAAGACTCCATACTGTTCAAGCAAACCGTTTAATTCATCGTAAAACCGCTGCAAAGTAGCAAAAAAAACAGTCGGTGCAATCGATTTAATAGTAGCTTTTAAGCATATCCTAGAATGACAATTATCGCCTCCTGCTATTACCTTACAAGAGGATTCTCTATGCATTTGAAATCATTTCGAAGGAAGGAAAAGTCTCAAGTATGGCAAACTGCTTCCGTTCAAGAAATAGCTGCGCAGCATAGTGATTAAGGCCATTTGTAATAATCATGTAGGGCACCTGCAACGTAAGATTATACCTAGCGGCCTGCGCAAAAACTTCGTTGGAAAGAGGAACAGAAGGAGCTTTGCACTCCACCAGCAAAATGGGCTTGGCTGTCCGTGAAAACGCTAGAATGTCGCATCGGCGGACCAACCCATTAACCTTCAGCTGCTGCTCCACCGCTACCAGCCCCTTCGGAAAACCGAGATGAGCCACCATAAATGACAAGAAGTTCTGCCGCACCCACTCCTCGGGAGTAAGGGCAACAAACTTATTGCGAAAGGGATCAAAAATCTCTTTACCAGCAGAGGTTTCGCGGATAGAGAGGTCACATTCTGGCAGATTGAGCTGCATTTAACAAGAGTTAGCTTGTTCAAAGAAAACAAAAACGCAACAGAAAAAAAATTTTTCATACTATTGTCACTCGGGCCAAACATGCTAAATTAGGTATCCCGAAGGTGAGGCAATGAGAGAAGATAGAATTTCCCTTCATGTTTTGAATCAGAATTGAACAACATAAAAGAGCACGAGATGAAAATGACTGTAACCAAACCCACTGAGCAACAAGTTGCCCAAACAGCTAGCTGGGGAATATGGACCAAGGAGGTATCGGTTTTCCCATGGGAATACGATGAAAAGGAGACCTGCTACATTTTGGAAGGCAATGCTGAAGTAACCGACAAACAGGGAAACAAGGTTGCATTTGGACCTGGTGACTGGGTAGAATTTGAGCAGGGGCTAACCTGCACATGGAAAATTACCAAGCCCATTAAGAAGCGCTACCTCTTCGGCTAGCCAGCCGCTTTTCGCAGCTCGGTGGCAACGAACTGCCGCAAAAAACTTACCTTTGCTTAATTTCACAAAACTGGACGAGATGAAGACAAAAGATGAAATTGTTGAAAATTGGTTACCTCGGTATACCGGCTTAGCTCTCGATGAGTTTGGCTCACACATCGTGCTTACAAATTTCAGCCACTACCTCAACCTTTTTTGTGAGTGGAACAACACCGAAGTTAAAGACCCCATGGCCAATATGCCAGCGGCTACGGCTGGAAACATTACCATGATTAACTTCGGCATGGGCAGCCCCAACGCCGCCACCATTGTTGATCTACTCAGCGCTATCCATCCTGAGGCGCTACTTTTCCTTGGCAAGTGTGGAGGTTTGAAGAAGAAAAACAGCCTCGGCGACCTTATTCTTCCCATCGCCGCCATTCGCAGCGATGGAACCTCAAGCGACTATCTCCCACCCGAAATTCCAGCACTACCAGCCTTCAACATGCAACGAGCCCTATCATCGGCTATTCGCAACAACGGTCGTGACTACTGGACAGGCACCGTTTACACAACCAACCGCAGAGTTTGGGAATTTGACGAGCGCTTTAGAAACTACCTAACCAAGACTAGGGCCATGGCCATCGACATGGAAACGGCAACAATATTTGTGGTTGGCTTTGCCAACGAAATTCCCTGCGGAGCACTCCTGCTCGTGTCGGACCAGCCCATGATATCGGAGGGTGTTAAAACGTCGGCAAGCGACAGACAGGTTACCGATCAATTTGTAAACGACCACCTGCGCATTGGATTAGAAGCCATGCACGAAATTATCAACAACGGGGAGTCCGTTAAACACCTGAGATTTTAAGCTGTATGGCAAAGAAGAACGATGCCGTTACCGAATACCAACGAATACTAAAGGATCTTAAAAACAAGATCTACAAGCCCATCTACGTGCTGATGGGAGAAGAATCATACTACATCGATCAAATCACCAACTACATTGCCAACAACGTGCTCAGCGATGCCGAGAAAGCATTTAACCAGCTGATGCTCTATGGGAAGGATGTAGACATAGGGGCCATAATAAACGCCTCACGCAAATTCCCCATGATGGCCAACTACCAGGTGGTAATTGTAAAGGAGGCACAGAATTTACGCAATATCGCGGAGTTGGAGGTATACGTTCAAGCACCACAGAAGACCACGATTCTGGTGATTGCAGCTAAGCACAAAGCGCTGGATAAACGAACCAAGTTTATAAAGCGGTGTGCCGAAATTGGCGAAGTATTTGAATCCACAAAGCTATACGACAGCGATATTCCTCAGTGGGTTAACCTTTACCTGAAGGCTAGAGGTTTTACCATTAACGAAAAGGCTGCGTTTCTTATTAAGGAGTATCTGGGAACCGACCTCTCCAAAATTTCCAACGAGCTGGAGAAGTTGATTATTACTTTGCCAGAGGGGAGCAAAACTATTACCGATGACAACGTGGTTCAGAACATTGGCATCAGCAAGGACTTCAACACCTTTGAGCTGAACAAGGCTATCTCAATGAAGGACTTCCACAAAGCCCTTTTGATAGCCGACTACTTTAACCGTAACCCGAAGGATAATCCGTTTGTGCTCACCATTATTTCGCTCTTCAACCACTTCAGCAAGGTGCTCACTTACCACATGCTAAAGGACAAGTCGAGGGAGAATGTGGCTTCAAAGCTCAAGGTAAACCCATTCTTTGTGAACGACTATAAGCTGGCTGCACAAAACTTTAATGCCACTAAGGCTGTTTCCATCATAGCGCTGCTGCGCGAATACGACATGAAATCGAAAGGATGGGGAGGCAACACCTCCTCGGACGGAGACCTACTGCAGGAGCTAATTCTTAAAATCTTCTACATCTAAAGACAGACAAGAAAAATGTCCATAACCACAATTATTATCATAGTCACTGCCCTTATCTCCATATGGGCGTTCAACAACAATGAGATTTTCCATCGGATGAAGCTCACCCCATTCGATGTAATTCACAACAAGCAGTACTACCGAATATTCAGCCATGCCTTTATTCATGCTGACTACATACATCTTGGAGTGAACATGTTTGTGCTGTGGTCATTCGGCAACTACGTTGAACACATCTTTTCACAACTTCAGGTCCAAGACTTGATACTTTCGAGTAAGGTAAGCTACCTCACGCTTTACCTTGGTGGTATTGTAATTTCAACGCTTACTACTCTCAAGAAGAACAAGGACAACCCCTACTACACCTCCGTTGGAGCATCGGGAGCCGTTTCTGCGGTTGTTTTCACCGCCATTTTTTTCGACCCAATGGGAAAGCTTCTATTCTTCTTTCTGCTGCCTATTCCAGGAATAATATTTGGTATACTCTACTTAGCCTACTCGCAGTATATGAGCCGCAAGGGTGGCGATAACATTAACCACGACGCTCACCTGCTTGGTGCAATATTTGGGTTGGTCTTTCCGCTACTCATGAATCCTAAGCTATTCGCATTCTTCCTTTCAGGTATAGGGTTATAGGGCAACTAGGGCGATCATTTTCCCAGTCTCTGGGCATATCAGTCAAAACAAAACCATAAAGAATTGCAAGGTGAATAAAGCAGTATTTCTCGACAGAGATGGTGTACTAAACAGCGACGAAGGGCATTACTACGTCTATCAAGTGGAGGACTTAAAACTAAATCCTGGCGTGGGCGAAGCGCTTCGAATACTGGCAGACAAGGGTTACCAGCTCATTATTATTAGCAATCAAGGAGGAGTTGGGCGAGGTGAATACACCTGCGAACAGGTGGACGCCTTTCACGGAGAGATGCAGCGACAACTTCGGCCTTGGAATGTTGAGTTCAACGAAATATACTACTGTCCTCACCACGAAAGCACAAGCCGATGCCTCTGCCGAAAGCCTCAACCTCTGCTCATTGAAAAAGCAGCTGCTCGGTTCAATATTAATCTTGCTGAATCGTTCTTCATAGGCGACAGCCCTCGCGACATGGAAGCGGCTAAAGCTGCCGGAGTAAAGGGCATACTGGTGAAGACAAACGGAAATTTGCTTGAGGGGATAAAGATTATTCCTTAAACGATGGACAACAAACAATCGTACAAAAGCTGGTGCTGCGTCAACGGTGATTTTTTCGACCCGGGCAAACCCATACTTTTGATACAAAACAGAGGATTTTGTTACGGTGACGGCCTCTTTGAAACCATCCACGCGTACGGTACAGAGCCGCGTCACTTCTCGCTGCACTTTCAGCGGCTAACAAGTGGTATGCAGCTGCTTGGCATGACCATTCCTCTTTACTTCGATGAGGAGCAGCTCCACGGGCTGACGGTAAAGCTGCTGAACAAGATGAGAATATTTGGCAGCGCTCGCGTGAGAATTTCGGTGTTTCGGAAGGAGGGTGGACTTTACACCCCCGATAACGATAGCATATCATTCACCATTGAGGCATCGCCACTTGAGCAGGAGAAATATCAGCTGAATGAAAAAGGGTTATTCGTTGACATCTTTACCGACTATAAGAAACCCATTAACGCCCTCTCCAACCTTAAAACATCCAGCGCTATTCTTTACGTAATGGCCTCAAAATTTAAGAAAAGTAACAACCTTGGTGATTGCCTTCTACTAAATACGGATAACAAAATAGTTGAGGCAAGTAGTTCCAACCTATTCTTGGTGAAGGGAAAGACGCTCTATACCCCATCGGTAGAACAGGGGTGTGTAGATGGTGTAATGAGGAAAATAATTCTTAGGATGGCTCCAGAGCTAGGGCTCAAGGTAAATACCAATATGGCAATTGAACCGACCATGCTTCTGCAGTCCGATGAGATATTTCTCTCCAATGCAATTGTCGGGATTCGATGGGTGATGGGGTACAAGGAACGGCGCTACTTTAACACCACCTCGAAGAAGTTGCTCACAGCAATCAACGCTGCCACCTTCACGGGCTAGTTCATATTGGGATTCTCGGGGTAGTTAAGCCATACCCGGAACTCTTCGCCCAAATTCTCCACCGCCTGCTTCCACATTTCACGACCAGGCTCCATAATCATGTTGGAATCGAGAATGGAAACCACCCAAGAATCGAGCTCCATTTCGGTCTTTAACTGTTCGGGGGCCCACCCTGAGTAACCAAAGAAAAATTTCACCTGATCAGGGGAAACTACCCCCTGCCGAATGAGAGTTTTCAACTCCTCAAACTCACCGCCCCAAAATAGATTGGCGAAAATATGCACAGCACCAGTAATCTGCATTCCCAACGTATGGATAAAATGAACCGTATTGGGATTGACTGGGCCACCCACCGAAACGTTTGCCTGAAATTCTGGAAAATCATTAAGAAGTTCGTTAAGTGAAGCCTGAATGGGCTTATTTAGCACAAAGCCAATGGTGCCCTTTTCATTATGTTCGGTAAGCAGCACTACTGCCCTGGAAAAGTAAAAGTCACTTAGTGCAGGATCCGACACCAGCACTCTTCCCTGAGCAGGCTGAATTCGGGAATGTTCAACCTTAAAGAAGTCGTGATTCTCTATTGGCATACAGGTTTACTTTCTTAGCACAAATTAAGGATTTTTTTCATTCTAAATAGCACATAATCTATCTTTTGACCTAAAAAACCAGTAAACGTGCAATTTTTAAAAAAAAGCGCGAATAATTCCCTCTACCCTACCTCGCCAAAAATCAAAATTGCTACATTAAGCAAATTTTCTTGGGTATGTTAAAAAAGCTTTGCATCACCATTATTGGCATTATGGCCATTACGGCGTCTGCCTTTGCCTCCACCAACGAAAAACATCAACCCATAACCATTGAAGCACCGTGGATTCTGGTCAAGGAGATTCCGGGGACATTCACTATTACGGTGGATAGCACAACGATTGGCACTGCACCCAACTTTGCAACAGTCACAACGGCCGACACTACGGTGAGTGTGGCTCTCCAAAATGGAAAAGGAAGCGTTAACTTATCCTTTCGGAGCAAGGAAACTGTCACGGTTACCGTTGGCTCATGGAGCCAACACACAAAGGTGAACCCCATCCCTCTCTGGTTCTCCATAATTCCTCCACTGCTAGCCATAACCCTAGCGTTGGTTTTAAAAGAGGTGTTTACCTCACTCTTTCTAGGCTTATTAATTGGCGCTGCCACCATGCACTTCTATGCCGGGAGCAACGCCTTGGTGGCACTCTTTAAGGGCATATTCTCCATTGTAGACACCTATATTATCAATGCGTTGGCCGACTCTGGACACGCCTCAATCATCGTGTTCTCACTGCTCATTGGCAGTATGGTAAGCCTTGTAACCCTCAATGGAGGAATGCGTGGCATTGTGAATGCCTTGGCCAAAAAAGCCAGCACACCCCGCTCAGGCCAAATGATAACCTACCTGCTTGGGCTTGCCATCTTTTTCGACGACTATGCCAACACTATGGTGGTGGGTACTACCATGCGCCCCATAACGGACCGACTCAAGATTTCGAGGGAGAAGTTGGCTTACCTCGTAGATGCCACCGCAGCCCCAGTTGCAGCACTTGCCCTTATAACCACATGGATAGGCATTGAACTCAGCTACATTCAGGAGGGGCTCAACAGCGTAGGTATCCACGAAAGCGCATACGCCGTTTTCATCAAGTCGCTGAACACCCGCTTCTACCCTATCTTCAGCATCATATTTATGTTTGTGCTTATTTGGAAGAAGCGCGACTTTGGGTTAATGCTCAAATTTGAACGAAAGGCACGGGCAGGCGAAATCACCTACGATAATAACGACGTGGGTATGACTGGCGAAATGGTGAAGGAATCATCGATAAACCTACGATGGTACAACGCCGCCATTCCAGTGTTAATAGTAATCCTGGGAACTTTTGGAGCACTAATCTACACCGGATGGAAGCCGGGCTTATGGAGTAATGCGCACCTTACCTTCTGGGAAAAATTGCTCACCATTATTGGTGAGGCCGACTCGTTTAAGGCGCTCCTTTGGTCGTCGATTACGGGCGTGGTGGCCGCCATGACGCTTACCCTATCCCAGAGGCTGCTCAACCTCAGCCAGTCCATTGACGCCCTGCTCAACGGCATTAAAACTATGCTGCCCGCCATTCTTATTCTGGTGCTTGCCTGGGCACTAGCCAGCATGACGCAGCAACTACACACCGCCGAGTTCATAAGCGGATTGCTTATTAAGGCAAAGGTTTCGCCCTACCTCATGCCAGCGCTTACCTTTTTATTAGCGGCAGCCATCTCTTTTTCCACCGGAACATCGTGGGGCACCATGGCCATTCTCTACCCACTTATCCTTCCGGCTACATGGATGATTAATCAGCAGCATGGACTCGACACCGATATCTCCGTCAACCTTTTCTACGGTGTAATCAGCTCCATCCTGGCGGGGGCTGTCTTCGGTGATCACTGCTCTCCCATTTCCGACACCACCATTCTCAGCTCGCTAACCAGCGGTTGCACCCACATAAACCACGTGAACACCCAAATGCCATACGCTCTCACAGTTGCAGGAGTATCGCTTGTTTTCGGAATTCTTCCAGCCTCATTTGGCATATCTACCTGGATTCTTTACCCTGTTGGAACACTGGCCATATGGGTCATTATCACAAAATTTGGCAAGGAAACACAATAAAAAAAGCGACCGCATTAATAACAGTCGCTTAAAAAATGGTGTATTCGAATATCAGTATAGTGTAGGATACCGTTTTGGGTTTGCCTCGTGCATCATGCCATAAATGGTTTCAAACACATCTTCTGCATTTGGATTGGAGAAATAGTCTCCATCAGTGGTATAGGCCGGTCGATGGTCGCGAGCCGTAACGGTGCGTGGCTCCGAATCGAGGTACCGAAATCCCTTCTGCTCCTCCAAAACCTTCTGCATCATGTATGCCGTAGCTCCACCGGGAACATCCTCATCGAAAAAGACAACCCTGCTCGTTTTTTTCAGCGATTCAACAATAACGCCGTTGATATCGAAGGGAAGCAGTGTCTGCACATCGATAAGTTCCACGGAGATATTAAAGTCCTTAAGCTGAGCCACCGCGTCCTGCGCAATGCGCACGCAAGAACCGTAGGTAACCAAAGTAACATCCTTACCCTCGTTAAGAATTTCTGGAACACCAAGCGGCACGGTATATTCCCCCATATTCTCTGGTCGTCGCTCCTTCAGTCGGTATCCGTTGAGTGGCTCTATTACCAGCGCCGGATCGTCGGCACGGAGCAGGGTATTGTAGAAGCCAGCAGCTTGAGTCATGTTGCGTGGTACGCAAACGTAAACACCTCTAATGGAGTTTATCACCATACTTAGAGGAGAACCGGAATGCCAAACGCCCTCCAATCGGTGTCCCCGAGTGCTGATTATGAGCGGAGCCTTCTGTCCCCCCTTGGTTCGCCAGAGCAGCGTAGCAAGATCATCGCTAAGCGTTTGCAGGGCATAAAGGAGGTAGTCGAAATACTGTATCTCGGCAATGGGCCGAAAGCCGCGAAGAGCCAGTCCTATTCCCTGACCAATAATAGTTGTTTCACGAATACCCGTGTCGGTAACTCGAAGTTCACCAAATTTGGCTTGGAGTCCCTCGTAGGTTTGGTTAACCCCACCTATCTTTCCCACATCCTCGCCAAATACTACCAACTGCGGATACTTGGCAAATAGCACCTCGTAGTTATCGCGAATTATTTCACGTCCATTCACCATTGGCGAACTCTCCACAAAAAGCGGTTTAACCTCCGGTTGTTTCAGAGCGGAACGGTCGTTAGCCCAGTAGAGATGTGTGCTATAACGGTTACGGCCATCCTCCACATTTTTTTTCAGCCATACGCTTAGGTCCTGCTGTAGGGCCCCCCTAATGGAGCAGTCGGTGCACACATTCCTGAGAATACGCTTGGCCGCGCTCATATTGTCCTTTCGAATGGGAAACTGTATGCGCTTCAAATCCTGTGTAAGAGTACCTACCTTGTCGAACTTGTCGCGTTTACACACGCAAGTGCGGTTATCAATAATTTTCACAAGGGCATCGCGCTCATGCTGAATGGGCTCAGTGAACTTTTTCCATGCAGCATTCTTTGCCTCACGAGCTTCCTTCTCTGTCTTGGCAATAATACCATCGAGCTCATCAGCCGTTGCCAACCCTTCGGTCTCAATCCACATTCTAAACTGAACAAGGCAATCGTACTCCTCCTCCCACTCGAGTCGCTCCTTGCTCTTGTAGCGCTCGTGGGAACCAGATGTGGAGTGCCCCTGTGGTTGAGTAAGCTCCACCACGTGCAGCAAAACAGGAACGTGCTGATCACGTGAGGTTGCCACCGCCTCAGCAAAAACCTTAACCATTTCGGGGTAATTCCACCCCTTTACCTTATAAATCAGTAAACCGCTGCTATCGTTCTTTCCCTTTTCAAACCCCTTGAGTGCCTCCGAAATGCTGCTCTTTACCGTTTGAAAATCGCGCGACACCGAAATGCCGTAACCATCGTCCCACACGGCCATTACCATCGGCACCTGCAGCACCGACGCCGCATTCATCGTTTCCCAAAAATGTCCCTCGGAGGTGCTGGCATCGCCAATGGTGCCAAAGGCCACCTCGTTACCCTTGTTCGAGAAGGTGGTAAGGCTCTTCACCTCCTCCAAATTTCGGTACAACTTTGAAGCATAGGCCAGCCCTAGCAAACGGGCCATCTGTCCAGCGGTAGGTGAAATATCGGCTGATGAATTTTTCTGCGCCATCAAGTTTTTCCAACTCCCATCGGGGTTGAGGCTGCGGGTGGCAAAGTGGTTATTGAACACCCGACCTGCATTACCTGGGTTTTGCTCTACATCTGTTTGACCGTAAAGCTGAGCAAAGAACTCCTCCGCCGTATAAATACCAGCCGCCATCATAAAGGTTTGATCGCGGTAGTAACCCGAGCGCCAGTCACCGTTGTTAAAGCTCTTGGCAAGGGCCACCTGTGCAAGTTCCTTACCATCGCCAAAGATGCCGAACTTTGCCTTACCAGTCAGCACCTCCTTGCGTCCAAGCATTGAGACTTGCCGGCTAAGCCAAGCAATATAAAAGTCGTTGAGAACCTCCTCTTTGCTGAATTTTTTCATTGAGAATTAGATTTCAATTTTTTCCTGAGCCAGAGTGCAACCGTTTTCGGCTGCCACTACATAAACCGACGTTACCCGTTTTTGTTTAACCACAAGGCTTGCAAAATGACCATTAGAGAAATCGGGGCCCATGGTTATTTCCCCTGACAAAGATTGTACAAAGTGTAATTTCTCCACAAAGTGACCAATAACACCGTAGCACAAATTTCATATTTCGACGCCACATGCTACCTTTGCCAAAAAAAAACAATGGCAGTATTGAAGCTCGTGGGAGTGGTTGTAGTGCTCATGGCTCTAATGTTTATAGGGTTGGGGTTCAACATATTTTTCCGAAAGAAGAAGTTTCCTGAAACCGAAGTTGGGCATAATAAGGAGATGCGAAAGCTTGGCATAAAGTGCGCCCGCACCGAGGAGATTCTCCTGTGGCGAAAGAACAAGAATCTTCCGCTGCCCGAGGGTTGCGATACCTGTGGTGGGGCCTGCTCCATACTGGACGACGAGGAAGATTAGCCTCATGTAGGGCAACCACAAAAAGGCAATTTTCTGCTGAACTTTTTCCCCACCTATGGGTTTCTAAGGCAAAACACAACATTATGGCACTGTTAAAAGTATTAGTTCTCGCTATAGCACTGGTTGCAATTGTATTTGCCGCCATGTCCATCCGGTTGCTTTTTAAGAAAAACGGCGAATTTTCTGGAGGTTCCTGCAGCAGCAGTCCCGGTTTACGCGACAAGGGCGTATCGTGCGGTTGTGGTGGGGGAAGCTGTGTTAACACGGCAGAAGAGTAGCAACTTGCCTGTTGACCGTTGGAATATGCAACGATAGCAGGCCAACTATAGTAAGTTCTCGTCAGCAAACTTAACTCTGGCAGCACATATCGTATATGGATGCCAGAGTTTTTTTCTTTTCTTAATATTTACCCTTGAGATGGAATGGTAAAATAGAATACGGAACCCTTTCCCTCCTCGCTTTCAACCCAAATTTGGCCTCCGTGCTTTTCCACAAACTCCTTGCACAGAACCACGCCCAACCCTGTCCCCTTCTCCTTTTCAGTACCTAGCGTTGAGATATTCTCGTCGATTCGAAATAATTTTTCTATTCTGTTTTTGGGTATTCCCACACCATTATCGCGAACAGAAACGATTGATTCCCCCTGTTTTTTCTCAATTGAAACAACGATCTCGCCTCCCTTGTATGTAAACTTTATGGCGTTTGAAATCAGGTTCCGCAGCACCGTGCTCATCATATATTTGTCGGCAAAAACAGGAGCATTAGGGGGCAAAACTTCTGTGATGGTAATAGATTTTTGGCTGGCCGCGTCGGCAAATAAAAGTGTCACCTCATTAATGAGCTTCACCATTTCAAAATATTCGGGATTGAACTCCATCCTTCCTGTTTGCGAGCGCGACCATTCCATCAAATTCGTCAGCAAATCCATGGCCCGCTGAGACGACTGATGGATGATGCTCGAGTAGCGCTCCACGCTCTGGTAGTTCTTTTCCATGACCTGTTTTATGAGAATTTCGCTAAAGCCCATTATGGAGCTGAAGGGGCTTTTTAAGTCATGAGCTATTATGGAAAAAAATTTATCCTTTTCTGCGTTGAGCTTTAACAGCTGTTCGTTTTTAAACTGAATCTCCTCCTCTGCCTGAATGCGCTCGGTGATGTCGACAAATGATGCTATCCTTTTTTTATTCCTTAACATGGTAATGGACATTAAAGCGTGTCGTATTTCACCACTCTTTTTATAAAATGTAAATTCATATTTATCAGGCACATCATTCGCATTCATCAGGCGTCTCCGGTTATACTCATTTAGGCGCTCCATATCTTCTGGTGGTATTCGATCGAGCCAGCTCTTTCCAATAACTTCTTGCATGCTATAACCAACTAGCTTACAAAACTCATCGTTAACCATAGAAATAGCTGTGTCCGGCTCTATAATAGCCATAGCTGCCGAGCCATTTTTAAACATTGAACGGAAATTTTCTTCGCTTTCTTTAAGTTTTAGCTCAGCAAGCTTACGTTCAGTGATATCTTGGCATGTGCCAAAAACACGTTTCGGATCGCCCTTGCCGTCCACTTCCACAGTACTTCTTTCATGAATCCACCTAACTTCTCCACTTGACGTATTGGTACGGAAATCAAAGTCAATACCTTTCCGTGCTTCCAACGACTTCATGACAAGCTCTCGAACCATTTCGCGATCTTCTGGAATTGGAGTTGTTAAAAAAGTTTCAAGCGTGACATCAATTGGATGGCTGTTGAGGTCGAAGATTTCATACATCTCGTCCGACATTGTCCCGGTGTTATTGACAACGTCCAATTCCCAACTGCCGATAAGTCCTACAAACTGCGCCTCTTTTAGCTGTTCCTCGCTCCTTCTTAATTTATTTTCAATGAGTTTTTTCTCTGTTATATCCCTCACTATAGCAATGGTATATGCTTTTTCGAGCTTCACTACAGCAATATTTATTTCAACCGGAAAGGAAGAGCCATCCTTGCGAAGGTGCAACGACTCCACCGTCATTGATTTTGATTCCCTAATGGTTTGCATCATCTGCTGAAAATCATGCGCATTTTGATTAGGATCGATATCATATACCTTCATGCTCAAAAGCTCATCTCGGCTATATCCAAGATCGGTACACGCTTTTTCGTTAACATCTACAAACTGGGCTGTCTCTACATCAATCACTTCAATAGCATCTTGCGACTTATCTATCATCATCCTGAAAAACCTCAGCGACTCCTCAATCCGCTTGCGTTCAGTAATGTCGACAAAAGAAAACAGTGCTTTTTCCCAAGTGTCTTCGTACCCCGAAACAATGGTAAGTTGGAAAAGAATTTGCCTTATTTCGCCGGTTAAAATCCGAAGGGGTATTTCTCCTTCGACTCTCAGCCTTCCCTCCGAAAGCCCAATTAATTCTTCCTTTGCTGCACTCAGCGATTCCTCAATGAAGTAGCTTGACAAGTTGTTTGTAACCTCTTCCTTACTCTTTGCCTTTACAACATTAAGCACTTCCTTATTAACGTCAAGCAACTTTACTAGTGAAGTGCACTTAATTACCTCATCGATATGCTCGTCGAAATACAAGCGAAAATCGCTAACCCCTCGTTCTCTAAGTTCTTGAATATATGCTTTTACTTCAGAGAGATCCTCCTCCCAAATAGCAATTCCTGCATTTTCGAATAAATTGCGGTAACGTTGTTCACTTTTATGTATCTCTGCTTCAGCATGCTTGCGCTCAGTAATATCTCTATCTACACCTCTGTAACCCTTGAGATTACCCTTGTCATCCAAAATAGGCAGGCCATTAGTGAGTAGACAGCACAGCTCACCATCCTTCTTAACATTCCAATTCTCTAGGTTCTTTATGGGTGCCTTATTGGCCACAATTTCAGAAAATATGGAGACCATTCTTTCTCTATCATCAGGTATCATAAAATCGAACGGTGTCTTACCAACGATGTCGTCCCACGATGATCCAAAAAAGTCGATACCAGTCTGCGAGGTATAGGTGTACACCCCATTCTCATCCACCTCCCACACAAAATCGGTCTTGCTAATCTCCCTCAGCCGTTCTTCGCTTTTGCGCAACTCCATCTCTGCGCGCTTACGCTCTGTGATATCTCTTAAGGTTCCTACTGTAGCAATTAATTCACCCTTACTGTTTAATAACGGGGACAGTGAAAGATGAACCGGAAAATCAATTCCGTCTCTCCGCTTGTTAAAGACCTCTCCACTCCACGTTTCTTTCCTTTCAATGGCAGTAAACAAATCGTTATCCAACTCGGGCGGGTTATTCTCCGAGATTAGTATAGCTACCGGTCGACCAACAACCTCCTCTTTTTTGTACCCATAAACCTTTTGAAAGGAGTTGTTGACAAAAATAAAATTGAAGTCTTTATCTGCCATTGCGATACAATCGGCAGAATTTTCAACCGCATGGGCAAGCATATTTATTTTCTCCTCGGCTTTTTTGCGCTCGCTTATATCACGCACTATGGCCTGCAGAAAAAACTTACCGTCTAATGCTATTCTGTTGAGGCTCACTTCAACGTCGAACAGCAAACCATCCTTTCGACAATGAACCCACTCAAAGAACTGAGATTCGCCGTTTAATGCAGCACTAATTTTCTCCTTTGCCATATCGGCAGATAATCGCCCATCGGGTTGGTGCTCAGGGGAAAACTCTTGAGGTGAATGGCCAATAATTTCATCTTTTGAACGCCCAAAAATTTGTTCCGTTTTGACATTACAATCGATAAAACTGCGGTCATCCATTATAAATATTGCATCATTGGCTGTCTCAAAAAGCATCTTAAACTTGGCTTCGCTTTTCACAACCTCAGCCTCAACCAGTTTCTGTTCTGTAATGTCCATCAATGAACCAATCCAACGAGTTGGTTTTTTGTCGTTATCGTACAAAACAACTCCCCTATCGAACACAAATGCGTAGGAACCATCGGCACGCCTGAAACGGTATTCTCCGGTCCAACTTTCCATCCCCTCATCAAACACACGTTGAGCACTTTGCATCAAGGAATCCAAATCGTCGGGATGAATTCTCTCCTCCCACCATTGATAGTCGGTTGTAACTATCTCCTGAGGATAGTTGAATAGTCGACTAAGCGCTTGATTCCACCAAACCTTATTGGCTAGTATATCCCAGTCATACACGCAGTCGTTCGTTGCCTGGGAAATTAGGTTGAAGCGCTCATTCAGCTCCCGAATCAGCTCCTCCGATTTTTTCCTTTCGGTAATATCAATGTGCGTTCCGTAAAGGAGTAATGGTTGTCCATTTTCGTCCCGCTGCAGAGATGTGCGCGACATCATCCACAGGAAGGAGCCATCCTTATGGCAGAAACGATACTCCAAATCGAGCTTATCAATTGCGCCAAGCTTAAGCTGTCGCAACGACTCTATTACGGTCTCAGCATCTTCTGGGTGAAGGTGGGAAATGTAGAACTCTTGGCGACCTTCTGCCTCATCGTCGCTGTAACCAATTTGCTTTTTAAACTCTGGAGATTGATACACCTCGTTGGTTTGCAGATTCCACTCCCAAAAGCCTATACCATATGCCTTATTCGACTCAAAAAGTTGAACTTGAGCCTTTTCAATTTGCAGCTGGGATTCTAGCCGTGCACGTTCCGACTCCTTACAAACTTTAATTTGCTGTTCCAGTTCCAGGTTTTGCTTGAGTATTTGTGCCCTACTTTTACGAAAAAGGCGTTCTATGAACAGGCAAACAACAACGAGCACAAGAAGAATCAAACCAAAAAACCATCCACTTCGGATTGCCGCACGACTCAGCAAGGCCTGCTGTTTATCAGCTTCCTGTTCGTTCAGCCTGATAAATGAAAGAAGTCCTTGGGAATAGATGTTTCGTAGCTGCGAGTATTCGCTGCCAGTCGTAATGGCCGAGGCATCCTGCAGCCTTCCACCGCGAACCAAGTCTAAAATGCGATGCTCGGCTACCTTGATGTGAGCACTTGCGCTGTCGAGGGTTACTAGTATTTCCCGCTGAGTAGCAAAAGTGTCAAGCGTCACCAACACGTGAAGCGCGCTATCAACTTTTCTCTCAAATTCATGGTGTCGATTTTCCCACTGGATATTACCTGTATTTACCGCAAGCAACGTAGAATTGCTGCGCATCTCATCAAAAAGGCGAATGTGATCGATAGTGCACCTAATTGCTTGTGAATGCTTGGAGTTTTTGCTTGCACCTTCCATTACGCTATAGGTGTGAATGCCAACCCATACCAGCACAACTGCCAAAGAAACCAGCGCTAGAAACAAAAAGATACTAGCGTTTTTCAAATTGTTGCTCATGGATTGACTCATAGCACAAACTCTTTATGATTAGCTTATCTACATGCGCTCTAACTCCTTAAAACACTCACCTACAACTGAATTGACAGAATTATTAATCACCTGTTCATAACCAACATGCAACTCCTTTCTACAACGTGCTGTTGGCACTATCGAACTCCACTGTATTTGCCCCAACTTGTTGACTCCACCACTTAATACCACCTATTGGAATAGCATTCTATACGCGCACAAATTCAACACATATTATAAAACAAGCTACCCCTATCCCAAAGGTAACCCGTTTTTATCAAACAAAATGCAAACACAGGCAATCCTCCCCTGAAATTTTATTTCAAGGGTAGTGCTTCAAAATTAAAAATGGTAAAGATGATTGGGGAGTAATTGCTACTTCACCAGTCCCCATGGAAAATCGGGCCGGGGAAAGTAGAGCGTACCCGAGGAGGTGTGAGCAAGGTCGAGGTTTAGTCTAATTGGTGCTTGCTCACCAAGATGGGGCTCAATAACGTGCAGTAGGTAAACATCGGGGGTAACACCATCGACCTCAACTTTAAGATCGTAAAGGCAAAGGCACGAGGAGTTTCCATTATACTCGCGCTCCTCCACCATAATGCTGTTGCCACTATTGGTAACGTGACAGCGAATTGAATCGGGTGCACAGCTGAAGCAGGCGTTCTTGTGAGTTATGGTTAGCTTTTGCAGAGCAGCGTTGTAGGAGTAGGAAATAATGGCGCTGTAGCCAATGCTATCGGTAGAGGCACCGCTTTTGCTAGAACCATTTTCGGATAGCTGTTCAAGCTTACCACTCACGGGAGATGTGCTATAGGTGCTTTCTTTTTGGCAGCTGGTAAACAAAGCTATCAGCAGTATGGGAAGTGCAAGAAGTCTCATAGCGTCAAAGTTTAGATTGGGTATTCTAAGCCGACCACTTAGCAATCAACATTAGAACGCAGGTTTACTATCAAAACATATACCAAAAGGATGAATTTATGACAAACTTTATGATAATATTTTGCAATAATCACGCTATCAGTATACTCACATGTTTAGAAGGTTATTGCTATATTGCGCCTTTATTCTAAACGGCGAAATTTTTTTGAATAAGCAATGATACTACCGGTTATAGCCTTTGGGCAAAGCATTTTACGCAAAGAGTGCAAGGATATTACGGAAAACAGCCGTGCTGTGCAGGAGTTGGTAACCAACATGTGGGAAACACTTTACCATGCGCATGGAATGGGACTTGCGGCACCCCAAGTTGGGGCGGAGCTACGCCTGTTTGTGGTGGATACCAAGCAGGTATACGATCCCGACGACAAGGAGATGGTAGACCTTTTCATCGGCGATGAGGGAATTATTGAAACCTTCATCAACCCGGAAATCGTGTGGCATTCCGAGGAAACCTGGAGCGACTATGAAGGCTGCCTCAGCATTCCCTCCCTCAGTGAGGCGGTAGAACGCCCCATCTCCATCACCATTCGCTACCTCAACCGCGATTTTGAACCGCAGGAGAGCACCTACAGCGGTGAGACTGCCCGTGTAATTCAGCACGAGTATGACCACCTAGACGGCATTCTCTATGTCGACAGAATTGCGCCAGTGAGGAAGAATATGATCCGCAGCAGGCTGAAGCGCATCTCGTTGGGCAAGGAGAAAACCAGCTATAAAATGAAGTTTTAAGGAGACTACCTTCCTTACGTGGAATGGCTGCCATAAATTTATTGGCACCAGAACAAACCCTGAAGCGCCAATACTGTTTCTATTAAAAAATGTATTGCCATGCAAACTATTTTAGGAGCAAACGGAGCCATTGGCACGGAACTAGCACGGGAACTTACCCACTACACCAGCAGCATACGGCTGGTGAGCAGAAATCCAAGAAGTGTAAACTCCACTGACCAGCTATTCCCTGCCGACCTTACGGATCGCGCTCAGGTGATGAAGGCCGTGGAGGGTTCCGAAGTTGTCTACATTACCATAGGGTTTGAATATAGCGCTAAGGTATGGCAGCAAAAGTGGCCCACCTTTATGCGGAATACCATTGACGCCTGCATTTCCCACAATGCCCGGCTAGTATTCTTCGACAATATCTACATGTACGACCGCAACCACCTGAGCAACATGACGGAGGAAACGCCCATACGCCCCACCAGCAAAAAGGGTGAGGTAAGAGCACAGATAGCCCAAATGATCCTGGACGAAGTTGCTGCCGGAAAACTTAACGCCCTCATTGCTCGCGCAGCCGACTTCTTCAGTCCAAAGAATAGCGTTCTGGTGGAGATGGTATACAAAAACCTAGCTATGGGTAAAAAGGCAAACCTTTTTGCCAACGCCAATAAACTGCACAACTACACCTACTCGGTAGATGCGGCAAAAGGCACGGCCATGCTCGGCAATACGCCCAGTGCCTTTGGAGAGGTATGGCATCTACCAACCAGCAGAGTCCACCTTACAGGCAAGCAGTGGGTAGAGCTAATAGCAAAAGAGATGAAGGTGGAGCCGCGGTACAGCGTCCTCCCCAAATGGATGATGAGTCTTGCAGGACTCTTTGTACCCGTTATTGGTGAGTTTAAGGAGATGGTTTACCAGTACGACCGCGACTACCTCTTCAACAGCGAAAAGTTTGAGCAGCAGTTTGGCTACCATCCTGCCACCCCCGAGGAGATGGTTCAGCAGTTAGTGGCAAAAGAAGGAATTTGGTCCAGTTTGCAATACTAGTCCCGTTCACCAGATTTAGAGCTGCTCAATGTGGCTTTTGGGTTATTGCTTTGCCCACTTCTCGCAAGAGGGTGGAGCCATACAAATCAGTGGCCACCACGCGTCCATTGCGGTCGAGCAGCAGGTTGTGGGGAACAGAGGTGAGCATGTAGCGGCGCGCCACTGGGCCGTCCCACGCCTTTAGGTCGCAAAGGTTTGTCCAGGGAAGGCTATCACTCCTAATGGCTCGTATCCATCCCTCCCGATTGTCGTCGATGGAAACGCCAAGCACCTCAAAACCTTGAGGATGAAAACGTCGATAACACTGCAGCAAATTGGGATTCTCCATGCGACATGGTCCGCACCACGATGCCCAAAAGTCGAGAAGCACCACATTTCCTCTAAACAATGAAAGTGAAACAGGCTGTCCGCTGCTGTCGGGCAGCGTAAAGTCCGGAGCCTCTCCCCCAACCTCTACCAAGCGCATGTCGGCAATTAACTTTCGCAATGCCACCACATACACTGAGGAACGAATAGATGAGCGCAGCTCGCTCGTCAACTCCTCCAACTTGGCCGACGACAAACCTCGAGATCGCTCGGTAAGTAAAATATAGGCTGCAACCGCACTGCTACGGTTGGCGACAACAAAACTATCTACCGACTCAGGGTAACGCTTGCGCAGCAACCCCATCTCCGTATTTATATTGGCTTCCTGCGAATTATTGTTTTCGCGAATGGCTACCGTGAGCTGCTGCTGAAGCAAATGGTAACGGTTGGCAAAGCGTTCCCTAATGGCAACAAACTTAGCATACACCTTATTGCTCTTCGAACCTGACACAATGGCCTGCGAAAGGCTGTCGAATTGGGCATGGATGGTGATATCTCCGCTTTCCACAAAAAGTGGTAACGTGCGATATCTAGAGTAAATATTGAGCGAGTAGAACTCTGGCATCTCCACTCTCCCTGCAAAGTGGAACTGTCCACCCACCATTTTTGTACTGTCAACAGGTATCATGCTGCTGCCATCAAAGCGGTTGAGCACCACCATGCCAGTATCGATACCCGTAACCGTCCCATTTAGGGCGTAATGGTCGCTATGGCTGCAAGCCGCCAAGGCCATCGCCATCAGAGTTGCAAGGATGTTTCGGTTCATTGTAGTAGGTTTAGTTTACTTGTTACCCAACGCCGCATAAGTTACAATATTCCCGTAGGATTGAAATCCAAGTCTTTCATAAACTGGCGCTCCTGCAGGCGAGGCATGCAGCATGCAAAGATACGCTTCTCTCTCTCGGCACTCCGCCATCAACCGTTGAGTAATAGTACCCGCCAACCCACGACCCCGGTATTCTGGTAGCGTGCCAATCATGTGCAGACCAGCATGGCCACTGGAGTCGAAAAAGGCAAGGCCACAGCATGCCTCAGAACCATCAACCAATCCTAGAAGCATAACAACACTCCTTTGCCCAACCAGCGAACCTACCATCGTTGGCGCTACCCCATACCCAAAAGAGGTGGAGGCCACCATGGCAAAACGAGCCACATCCTCCTGCGTTTTCACCTGAATAAATTCAACACCAGATGGTTCTAAAAGTTGAGCATAGTTTAGCTGAATTGCCATCCCCTTCTGCGAAAATACCTGCACAAGGCCAGCATTCTCCAACAGAGGAATGGCAGCGTCGTATTCGGCTAGGGTAATACGGTCGGGCAACACGCCTGCTTGCATCTTCTCCGTTAGTATAGCAATGGAATAGGCCCCCATGTTTTGCCTCAGGCGAAATATCCGACGGGGCCAGTCGGACTGCAAAAGGTTGATAAAGCTATAGTCCTCCTCCACCTGCAGCGTTTTAGAACAACGGCCCACCAATTCCCAAAAGCAGAATAGATTTTCGGCAATGAGTAGGTCAGTAGATGATGGTGTAGAGGCAGGCATAGCAAACATCGTCAACCGATTAATCCACCTCATCAAACTCGGGAGGATACTCCACTTTTCCCGACACCCCTGCCAAGCCGCCGGCTACCAGCTCCATTGCCATAAACGCCTCGTCGGGAACAGTATACGGTGCACGAATATTCCAATGACTAGCCGGTTTAAAACCAAAACGAGGATAGAAATCAGGATGGCCAAGCACAATAACGGAGACGTGCCCTGCTGCCGTGGCGGCTTTTAGTCCAGTTCGAATAAGCGTGCTGCCGATGCCACAGTTTTGCATCTCCGGCACAACAGCCACAGGGGCCAACGCCAACGAGGGATGGCAGTGCGAACCATCCTTTATGGTAATGGGGAAGAACAGTATATGCCCTACAGGCTTCCCCTCTACCAAAGCTACGAGCGAAAGCCTCTTAAAAAACAGCGGATTCATGCGGAGCTTAACCACGAGCAGCCCCTCATCGGGCCGGTCGAAGGCCAAATCGTCCACCTCTCTAATAGATAAATAATCGGCAGCCGTCTCGGGGCGGATATCAACGTTCATGGCAGAAAAATAAGACGTTAACCAAACCGGTCGCGGCAAAACCAGCAAAAGGCAATGTAGAAAATTTTTGGATAAGGGCAAACGAAAAAAGGATTAGAAAAGGTGGTAATATGTAGCCCACAACTGCATGCCCACAGCAAAAGAATGTACGCCTGAAAATATAGAGCGATTAACTATTGGGAGCAACTCTTAAACTTTTTTCACATCTACACTTCCCAAACTTCAGCTGCCGTTCTCATACATCAGTAATTTTCAAGAGGAGCAACGGTTCCCACAATAATCCGCAACCGTGCCGACGGAGTATTTATGTCCGCGGGGGTTCTGTTGTGCTTGTTGATTGCGATCAGCCGAATAAACGACCAACTGTTGGTCAAAAATTTTACGATCAGAATGATGAACGACCAGTGGTTTGGCTTTCTGACTACGGTACTATTTATGAACAACCAGTGGTTAAACTCTCTGACTGCAGTATTTTTGATGAACGCCCTGTAGCTGGTCAAAATGTTTTCGATCAAATTGGCTAACGACTAGTCATTGGACTTTTTGACTACACTATTTTTGATGAACGACGAGTAGTTAGGTTCTCTGATTTCAAAATGCTGCATTCTACCCCATCGCATAAGGAAGACCGCGCCAATATTGAAGCGCCACGACACAAAGTGGCAGGGAATGCACCTAAAAGGCTACGATTCATATGTGTAAAAGCTAAGCAACGAATGGCCCAACAAGAGCCATTCGCTGCCTAAGAATTAGTGTGAGAATTACTTTATAAGCTTAAGCCCCTCCATTGCAGAGGCATCTCCTGGGTTGTAGAGCAAGGCCTTATTGAAAAGAATCTTTGCCTCCCGAGTCTTCCCCATCTTAAGGTTCGTCCAAGCCAGCATAAGCACGCTATCGTGGTCGAATGGGTAAAGGTTAACCACCTTCTCGAAGTATTGGTATGCCTGACCGTAATCCTTTTTCTCGTAGAAGATATACCCCATTCGGTAAAGAACAAGGGTGTTGTTGGGATCAATGGAGAGTATTTTGTTGTAGGTCGACGTCACCAACTCCCAATTTCCCAAGGCCGATGCTGGCAGCACAACGCCCAGCTTAGGCTCAATGGCGTAAGGCATCAGCTCAATGGCCTTGTTGTAGTATCCCAACGATTCAGAAAACTGCCCTTGCAGGTATGTAAGCCAACCCAGCCGGAGGTTAATTTCATAGGATGATGCATCGTAGTATGCCTTCAGTGCCGAAGCGGCCTCGGAATACTTCCCCTGCTTTTCTTTGGCGTAGCTATCGCCAAACGCAGCAATTAACTTCGAATTGTCCTGCGCGCTCGACACCAGTGCCGAAAGGACTAACGCGGCTAATACTAAATATTTTTTCATGATTACCTGATTTTATAAGTTAACTTAAATGAACATCCAAATGCATTAACAGCCTGTCTGTCGGTTTTAGAGTAGGTGTCAAAATTCCACAAGTAGAGATTGTTTTCGCTGTAGTATGGCGATAGGTTAACGCTAACATGCTTCCCCAGCAAAACAATGAGGTTGCTGTAGGCCGTTGTGGTCGGCACCTGGAATGAGTTGTTCATGGCCAGCCCCTGATTGCGGGCATAGAGAAATGCGTCGCCACCAACAACGCCAAGCTCCAGCCACAGGAATTTGAAAACTTTAAAACCAACTTCCTGATTTACCTGATACGAATTCCCCCAGTGCTTATCGGTTTGATACATTCCTCCAGAGGTGAGGTAGAAGTTGAGATTCCCGAATGGCAAATAGGTTAAATACCCTTCGCCTCTTGTTTGACTTGAGCCACTAAAGTTGCTAAAGGAGACATTTGCACCGCCTCTCACCTTCCAACCGCTTTTCGAAAGGCCAACGCCTCCGATGTACTCCGTCTTAGTTTGCTTCGACGACCTACCATTCCCTTGTTGCGAAACAGAACGTCCATCGGAGTATAGCGCAAGATGGCCAAATCCAGAAATTGCCCAGCCGGGGAAGATATACTCGGTGAGCTTAGCATACACCTGATTTTGCGCAAAGTCAAGGTTTCGCCCAGCGGGACTTTGGCTAGTGTACACCGTTCCGCTCTTCTGATAGCGAGAGTACACAAAGTCGGCCTTGAGACGGCTCGAAAAATAGCTTGCCAACCCAGCACTAAAGCCCAATCCATCCTTTACATCCTCATAGTATTGATTACTCACAATGCTGGGAATGTAGCTTGTTCCATTGTAAGCGGTGATGGAACCACCAGCAAACAAATCAACTATACCGGGTTTGGCTATCGATTGTAAAGTGCTGTTTCTTTTATCCCACGGGATCGACTCAAGGTAGAGGTTGGCGTCGGCATCTCTTCCGGAGAAGAGGTAGCTGTAGTATATGTACTCCTGTGAAATGGTATCCATCAGGCTCAAATCGAGAGCTCGTTTAAAATGCCTCACCGCACTGGGATAGCGCTGGTTATTATAAGCCAAAATTCCCAACCGCATCCGTAGATAGTAGTAGTCGATTCCCTTGGCGAGCAACTTATTTCCCACCTTCTTAAGATTCTTATAATCCCCTCTCATGTAGCAATCGTACGACTGCTTATCGAGCGATACAAAATCGTCCTGAGCAAATACGGCCACTGAAAGCGTCAGCAGCAAAGCTGTTGTTGTTAAGTATTTTCGCATACGGCTTCAATTTTTTTTGCCTGATCGGCAAGTGTCAAACGGCTGTTCTTGTCCACCTCTAGCACGAACCACCTTGTCCAAATTAGTCGATTAAACGAGTAGCCGGAAAGCAGAGAATTATAGGTAAAGCTATCCACGTCAAACTCCGACCCATTTCTTTCCACGCTAACCTCAAAGTGTGTTTTCAGGTAGAGGTAGAATGGCGCAGTGAAGTCGTGCAAGAAAAGTCGAACGCCTCCAAATGTTCTATTCACCGGCAATGAGTCAGTTGAAACATACCCATCCACTTGCACAAGTGGTATTCTAAATGCAGCCTGGTAAAATGAGAATAGCAACGATCTTCTATCTCCTTCAAAATGGGTAAAGTAGAAGTAAACGCCATCATTCTGGAAGTAAGCTTTGGCCTTTGAAGAATTACATTGTATGTAGGACTTGTTGTAAGGATTGGTTAGCACCTCCCAGGTAACATGGTCCACCCCTTTCGCACCCTTAACACTCCACGTCATCACCTTTCCGGGCATCAGGTTGAAGGCCTTTTTCAGCAAGGCATCCTCCTCTATTGACCTTACTCTTTGTTCATTGGCTGGATAGCTGTATGTCTTAATTTTATTGCCATCCTCTAAATAGGCAAAAAGAGGATACTTGATAGTTTTTGAGCCAATATAGGGCGTTGCCTGCAGCTGAAAATGGAGGTGAGGAAATGGGGAGCGTCCAGAATTTCCAACCCGTCCAATCTCCTGTCCATAGTGAAGATTATCGCCCACCTTAACAGAAATAGAGCCCCGTTGAAGGTGGCTTAGCTTGGAGTACAGCCCCTCAGCGTGCTTAATCACAACCGTATTCCCCCAGTTTCTAACGGTATTAACCTCTCCAATAACATTATCGGCAATGCCATCCTCCACTACAACTACCTGTCCATCAGCCGGAGCAATTAACTTTTGTCCGAAGCAGTAGTAGTCCGTTAAGTCGTTACCCTCATTCCTATACTGGACCAAATCGCTGTTAACAATTATAAAATCCCATGCATTGGCCCATTCACCTTGGTGCGTATATTCACCGTTGTGCCCCTGATTTACATACCACTCACCAAAGAAAGGCAGCCTAACAGGTACCCACCCATAGTTTGGAAACCGTTTGGAAAAGCTTTGGTATGAGTATAGATTCTTCTCTGGAGTACCCTCCTGAATTGGAACCTCTACAAACCGGCCATAAGCTGTTCTAAACCTAAAGGAGTAGATAAATGTAAGTAGCACCAGGTTAAATGGCAGCGAAACCAAGGCAAGTTTCAAAGGGGAAAGCATTCCATACAACCCTGCCGTAGCAAGGGCTATAATAGGCGTAATAGCAAAAGCCCAAAAGAACGATTGCCTCGAAGGGACGTAGAAATAGCCACCAATGGCAATGGCTCCTAGAATAAAGTTAAACCCAATAAAGCTGTAACCCAGCTGGGTCATGTCCATATCAAAGAAGGAGTAGGCAAAATAGGCAACGGTATAGCCCAGCAAGGAGAGAACAAAGGCAATCCTGGAGTAGAACAGCAATGCAACCGCCACCACAAGGCCAGCAATAACATTAAATTGGAAAAATATTGCTCCCAATGAAAGAAAGTAGCTGTTCAAAAAGCCAGACGAAATATTATCGATCCACCACTGATGGATTACAATAAAGGGATTACCACCAATGCTAAACAGCCTGTTAAGAACATAAACTCCGCTCTGGTTGGTCTCTACACCTTTAGCCATCCATCCAGCACTAAGCACAAGCCAAATGCTAAATACAAATGGAATTGAAAGGTATGGTAGGTAGTATTTCCCTAAAATTCCTTGAAATGCAATGGTGATAAGCAATGTTAAAAATCCAGCGAAGATGGCCATTACAAAGATTACCAAGGTCAACTCATAGTGGTAGCCCAATCCCAATCCAACCAAGAGGCTATTGAAGCCATAGAGCCCCTTAATAATTGTCTGCTTGTCAAACTTTAGCAGCGATGCAGCAGTATTTGCCGTCATCACCGAAAGCAATCCGCACAAACCGGCAGTAACATCGAGAAAGGAGACCGCAAACAGAGGAATGGCAAACCAGTAATTCTCTGAAAAGAATATTTGGGAGTAGCTTCGCGCTGCTCCCTGAATTGAGGTAAGTATTAAACCATTCTTCAACATAGCGTGGCATGTAAAATAATTTTTAACGAAGAGCCGTAAAGTTTGCGCTGAGGCACAGCAAGGCTTGACTTTACCATCAAATTATTCCGGTTTCGCCAAATGGGCCGGGATAGCCTCATTTCCCGTTAGATTTTCAAGCGTTTCTGCCTTACGGATTACATGAACCTCCCTATTCTGGTCAATCAGCACAACATTGGGTCGAGTTGTAATGAATTGCATCCATTGGGTATTGTTGTAGGCACCGGTTCGAGAAATTACAAACCTATCTCCCCGTTTCAACGAGGGAAACATCATAGAAGGCCTTAGCACATCTATGTTCATACAAAGTGGCCCGTAGATGGTTGTTTCCTCAACCACCCCTGAGTGACTTTTCAGGGGTTGAATTTTATGGTCATACCAAAAGGCTGTAAAGAGAAGGTTGACCCCGACATCCACAATCGTAGCCCGTCTACCATCCGAAAGCCGCTTATTGGCCTGCACGGTTCCGGCAATGTGTCCAGCATTATCGATAAGCGCACGGCCCGTTTCAAGAATTAGAGTAGGCAGCTTATCGGGTCTAATTTGGGAGTTGAGAATTGCGGATGAGATTGCCTCGGCATACTCATCAAACGATGGAGTTGTATCCTCACCTGAGAGGTAGGCCCCTCGCAACGTATTATTCGATGCAAATCCACCACCCATATCGATGTAGGAGATGTAATGGTCAAACTTTTGAGCAATGTTAAATGCCAAGTCAGCCAACTTAGTTGCCGCAATACGGTATGGTTCAGCGGTCATCATGTAGGTGCCAATATGAGTGTGTAGCCCCATCAGCTTCAGCCGCGAGTTATTCATAATGCGATTGAGAGCATCCCAAGCCTCCCCATTTTCGTAGTTTAATCCAAACCTATCCCATTTGGGATAGATACCAACATCCATATTGACCCGAATGGCTACGCGAGCTTCGAGACTCTTACGCTGGCAAACATCGGACAGCATGAAGAGCTCATCCATATTGTCGATGTGAATAAATGAGCCATTCCTTATGGCCTTCTCCAAGTCGGCAAAACTTTTTCCCGGTCCGTTAAAGATGATATTCTCCCCCTTCACGCCATTGCCTAATGCCTTATCGTACTCAAAACCGGAGACAACCTCAGCCCACGAACCCTCCTGGTGAAAGATCCGACAGATTGAATCTAGGTAGTTTGTCTTGTAGCTCCAGGCAAGCTGAACCTTAGGATACCTTAAGGTAAATGCTCGTTTGATTTCCTCAACAGTTTTCCTTATTGTTCGCTCCGAAAAGATATAAAGCGGAGATCCATACTTATCCAAAAGGTCATCCACCATTACGCCATCAATAAGTGGCATAGGGGCAATTACTGTTCCAGCGCCATGCTTGGATGGCATACCCGGAGTTAGGCGGGTTATTGTTGGTCGCTCAAATGGTAACTTTATCATAGCGCTAATTTTTTATTGTTCAACATCTTAATATACTTCTACAGTTCCCCATTAATGGTTAGCGAAGAGTAGCGATCTAAATCGACAATCATGTCGTAGGAGTATCTCACAAACATTTTCCCCACATCGTAACGGCTAAATGGCTTTACCTCCATCCCCAACGCCAGTTTAAGCAAAGCCTCAGGAATATTCTGACCTGCTCCAACCGCTAGGTATACCCACGCCGGAATTCGGGGGTTTATTTCAAGGAGGTAGAGCTTATTGTCCGATGTTCGAATCAGTTCCAGTTCCAAGCCCCCTCTCCACTTCGTTTGAGAAAGTATGTGCTTTGCCAAGTTGAGCATTTTGGGTTCATCGATGGTGATTCCCCCCCAAGCTTTACCCTTATCGGTAATGTATTGTTTACGCATGGGCACAGCGGCCACCAAATTGCCCTTACCATCACCAAGGGCAATAACATTTACCTCAGTGCCCTTTATGAACTCCTGAACAATAACAGGAAATCCCCACTTTGCCGACATCTTTGAAAAATACGCATCAGCCTGCTCCTCCGAATAGGCGGCATAAGCATCGTAGTATTTTCCTTTTATCATCACTGGAAACTCCATCGACTTCAGCGCATTACGCAAGTCTTGGAGACTAAATACCTCGGTGCCTTCGGGAACATCCACGCCATATTTTCTTCCAAAAGCAGGTAGATTTGATTTGTGCCGCTCCTCGAACTGCGACAAAGTTGGAAGGTAGGTTCTAATGCCCACGTTAGCCAGCTGCTGCTCCAACTTTATAAACGAAAAAAGTTCGGCATCGAAATTTGGAATGATAACATCGATCCTCTCTTTGGCATGTATTTCCAGCAACCTTTTCAGGAGAGCATCCTTTCCTTCCGATGGATATGGAATCATGTAGGTTTTATCGACCAATTCACTCATATAAATTCCTGGCTCAAGATGCTCATATGCCAGCCCTACAATCCTAACTTCAAACTCCTTCGACTCTCGGATTCCACGAATTACGGGGATTCCAGGTCCAGGACTATCGATGTTGTTTAGTCCCGTTACGGCAACCGTTACCTCCATCCGGCTCATTGCTATTCCTCCAATAGATTGTTAGCTTTAAGATCACTCACAAAGTCAGCCAAATAACGTTCCAACGTTACATCATCAACGTCGTATTTCTCCTTCATGAAATTGGTAATTTGCTCAAGGCTTTTCCCTTCCTTAATGAGCGTAAGCACCACCTTACCTGTTTCATTCAAGGTGAATGAATCTCCAGTTGCCGGATTGAAAACAAATCCGTTGTCGCTCAATGCAATGTTTCCTTTCACTATCATAGCCGTAGTATTAAAATCTCATTTAGTAAATCACCCTTTGCATCTTATACAATCCATCTCAAAAACACCCTACTATGCAAATCAAAAACATTAATTTACAACAAATTACCACACAAGCCAAAAAAGGAAGATTATGATTGAAAAGTTGAAACACATCATAAAACAGGATGCACCTATAAAGAGAAAAGAGAGTGGCCTTTCGGAATAGCGACAAAAAATAGGTGAGGAAATAGCATTCACAACCCAAATAAAAAAAGGCTGATCTCTCAATCAGCCCCCAAACTTCCCTTTAACCGGACATTTCCTACTGTGAGTTGTTAAACGCCCTTTTTTCACAATCAAATTTACATTACAAGTTGCACAATGCCCTCCTCATGGAATTAAGAGCAGGGCAAAATTTTGCGTTGGAAAAAACAACTATTGTTGTGGCCTCACCCCCAGCTGGCTCATTACCTGCCTTATTTGCTCATTACATTCTCTAAAGCGAGCCATGTACCCCATATCGTCGTTATTCTCAAGCGACTTAGCAAGATAATCATAACTCTTCATCCGTAGGCTGCAATACTTTATGATAAGCAGGTTACGAGAATGAGCTTCGGCGGGAAGGTCAAGCCTGTCCGCCTCCTGTACCAACCGAATACTCTGTTTCCAAAGATAGATGCCGCTATCCCGCAACGCAGTAATTAGCAATTGGCGGTTAACATCCTCTGGCATTTTATAGACTTGCAACGCCCTCTCCTCTAGTAGCGCAAACTCCTTCATCTTCGCCTCATACTTAGCGCCATCGTTAGGAATGGCACGCATCACCAAGACGGTTGCCAGCAATACAGCCAGCATAAGTCCTGCAATGGTTGCATAGGTTAAGCGCACATTCCCCTCTCCTCGGAGACTAGGGAAATAAGCATAGCCAATTGCTAGGCCACTTATCAACCCACCAATATGGGCAGCGTTGTCAATTCCTCCCTTCATCCCGTTGAGCAGGTTGTAGCCCACAAAGACCACAATGCTAGTAAGCAGCGCCCTTCTGGCCGATGGCTCAATGAGGTTGGTAGTTAGCATGGCTAGAAAAAGACCATACATGCCAAAAATGGCCCCTGATGCACCTGCACTAACCGTAAGCGGATGCCACATTAAGCTAGCAACGCTCGCTGCTATGCCTGTAAGAATGTAAGCAGAAGCAAACCTTACACGTCCTAAATGTGGCTCCAGTAGTAGCCCAATGTATAGTAGAGCATACATATTCAGCAACAGGTGGAAGACACCAATATGAAGGAAGCAATTGGTAATGAGTCGCCACCATTGCCCGTCCAGCGTTAACGCTCGGAGGTTGGCCCCCCAATGAAGAAGGCTATCGATGGTAGGTTGAAAAAAGTTCACCCCTGAAATAACCATCAATATAAATACTACAATGTTGATATCGATGATAATTGGAGTGATGAAAAAATCTTTGGATGGCACAAATACCGAAAGAAATCCGCCCATTTTGTCCCACTTTGCTACAGGTTTTTGGCGAACCTCCACGTTACTGGCTACTTCCAAGTTTTGACTCAACTCAGCCACTCTAACGGCAATGTATTCTGGGCTAAGAGATTGCTTAAGATTGTTAAACACACTAACGAAGCGGCGCACATTTCTGCGGTTTTTACCATAATCTAGCAACTGTAAAGTGGTGCAGCTGCTTCGAATCTCCACTTGGTTCTCATTAACGGTTATCTTTACAACTTCGCCGAAAGAGCTGAGGGAAAAGCTGGTATAGGCCACAAAAGAGGAGTGCTCAATGGCACCAATATCCCAGCCAATTGAACGTGCTGCGTCGAGTGCTACTACCAAAAATTGGGCTGGGGTAAGTTCAGTCAGCGACACCTGCTGAACAAACTTTGGAGGGAAACCGATGGACATAGTGTTTGCTGGTTTGGGGAACAACAAAATTGAAATGCGCTAAACGAAGATAGAAAAAAATGTGGATCAACAGCAACCAGCCTGAATGGTTGAATGGCAAATAAACTCTATGTTAGGCTCATCCATACTGATAAAGTTCATTTTCTAAACCGTAAAAAATGGCTACCTTGCTAGCATTAATAAAACCAAATTAACAGCGCAACCATGTCACCTATTCTTATTGCAGGAACTATAATTGTAAATATTGCCCTTTTGGCATATACCATAGCCATTGTTGCAGAACAACGCAAACACCGCATCTCTAACTTTGTGCTCACATTTCTTACAGCGGGGGTTCTATTAGACATTACCGCCACTATTTGCATGATTGCAGGTTCCTCGCACTCAGCCATCACGCTCCACGGCTTGCTGGGTTACTCTGCACTACTTGCCATGCTTATTGATTGTTTGCTGCTGTGGAGACATCGGCAGACACAGGGAGTAGAAGCGCAGGTTGCCCATACACTCCACCTATTTTCACGGTATGCCTACATTTGGTGGATCGCGGCCTACATCACAGGAGCTGTGCTCGTTGCTGTAAGGCATATGGCATAAGCTGATACCAAAAAGAGATTGACGTCACAAACAGTTACCCCTAATTAGGTAATTTTGGGTATTTCAATCCCTTGGCCTATCCGTTAGCAGTGGTTAACTACCACTTGTTTAGTCGGCTGGTGAATATCTTTCTGCGCATCCACAAAATGGACAGAATGGACTTTTAATCTCCCACAAATTAACAAAACGGCCAACATTTATTAACAAATTTCCACATGTCAATTGCTGGTAATGGCGTATATTTAAATGTCAAATACCAAACCAGCAATGATTAATTATTCTATTATCGACGGTTCCCATATAGCCTACGCTACGTATAGCGGGGACATCCCCCTACATGAGGTGGAAGAGTTCTATATGGATTTAATTCAACGGTCAGACTTGCCAAAAAATCTCAGAATTTTACAGGATGAAAGGGAGGCAAGATTTCTTGACACCGAAAAAACCATCGACCACATCGTCCTGCTCCTACCAAAACTCGTTGAGCGCTTTACCACCTTGCGCATAGCCATTTGGCAGGTAAAGCCATTAGAGACGGCATACAGCAAGCTGTTTATAGGGCAAATAAAGACCAAAAATGTGGCCGTAACCGTTTTTTACACAAAAGAGGCGGCGCTTAGCTGGCTATAGCACTAAACTCTTTTCTACACGAATACTCTACTTCCGCAGGGCATTAAGTTGTTATGTGCCCAATAAATCAAAATCTAGTCTCACACACGGGACGTTCATGCCCCCCATCCTCATTATCCATAACTTTTCTTTTCCACACGGATGCTTCTATTAGGAGCAAAAAAAGAACCCGTGACAAGCACGGGTTCTCGACTAGGCAGCAATTTACGAGGATTACAACTTCACAAACTGCTTCTTAATTGGTTCTTTCTCCTCATCAATGGAGATAATGTAAACACCCTTAGCAAGGTCGCTCACATCAACATCGGCTTGACGATCAGTTACAGGCATAACCTTAACCATTGCACCACGCATATCGTAAATGCGCAACATTACTTCACCATCGATGCCGTTTAGATCAACAGTTACGTGATCAATGGCAGGGTTGGGGTAAACAGTGAAGGAACTAGGAGCCTCGTTACCAAGCATGGTAGCAAATGGGTTGTTAAACACAGGTGCACCAGAACTTTGAGAAATATTTACTGTATAGTCCTCAACTTCACCATACGAGAAGGTTTCGCAAGCAGTAGGTGCTGCGTTATACTTCATGGTTACACGCATACGGGTATTTCCAAGCAGTGCTGTAGAAGGAATGGTTACATTATAGGTAAGCGTTCCACTACTTGAAGACGAGCCTGAAGCAACCTTTTCAGCAGTATCAAAAGTACCGTTTTGGTTGAAGTCAATCCATACAGCCCAGTATTCGGTGTAGGATGAACTGCTAAATCCAGCACTGAGATAAATTGGCACCGTTGAATTGAGGGATACGCTGCCTACCATGCTGGTAGCATCCTTATATCCACCATCGGCGGTAGAGGTTCTGTTAATACCTGCAAACTGAACTAGGTCAATCCACTCGTAGTTAACATTGTTACCCTTCGATGCGCAGTAGGTTACGCTACCAGCTAAGGTAGTAAAGCTCTGCTGTGTGCCGTAGGATGTTCCATTGGTGTTGATTGCATAAGCTCTAACATAGTATGTAGTGCTGGCAGCCAAACCGGACAGATTTGCCGTAAACGTACCCGTTCCCGAACCGCTGGTTACCTTGGAATTGGAAGTTGTTGGATTCTGCGATGTGCTGTAGCAAACACCTCTTTCGGTTACCGTTGCACCACCATCGGCAGTTACGTTACCACCAGCAGTTGCTGTACTTGAGGTAATGCTAGAAACAGTTGAAGTAGAAACAGTAGGTGTGGTAGAACCCGTTCCTGCACTAATGTATACATTATCAATATACCAGTAGTCAAACTGATAAAGGTTACCATCAATTACAAAGGCAATGTAGGTAGTAGCCGAGTTCAGGTTATGGGTAATGGTGGTGTTAACTGTTGCTGGGCCAACGTTGGAGTTGGAAGCAGTAGCCAGCGACCATGTTTCGTTGGTCCAAGTCACCTTATCAGTAGAAGTCTGAATCCGAAGGGTTGCACCTGAGCCATAGTCATCGAGCATATGCTTAAAACTCAACGCCAGCTGCGAAGCACCAACGGTGTTAATTGCAGGAGTGATTACACGGGTTGTGCCAGGGTTAAGGTTCTGGTAAGAACACTTCAACTCATAAGCAGCACCTCCGGCATTAGCAGTATTTGAAAGACTCCACCGTTCAGTGATACCAGTTCCAACATTTTGTGTTGTCCAACCAGTAGGCAGCGAAGAGGTGGCGAAGTTTTCTGTAACCGGCAATGTAAGCGACGTTGGGTTAGCAGAAGTAGTAAAAGTCATATTGCTTCCATAGGTTGTTCCTACAGAGTTAACAGCCTTTACCCTAAAATTATAGGTGGTGTTGGCCGCAAGACCGGTAAGCGCAGCCGAAACGCTAGTTGCGGTAGAACCAGTAACCGATGAAGGTGTTCCAGTTGCTGTACTACCGTAACTGGTGGTGGTTCCATACTCAAAGGTAACGGTAGTGGTTGCATTGTTAGCATTTACCGTTGCATTTAAAGTTGCCACTGTGGTAGAAATACCAGAAGCAGCCACAGTTGTTGCAGATGGTGCAGTAGGAGTAGCAGATCCACCCATAAAGCTAAAAGTAATGGTCTTAGTGGTGGTGTTCTCTGCAATACTGGTAATTGGTTTGGCTGTATTTGCACCTGCCCACGACTTCATGTTGGGAGTAGTGGCATCGGTAAACGATGTCTTACTGCTGGTTCCAGGGAAAGGACAACCACCACCATTAATGGTTCCGTAGGTGGACGCCGTTGTGCCCGGATTGGTTGTGGCGCTAGCGCATACCGGATACATCTTTTGCGGGTAGGTAGCGTTGATGTTGTTGCTTGTGGAAGCCGTGGCAATGCCGCTATGCACGTGGTAAATCATAAGGCCATGGCCAGGAATGTTGGCGTCAAATCCAACCTTCTGACGGTTCTCCATAATCCAGTATTCACCAGTAGTGGTGGAGTTAATCTGGTAGAAGCTCTTGTTATCCTCTGCATTGGTAACCGTTACATTAGCAGCCGAGGAAAGTACGGTAGCAGTAGCCCAACCATATACCTTCACCTTGGTGTAGGCGTTGTGGTGAGCGGGTGTAATACCGTTGTTGTTCCACGAACCTGCAGCCATAAGATCCCAGTAGCCAGTTCCGTCAAACTGTCCACCAGTGCTGTAGTCGGTATCGTAATAGTCAGGGGCACCTAGCACGTGTCCAAACTCGTGGCAAATTACCCCAATGGGGCAAATGTTAGTTCCAGAATTCCCGCTTAGCTCGGCAGAGCAGGAGTACTTGCTAATGGTTTTGCCATCTTTGGTAACGGGGGTAATGCTCCAAGCATGAGCCCAGATTGCATCGGCCGAAGCACCTGCCTCTTCGCCATACCCAGCATAGATAACGTATACACCATCCACGGTGCCATCGTTATCGTTATCAAAATCGGCAAAGTTAACAGTGGCATCGGCTGCGTTTACTGCCTCCGTAACCAAGGCACGAGGGTTAACATCGTTGCCATAAGCGTCATTTGCTCCGTAGTAGCTCATGTTATTCGCTGCGGTGAAAGGACCTGCAACAGTAACCGTAAGGTTAAACTGACCCCAGGAGTTTTCTGTGTAAAAATCCTTTACAGAGCCGGTAGCGCCGTTGGCGGAGTAGCCAACCTGGTTGAACAGGTTGTTCATGTCGGATTGGGTTTTGGTAAACGCCTTATCCTTATACCCCATTAGAATACATACAAGCTTACGCGAGCCAGTTGTTGGGAATGTGCGCTGGGCATTCTCCCTATCCCGCATTTGCCGTATGGAGCGAATCATGTCCAGCTGGCTACGGCTAAAGGACAAACCCTTAGGGGTGTTGGAGAGCAGCTGAGCTTCAGCAGCGGTTCTGCGCGAGGCCTCGCTTACCTTCACGCCAGAAGGAACAATATCACCCTTTGAATCTAATACGGCATACTCATATACGCCTTTAGCGTTGTAAAGAAGAGTATAGCCATCGAGCGTTTGCGCCCACTTGGCAAATTCATCTCCTTTTAGAATAACGGTAACCGAGGTGCCATCTGGCTGAGTTACTTTTACTGGATTGGGGTAGGCTGGCGAAGCAGCAACTTGATTTCCCAAGATGCCTACAAAGAAGAGGCATACAAGGACAAGTAAAGTTTTCTTCATAAACTTTAAGTGTAGGTTAGTAATTAGGTTTTTGGAAATAGGAAATTATTGGAATCACACTTCCGGAGAAGTTTCTTTAACAGGCAATTTGCGCATAAATAAAGTAATTAGGGTTAGGGACCACTTTTACTAAAAACACAAGGGCAATATATGACGTTTTTCGACACGATCATCCGTTCATCAAAAAAAACTATGGTGTTTATCAATTTTTTTTGAAAAATATCAACAAAATTGAGCCATTGAAACACAAAAAAAAGGCTCACAGCCATAGCTGTGAGCCTTCGTATGAATAAAGGGCCAAAAGGCTACTTATCTTTCTCTTCCTCAATAATATACTTCTTTGCACCAGGGGTGGCATAAATCTTATATGCTCCAGTCGAATCAGAATAGATAAAAATTGCATCAAGCCCCTTCACCTTTTCAATTATTTTTTTTGCTGGCTCTAACCCAACCACCATAAATGCGGTAGCATAGGCATCGGCGGTGCCGCAATCATCGGCAAAAACCGAAACGCTAAGCACTGTATGCTGAACGGGAAAGCCCGATTTTGGATCAATCTCGTGGGCATACTTAACACCATTCTCCACATAGAACTTTCTGTAATTGCCCGATGTTGCCACCGCTTTTCCGGAAAGGCCAACCAAAATTTGGAGGTCATCTCCTGGAAGTGCATTGTCCACAGGCTTGTCGATACCAATAACCCAAGGCACCCCTTTGTGATTAACCCCTTTGGCATACACCTCCCCACCAATCTCAATCATATAGTTCTGTATACCCTTGCTCTCCAAAAATTTGGCAACCACATCTACGGAATAGCCCTGCGCGTCTGCATCCACATCGATAAACATGCGCGGATCGGCCTTTATCACCTTGCCATTCTCTATCCTTACCTTATCCATGCCAACCAGCCGCTTTAGGCTATCTACCTTAGCGCTATCGAGCTTGATTCTCTTTTTAAAGCCAAATCCCCAAGCCTCGGTAAGCGGACCAATAGTAATATCGAAAGCACCATTAGTATTCTCCCACACCTTGCGAGAAAGGTTAAACACCCCTGTAAAAAATTTGTCGACGCGAACGGTGGTATCGTTGTTGTTTATCCTTGTAATAATAGACTTAGGGTTATAGGTTGAGCAGGAGGTATCAAACTCCGCCAGCAGACTATCAATTTGTGGCTGCAGGTTCCGGTTAGCCGCGTCGGCATAGGACATGGAATACGTTGTTCCTTGCGCAAATCCCTGAATGGAGACATAGTGCCTTGGACGGGAGCAAGCAAGAGCCGCGCCTCCAAGCAGAACGAGCAATAAATACCTCTTCATATCAAATACAAATTAATTGGTCATAGAACGGATAAGTTGGAAATGCGAACATTTTCCGGCTGCTAATTTAATCACGATTACAGTTAACCCATTGTTTAGTTCAAATTAATCTACAAAAAAGCCGGGCGAAATGCCCGGCCATTTGCTATCCGCCAAAGTCATCATAGGCAACCATTTCTTCCGGCACGCCAAGATTATAGAGCATTTTTTGCACTGCATCGTTCATCATAGGTGGGCCACAGAGGTAGTACTCAACATCCTCGGGAGCATCATGCTTCGAAAGGTAGTTGTCGTAAATTACCTGATGGATAAAACCTGTTTTACCAGTCCAGTTATCCTCCTTCTTAGGCTCAGAAAGGGCTATATTGAAGGTGAAATTCGGGAATGCCTTTTCAATGGCTCTGAATTCATCCTCATAAAAAATCTCTCTCTTGGACCTAGCACCATACCAGAAGGTGGTCTTGCGTCCAGTTTGTGCCGTTTTGAAAAGGTGGAAAATATGCGACCGCATTGGGGCCATACCGGCACCACCGCCAATAAACATCATCTCGTTCTCGGTATCCTTGATGAAGAATTCGCCATAAGGGCCCGAAAGGGTTACCTTGTCGCCAGGTTTACGCGAGAAGATATAGGAGGAACAGATGCCAGGATTAACATTCATAAATGTTCCCTTTGCCCTATCCCATGGAGGAGTAGCAATACGGATATTGAGCATTACAATATCGCCTTCAGCCGGATGGTTGGCCATGGAGTAGGCGCGAAACGTCTCCTCGGTATTCTTGGCCTTTAGATTCCATATCTTAAGTTTGTCCCAATCCTCATGAAACTCGGGCTCAACTAAAATATCTTTGCTGTAATCGATTAAGTCATACTTGGGCACGTCAATCTGGATGTAACCACCGGACTTAAACTTCAGGTGCTCACCAGCAGGGAGTCTAACCACAAACTCCTTTATAAAGGTGGCTACATTCTTGTTCGATACCACCTCGCACTCCCACTTCTTTATCCCCATTACCTCTTCGGGAACACGAATCTTAATGTCCTCCCGAATTTTTACCTGACAGCCCAACCGCCAGTTATTCTGCTGTTGCTTACGGGTAAAGAAGCCTGTTTCCGTTGGAAGAATGCTTCCGCCACCCTCCTCAACTTGGCATTTACACATGCCACACGTTCCACCCCCACCACAAGCAGAAGGAAGGAAGATGCCATTGTTGGCTAGGGTGCTCAGAATGGACGAACCGGAGTCGACCTCAAGCACCTTCTCCTCGTTAATGGTAACTTTTACCTTACCCGATGGAGTTAATTTCTTTTTGGCATATAGCAGAACTGAAACCAGCACCAACGTAACCAAAAAGAAGACTATTACGCCGGAGCCAACTATAAGATTATTAACGCTTAAAAGTATCATTGCGCAAGTTTTTTTCGGTTACAACTTAATTCCCATGAAGCTCATGAAGGCAATCCCCATTAATCCAGTGAGAATAAACGTAATTCCCAAACCGCGCAGCGGCGCCGGCACGTTGGAGTATTTCAACTTCTCCCGAATGGCAGCAATGCTCACAATGGCTAGGAGCCACCCTACGCCAGAACCAACACCGAACACAGAAGCTTCGGCCAGTGTGGAGTACTCACGTTGCTGCATAAAAAGAGAGCCACCAAGTATTGCACAGTTTACAGCTATTAGTGGAAGGAATATACCAAGCTGAGTATAGAGCGCAGGGGCAAATTTTTCTACCAGCATCTCCACCAGCTGTGTCATAGATGCTATAACTGCAATAAACATAATAAAACTGAGAAAACTCAAGTCCACAGTAGAAAAGCCTTCACCAAGCCATGAAAGGGCACCAGCAGAAAGGAGATACTTGTTGAGCAGGTAGTCAACCGGAACTGTAATTCCCAGCACAAACACAACCGCAATGCCAAGGCCACTAGCGGTCTTCACTGTTTTCGACACGGCAAGATAGGAGCACATACCTAGGAAGTATGCGAAAATCATGTTGTCGATAAAGATTGACTTGACGAATATGTTAATTAAATTTTCCATAGTTCACTTCTAATTTGAGGGTTACTTCTCAATGAGCGTACGGTTGTACGAACGATGAATCCAAATTATTATACCTACCAAGATCAGCGCCATTGGAGGTAAAATAAACAGCCCGTTGTTAACGTAAAATCCGCCATGGGTAGCGTAGATGGATTCAGGAATTACTCTCATGCCCCACACCGTTCCCGAACCAACAAGCTCGCGAAAGAAGGAAACAACCAGCAAGATGGCGCCATATCCAGCACCGTTACCAATTCCATCGAGGAAAGAGGGCCAAGGCTTGTTAGCCAAAGCAAAGGCTTCCAAGCGTCCCATTACAATACAGTTGGTAATAATCAGCCCCACAAACACCGAGAGCTGCTTGCTCACGTCGTACACAAAAGCCTTGAGTAGCTGATCGACCAAAATAACCAAAGCGGCGACAACCACCAGCTGCACAATAATCCGAATCCGGGAAGGGATGGTGTTGCGGAGGTATGAAATAATGAGGTTTGAAAATGCAGTAACCACGGTAACCGACAAAGCCATTACAAATGCAGGCTTCATCTTTACAGTAACGGCTAGAGCGGAGCAAACGCCAAGTACCTGCACAGTGATAGGGTTGTTGGCATTAAGCGGCCCCGTGAGCAGATTAAGGTTTTTTACGGAAAAAAGAGGTTCTTTCTGGCTCATAGCTATTTCTTTTTATTTTTCTGAAAGTAGTATTCGTAGGGACGAAGACAATCTAGCAGCATAGCCTCCAGCCCTCTACTGGTGAGAGTTCCACCCGAAATGGCATCTACCTCGTGCATATTTCCAGGAGTAGCTCCTCCCTTCATCACCTTGATGGAGGTAAACGTATTGCCATCAAATATCTGCTTTCCCTTAAACTGAGCTTGGAAAGCGGGAGTATTGATTTCAGCCCCAAGACCTGGAGTTTCACTCTCGTGGTCGAAGGTAGTACCTGCAATAGTATTGAAGTCAGATTCCAACGAAACATATCCCCAAATTGGTCCCCAAAGTCCACGACCTCTAACAGGAATAATGTATAAAACCTTTCCGTTGTCGTCCTTGTATTCAAACACAGGAAGATCCCTATCTTTTCCAGGTTTAGCAATTTCGGCCTTCATGTCGATGCTAAATGCATCGATGCCCTTTTTGGGATTGCCTAGCGAGTCGATAACAAAGGTACTAACGATGTGCTTGCTGTAGGCATCCTCCGTCCACTTGTCCTTAGAAGCAACATTTTGTGGTGCAATAAGGCCAACCGACCTTAGAATATTCGACTTCTTCTCAATCTCGACATTTTTATCCTGAAATGGCTTAAGGACAATGGATGCAATGGCTAAAACTGCAGCCACCAAGATAACCATTACCGAGGAGTATATAAATATGTAGCGATTACTCTGCTTATTCATGGCTTTTAGAGTTAAAGTTATGCGTTAGTAGCCCTGCGTAACCTGCGCCGGATATTAGACTGCACCACGTAGTGGTCGATAAGCGAGGCAAAGGTATTCAGCAGCAGAATGGCCAACATCATCCCCTCGGGATAGGCCGGGTTGAGCACGCGAATGAGGATTGCCATAACGCCGATTAGGAAGCCATAAATCCACTTTCCTTTTTCAGTTTGAGCGCCAGTAACCGGATCAGTTGCCATGAAAACGGCCCCAAAGGCAAAGCCACCCATAATTAGATGGTAGTAGGCAGGAATTTGCATGTATGGATTTGCACCAAACGCGTTAAGCAGCAGCGCCATCCCAAAACCTCCAGCAAACACCGAAACAATAATCTTCCAACTCCCGATGCCGGTAATCATAAGTATGGCAGCACCGATAAGAATGGCAAGAGTAGATGTTTCACCTATTGATCCTGGAATAAAACCAAGGAACATATCGGATGCGCTTGGTAAATGGTTCATCAGCTGACCAACAGTCATGCTGTGGGCCGATTCACCAGCACCGGTTGCCGCAATGGCCAGCGGTGTAGCACCAGAAAAACCGTCAACCATACCATGTCCGCCACTTAGCCCAGAAATCCAAACCAAATCCCCCGACATTTTCGAAGGGTAGGCAAAAAACACAAAGGCTCTAGCTAGCAGTGCTGGATTAAAAACGTTCATTCCCGTTCCGCCAAAAACCTCCTTTCCAATGACAACCGAAAAGGCGGTGGCCAATCCAACCATCCATAAAGGAACATCCACCGGCATAATGAGCGGTATAAGCATTCCTGTTACCAGAAAGCCTTCGTTAACCTCGTGATGTCTTATTTGAGCAAAGGCGAACTCAATGCCCAAACCAACAACATACGATACAATTATTATGGGGAGCACCTTTAAAAATCCAAACCAGAATGTTTGAATAAGTGTCCAATCTTTAATGCCAAAAGCAATGGAGTGCTGGTATCCCACATTCCACATACCAAATAACAAGGCGGGCATAAGGGCTATTATCACCACGGTCATGGTGCGCTTCAGATCGATGGCATCCCGAATGTGTGCCCCACGATTCGTTACCTTATCGGGTACATACAGGAATGTTTCAAAGGCCTCAAAGCTGGAATGAAACATCTGCAGCTTCCCTCCTTTTTCGAACTGCGGCTTTATCCGATCCAGAAAACTTCTAAGGGATTTCATTATATATTAGGATTTTATGAGCAACTAGTTCATTTCCTTAATCATCAAGTCGAGGCCTTTGCGAACAATCTCCTGTACCTCTATTTTGGAGGTGCAAACAAATTCGCATAGCGCAAAGTCTTCCTCGGCAACTTCATAAATGCCAAGATTTTCCATGGCTTCAACATCTTCTGCCAAAATTGCTTTGAGCAAGTGAACAGGGTAGATGTCCATGGGAAAAACCTTTTCATACTGGCCCGACATCACAAAGGCACGTTCACCACCATTCATATTGGTGTCCAAGCGAAATGACTTAACGGGAAGCAGCTTGGAGAAGAAGGTGCGGGAAGCGCTATACTTTTTAAAGCCAGGGGCAGCCCAACCCAGAAACTCGAAATGTTTGCCTTCAGGAATAACGGTAATTTGGTCATCGTAAAAACCGAGGTAACCATGTGAAGGAATTTTCTGGCCAGTAAGCACGTTGCCGCTGATAAAGCGGTTACTACCGTCCGTAACCTTGCCCTCAAGCAACTTAGCGATGGAAGCACCACCTATCATTCTATAGTAACGTGGCTTAAGCACCTCAGAACCGGTTAAGGCAATCACCTTGCTCGCATCGTATATGCCATTTAAAAATAGACGGCCAATAAAGATTACCGTCCAAGGATCGAGTGTCCAAACCACCTCTCCCTTATTTACTGGCAAAATGTGATGTATTTGGATGCCTACGTTTCCTGCTGGATGAGGACCTGTAATTTCGTGCAACTCAACCCCCTTCATCTTTGCAAACACGCTAGTAGCAGAACGGTCGGCAGGGATGGTGAGATGCACCTTTCCATCGGTAAGCTTATGAAGCACGTCGAGCCCTTTCTGGAGCGATGCCTCCTCCCCATTCACGGCAAAGTCTAAATCGGGAGCTAGTGGAGCCGTATTCAGCCCCGAAATAAAGATGGCCTTGGGGCTATCGGCAGGATTAGCCACAATAGCGTATGGCCGTTGCTTGATGCCTGGCCAAATACCGCTTTTAAGCAGAATGGCCTTTACCTCCTCGCGCGTCAGCGATTCCGGTGAGGCCATTTCAAACTTTTCGTAATCCTGGGCACCATCGGCCTCAATAACTACTTCAAGTATTGCCCTCCGCTCTCCCCTGTTAACCGCCTTTATGGTCCCGCTAACTGGTGATGCAAACAACACTTCCGGCTTATTCTTATCGTAGAACAAAGGCGTACCGGCCTTCACTTTGTCCTCCGGCTTTATCAGCAGCTTAGGCACTAAACCGGGAAAATCAGTAGGCTTTACTGCATAGGTACCTGACATCTCCAACCGCTCCAGCACTTTCTCGGCCTTCCCAGCTAGATCAATATCAAGCCCTTTCCGTATTTTTATTACCTTCGACATCCTATATTTGTTGATTAGTTTGAGTTTACAAAAATAGATATTTTGCGATAAGATTTCCTTATAATGATTAATATCACATCAACATATAATGATATTTCAAGTGCCACCACTTTTTGCGCAGGCTACTCGCATTAACCATCAATAGGAAACATGAAAGCAAAACAGATTCTTCTTCTATGCTGCCTTACAGCGTTAAATTCAGCTGCAAATTTGTGTTACGCCAATAACAACATAGGAGATAAAAATGTTCTATGCGGCTCTCAAAAAAATGGAAATTTTACCACACGCAACGATATTTGCACCGTACAAATGTACCCAGATGGGTTTGAGCTAGGAGATCCAATTCTCGAACTCAATGCCACCAATCCCCTTATTTTTTCCTTCGATCAAATTGGAGATTCGCCGGATTACTTTACCTACACCATTGTACACTGCGACGCCGAATGGAATGAATCGGGACTGTACTACGCCGACTACATGAATGGATTCCAAACTAACACGCTAAACGATTACCAATACTCATTTAATACTAAGGTAAACTACATCCACTTTTCACTGAAAATCCCCAACGATCAGGTCCAAATTAAGCTCTCGGGCAATTACCTAATCCGGGTTTACGGTCCCAACTCGTCCACAGAGCCGGTAATCCAGAAACGCTTTTGTGTAGTGGAGCAGCTAACTACGTTGGCCCTCAGGATACGACAGGCGTCGGATCCCCAGTTGATGCGCACACACCAGCAGCTGGATCTGGAGGTATTTTACAACTCGTTACCGCTAGTTGACCCCGCTACCGAGCTAAAAGTTGTGGCTGTGCAAGACAATATTCCTGTTGAGGAGGAGCCCAAACCCGTATTTTTGCACAGCAATTCGGTTGTTTACAGCAATTCCGAAAGGCTACTTTTCAATGGATTAAACAACTGGAGAACCTTCGACACCCGTAGCTTAAACTACAACTCAATCAACATTAACGAGATATCCTTTGTGGCCGACCAATACCATGTGCTCCTAAATACTGACCATAGCAGGGAGTTCTCCCGGTATATGTCCCAACCCGACTTTGATGGTAAAACGGCAATTCAGGCCGAAAAGGGTTACAACCCTGATACCGACCTCGACTATCCGCTAATATACTTTACACTTGCCGCCGACACGCCATTGACTGGGGATGTTTTTGTGGTAGGTGATTTCACCAATTTCTCGTGCAACGACCGCTATAAAATGATTTACAACCCCAGTCGAAAAGCCTATGAGCTGGCGTTGCAGCTAAAGCAGGGATACTATAATTACATGTATGCCTTCCGCGAAGAGGGTAGCAATGAGCTAAATCTCACAGCACTTGAAGGCTCCCATTCCGAAACTCAAAACACCTATACAGTGTACGTTTACTACCGACCTGCTGGAACACGCTACGACAGGCTAGTTGGATTTGCAAGCATTGGGCAGTAGCCGAATCCTAAAATCCCAACTCCACCTCAATTGGGATTAGGGCATCGAGCGAAAGCTGCACAAACTCTGGCAAAGGTATGCCAATGAGCTCGCACTCCAGAATACTCTCTCGCCTTACAGAAGCGGCAAAAGCCTTTTCTTTCATCCGCTTTACAACCGACTTTGCCTTTACCGCTGAAATTTTCTTTTCGGGATACACGTAGGCAGTGGCAAAAATGAGCCCTGTAACGGTCTCCCCCGCCGCCAACGCATGCTCCAGCTCTGTATTTCGACTTCTGTTTACTGCACTCTCGTTGTGCATCCTAATGGCCTCAGCAATTTCCGCATCGAAACCAAGCTCTAGTAGCATGTCGGCACCAATGTTAGCATGCCGGCACATGTCACCCTCGCAAAGGTCAATATCGATATCGTGAAGCAATCCGGCCAAGCCCCAACGCTCCACATCGCGTCCCAACTTTTCAGCCAACGCACGCATCACCGCCTCCGAAGCTAAGCTATGGGCTACCATTTTAGGATTGGACACATGCTTATTCAACAATTCCACCGCCTGTAGTCTTGTATATTCTGCCATAAAGAGTAAAATTTCACTGAGAACAAATCGTTATCTGCACACAAAGTAAAGGTTCCTTTCGGTTCTAGCAAATCAAAAAAATATCCTTGTTATGGAATGAATAGCTGAACATATTTTTCAAATCGCAGCAACATTGAGAACACCTTTTCGTTGTTGAAGCATTGGTCTGACGTATTCAATGGGAAATTTCATCTAGTTAAACCTTACTTATCGGATGTTATTTCCATTTCGTCGGTCAAAATTCAACGGTTATCGACTTTGATAGCCAAGGAATAGTATCAATTCTATTCCTTTACATTAAAAAGAAGAAGTTCTCAAGGAGAGATCGATACAAAACAAAAGAGACCTTAGAATCACAAGACACAGTTAAATTATTTCGAACAAATTCTAATGAACAGGTGAGAGCTGCGCATAAGCTGAACAATAAAATATCGAGTTGGCTAATTTCGCGGCGATTTAAGAATTTAAAAAAAGCACGCATGACTGGACGCAACTTTTTGATTATTCCCTTTCTGCTGCTCACCATCGGCTCCTTTGCACAGGAGAAGTATACGGTGAGTGGTTATCTCAAAGATAAGAACAGCGGTGAAACGCTCATTGGAGCAACGGTATTTGTAAAGGAACTACAAACAGGTACCTCTGCCAACGCCTATGGCTTTTACTCGCTATCCCTGCCCAAAGGGACCTATACGCTACAATACTCATTCATTGGATATACCCCATTTGAAGAAACACTGGTGCTTAATGCCAATACTGTGAAAACGGTTGAGCTAGAGCCGCAAAATGTTCAGCTAGAATCAATCGTAATTTCAAGTAAAAAGAAGGACGAGAATGTAACTCGCACCCAGATGAGCGTGATAAAAATGGATACAAAAACCATGAGTACATTACCGGTGCTCATGGGTGAATCGGACATCATGAAGACTATCCAGCTCATGCCTGGCGTTCAGGCCCCAGTTGAAGGGTCAAGTGGCTTCAACGTTCGAGGTGGCTCTGCCGACCAGAACCTTATCCTGCTCGACGAAGCACCCGTTTACAACGCGACTCACCTGCTGGGCTTCTTCTCCGTATTTAACTCCGATGCCATTAAGGACGCCACGCTATATAAAGGTGACATACCTGCATCCAATGGTGGTCGTCTATCCTCCCTTTTAGACATACGAATGAAGGATGGTAACGACAAGGAGTTCCACGGGTCCGGTGGGATAGGAATTATCTCGAGTAGGCTTGCACTTGAAGGTCCGCTCAAAAAGGGAAAAGGCTCTTTTTTTATTTCTGGAAGAAGGACCTACGTTGACCTCTTTCTCAAACTTTCGTCCGACTCCACCATCAACAAAAACAGGCTTTACTTTTACGATGTCAATGCAAAGCTGAATTACCAGCTCAACGACAACAATCGAATCTTCCTTTCCGGATACTATGGACGTGATTTCTACGGCTACGGCAAGGACTTTTACTTTGGGTGGGGAAATGCGACCCTTACAGCCCGATGGAATCACCTATTCACTAGCAAACTCTTCTCCAACTTAACCTTCCTATACTCTAATTACGGGTATGGCCTTGGCACAAACAGCTCAACGCCAAACTTTGAATGGACTTCAGGTATGGATAATCTCTCCGCAAAGTATGACTTCACCAACTACTTCAGCCCAAACTCTACCATTCGTTTTGGGGTGCAAGGCATACTTCACTTTATTCAACCGGGTAAGTTTAGCGTAACCGACCAGAATAGTGAGTATAAGGTTCCCGACAGAAAGGCCTTGGAGTATGCAGCCTACATTCAACATGAGCTTAAGATCAACGAAAAGTTAAGCGTAAACTATGGCCTTAGATTCTCCATGTTTCAAAACATTGGCACAGCAACAGTATATGAAATAAAAAATTTCCAAGTTGCTGACACAGTTCACTATGGTCAGATGGATATTTACCATACCTACATGGGGCTAGAGCCACGTTTTAGCGGAACCTATTTGCTAAACAGCACCTCATCTATAAAAGCATCATATAGCAGAACACGACAATACCTTCAGCTGGCTTCCAACTCCGTTGGAGGCTCACCACTCGACGTCTGGTTCCCCGCCTCCAGCTATGTGAAGCCACAAATTTCCGACCAAGTAGGCATTGGCTACTTTAGAAACTTCAAAAACAACACCTATGAGTGCTCCGTTGAAGGCTTTTACAAAAACATGCGCAATCAGATAGATTTCAAGGATAACGCCAACCTCATATTAAACAACCAGATGGAAACCGAGCTCCGGTTTGGCAATGCAAAATCATACGGGCTGGAAGTTTTGCTAAGAAAGAACACTGGTAAGTTCAACGGCTGGATCAGCTACACCCTTTCCAAGGCGCTGCGCGATTTTCCTGACATCAACAATGGAAAAGAGTATGTTGCCAGCTACGATCACCCCAACAACCTCACTATAGTGGCCAGCTACAATTTCTCCCAAAGGGTTGTTCTATCGGCCAACTGGGTATACTACAGCGGAACTCCTGTAACCTACCCAACCATGCGCTATACATACGGAACCACCAGTCTACCAATATATGGTGATAAAAATGGCAACCGGTTGCCGGCATACCACCGGCTTGACCTATCGCTCACGGTCAGAAGCAAGAAAAAGGCCAACAGACACTGGTCGGGAGAATGGAATTTTGCAGTTTACAATGCTTATAATCGGGCCAATGCCTACTCCGTTTACTTTGAGCAGGACAAAAACAACCCAGACATTATGCATGCTTACAAAATGGTGATGTTTAGAATGATTCCTTCCATTACCTATAACTTCAAGTTTTAGCGCAATTACTTTCGTGCAAGAGTAACCTAAGGCTATTCAGCGTAAATGTAAACACAGACAAAAAATGAATCAGATAAGAAAAATACATATGGTGGCAATCGCAGCGGTGGCGCTGTGGGGATGTGGAAAGGTTGAGTTCGACCCGGGCATTGCCAACCAGAACAAGAACCTAGTAGTGGTGGAGGGACAAGTAACCGACCAACCGGGAATGCAGTTTGTTAAGCTGAGTCGAACAGCCAGCTACATGGATGGCACCTCCCCTGCACAAATAAACGATGCTCTTGTGACTGTATCTGTTGACAATCATACAGTGGCATTCACCAACACCGCACCAGGATACTACACCCCTCCTGTTGATTTCATTGGAGAGGTTGGCAAAACCTATAATTTGAGTGTGCTTGTGGATGGTAAAACCTACGAGGCAACTTCAACCATGCACCAACCGTTAGCGCTTGATTCGGTTAGCACCAAAGACTTTGAATACGACACCGACTATTTTGAAATTCGTGCCTCCTTTACCGACAACCCACAAAAGGGTGAGTATTTCATGTTTAAATACTCACGCAACGGCGTGATGAACGACTCCATAGCCAGCTGGTCGTACTACGACGACCTCATAGCCAACAATGTTCACTTTATCGATACCCGAATTTTTGCAAATATTTATGGCCATGTGGGCGACACCATAGTTGTTTACACCTACTCCACCAACAAGCTCTACAACACCTTTATTGAATCGGCACAAAAGAGTTTGCAGGAGCCAATTCCATTCATGTCGCAACCCGGAGGTGAGGCGGTTACCAACGTAAGTAACGGTGCCGTTGGTTTCTTTCTTGCCACAGCAGTAAGGACAAAGGAAACGCTATTGGAGCACTAAAGGCTCAATAGTTCATATTGGAAGGAGAAACGCGCCTCACCATTGGTGTTCTGACGCTGTTTCTCCTTTTCCTGTTTAGTTCTATTTCGCCGAACCCCCTTTGCTTAAAATACTGACTCAGTAGGCCAGTTCAAAAGCATAAACGTTTTGACGTTTTTATACGTTGGCGTTGTCTCTTCAACTGAGTAAAGCGTTAAGTTCAACTTCGATCTTTTATCATTCGGATTGCATCGTTGAATTATTATCTTTGAAAAATTCAAAACGAGCCATTCATGATAAGCTTCGAAAAGGCACAGAGCATTGTTCAAAGCTCATGCAATTTGATGGATACAGAAGAGGTTGAGTTACATCAACTTCTGGGTCGCGTGCTGGCACAAGAGGTCGTTTCGGACATGAACATGCCCCCTTTCGACAAATCTGCTGTTGATGGTTACGCTTGCCGGAGAAGTGACATTGCCGACCTGCTGGAAGTGGTGGAGGTAGTTGCCGCTGGGCAGGTGCCTCGCCATGAAGTGGGCGAGCATCAGTGTACCAAAATAATGACCGGGGCCATGATGCCCAAAGGAGCCGACTGTGTGCTTATGGTTGAGGACACGGCACAGGTTGACTGCCTTCACATTCGATACAAGAAGGAAACGGTTAAGAACAATATCTGCATTCTTGGCGAAGACATGAAAGCCGAGCAGGTGGCCATTACTGCGGGAGTAGCCATTCAACCACAACACATTGCGGTGCTTGCAGCCCTTGGATACACCAAGGCTCTTGTTTACCGAAAACCCAAAGTGGCAATTCTCTCCACCGGAGATGAGCTGGTGGAACCATCAGAAAAGCCTCAGCAGGGGCAAATCCGTAACAGCAACGGTCACCAGCTAGTTGCACAAGTTTTACGTGCTGGAGGAATTCCCTTTTATATGGGAATTGTAGAAGATACCGAACGGGCAACCTACACTGCCATTAGAAAGGCCATTGACGAAAGCGATATTCTGCTGCTCACCGGTGGCGTTTCCATGGGCGACTACGACTTTGTTCCTTCGGTGCTCATCCGCTGCGGAGTGGATCTACTTTTCGATAGCGTGGCTGTTCAACCGGGAAAACCAACCACCTTTGGCAAAACCGATGGCGGCAAGTTGGTATTCGGGCTACCGGGAAATCCAGTGTCGTCGTTTACCCAGTTTGAGTTGCTAGTACGGCCTGCCATGGATGCCATGATGGGTGAAAAGCCCAAGGAGATGTTTAAAAAGATGCGACTTGGAGCCGATTACCGCAGGAAAAACACGGAACGTTTGGCATTTGTTCCGGTCATAATATCATCGGACGGAGAAGCATCACCAACCGAATACCACGGTTCAGCCCACATATTTTCACTTCCAAGTGCCCAAGGATTGCTCGCCGTTCCGCTGGGAGTTGCCGAACTAAAAAAAGGAGATGAGGTAGATGTACGACCCATATAATAGAAACATTTCCTACCTGCGCATATCGGTTACCGACAAGTGTAACCTACGGTGCAGATACTGCATGCCCGAAGAGGGAGTTGTTCATCTTCAGCATAAGGACATTCTTAGCTTTGAGGAGATTCTCGAGGTAGTTGAATATGCCGTTGCCATGGGAGTATATAAGGTGCGGCTTACGGGTGGCGAACCGCTTATTCGTAAAGGCATTGTTGACCTAGTGCGGATGATTGCAAGCATTTCTGGAATTAAAGACCTCTCCATGACCACCAACGGTGTTCTGCTCGACAGGTATGCCCAGGAACTAAAAAACGCTGGCTTAATGCGAGTAAACATTAGCCTAGACACCCTCGATCCTGAACAATACACCTACATAACCCGGGGAGGTAATATCGACGATGTATTTCGTGGAATAGAAGCCGCTAAACAGGTTGGTCTCACCCCTATTAAGCTGAACGCTGTGGTAAAAGGACACTCCCGAACGCCAGAAGCAGATGCGCTGCGACAATTCGCCGCCGAAAATGGTTTGGAGGTTCGATTTATTAAGCAGATGAGTCTTGAGGAGGGCAGCTTCTCGGTAGTGGAGGGTGGCGAAGGTGGCGACTGCACATTTTGCACGCGTCTGCGCCTCACCGCAGATGGTTTTGTTAAACCCTGCTTATTCAACGACTTGGGATATAACGTTAGAGAAATAGGAGCACGCGAGGCACTCTACAGCGCCATTAGGAACAAACCCGAATGTGGAACCCAAAACAGTAGCGGCGAGTTTTACAGCATAGGTGGATAGCCTATCAACTTGAATATGGAGATTCAGAATTTGCCCACTCCTTGTAATGGCCAAGTAATATAGAATATGGAAAAGAACGAGCTGTCGCACATCGACAAAGCAGGCAAAGCCAATATGGTTGATGTAGGTAACAAGCCACAGCAAATCAGAGAGGCAAAAGCAACGGGGTTTATCCGATTGAATGCTGAGGCTGTAAGGCAGGTACGCGAGAATGCGAACAAAAAAGGGGATGTGCTCACCGTAGCAGAGGTGGCAGGTATCCAAGCAGCTAAACGAACCGCTGACCTCATTCCACTTTGCCACACCCTGCTCTTAACCAAGGTGGATGTTAAGGCCACCCTTACCAACGAAGGCGTGGAAATTAGCTGCATAGCCAAGTGCATTGGTCAAACAGGCGTAGAAATGGAGGCCTTAACTGGCGTAAGCGTTGGACTGCTCACCATTTACGATATGTGCAAGGCCGTTGACAAGGCCATGACCATAGAGAACATTCACCTAGTAGAAAAAACAAAAAAATAACATTTACCCATCCCACAATCAAGCACTACCCCATGTCGACAACCGTAAAGTTAAACGTAGTTTCCGTAAATATTTCTGAAAAAAAGGGTGTAATTAAGCATCCCGTAAATAGGATTGAGCTCAACTCACTTGGTGTAGCAGGCGACGCCCATGCTGGCGACTGGCATCGGCAAGTAAGCCTACTTGGAAAGGAGAGCTTCGACCGATTTGCTGAAATGGCTGGGCGCATGCCAGCATGGGGTGAGTTTGCAGAGAATATCACCACCGAAGGCATGGATGTTTTTAAAACCCACCCCGGCGATATTTTCACCTGTGGCAAGGTGGTATTGGAGGTTACCCAAATTGGGAAAAAGTGTCATGGCGATGGTTGTGCCATATACCGTGAAGTGGGCAATTGCGTAATGCCCAAGGAGGGAATATTTGCTAGGGTAATTCAACCTGGCAGCATACTCCCTGGCGACACGATGGAATACCACCCGAAAGTATACAAAGCGCTCGTGATTACCCTTAGCGATCGCGCCAGCAAAGGTGTTTACGAAGACCTAAGCGGACCTGAAACCATAAAAATTCTAACTAGCTACTTTCAGAACCTTGGCCTCTCCCACGAGGTAAGCTACCGGCTCATTCCCGACAATGAGCAGATGCTGCGTGATCTGCTGAAGGAGGCACAACGCGATGGGATAAACGTAGTAATCACAACCGGAGGAACAGGCGTAGGTGTTCACGACATTACTCCTGAGGTGGTCTCCTCCATGCTCGACAAGGAGCTACCCGGCATAATGGAGATGATTCGCGTTAAGTATGGTGCAGAAAAGCCCAACGCTCTTTTGAGTCGCAGTGTGGCTGGCCTAATGGGAGATACGTTTGTTTATACACTACCCGGCAGTGTAAAAGCAGTTAGGGAATATATGGACGAAATTACCAAAACGCTCTTCCACCTCTTCCTGATGCGCTTGGGGATTGACGCCCACTAACATTATTCAAAGCACACCGTATACCCTTCACTCTTTTTGAGGAAAAGGTCATACTTTTGAATGAAAACAAAAGTATGGTTTAAGTAAACCTTTCCCCTCTTCACATGTCAAAATGAACGTTCATTTGGTTATAAAGAATAAGAAATAAAATATGGCAAAGGAAAAACTTCTCCTTCATTGCACCGCGATACTGACAGCTACGGTGCTTTTTTCATGCGGAACATCACAAAAGCCGAACAGTGCCGGAAAGGGAGCAAAAGGAGGTAACGTTACCTACGTGGATGCCTTAGTGGTGAAATCATTACCTGCCGAACGAACACTTCAGCTTCCAGGAACCATTCTTCCCAACGAACAGGTTGCGCTACAAGCAGAAACCTCCGGTAAGATTGTGGCGTTAAATCTCGTTGAAGGAACCTCAGTAAACAAAGGAGATTTACTAGCGCAAATAAACGATAGCGATATTTTGGCAACGCTTGAAAAGAAAAAGCTTGACGAGAAACTCGCCGCCGAAGATGTGGCTAGAAAGAAAAAGTTACTCGATTTGCAAGCGCTAAGCCAGCAGGACTATGACGCAGCGCTCAACACACTCGAAGGCATTCGTGCCGACATTGCCCTGAGCAAAGCGCAGATAGCTAAAACTGAAATTAGAGCACCCTTTAGCGGAAAAGTGGGTTTACGTAACGTAAGCTTGGGTTCCTATGTTTCCCCCAGCACGGTGGTAGCCACCATGGTACAGGACAATCCTCTCAAGGTGGAGTTCGACGTTCCTGAGCGCTACGTTCAGTTTATTCGCCAAGGAATTGAGGTTAAATTCTCACTAGGCAATAGCGTTGAACAGCATACGGCTAAAGTATATGCCACTGCTTCGGCATTGGATCCCGACACCAGAACGCTAAAGGTGAGAGCACTATTTCAAAATCCTGGAGGAAAGATTATTCCTGGCACCTATGCCAAGGTGACCATCACCTTCGAAAACCTACCCGATGTTATCTCCATTCCGCCCCAAGCCATTGTTCCAGAAATGAACAAACAAACGGTATTTATTGCAAAGAATGGGATTGCCACTAAAAAAATGGTAATTATTGGAGAGCGAACTGGTGAGACTGCTGAGATTGCGAGCGGCATCTCGATTGGCGATACGCTTATTCTTACAGGGCTAACATCGTTACGTAACGGAATGCCGGTATCAATTAACCTGCAAAATTAATTTTGGCAAGAGATTGAACCATTGCAAATCAATGGTACACACTATCAGGGTTACCTCAACTCTCTTGGTTCAATAGTTGTAAAAAAACAGAAGCGTGAATATATCATCCCTCAGCATCAACAGGCCCGTTTTGGCCTCCGTGCTATCCATTGTAATCGTACTTTTTGGCATTATTGGCTTCACTTACCTTGGAGTGCGAGAGTATCCCAGCGTGGATCCGCCCATCGTAACGGTTTCGACCAACTATACGGGCGCCAACTCCGACGTTATTGAGGCTCAGATTACGGAGCCACTCGAAGCCTCCATTAATGGTATTGCTGGTATCAAATCCATCACCTCCGCCAGCTCCGATGGCCGTAGCTCCATCACCATTGAGTTTGACTTAGGAATTGACATGGAGAGTGCTGCTAACGACGTACGCGACCGCGTTTCCAGAGCCGTTAGAAACTTGCCACCCGATGCCGACCCGCCCATTGTTACAAAGGCCGATGCCAATGCTGAAACCATCTTGGCCATTACTGTCCAGAGTAAAAAGCGCAACCTTCTTGAGCTCACCGATATTGCCAATAATGTCATTAAGGAACGTCTTCAAACTGTTCCCGGCGTAAGTCAAGTAAACATATGGGGGGAGAAGCGCTACGCCATGCGCCTCTACCTCGATCCCCGAAAGTTGGCCTCCTTCAACCTCACCCCAAGCGATATAAAAAATGCTCTTGCGCGTGAGAATGTGGAGCTGCCTACCGGGCAAATTGAGGGGTACTACACTGAACTCTCCATCAGAACCCTTGGTCGATTAGAAACACCAGACCAGTTCAACAACCTAATCATTAAGGATGTAAAGGGTATTCCAATTCGTCTTAAAGACGTGGGTGAAGCAGGCTATGGTGCAGAAAATGAAAAGACTCTGCTGCGTGGAAATGGTCTAATACCCATGGTTGGTGTGGCCATAAACCCTCAACCCGGAGCCAACTACATCAATATTGCCGACGAAGCCTACAAGCGCATTGAGCAGCTCAAGAAAGAGCTACCCTCCGACATTATTATCACCTATGCGTACGACTCCACAGTTACTATCCGTAAAGCCATTTCGGAGGTGGAGGAAACCATACTACTTGCCTTTGGCCTTGTGGTTTTGGTAGTTTTCTTCTTCCTCAGAAGCTGGAGAACGACCCTTATTCCAATGATTGCCATTCCCATTTCGTTGATTGGATCCTTCTTTGTAATGTATATAGCAGGATTTTCCATTAACATTCTATCGCTGCTGGGAATTGTGCTGGCCACCGGTTTGGTGGTGGACGATGCCATTGTAGTATTGGAGAACATCTACGCCAAGATTGAAGGTGGCATGGAAAACTTCAAGGCTGGCCACCGAGGCAGTCACGAAATTTACTTTGCCATTATTTCCACCACCATCACCCTCGTGGCGGTATTCATGCCCATAGTTTTCTTACAGGGAATTACCGGAAGGCTCTTCCGCGAATTTGGACTTGTGGTGGCCAGCTCAGTGCTAATATCTGCAGTGGTTTCCCTTACCCTCACCCCCATGATGAGCACCCGGCTGCTAAAGCGAAACCAGAAGGAAGGGCGTATTATGGCATCAGTTGGACGAGGAATAGATAAGCTTTCTGCCTTCTACGGTCGTTCACTCATTACCTTTATGCATCGTCGCTGGATTGCCTATGTCATAATGGTGGTTGCCCTAGCGGCAATTGTCCTTATTGGACGAATGATCCCGTCGGAGTTGGCTCCCATGGAGGATAAGAGTCGCCTCTCCATCATGGCTACAGCACCCGAAGGAACATCGTACGAAGCCATGGATGCCTACATGATGAAGCTGGCAACCTACGTTGACACTATTCCAGAGAAAAAGGCAATCATTGAAGTAACCTCGCCCGGCTGGAGCGGTGGCGGTAGCAACAACGGGTTTATTCGGCTGCTGCTCACTCAGCCCAACGAACGGGAACGAACACAAAACCAGCTGGCCAACCAAATATCAGGATTTCTCAAAAAGGAGACCTTTGCCCGTTCGTTCGTGGTGCAGGACCAAACCATAAGCGCTGGACGTGGCGGTGGCCTTCCCGTTCAGTTTGTAATACAGGCACCCAACTTCGAAAAGTTAAAGGAAGTGGTACCCGTATTCCTTGCCAAGGCACAAGCTGACCCCCACTTTCAGGTAGTGGATGTTAACCTTAAGTTTAACAAGCCTGAACTTGTTGTAAAAATAAACCGCGACAAGGCTCGGGCTTCAGGTATTGCGGTGCGAGACATTGCAGAAGCACTTCAGCTCTATTTCAGCGGACAACGTTACGGTTTCTTTATCCGTAATGGCAAGCAGTACTACGTTATAGGGCAAGCTGACCGCATTTACCGCGACAAGCCATCCGACCTCTCGGGTATTTACATTCGTAGCAACAACGGTAACTTGGTGGACTTAGGCAGCTTAGTAACCACTACCGAGCAGAGCATACCACCACAGCGCTACCGCTACAACCGGTATGTGGCGGCCACCTTTAGCGCCTCTCCCGCTCCGGGCTATACCCTTGGTCAGGGTATCGACGCCATGAGGGCCATTGCCAAGTCAACGCTTGACGACACCTTTTCCACTACTCTAACCGGAACATCACAACAGTTTGAGGAGAGCTCCAACAGCTTGGTATTTGCATTCTTTCTAGCGCTGGTGCTAGTTTACCTAATACTATCGGCACAGTTTGAGAGCTTCCGCGATCCGCTGATTATTATGTTTACCGTGCCGCTAGCATTGGCCGGAGCAGTAATATCGCTTTGGCTTTTTGGACAAACGCTCAACATCTTCAGTGAAATCGGTATTGTGGTGCTGGTAGGTATTGTTACTAAGAACGGTATTCTAATTGTGGAGTTTGCTAATCAAAAGAAGCAAGAGGGGATGAATAGAATAGATGCAGTGGAGCATGCTGCTCGACAACGTCTGCGCCCCATTCTGATGACCAGTCTGGCAACCATATTCGGAGCTCTTCCTATAGCACTGGCGCTGGGAGCTGCCTCCACCAGTCGCGTTTCAATGGGTATTACCATTATTGGTGGGTTGCTCTTTGCTCTGATACTTACCCTATACGTTATCCCTGCACTATACACCTATCTTTCCACCATAAAGGCAAATGTTATTAGTCATGAGGAGTAAGCATAACACCATTATACTAGCAGCGATGCTTATCATGCTGCCAGCCGTAGTTTCAGCACAGGATACCCTTAGCCTTGGAACTGCTGTGAAGCAAACGCTGGAGAATAACTTTTCCATCAGAATGGCTCGCAACGATGCCTCCATTGCCAAAAACAACAACAGCCTTGGTAATGCTGGATTTCTTCCCACGGTTAGCGCCAGCGGCTCGGCGAACAATAGCATCTCCAATCTCAACCAGAGCTACTCCAACGGAACCTCCTATACAAACTCCAGCTACCCCACCCACACACAGGCAGCTGGCGTACAGCTAGGTTGGACGCTATTCGATGGCTTTGCCATGTTTGCCACCAAAGAAAGGTATGCCACGTTAGAGCAAATGGGTGACCTATCACTTCAAATGTCAGTGGAAGATGCAGTTTCTGCGACCATACTCGGCTACTACACCATTGTACAGGAGGAGAAGTTGAAAGACAACTACCGTGAAGTGCTTAACCTTTCGCGCACTAGGCTTAGCATTGCCCGCGAAAAGGCAGATATAGGTGCTGGCTATCAACTCGCCGCCATGCAGGCCGACGTTGACTTCCGAGCCGACTCAGCCCAGCTGCTGCAGCAGAGCAATAAGGTTCAAAACCTGAAGGTGACCCTCAATAAGCTAATGGGTCGCGACCCTGAGACCGAATTTGTGGTTGCCCCAGCCATGCCCGAATCGGAGCCAATGGAATTGAGCCAGATACTCGACAAGTTGCTCTCCCAAAACAAGGAGCTGTTACTAGCCAAGCTCAACCTGCGCACTAAGGAACTCGCCGTACGTGAAGCAAAAGCAGCACGATATCCGAAAATAAACCTTTCGTCGGCCTACAACTACTCCCGAGTAAACACTCCCGACGGATCCACTGAGATTAACCGCTCCTTTGGTCCATCATTCGGGCTAGGTGCCTCCATAACTCTATTCAACGGGATGAACGCTAACCGAGCCATTAAGAACGCTCGCCTACAGCGCGACAATCAAGATCTGGCCAACCAAGCCACCACACTCGATCTGAAAGGCGAGGCCGTTAGCATCTACAACGACCTTAGGTTAGCCATTGCGCTGGTCGACCTAGGGAAAAAGTCGGTGGAGATGGCCAAGATAAATGCGGAAGTTGCGCTGGAGAAGTATAAAATTGGAGTATTTAGCGACCTAGAACTACGCGATGCCCAAAACCGCTACCTCGATGCCGAGTACCGTTACCTCAACGCTCAGCTGCAAGCAAAGACTGCCGAGGTACAGCTGCAGGTATTAATGGGCTCCATAGTAATGCCATAAAAAAATGGTTGGATGGAAAATATCCATCCAACCATCAAACAGCTATTTTTCCACATTAAGCATTCTGCTTTACTCGTACTTAAGTGTTTTGGCCGGATTGAGATGTGCTGTCCGAATGGCTTGGTAACCAGTAACGAATAGGGCCAAGAGCAACGTAAAAATGGTTGCGACAGCATACAACCCCCACTGCGTTGGAATATGCCGAGAATAGGTCTCCAGCCAACGCGTGGTGATGAGATAGGTTATTGGCCACGCAATAACATTGGAAACAAGTAGCAGTAGCGTAAACTCACCAAACAACAGCTTTACAATATTCATGGTTGTTGCACCCAAAACCCTTCGAATTCCAATTTCGCGTGTCCGCTGCTCGGCAAGAAACAGGGTTAGCCCAATCAACCCCAAACTGGCAATCATAATAGCTAGCAGCGTGAGCATGAGGGAGAATTTGCCAAATCGATCCTCATCGGAATAGAGAGCCTGCAGCTGCGAATCGAGGAACCGGTATTCGAATGGCCGTGTAGGGTTAAACTGCTTCCACTTCTCCTCAATATACTTAATCACCTCCGGATAGTTATTGGAGTTCACCCTTATGGCAATAATCCTTGCAAACACCGCTGGTCGGCGAAACATGTCGAGAATAAAGTTATTCACTGGTCGATGAAGCGACATGGCGTTGAAATCTCGGAAAACGCCTATCACCCGTTCATCACCATCCTGCGATTTTACCTTTCGCCCTATGGCCGACTCATTGGTCCACCCCAAATCCTTGGCCATGTGCTCATTAATCATTACTGCATTAACCGTATCGCTAGGGAATCTTCTATCGAATCCTCGCCCCGAAACGACCTTAATGCCGAAAGTCTCCAAGAAATCCCAATCCACCATAAAGGTAGGAATGTAGAAGTTTTGACCAACAGCCGTAAGCCCCTCAACCTCATAGGCCCGCGTATTGTGGTTCACCCCCAGCACGTCCTCGGCACCAGTCACATATTGAATATCCTTATTCTTGAGAAGTTCCTGCTTAAATGCCTCATAGTTTTGGAACATCTGCCCTGTTCGCTGAACGGTAATTATATGATCCTTCTTGAATCCCAGTTCGGCGTTTCGAAGGAAGTTGAGCTGTGAAAACACCACTAAAGTGCCAATAATTAGGCTGATGGAAATGGTGAACTGGATAACAACCAGCACCTTGCGCGCAACGGACGAACGGGAACCGGCCGAAAGCGTTCCCTTTAGTACCGCAAGCGGCTGAAACGAGGAGAGAAAGAATGCGGGATAGGCTCCAGCAAGCACTCCCACAAAGAGGCCTAGAAAGATCAGATAGGCTATTGACTTCAACTGAAACAGCGCACCCTCACCTATGCTTTTTCCAGTGAAGCTATTAAAGCCAGGCAGTAATAGTTCAACCAGCACAACCGCAAAAATCAACCCAATAAAGGTTTGAAAAATGGCTTCGCCTAGGAACTGTCGTGTTAGCTGCCCACGATTTCCGCCAAACACCTTTTTAACCCCTATCTCCTTGGCCCTTCCTGCCGATTTGGCCGTAACCAAGTTCATGAAGTTAATACAGGCCATCAGCAAAACAATAGCAGCAATAATTGAAAGGATATAGATATAAATGCTGTTGCTATTCTGATGCATCTCATAAACATGATGCGACTCCAGATGAATGTCGGTTAACGGCTGCAGGTAAATTTTCACATCCTGATCCTTAAGATCGTCATAGTGATTTTTGTAAAACTGGGGGAATTTGGCATCAAGCATTTGCTGAGTAATTCCTGGTCTAAGGAGCACATATGTCCAGCAAGGATTCCAAATCCACGTTTGCGGAAGCCTACCACCCGCCAGCACCCGGAAGGTGGTGAGCGACGCTAGAAAGTTAATTTTAAAGTGCGATTGAGAAGGAATATCCTTAATCACCCCCGTGACCTCAAAGTTTACCCCCTCCTCTATTCGAAGCGTTTTCCCAATGGGCGATTCATCGCCAAAGTAGCGTTTAGCCGTTGATTCGGTAATTACAATGGTGTTGGGACGATCGAGAGCAGTTCGAGGATCACCCTCCAGAAATGGGAACGAGAAGACATCGAAAATGGTAGAGTCAACGAGGAAAAAGCCCTTGTCATTGAATCGGACCACCTCGTTGTTGGCCTTTGTGTACTCAATGAATATATCATCGCGCATGAAGTTAAAAAAGCGCACGGCCCTTTCTACCAAATCGGGATAGTCAAATTCCAACGCTGGAGCACAAGGAAACTCCATGGTAGCGGCATCCTCGTTCACGTTGTTGGAGTTATACAACCTATTTACTCGGTAGATACGCTCAGCCTTGGCATTAAACTTATCATACTTTAATTCATCGCTAATGTAAAGCACAATGAATATTACACATGCAATGCCAATGGCCAACCCGCTAATGTTTATCAGCGAGTATTTCCAATACTTGGTAATATTGCGAACTGCAATGATGATGTTGTGATTATTCATGGCTGCCGATTTTATATGAAGTCTTCCTATCGTTCTACACACACCCAGCTCCTGGGTAAAAGCCACTACTCTATATAAAGGGTTCAAATAATCAACACCTTGCAATATATTCTTAGCTACAATTGCAGCACATAGCTCAATTTAACAGCTAAAATGCCGAATAATACAAAATACTGTATAACAAATACTTGTATGTTTTTTAAAAGATTTTTTCCTCGACACTTACTGTTCGGAAACGTTACACCTAATGATCAAAAACGAACAATGGAGGAAGTTCAAAGACGGAAAAAATGTGCCAATATGCCAGAATGCCAATGGGGCATTTGGCTGTTTTCTATCACTTTAAAAAGTGATATGGGAAAAACGGAGGTTCGAAGATTGGAATTGTGCGGTAGCGCAGCTACAGTCTTTAGTCTAAAACCTCCCTAGGAACGGTGCAAACCACTTCGATAACAACGTCAACCCGCCCTTATAGCCCACGGTTTTAACCGTAGGCTATAGTATGCCAACAGCATAGTTGATTAGCACAACCGCGAAAGCCAAGTTAAGAATATATTCTTTGAGAATAAAGGGTTACCCTATCGGGTTTTACACTAAAAGAGAAAACAGCTCGCCAATGCACCCACTCCCTCATAGCCCACGGTTTTAACCGTGGGTATTCAGGGCAATGGTATCCCAAAATGGATTCATCCATTTCTTTTTACACCATTGAAACGGCTGCCATTTACCAATAAGGCAGTATATCTACAATTGGAACAGAGAAGGAAAGCAGCAATACTACCCAATCAACCCTGCGCCAACCGTCTGGCCATTCCTCGGAAGATAAATCCATGCAAGGGCAATACCGCATACCAATACGCTCTACCGAGCAGACCAAGCGGTCGAAAGGTGGCTGTTTGGACCAGCATGTTGTTACCATCTATTCGAAACTCCAACCAAGCCTCACCGGGTAACTTCATCTCGGCATATAGCAACAGCCGTTTCTCCTCCCTACTAGCCAGTAGCACGCGCCAAAAATCAAGCGCTTCGCCAGCAGAAATGGAGGTATCGCTTTTTCTACCACGCCTCATGCCTACCCCACCAACCAGCTGGTCGAGAAATCCGCGCAGTTCCCAAAGCCAGCTGCCATAGTACCATCCCGTTTTACCGCCAATGGCCCAAATTCGGTCGAGCACCTGTTCGCTATTGTCCACTTCTATTTGGCGAACGTCCCTATAGCATCCGTTTACCGGGACCACCATATAATGTGAAATTCCCTTTTCCAGAATTGGGCTGGTTTGGGCATCCTTCCAGCTCGACAGCACTTGGTTTTGCTCAATTTTATCGAAAGCCATTCGTATGGCATCGTCGTAGCTTATGAGGGAGATGCTTAGCAGAGAGGATAGGTTGTTGGGCCTGCAAACAACTTCAACCTTCATGCTGTTCACCAAATTCTTTGCAAGGGCATAGGAGGTGGCCGTGACAAAGTATAGCCAGTAGGATGAGAGTTTTGGCGTCATAACCGGAACCACAAAAATACGTCGCTTCAACCCTCTAATTTTTGCAAATCGCAGGAGCATATCCTTGTAGCTGAGAATATCGGGGCCACCAATATCGAAGCTCCGATTATATGTTTCAGTCTCGCCAATTACACCACTCAAGAACTCAATTACATTTCGAATAGCGATGGGTTGACTTCGGGTTTTAAGCCAGCGAGGAGTAATCATAACTGGCAATTTTTCCACCAAATCGCGAATAATCTCAAACGATGCGCTCCCCGAACCTACAATAATTCCAGCACGAAGGGTGGTTAAGGCAAACTTCCCTTCCAGAAGAATATCCTCCACTTTTTTTCTTGACGAAAGGTGCTTTGAAAGTTCCCTATCGTTCACAATGCCGCTCAAGTATATTACCTGCTTAGCCTTGGTTTGCTCCATCCGCCTTCTGTAATTGAGGGCACAACGCTCCTCCATTTTGCCAAAATCGCCTGTAAGTGTGGCCATGGAGTGAATTAGGTAGTAAGCCACATCAATATCCTCAGGGATGTGGTGCAAGGTTTCCTCATTTAAGAAATCGACCTCAACAAGGCTAAAATTTCTGGAAGGAAATTGATGAATGTTAAAGCGACTTCTGTCACGTACGCAGCAAACTACCTCATGTCCGTTTTCCAGAAGAACTGGCAGCAACCGTTGGGCAATATACCCTGTGGCGCCAGTAAGTAATATTTTCATTAGTTGGCCAGTATGTTCAACATTCCCTTTGACAAGCATAACAACACGCTCAAAAAATGGTTGAACCGATATAGCCAACAAAATGAATACACCCTCTATGAGCGTCACTGTTTTGCCTCTGCAAAAAAATAGCCCAAAAATTCAATGCTCTTTCATAGCCCACGGTTTTAACCGTGGGTATGCAAGACGATGGCATCTCCAAAATGGATTCATCCATTTCTAACTATTCCCAGCGGCATTATGGAGCTCAATAAGCTCATCATACTCCTCCTGAAAAGTTCTTCGTAAATGGTGCTGCTTTTGATGCTTGATATACTCAAAAACCTTATCCGCAAGCGACTCACTAACAGAATATGCCGCATAGCCTGTTTGCCATGCAAATTTCGCGTCCAGCATTTCTTGCTGATTAATAAAGTGAGAGCTGCTCCCTTTAATTTGCTTGACAATTTCAGCAACGAAATGCTCCATACTGAGCAGAAACAAGCAGTGCACATGGTCGGGTATGCCATTTACAATGCGAACGGGGCAACCAAGCCCCTTAAGTTGGTTTTGGATAAAGCTAAACAGTGGCATTTCCACCTCCGCCCTGATTAGAGGCAACCGCTCCTTGGTTGACCATATGGCATGTACCCATATTTTGTTATATGAATGTGGCATGGCGTTATGGTAATTAATTTCTAATTAAACCGTTAAAACGGTTGCACGCTTTTGTGACTTCATCTTACCCACGGTTAAAACCGTGGGCTATAGCAACGTTGTTGAATAGTTCAACCGCGAAAGCCAAGTTAAGAATATATTCTTTGAGAATAAAGGGTTATCCACTCGGTATTTACACTAAAAGAGAAAACAGCTCGCCAATGCACTCACTCCCTCATAGCTCACGATTTTAACCGTGGGTATTCAATGCACCAGTAGAACCGCAATGGATTCATCCATTTCTTTTTATACCATTGAAACGGCCACCATTTGCCAATAAAACAGCATGGTCCACAATTCGAACAGAGTAGGACAGCGTAGTGATAAGGTTGATAAGAAACGTAAGAACAATTACGAAAAAGATGGAAAGACTCATTGGAGCTTGGTTATTAAAAAATGTGGCTTTATCTATTTCTTAAAGCGATGAAATTTAGTCTCACTTAATTCATAGGTTTTGAATAGGCCAGCAAGCATAACAATCCTCACCTAATCCGTCTGTATTTTTTTGGGAGACAAATCTTCAATAATCTTGGAATCAACCCAGTAAATATCATAATTACCATTCTGAGGGCTGTTAATCGACTCCAATATCTTGCTTAGCGTTGTTATCTTATCAGCATCCTCAAATCGTGGAGCAACCTTTTGGGCTGCAAAAAACAGATATTTCCCATCGGGTGAGATTGAGGCAGACACAGCGTTGGACCCTTTCATGTTTATCTCAGGTCCAAGCAAAACACCATCGCTCCAGCTATCGTCGTTGTTTCTGAAAAAAACGTAATAGTTTGCAGCTCCTGGATTAGCGTCATTCTTCCTTCCATCAATGCAAACAATTAAAAAGCTTTCATCTGGAGATATAAAGGCATTGTATGGTGTAGTCCCCTCCTGATTAATTTTTGCTGGCAGCTCTTCGGCCTCGGTGAATTTACCATTTATAAACCGGGAACGACATATCGCGTTCCTCTTAGTCTGAGCATCGTGTCGGGTAAAGTACATTGTTCCATCATTGGTTAATGAAGGATAGTATTGAAGTTTATTCCCATTTATTGTTGAATCGGGGTCGTAAGGTTTTCCCCAAGAGCCATCGGGCAGCCTGTCGGCAACCCAAATGTTTTGGTAGGCCCACCTAGGTTTAGGCTCCTTCCCCGTTGAAGGGTGATTTGTTAAAAAGAAAATTCTTTTGCCATCGGAGCTAAGGCATGGCTCCAAATACGAAAATTTTTGATCCAAGGCAAAGGGTGCAATCTCAGGCTCGGTCCAACCATCTTTACTCAACCGCGTGAACATAATAGTTGTAAGTCGGCCTGTTGAAAATCCATAATAAATTTCTTTCCCATCCTTTGATATGGTAATATCTCTCTCCATCATGCCCGTGCAAATTATGCCAGGTGCAAAAATCTCTGGTATTATCCCGGGCTGCTTTTGGCCAAGATATGGACCAGCAAGCGTTGGAAAGGTTGAAGACTGCTGTGCAACGCTCACAAAACCTAGATTACTGACTAAACAAAGTATTAGGATTAGTCTTTTCATGATTTCCCCATTTTTGCTTATTACAAGTTGCTATTGAGCTTGTTATAAAAAAGCCACTATCAATTTCAAACCGTTCATTCTTACGGGCCAGTAAAGTCTAAAACTTGAAGCATAATGGAAGAAATGGTGCTCAGATTCATCTAACCATTACTAGCCTTGGCGGCTTGTATAACTCCATCACTTAACTAAGAGAGTTCAACGAAGCGTAACCCCATAAATTTTCGTTCGCTACAATGGTCAGTGGGTTCTATTCAACTTGTTTGCATTGCTGCCCAATAATCTCTAGCTGCTGCTTTACTCGTTGCACTTGCTCAGGCTTAAGACTCTTTACATTAATCACCTTAACGGAATTGTCCAGTATAAGCTCAATTTCGTGCAAACGAACTACCACCGAACGTATACCTCCAACTGGTATTGTCTCCTGTTGATTATCGCCCGGCATAAAATACCTCACCACGGAATCGTCCCACTCAATATAGTACCGCTCCCTTTTGAAGAGTAGCAATCCAAAAAGAATGGCCATGGCTCCCTGAAAAATTGCGGTAAGGAAATACCACTCTTCACCTTTAGCTTGGCCCTCAGAACCTCTCACCAAAATGTATAAGGATGTGACAAACCCAAAGACAAAGCAGATAAAGACAAAACCAAAAATAAGCTTGACAAAACCCTTGCTGTTGCTAACCTCAATTTTCTCCATGACAAACACTCTATATTTCAAACGAAAGCAGGAATAGTAGGAATAGAATCACTCATCAAATTACACTTCTATTGCATCTTTTCGCCATTCCCTTCAAGATACTCTCCAGCACTCATCACCTTAGCGTAAAAATAGTTCAGTGCAGCTAAAAAGCTATTGTGAACATCCTTGGCCCCCACCACCACTCTATTAATGTCCAAATCACGGGTAGCGCAAGCATCGCCTATCAAGATACAGCTGAATCCCAAATCCTTAGCCGCACGGGTTGTAGCATCTACGCACATATGGGTCATCATTCCACAAATCACGAGGTTCGAAATTCCGTGTAACATCAGATAATCGAGCAGCTCCGTTTCCCTAAAGCTGTTGGGGTAGTGCTTCACTATCACCTTCTCATGCTCATTTGGCAATACGTTGTGGTGAATATTTGCTCCTTCGGTGTTGGGAAGAAAAAAGGTGGCAGTTGGACGGGTTGCAATATGCTGGATGTGCACAACGGGCAATCCGTTTGTTCTGAAATGCTGAAGAACCTTACGAGCCTTCTCACTTGCCTCGTTGCAGCCCACAAGCGTCATAGTGCCACCCTCAAAGTAGTCGTTCTGAATATCAATAAGAAGCAATGCGGTACCCATACTGATGTGCCATGATTAGTTACACACCGAATATAGTTAAATTCGTCGGGATAAAAAGTAAGCCCGTTAAAACCCCAGACTAAACGCTACCCGTTCATCCAAGTTTTTAATGCCTGTGCCTTATCGCGGCTAACTATAATCTTCTCACCAAGCTGATCCTTGAGATGCAGAGCCAACTTGCCATTGAAGTAGGCCTCAAATTTATCGATGGCGTTAAGATTAACTATGGTTTGCCGGTTAGCCCTGAAGAAAAGCGCTGGATCGAGTTCCGGCTCCAGCTTATCGAGCGATGGGGAGATGGAGTATTGCTTACCATCGAAGGCCACCACAAAGGTCACCTTGGTATCTACGTATATGTAGGCCACTTCGCTAACTGGAAGCGAAAAGAACGCCCCTTTTTTTGAAACGAGGAAACGTCTCCTGTAGCTCAGCTGCGAGTTGGTTATCGCCCGTGCTAACGTACGGTAGTCAATTGCCGCAGGCACCTCTGGCTGAATAAGCTCCACTATCTTCTCGAACTTAACGATAGCCTGCTCCAGCTCATCCTTCTTGATGGGTTTGAGCAGGTAATGGATGCTGTTGAGCTGAAAGGCCCTAAGCGCATGCTCGTGGTAGGCGGTGGTAAACACAATGCCGCTCTCCACCTCCACCTCGTTAAATATCTCGAAACAGCTGCCGTCGGCCAGTTCAATGTCCATGAAAATGATGTCTGGGTGCGGATTGGACGATAGCCATGCCACGGTATCCTTTACGCTTTGCAGCATGGTGAGCACTTTCCAAGATGGACGCAGCTCTGTAACCATGGTTTTTAGCATGGCTCCGGTATGCACCTCGTCCTCAACAATAACCACATTAACGTCCATTGTCCAACTGAATTAGTGGTAACTTAACGGTAAAATTATGCTCATCCTTTTCAACTACTATGGGCTCGCTGATAAGAAACTGAAAACGCTTCTCCAGGTTCTGTAAGCCAGTGTTGGTGGAGTAGGTTGTCTTCTTAGGGTTAAAGCTGTTAGTTACCGATGCGTGACCTCCCTGAGCCTTCACCTCAATATGGAGTGGAGTGGAGAGCGTAGCCACGTTATGCTTAATGGCATTCTCCACCAAAAACTGAAGACTCAGCGGCGCCAGCTGATGGTCAAGTAAGCTTTCATCCACCAGGTAGGTTATCAGAAGTCCATCGCCCAACCGAATCTGGTGAAGGGAAAGGTAAGCTTTAATAAACTTCAGCTCATCCCCCAGCGACACCGATATCTTATCCTTACTCTGCAGCACATAGCGGTAAACATCGGAAAAGTTCTCCGCCATGCGCACGGCAGTATCGGGATCTGTTTTTATGATGGCAATGAGCGTGCTAAGGTTATTGAAGAGAAAATGGGGGTTAATCTGGTCCTGCAGCGCCACGTAGTCGAGGCGAAGTTTCTCCTGCTGCAGCTTCTCATTTTCGAGCATTACAGCGGTTAAGCTCTGGTGGTAGTTATATACAATGAGTAAGCTAACGTAAATAAGCACAAACATTATAAAAATGGAAACACTCAGGTAGAACTGGCTAGGCTCCATTGCCAAATCATCACCAAACATGGGCTTAAACCACATTGCTACGAAGAACCACAGCACAAACCATACTGCAGAGAAGGCAAAAAGCATGGCGAAGCGCTTCCGGGTTTTCAAATGCCACGGGTACTTATAGGCAATCACCTGGTTGAAAACAAAGATGCCCTCGCTTATCACAAACATGATGGAAAAGAGGAAGAGTGGACCACCCCAAGTAAAGGGCTCGTTGGGGAACATCAGCTGCTTAATGATGGTTATCATGAGCGCTGTGGTAACTACCCCAAAAAGCAACCGCGACTTGAAATCGAAGAAAACGTGTGGACGAATATCCTTCCACTCCTGAAGGCAGTCTTTCCCCTTTACAATACTCTTAATTAACTTCCCTGAATGCATCCTTTGTCTCCCCTTAGGTAATGCTCAAATATACACATAAAGCCAATGTGCCATACCAACTTCTACTCGGACACGGAAAGTTCGCCAATGCCCTTAAGGTATACAGACTTGGCAATTTGGTAAGCCGATACTGCCTCTACATAGGAGGCATGCGCCTTTTGCCATGCAGCCTGGGCATTTAGAAGATCGGTGGTAGTATTTAACCCTGCGTTAAAGCTGGCCTGCACCTCACCGAGACTCTCCTCCGCCTCGGCCTTGCTCTTGGCAGCCAAGCCAATGGTTTGGTATGCCTCATCGAGTTGAAGCCAACGCTGCTGAATCTCCAGCCTCATGAGCTCACGCGCATCGTCCTGTTTCAGCTTCGACTGCTCCAACTTGTAGCGGGCAGCCTTCAGCTTTTGTCGCTTCTCCCCCCAATGCACAATAGGAACCGAAAGTTGAGCCGAAGCAATGGTATTCCATCCACCGTTGTAAAGGTTTGGCACATAGTTGTAGCCATAGCTCACCTGCACACCCAGCGTGGGCATAAATTCGGCCATGGCATTCTTGCGCTGATAATCGGCAATGGCCACTTGCCCTTCCAGTATTTTTGTTTCGGGACGAGCATCCAGCGCCTTATCGGCATCCAACCCTGCTGCTGGAAGCTGTGGCTCGCCCAAATTGTCTACGGTAACGGCAAGGTTGGTGGAAAGATCCGCCCCAATCTGCCTGCAAAGATTCATGCGAGCAAGCTGAAGACCGTTGCGAGCCTTGAGCAGGTTGATGCTGGCCTCATTTCGCTGAACAGCAACCTTTAGCTGCTCACTCTTGGGTATTAAGCCCAGCTGGTATGCCGTAACCAGCTGGCTCTCCAGTGAGTCGAGCATGGTTACGTAACGTTCAGCCACCTTTACCTGCTCCTGAATGGATACAAGCTGCCAGAATGCCTGATCGGTGTTCAGCACCACCTCCGAAGCAGTAAGCGTCGTTGCTTGGTCGGCAATCGCAACCGCCTCGTCGGCCATCTTGTTTGCATTCCGCACCTGTCCCCCAGCAAAGAGTGCCTGCTTGGCCGCTATTTGAGTCTGGTAGATGGTTAGGTTTTTCGTTTCCAAATCGATGCCAGGAAAGTAGACATTGCTCTCCCCGCTATACTGGTGGTTGGCCGCCTCCGCTGCACTATTGGCCGTTGGTAGAAAGAACCCCGGAACACTGATGTTCTTCATGTCGGGTAAGTTCATTACGCTACCACTTCCGTCAATTTGAGGAAGGTAAGAGGCACGAGCCTCCTTCTGGTGTGCTACGGCAATGCGCCTATCCAACTCCGACTGCTTCACATTGCGATTGTTCTGCAGCGCCTGCTCCCTGCACTGCTGTAGGGTAACTACTTGCTGTGAATAACCTGCCACGGCTATGGCTGCAAAGGCAATGGTTACTGCTATTTTTTTCATTATAACCGAATTAATTGTAAAAGGGTGTAACGAAACTCCCATGCTGCTGATCCTGCTATCATCGTGGTTACAGCTAAAATCAAAAGTTTCCACAGGTATCCTCATTTGTTTTTAAGAAAGCGTGTGCTCCCATTATGGCAATCATTGCACTCTGGGAGTCACACGCCATCACCTAGCCAATGTTTTCAAGGTTTCGGGTATTCACCTTATAAAAAATGGCATACAGTACTGGAACCACCACAAGAGTGATAATGGTTCCCACCAGCAACCCAAACATGATTGCTATAGACATTGATCCGAAAATATCATCGAATACCAGCGGAGCCATACCAAGAATGGTGGTGAGTGAGGCCATCATTACCGGGCGAACACGTGAGGTAGCCGAATGGATTATGGCCAGCAGAGTTGCCTTTCCAGACTTAACCTGTATATTGATCTCATCGAGCAACACCACCGCATTTTTTATCATCATCCCTATAAGACCTAGAGTGCCTACAATTGGCAAGAATCCGAAGGGGGCACCAGTAACCAAAAATCCAATGATAACGCCAATAAAGGCCAATGGCACAATGGCAAAGATGATAATAGGCTGCTTAAAGTTGCCGAACAATGCCACAATAATCAAAACCATGAGCAACAGCGCAAGAGGGAAGTTTGCCATTAGCCCTTCGTTTGCCTCGTTGCTGTCCTTTTGTTCGCCAAGCCACTGCAAGCTATATCCTTGTGGGAGGTGAATGGCATCCACCTGAGGTTTAACGTCGTTGAACAGATCGTTAGCGGTAACCCCAGCCACCGGATCGCACTGAGCCTTTATGGCACGCTGCCCATTGTAGCGCATAATGGTGTTGGTTTCCCAAGTCATGTCCACGGAATCAACCACCTGGCTTAGCGGAACGCTGCTCGCCGAGTTGGACCACACCGGAATATTCGACAAACCGGAAAGATCGTTATTGAGCGAACGGTTAAGCCGTAGCATTACCGGAAGTCGATACTCTCCATCGTAGTAAACCCCAATTGGGAGTCCCTTTGTTGCAACGGCAAGAGCATTGGCTACGTCGGAACGGCTAACCATTAGGCGCCGTGCTTGATCCTGCGAGTAGTATGGACTAAGCACCAATGCCTCATTCTTCCAGTTATCGGTAATAAAGGTTGCACGAGGATCCTTTCGGAAGATATCCTCTGCCTGCCTTGCCAGCTCGCGAAGCACCTTTTCATCGGGACCGGAAAACATGGCCTCTATCTTATAGTCGCCACCCACTGCAATGTAGCCTCTTGACCGACCAATCGCTTGGGGGAAACGTTTTGCCACATACTTGTCGGTACGCTGCATTAGCTCGTTGGTATACTCCTTATCGGTAGTGGTTATTATGAGCTCCCCATACGAAGGGCTGTACCCGTTCATGGGACGCATAAGGGTGTAGCGTGCGGGAGTGCTTCCAACCGCCGTTACCACCGACGACACATGCTCCCAACTATTGATTTCACGCTGAATGGTATCCAAATCGCACTGAACCTGATCAATGTTGCTTCCAAGTGGGAGGTGATACTCCATTACAAACTGATTGTAGGTTACCCCAGGGAAGAAGTCCTGCTTCACAAAGCGAAAGGCCCAAAATGAAACAACCAACGCAGCAACGGCTATGAGCGTAACCATTGTTTTGTGCCATAGGGCATAGCGAATTAGCTTATTGTAGAAACGGTAGAATTTTCCACTATACACATCCGACTCGGTTTGCTTTTCTGTCAACGGCTTGCGCGGTTTACGGTAGAAGTAGTTGGCCATAAATGGCGTTTGAATCATGGCTAGCACCCAGCTGAGGAATAGCGAAATGGCTAAAACGTAAAACAGCGATTTCAGAAACTCCCCAACACCTGTTGGGTTAAAAGCCAGCGGCATAAAGGCCAAAATGGCCACCAGCGTTGCCCCAAGCAGAGGCATGGCCGACTTAACAGCCGGACCAACAAAGGCTATCTTTCGCGACTTTCCCCGTTTCAGGTCTATCAGAATGCCATCCACAACCACTATGGCGTTGTCGACCAGCATACCCATGGCAATAATAATGGCTGCCAGTGAAACGCGATGTAGCTCAATTCCGGTGACGCTCATCACAATGAAGGTGCCCAGAATGGTAAGCACCAATCCGCTGGATATTAGCAACCCGGCACGAAGCCCCATGGCTACCAGCAGCACTACAACCACCACCAACACCGACTCAATAAGGTTTACAACAAAGTTGTTGATGGACTCCTCCACCTTTTGGTGCTGGTAGTATATGGGGTGAAACTCCACACCCACGGGCAAATCCTTCGACAGTTCGGCCAGCTTAGCCTCCACTGCCTTGCCCAAAACTATCACGTTTCCACCGCTATTCATGGAGATGGCAAGGCTTATGGCCTCCTTCCCATTAAACTTAATTTCCTGAGAAAGCGGCTCGTAGAAACCGCGCGACACCTTCGCAATCTCACCTAACCGGTAACGTGCACCAGTGGGGAGCTTCACCTCAAAGTTTTTAATCTCATCAAGCGACTGAAACTTGTTACCAATATTCACCCGGATACGATCGCCACCAAAGGCAAAGTCGCCAGCATTTACAATGGAACCTTGATCGTTAAATGCCTGAAAAATGAGCATAGGATTAATCCCCAGCGAGGCAAAGTAGTCGTTGTTGAAATCGACGTTTACCACCTCCGTGCGCTTGCCAAAAAACTCCACGCGCTTAACACCCGGAACGGTGAGCAGCTGCTGACGCACATGGTCGGCGTAATCAAGGAACTCCTTGTAGGAGTAGCCATCGTTTGTCATGGCTAGGAAAATCCCCGACACATCGCCAAAATCGTCGTTAACAATGGGGGTATAGGCTCCCTGTGGCAAATCACCCTTTACGTCGTTCACCTTCCGGCGAAGGTTGTCCCACAGCTGGGGTAGCTTGGACGATTCAAATCCCGATTTAATATTTACGGTGATTTCAGAGTAGCCAGGCATCGACCTCGACTGTATGTTGTCGATGTTATCAAGTCGCTGAATGGCCTTTTCGAGTACATCGGTGACCTCCGTTTCAACTTCGTGTGCGCTGGCACCCGGATACACCGTAACCACAACTGCTGCCTTAACAGGAATCTCAGGGTCCTCAAGCTTCCCCAGCGAAGAGTAGGACATAATGCCGCCTACGACGAGCGCAACAAACAGGAAGGAGAGAAACGCCTTCTGCTTTAGTATCTTGTTCAGCATAACTGGTGCTTATATGGAGTTTGGATTTAATACCCTTACCTTTTCATTATCGGTAAGCTTATTCACACCAGCAATCACAATGGATTCTCCTGCAACCAACCCGTGTCTTACCAGCAGCATCCCATCGCGGCCATTGGCTTCGAGAGCAATAGCCCGGCAAGCCACCACCTGTGTAGTGGGATTGTAAACCCAAACGTTCGACTGGCCATTACGCGAGAATACCGCAGAAACAGGCACCTGAACCTGGCTACCCGACTGTGACGGCAGCTGAATTCGCACCGTTGCCGATAGCCCTGGACGAAGCGTTCCGTTGGGGTTGGCAAGTGCCAGCTTAACCTCGAACAGGTTGCTTGCACCCGCCTTTCGGCTTACCGACACAATGGACGCAGGCAGGCTAAACGCGTTGGCATTGGGCACATCGCACACAATCCGTCCAAAGCTGGAGGCATCCTTTATTTGCGACTCGGCCAAGCCAAAGGTAACCTCCACCTGGCTCACATCAATGAGCGAAACAATGGGCTGCCCCGGGTTAACCGTTTCAAACGGGTCTACCTCTTTCTGAAAAATATATCCGGTAAAAGGGGCTACCAATCGAGTGTCGGAGAGCGCATTTTGCGCCGCTTCAAACGAACTCTTGGTGGCCAAGTAAGCCGCCTTCAGCTTTTCGAAGGTGTTGGCGGGAAGTTTTCCCTGCTCAAACAGCTGGCGGTTGCGGCCATACTCATCGGTAATTTGGTCATACTGCGCCTTGGCTGCCTGAAGATGTATTTCATAGTCGCGGGGGTCAATCTGCGCAATCACCTCCCCCTTCTTTACCAAGTCGCCCTCCTTAACCGAAAGCGAAAGGATGGGGCCACCTACCTTAAAGGAGAGCATTACCTCCTGCTTCTCCTTAATTACACCGCTAATTTCCAACGGCAATGAGGTTGACTCCACGCTTACGGGTTCTACCCTTACGTAGGGTGCCTCAGGAGTTTGGTCGGCAGTGGCCGAGCTGCAGCTTACCAGCACTGCCGAAGAGCCTGCCGCAACAATGAAAAGCAGCATCCGGCCATAGCCCCGCTGCACTAGCTGTTTCGCACAGCTGCATCTTGTTTTCATCCTAGTAGAATTGAGTTTAAATGGTAGTATGGAACCCACGTGCCGAATGGCTTCACTCGTGCTTGTAACTGCAGAACATGTGGACTTCATACGCATACCTTACTATTAATTATCACCTTAAACCTGTGACAAAAGTAAGGAGACGAACATCCGGGTTAAGGGACAAACCTCCTCAACCGACAATAATAGAGCGCGAAACGTAGGAATGGGGTGGATGAAAGGAGATGGACAACCAACCACAATAGCATAGCGATAACCATCAGCATGGCAACACCTTGCAGCAGCCATATCTTATAAAGGCAGGGTAAAAGAGTGGCAATGGAAGATATTGCTGCTCAAATCCAGCTAACCCTTTTCAGATTACCAAACCACTACTGTCCGGGGAAAAAACTTAATTCTTCCTGTATTGCATAAAATTGT